>FSYC01000248.1_pt1 | contig 9834 bp, 6 predicted proteins | sample 1638431 | NCBI WGS metagenome assembly FSYC01 (sample SAMEA3914788, study PRJEB12502) | metagenome | biome: forest; material: soil | place: Canada | collected 2011-07-03 | depth 0.1 m | reverse complement strand
GATTAGTTTTGATCTTGACAACACAACGTGCCCTCACGCAGCCAGATTGCGCGCTCCCTAAGCCTTGATCCGGCGTTCGGAATTGATCCAACCCCAAGTTCTCCCCCCAAGTCCCCGCCAATGGGCCCGCCGGTTTGAAGGTCCCGGCGGAGCCGTTTGAAACTTAACGGCGTTCGGCGTATTGCTGCATCGCATCATGGATGGTTCCACCTTGTCACTCAGCGGCGGGCAATTCAGCAGCGGCCCGCTGCCCGCCTATCGCGCGCTCCTCGCCGCCGGTGTTCTCGCAGCCGACAGCAGCCAGGGCATGGCGGCCGAAAGGCTCCAGGATCTCTGGGCGAAATTACGTGGCTACGACCCGCCGGCGCGCGCTTCCGCCGGCACAGTCATCGGGCGCCTCCTGCGCCGGCGCCCCGCTGAAGGCGCGCCGGACGACCGCCCGAACGGACTTTATCTGGTAGGCGATGTCGGCCGCGGCAAGTCGATGCTGATGGATCTGTTCTTCCAACAAGCAGACGTGACGCGCAAAGCGCGCATGCATTTCCACGCCTTCATGCAAGGCGTCCACGCCCGCATCCACGCCTGGAAGCAAGCCAATCCCGCCGGCACGGACCCCATTCCGCCCCTGGCCGAAAGCATTGCCGCCGAAGCAGCCCTGCTTTGTTTCGACGAATTCCAGGTTAACGACATCGCCGACGCCATGATCCTGGCCCGCCTCTTCACCGCCCTGTTCGACCGCGGCGTGGTGGTGGTCGCCACCTCCAACACCGCCCCCGATCACCTGTTCCGCGGCCGCCCCGGCCGCGACGCCTTCCTGCCCTTCATCGCCCTGCTCAAACAAAAGCTCGACGTGCTGGTGCTCGATGGCGACCGCGACTACCGCCGCCAGCGCCTCACCGGCACCGAAACCTGGCACGTCCCCGCCGACGGCCGCGCCGAACGCGCGCTCGATGCCGCCTTCGCCCGCCTATCGAACGGTGAACCCGCCGCCCCGCGCACGCTGATGGTCATGGGCCGCGAATTCCACGTGCCCGTAGCGGCCGCCTGCGTCGCCCGCTTCGATTTCGCCGAACTCTGCGCCACCGCGCTCGGCGCCGGCGATTACCTGGCGCTCGCCACCCATTACGAGGCCCTGGTGCTGGACGCCGTGCCCCGCCTCTCGCCCGACAATTTCGACGAAGCGCGCCGGTTCATCGTATTGATTGACGCGCTCTACGAACACCGCGTCAAACTCGTCGCCAGCGCGGACGCCACGCCGGACACGCTCTACCGCCGGGGCGAAGGTGCGAAGGCCTTCGAACGCACTGCGTCGCGCTTGCAGGAAATGCAAAGCCGGGAATATTTGGAATTGCCGCATTTGACTTAAAGAAAGCGCTTCTTTTTGGAAAAAAGAAGCAAAAACTTTTTTCCATTGTCGCGCGCGTTGCGGCAACGCGCACGCCATATAAATAAAAGTTTTTTGGTTCTTTTTTACAAAAAAGAACTGCTTCCTTGCCCTTGCCTGCCGGACAAGGAAGGCAAAGGGGAGCCAAGCGGCTCCCCCAGACCCCTCCGCTTCAGTAACCAATAATCATCTGCATGGAGGGCAACCCGCCCCCCATGCAAATCCGCCTTTATTTCCAGCCATTCACCAGGTTGGTGGCGTTCACGCTGCCGATACCGGTGGCGAAATCCCAACCCGTGCCGCTGCCGTACGCGTTGTCGTAGGCAGTGGTGGAGGTGGAGAGCACGCCGTTCGCGCCGCCATCCAGGTAGCAATCATGCTTGCCCGTGCAGTTCACATCCATGTCGCCCTGCGTGGTGTCATAGAAGATGCAGGTCTTGCCCACGGCAACGCCCAGCGTGGAGTTGCATTTGGCGCTACCGCTGGTGCCGTATTCGGTATTGGCCAGCGAGTACAGGGTCGGGTTTGGGTTACCCTGCCGTTCGCCGGTCTTCTGGTTCACTAGCGCCTGGATCGCGGCCATGATCGGCGAGGCGAACGACGTGCCGCCGGCACCCGACCACGCGTCGGGCAGGCCGGTGCAGGAAGCCTGGTCATTCGCGTCGGAGTCACAGAACACATAATAATGGCCCCACACGCCGTTGGCGGCGAACAGGGACACGTCGGGGATGTCGCGCACGCCGTCGGCGGGCACGCCCACCAGTGCCTGCCAGCTTGGTTTCGCGTAGCCCTTGCAGGTGCCGCCCACCACGCCGCTGGCCGGGGCTACGCCTGTGGCGCAGCCGCTCGGCCCGCCGCTGCCGCTGGCCGTCGTGATATTGCCGTATTGTTGCGCCTCGCTGCTATTGCAGTAGCCGGCCTTGCCGTAGGGGGTGCTGAAGCCCAGCTTGCTGGATATCAGTACGCTGGCGCAAGAATCGTTCCAGGGAATTTCCGGAATGTAGGATTTCGCCGAGCCATAATCGACCTTGTTCGTCGCGTCCCAATAGGTCGCTGTCGTGCCGGCATAGGTGTCACCGAAATCGGTGCCGCCCACCGCCACGTTATACGGCGTGGAAGCGAAACCGCTCACCGCGATGCCATGCGTCGCTATCGGCTGATCGGCGTCACAGCTCGCCGCGCCCTCGTCGCCCGACGACACAAAAACGGAAACGCCCGCCGCTGCCGCCGTCTCGTAGGTGGTGCTGTACGCGGCATTGGCCGCGGCGCCGTTGGCCGTTTCGCACTCGCCGTAGCTGATGCTGACGATAGCGGGCGGTGTGGTTTCGCTCAGCAGGTTCTGCAGCGCGATCAGGCCGCCGAACGTGGTCTCGGTATCGGCGCAGGAAGCAAGTTCGATCGCCGCGTCGGGTGCGCCGGCGCTGGACCATTCGGCATCCAGCGTGGCTTCTTCCTCATTGCCCGGCAGCGTGCCGGGATTGCCGCACGTGCCGGGGCCCGTGGGATGCACCTGGGTGAACGAACCGCCGGTATAGCTCGCCAGTTCGAATTTCTTGCGGAATTTCGTCCAGTCCGCAGTGCTGAACACGTTCGTGTCCTCGATCACCACGATCGTCTGTCCGGTGCCGGTAATTTTCTTAACGAACAGCGGATTGAAATTATAGATCTTGGCCAGGTCCGCCGGCACAACAGTGGTATAGGTTCCGCCATTGGCGCTGAACGTATATTGCGGGCGCATCTTCATGTTCGCGTGCGGCATGAAATTATGCAGCGACACGACGCCTTCCACCACACCGGCCAAAGCTGCCGGAACGCGCGGATCGTGCATATTGGCGATATGGGGCACACCGCGCACGCTCAGGTTATGGATTTCGGTGCCGAACGCGGCGCGGATTTCTCCCGCGGTGCCGGTGAAATCGATCACCATGCGGTTCGCCTGCACGCCGTTCACCGTAAAGCCGTGGCTCTGCAGCCAGCCGGTCACGGCGGCCACGTCCTCGGCGGCGGGGCCGTAGGTTTCGCCCTGTTCCGCGGCTGTCATCCAATGATGGTAATTCGGCGAGGTCCGGTCGGTCAGTTCGGCCACGCGCGCATCCAGTGCCGCCTGCGTTTCAGCCGGGCGCTTCAGCAATAGCTGCATGCCGTTGAGCACCATGTCGTCGGAAACGCGGCCACGGTCATTGGTCAGCCGTGCTTCCGGCCGCGTATTACCGGTGAGCGTCACGGTACGGCTGTCGTCGATCGCCTGGGTCACCAGGCGCGGTGTCGCATGTGCCACTGAAATTGCAGTCATGCTGACGCCAGCAAGCAACGCTGCCAAAGGCCACTGCAGCGCGGTTATTCTTTTAATGGTCATAACGTAATCCTCTCTTTAGCGGCGCGCACTCGGCAGACAGACGCGGTTTCTGTCAATACCCCAACGGCACCACGCGGAACGGGTACGAATAATTGATATCAATGCGCATTTATCAACGCCGGCGACCGCACAGTGAAGCGAAGAATCTCCCACGCCAAATGCAGCTGCGCCGGGCCGTGCGGCGCGCGGCGATGTTCCTGCCCGTGGTCTTCACCGCCGCCGTGCCGCCACCTGATGACAGGCAAAAGTTTTTTGGTTCTTTTTTGCAAAAAAGAACTGCTTCGCTTCCTCCTACCGGCGTCAAACCCGCGGCCGGTTTTCAAGAATGCGATGCGCGGTGGCGGCCCGTGGCGCCGCCGCCACGGCGTCATATTACAAATCTGAGAATTTTATTGACAGCGCTGTCAATACCTGCATAGCTGCGGCCCGCCGATAATCTCAGCATCACCAAATCTCCGGGGACATCATGAAATTCGCCGCCATTTTCGGGCTGCTCGTCACGAGCAGCCTGCTCGCGCCTGCGCCCGCCAGTGCAGCCGCGAGCTTCAACCTGCTTTACAACTTCACCGGCCCAAAAACCGGCGCGGGGCCCTTCGGCGCGCTGATCCGCGACAGCGCCGGAAATTTCTACGGCACCACCAGCAGCGGTGGCGCCTTTTCCAGCGGTACTGTCTACAGGCTGTCACCGCCCGCGTCCGGCGCCACCGCCTGGACCGAAACCGTGCTGCACGCTTTCCGCGGTAAGAAAATCGACGGCGCCAACCCCGACGCACCACTGGTCATGGATAGCAACGGCGCGCTGTACGGCGTCACGCAATGGGGCGGCAAGGATAACGGCTTCGACGGCACGATCTTCCGGCTGGTGCCTTCCACCGCGGGCAAAACCGCCTGGGAGGAGACAATCCTCTTCAAATTCGGGCCCAACACCGGCGCCAGCCCGGTCGGCGATCTCGTCATCGGCGCCGACGGTTCGCTGTACGGCACCACCTGCGGCTGCGGTGTCGGCGACCAAAGCAAGGGCACGGTTTTCCAACTCTCGCCGCCGCAAGCTGGCGCCACCGCTTGGACCTACCGTGTCATCCACGCCTTCACGGGCGCCGCTGATGGTGGCCTGCCTCATGCGGGCCTGACGGTGGGCGCGGATGGCGCCTTGTACGGAATCGGCAGCGCCGGCGGCACCGCCAATGCCGGCGTCGTGTTCAGCATGGCCCTTTCCGCCAAAGGCCACTGGAAGGAAACGGTGCTCTATAATTTCACCGGTAATGCCGACGGCGCTTATCCGCGCGGCGGCGTTGCGTTCGACAAGGCCGGTAACCTCTACGCCGCGGCGCAACAAGGCGGCAACGGCGCGTTCGGCAACGGCGCCGGAACGGTGATCCAGCTCGCCCCGCCGGCCTCGGCCGGCGGTGCCTGGACCGAAACGACACTGTACACGTTCACCGGCCTGGCGGATGGCGGCCAACCCGGCTCCACGCCCAGCCTTGCCGCGGACGGTACGGTGTACGGCACCACCGATCTCGGTGGTGCCGTCACCACTCCCGCGTGCGAAAACTACGGTGAGCCTTCCGGTTGCGGCACGGTATACGCGCTTCATCCGCCGGCCGCCGGCAAAACCGCCTGGACCGAGAAGGTGCTGCATGCCTTCACCCAAACGGACGGCGCGGTGCCCTGGGGCGCGCTGTATCAAGATTCCACCGGCCTCTACGGCACGACGGAAATCGGTGGCACCACCGCCAGCGGGACGGTGTATCGCATCCAACCCTGACGACATAAAAACTTTTTTCAATAGCACCGGTGCCAACAATATTCTAAAGGACAAAAGTTTTTTGGTTCTTTTTTCCAAAAAAGAACCGCTTTCTTTCCCCTTCTTACGTCAACGCGCAGCCTGCGCATTTTCACGCAGCATTCACCCAACCCGCCACGCGACATGGCTGCGCCCGCCTACAGAAAATTAAATTATTCGGGTTGACAGCGCTGTCAGCAAATGAATACCTTGCCTCGACAACAATCAATTCATAAAGACATCCGGAGAAGGAAAAGCCCAAGGACTCTGCCCTGAACCCGTCGCGCGCCAGCCGGCGTGCTCCGCAGGGCACAGCCTGGGGCCCAAGACCCCCAGTATTTTAGCGTCCGCGTTTTCGTAAGATTTTATATCTCAGTCAATTCGCATCACAAAACCGTTGCGGTTATACCCGCTGTTACCAAGCCGGCTCTGGGGGCGGCGTCACGCCAACGCGTGACGCCGCACGGCAATGGCGGGTAGGCCAGGGCACCCAAACAGCGCGCCCCAACAGCGCCCCTATTTCGCCCCCTGCCCATATCCCCGAAAAGCCTCCACCGTCGCCGCCAGCTCCTCGCCGGTCAGCAACCGCGCGCCGCCAATCAGCGCCGCGCCATACGTTACCGCCGCCTGTTCCTCCACCTCTTCGGCGATCGCCAAAGCCTCCTGCCACGAACGCCCCACCGTCACCTGCCCATGATTGGCCATCAGGCAGGCGCTCCCGCCCCCCATCGTTTCCACCACATGCCGCGCCAGTTCCTCGCTGCCGAAGGTGGCATAAGGCGCCACCTGCACCGAAGGCGCCCGCGCCACCAGCACCATGTAGTGAATGGGCAGGATGGGCTTCCCGCAGCACGCCAGAATCGTCGCGTGCCGGGAATGGCAATGCACCACCGCCGCCATATCCGGCCGGCCCTGCAATATAAAATGATGCATCCGGAATTCGCTGGAAGGCTTGAACCCGCCCGCCGCCACCGCGCCGTCATCACCCACGAAAACCATACTCTCCGGGGTTAGATCATCCGGCGCCACGCCGCTCGGCGTCACCACCATGCCGCCCGCCACGCGAATGCTGGCATTGCCGCTGGTGCCGCGGTTCAGCCCCGTCGCGTGCATGCGCCGCATCACCTGCACCAGCCCCGCGCGCGCTGCCCCCTCCTCCAACAACGCGCTCATGCCACACTCCGAACCGGCAATGTACCCACAGCTGACAAAACCTGTTCGAACCGCTCCAACCGTCCCAGCGTGCCCAACCCCTGTGCCACCATCGCGGACGTCGCCGCACCGAACCGCGCGCTCTGCGCCACGTCCCATCCTTGAAGCTGCCCCGCCACGAACCCCGCGCAGAACGCATCGCCGCAACTGGTGGTATCCACGACATCCACCCGAAACGCCGGCATGGTCTGAAATCCTTCCGCACTGGCCAGCAAAACGCCGGCCGCACCCAATTTCACGATGCAGCGCCGCGCCCCCATCGCCAGCAGCGCCGTCGCCGCCGCCTCGGCACTCGCGGCACCCGTCACCTGCAGCGCCTCGGTCAAACTCGGCATGAACACATCCACGAATGGCAGCACCGCCGCCAATTCCGCCGCCGCCCCCGGCCCAGGCGCGATCAGATCGCAGCTTACCCCAGCCCCGCCATCCCGCGCCGCCTGCAGAAACCGCGCCCGCGCCTCCGGATCGATCCGCATGCCGCCGATCGCCGCCCAATGCACATACCGGGCCTTCGCCGCCGCGGCGATCGCGGCCTCGGTCACCTCCGTCAGCATCGCCGCCCCCGGCGCATGCAACGTCGGCCGCCGCCCCTGGCTATCGATCGGCAAAATCGTCGCCGAGCTCGGCAGCCCCGGCAAAACCGGCACCAGCGACGTATCCACCCCGTGCTCGTCCAGCACCATGCGCACAAACCGCCCCACGCGGTCATCGCCCAGCGCCGAAATCAGCTGCGTCTTCAATCCCAGCACGGCGGCCACCAAGGCGAACCCGCCCGCCGTGCCCGCCGGCACCACGTCGATGCCGCTGATCAACTCCCCGCGGTCCTCGGCGGGCAATTTGTCGATCGGGTAGCCGAGGATATCGAGCGTGGTCAGGCCTATGGTCAGCACATCGATCATGGAAGTTCCTCTCAAAAGGCTGGGTGGGGCGAGCCGCCCCCCCAGACCCCCCGTCGAAAATGAGGTGCACCTCATTTTCGACGGGGGGCCAGCTTGAACAAAGACTGGGGGGACAAGCTTTGTCCCCCCAGCGCTTTTTCCTTATTGCCTAATTTCGCACCATAATGGTAGTCAAGACTATCGAAACCTGGAGCCCCACATGAACGACAAGGATCGCGCCCTCAGGCGCCGCGCCGAAGAAGTGATCCCCAACGGCATGTATGGCCACCAATCGGCGCTGCTTCTGCCCGAGAACTACCCCCAATTCTTCGCCCGCGCGAAAGGCGCCCATCTCTGGGACGCCGACGGCAACAAATACCTCGATTACATGTGCGCCTACGGCCCCAACCTTCTGGGTTACGGCCACGAAGCCATCGACGCCGCCTACATCGCCCAGCTCAAACTAGGCGACACCATGACCGGCCCATCCCCCGTCATGGTAGACCTCGCCGAGCAATTCGTGGGCCAGATCACCCACGCCAGCTGGGCCATGTTCTGCAAGAACGGCACCGACGCGAATTCCATGGCCATGGTTATCGCCCGCCACGCCACCGGCCGCCGCAAAATCTTGATTGCCACCGGCGCGTATCACGGCGCCGCCCCCTGGTGCACCCCGGTCAAGAACGGCACGCTCCCGGAAGATCGGGCCCACCAGATCTTCTACACCTATAACGACGAAGCGAGCCTCAAAGCCGCCGTAGCCGAAGCGGGCGACGACCTGGCCGGCATCTTCGCCACCCCCTTCAAACACGACACCATGGCCCCGCAGGCCTTGCTGAACCCCGCCTACGCCGCCGCCGCCCGCGCCCTCTGCGACGAAAAAGACGCCCTCCTCATTGTTGACGACGTCCGCGGCGGCTTCCGCCTCTCGCGAGACAGTAGCTGGTCGCTCGCCGGCGTGCAGCCCGATCTTTCTTCCTGGGGCAAGGTGATCGCCAACGGCCACCCGATCTCCGCACTCCTCGGCAACGAACGCGCCCGCTTCGCGGCTTCGATGATTTACGCCACCGGATCGTTTTGGTTCTCGGCCGCCGCCATGGCCGCCGGCGTCGTCACCCTGCGCGAAATCCGCGACACGGACTACCTGGAACACAGCATCACCCTCGGCGAGCAACTCCGCGCCGGCCTCGCCAACGCCGCCCGCCGCCACGACGTCGATTTCAACCAATCCGGCCCCGTGCAAATGCCGCTCTTCCTGTTCGGCGGCGACACCGATTTCCGCCGCGGCTATTTCTGGTGCGCCGAAATGCTGAAACGGGGTATCTACATGCACCCCTGGCACAACATGTTCATCTGCGCCGCCATGACCGAAACCGACATCGCCGCCACAATCGACGCTGCCGACGCATCGTTCGCTGAATTGAAATTGCATGAGGCGGGACTTAGTGAGCCGTTTCAAATGGCGTTTTTGAGGATGGCTACGGAGCACTAGCCCAAGAGCCTCCGGCGGCTGGGGCCTGAGGCCCCAGACCCCCGTCTCTACGTGTGCCGGGCGCTGCGGTATTCAACAGCCGAGCGGCTGGGGTTAAGTAATTGCTTTTAGCCGTGCGCCGTTATTGGAATAGATTTACTGCGGACCAAAAACGAACCATGTCAAAAGCTGTTCGCGCACGATCTTTTGGCCAGAAACGATATATTCCAATATCGATAAGTTGCCTGTTATGGAATATTTCTTCAACAGCGGCCCGTCCGCCTTAGGGAGGTCCAGCTCCATATTGACCCGCGTGGTGATTCTCGGCAAAAGTTAGCGTAATCCGCATCGGTTCTTGCGTACACACCGGAACCGGAACAACGCCACCAACGTTCACATCGCCCTCGACATACAGGTTCTGAGGGCTTGTCCTGAGCGGGCTGGCGCGAAGGCGCCATTGGTCCGAGCCTGCGGCGCCAGGGGACGAGCCCCTGGCCTTTAAACTAACGGCGTGGAGATCGCGTCAGAGTTTTCCGTCCCAGGCGGGAGCATCTAACTGTCCCGGGCCCCGCTCGCGTTTCAGTGCGGCAAGTACAAGATAATCAAGCTTGTAATTACGGCCACCGTAATAAACGCGGCAATCAAAGCCAACCCGCGCCGCGAATACTGCCATCTCCGGTTCATCATTTTCATGCCGCACGGCGCGCAGCACCCGTCAGCCAGGTTGTTGTACCATTGCATACGAGTGGG
>FSYC01000439.1_pt1 | contig 9958 bp, 7 predicted proteins | sample 1638431 | NCBI WGS metagenome assembly FSYC01 (sample SAMEA3914788, study PRJEB12502) | metagenome | biome: forest; material: soil | place: Canada | collected 2011-07-03 | depth 0.1 m | reverse complement strand
TACCGCTCCGTCACCATCAACGGCGCGCCGGCACCGGGCGTTTCTTCCGGCACGGCCATCAAGACAATGGCCGGTATTTCAGTGAAGACGCTCCCCGCCGGATGGGCCTATGAATGGACCGGCACGGCGTACCAGGAGGTGCAAGCCTCGGGGCAAACGGGCACCATCCTGGCGCTGGCGATACTGTTCGCCTACCTGTTCCTCGTCGGGCTCTACGAGAGCTGGGCCATTCCCATCCCGGTGCTGCTTTCCGTGGCGGTAGGCGTGCTCGGTTCGATGTTCGGTATTGCGATATCAGGGCTGGCGCTGGACCTGTATGCGCAAATTGGACTTGTCGTGCTGATTGCCCTGGCCGCGAAGAACGGCATCCTGATCGTTGAATTCGCCAAGGATCAGCGCGAACGCGGCATGCCGATCGCCGAGGCGGCCGCACACGGCGCACGCATGCGGTTTCGTGCCGTGATGATGACATCCTTCGCCTTCATTCTCGGCCTGATGCCGCTGGTGGTGGCGAAAGGAGCGGCGGAAATCAGCCGGCGCGATGTTGGCACGCCGGTGTTCGCCGGCATGCTGGCCGCCTCAACGTTCGGCATTTTCCTGATCCCCATGCTTTACGTGACGTTTCAAACCGCCCGTGAGCGCGTGAAGCTGAGATTTTCGCGTCATCCACCGCGAGAGGCTCTAGGCCCAACGGACCCGAAGACCGATCGGCATTGAGCCTGACTCACGCAAGGTAAAGGGAAGCAGTTCTTTTTTGAAAAAAAGAACTGCTTTCTTTGCGGTCTTTGCCGGATTGAGAGCCCCGTTCCACATGAGTCTGTTTCAAGGCGGGTTGGTTTGCGCATCGGTATCGGAATTTCCGGACCAGAGTCCGACGAAGGTCAACAATGATCGCGCCACGCGCCTGGGGGCGGCGTTTACGCCGCGTCCACGGATTTCGCGAACTCACGCAGGTCGCGGGCATAGGCAGCGGGGGCTTCCCAGGCCGGAAAATGGCCGCCATGAGACTGCGTGGAATATTGGCGAACGTTGTAAAAGCGCTCGGCCCATTCTCTCGGTGGGATCACCAGATCCTTTGGCCAGGTGCAGACCGCCGTCGGCACGTGGACGCGGTCGCCGGGCCGCAGCGCCGGCCGGAAGTGCGCATGATCATAATACGTGCGCATCGACGAGCCGATCGTGTTCGTCGCCCAGTAGACCGTCAGGTTGTCGAGCAGCATGTCGGCGGGGAAGGTTTGCAGCAGGTCGGGGCCGTGATCACTCCAGGAATGGAATTTTTCGACGATCCAGCTCGCGAGGCCGACCGGCGAGTCCGCCAGGGCAAAGGCGAGCGTCTGCGGTTTCGTGTAATGCACGTGCTCATAGGCGCCTTCCGCGGCCTCCCACGCGGCCACGCTCGCCGTGTAGGCCCGCTCGGCGGTGTCGAGTGGCGGCGATGCGGGCGTCAGCGGCGGATCGACGATCGCCGAGACATGGATGCCGCGCACGGCGCCGGGGTGTTTCAGGGCCAGGCGCGTGGCCACGCCGGCGCCGATGTCGGTGCCCGATGCCAGGTAGGTGGCATAGCCGAGATGCCCGGTCATCAATGGGTGGAACAGATCCTCGGCCCATACCTGGCCGGGGCTGGTTGGCCGGTCCGAGAAGCCGAACCCTGGAAGCGCCGGCATGACGACGTCGAAGGCGTCATCGGCAGATCCGCCATGGGCGGCGGGATCCGCCAGCATCGGCGCAAGCTTCGAATACTCGACGAAGGAGGATGGCCAGCCATTCATGAGCAACAGCGGCCTGGGGCGCGGGCCGTTGCCTTTCAGGTGGATGTAGTGAACACCGAAGCCGCCAATGCTGGCATGAAACTGGGGCAGACCGTTGAGCCGGGTTTCCGCCGCGTCGAAATCGTAGCCCGAATGCCAATGGCGCATGAGCGCTTGTAGGAACGCCTTATCCATCCCGTAGCGCCAGTCGGATGTGACGGCATCGCTCCAGCGCGTTGCCTGGAGGCGGCGCCGGAGATCGGCACGAAGCTCGGATCCTAGCGCTACGCGGAACGGTTTGTCCGGCATGTTCCAGGTTACTCCTTGAGCGCGGGCGGCCAGGGGCGGAACAGCGGGGCGCGTATAGCGGGGACGGTGTTTGCCCCCCGCCTCATCCCCCACCCGAGAAATGGGGTTTGGGGACTAGTCCCCAGCGGGGTCCAGGGGCAGAGCCCCTGGCCTTCACCGCATGAAACCACTGTTGGAAGTACGATCCAGGATGGTGCTGCCCTGCACGCCATCCTCGATGTCGGTGTCGCTCAGTTCCTCGGAGCGGATCGAGTGGTCGCCGCGGTGGCCGAGGATTTCCTGTTCGCGGCCGCCCGCGGTGCGATCGACGGCGTAGAGTTTTTCCAGGCCCAGGGCCTCGGCTTCCTGGCGGGCGCGGTGGAGGACGTCCTCCCACGGGGCGCTGGTGCCGCCTTGGCCGGCGACCATGGTTTTGGTGGGGTGACGGCCGAAGAAGTCCATTTCCGTGATCACGGCGTTGGGGTCGTCCTCGCCGAAGCGGCGAATGACCAGGCCGAACGGGGCCGCGTAATTGTTCGGCTCGGGCAGCGGGTCATGCGGCTGGAGTCGGATGATCTCGGTCATGGGTAGCTCCGTTTGTAGGCAGAACAGAGAAGCGGGGGCGATGGTTCACGGCGGGCGGCACGGGGTTGCAGCTTAACGCTGTTACGCTCACTGTCGCGTCAAAGCGGGATGGAGTGTTCACCATGGACCAGCACGTGAGCGGTGTGGAGCATGATTTGCGGGCGTTGCTGGAAGAACAGCGGGCGGCGTTCATGGCGGCACCTTTCCCCGATGCGGCGTCGCGCATCGAAAAGCTGCGCCGGCTGGAAGGCGTGGTGAAGGCGAACATGGACCGGATCGCCGACGCGCTGAACGCGGATTTCGGTAATCGCAGCCGGGCAGAGACAGCGCTTTCAGAGATATTGCCTACGATCGCAGCGTGCAAGCATGCGCGGAGCCACCTGAAGGCCTGGATGCGGCCGCAGAAGCGCGCCGTGGGGATGAATTTCAAGCCGGCGAGCAATCGCGTGGAGTATACCCCGCTGGGCGTGGTGGGCGTGGTGGCGCCCTGGAATTACCCGATTTATCTGACACTTGGGCCCTTGGTGGATGTGCTGGCGGCGGGCAATCGCTGCATGATCAAGCCGAGCGAGCTGACGCCGGCGACCTCCGCATTACTCGCCAAGTTGATGAGCGACATATTTCCGCCTGAGGAAGTCGCGGTGGTGCAGGGCGATGTGGCCGTGGGGCGGGCGTTCACGGCGCTGGCGTTCGATCACCTGGTTTATACCGGGTCCACCAATGTGGGGCGGGAGGTGATGCGGGCGGCGGCGGAGAACCTGGTGCCGGTGACGCTGGAGCTGGGCGGCAAAAGCCCGGTGATCGTGGCGGACGATTACGATACGGCGAAGGCCGCGAAGTCGATCGCAGTGGGCAAGTTCTTCAATGCGGGGCAAACCTGTGTGAGCCCGGATTATGCGCTGGTGCGGAAGGACCGTGCGGAGGCGTTCGCGCGGGACGTGCTGGGGGCCGCCGAGGCGATGTATCCCAAGCTGAACGGCAATCCGGACTATACCGCCATCATATCGGACCGCCACCATGCACGGCTGACCGAAATGGTGGCGGAAGCGGAAGCCGCCGGGGCGACGGTGCTGCGCCATAAGGATACGCCCAGCGGCAATGTGCGGCATTTCCCGCCGACCGTGGTATTGGATCCGCCGCTGGACGGGCGGTTGATGCGGGACGAGATCTTTGGTCCCGTGTTGCCCGTGCTGCGGACGGAAAGCGTGGACAGCGCGATTGATTTCGTGAATGCGCGGCCTCGGCCGCTGGCCCTGTATGCCTATACCCGAGACAATAACACTGAGCGGCGGATCCTGGACCGCACCATTTCCGGCGGCGTGACGGTGAACGGCACCATGATGCATGTGGGCCAGGACGACATGCCGTTTGGCGGCGTGGGGCCGAGCGGCATGGGGGCGTATCATGGGCATGAGGGGTTCCTGACGTTCTCGCATGCACGCGGCGTGCATAAGACGGGTTTCATGTCCGGTTTCGAAATGCTCAAACCGCCTCATGCGGGTAGAATGCGTTTCGCACTCAAGGCTTTGGCGGGATTTAATCTCAAATAACAACGCTGTGTCCAAGTTTCGATGAAGATTCAATTGCGGGGTTATCAATTTTGTTGCTGTTCAACCTGGACGCGCGCTAGGGTTCGTTAAAAGCGATCTTTGGGGGCGCGGATGGGTCATCGATTGGGCTTGCTGGCGTCAGCAGCCTTGCTGTGCGGGCTGGTTTTGCCGGGACTGGGACAGGCGGCTTCACCACCCACAGCGGCCCCGCCGACAGCGGCACCTCCAACAACGGCACCTCCAACACGGGCGCAGGTGCAGCATTTGTTGCGGCGCTTATCGTTTTCCGCGTCACCGCAAACCGTGACTGCCGTTGTAGGCACCGGGATTGCGGCGTGGCTGGCGGCGCAGGATAACTGGCAGGCGCTGGACGACAGCAATAGCGAGTTGGAAACGCTGCCGACGGCGCTGGTGAACGGCGGCTACCCGGACTGGAATATTTTCGAACGCGCCGTGTACCAGCATATGATCCTGACGCCGCGGCAGTTGCAGGCGAAGATGGAACTGCACTGGCTGGACCATTTCGCGGTGGGTCTGGAGACGGTGGGCGATCCGGCCATCATGTATCATTACGACCAGACGATCCGGGCCAACGCGCTGGGCAACTTCGCGACGTTGCTGGAAGCGGTGGCCAACGAGCCGGCGATGCTGATCTGGCTGAGCAATAACTACAATTACGGCAGCGCGCCGAACGAGAACTGGGCCCGCGAAAGCCAGCAGCTTTACAGCACGGGCCTGTATCAGCTGAACACCGACGGGTCGATCAAGACGAGTGCCGGCGGCACACCTTTGTCGAACTATACAGAGAACGACGTGAAGGCGCTGGCGAAGGCGATGACCGGTTACGGCGTGGTGTTCGATCCGAACAATAATAATCCGCAAACCCGGTTTTCCGTTCAGTATTCGGCTTCCAATGCGTATAGCGGGGCGCTGAAATATTGGGGGAAAACACAGACGGTGCCCCTGGATGGCACGTCGCTGACCTATGTGATGGGGCAGATGGCGGCCCGGTCATCGACGGCACCGTTCATCGTGACCGAGTTGCTGCAGCGTTTCGTTACTGAAAAGCCTAGCCCGACCTATATTTCGAATATCGTGGCGGTTTGGGAAAAAGCGAAGAAGGATCCGAATCAAATCGCGGAAGTGATGACCGCGATCGTTAATGATCCCGAATTCGCCACCAGCTATCGCAGCATGCCGAAGCAGCCGGCGGAACTGGTGTTCGACGCGTTGCGGGTGGTGCCCGGCACCATGCAGGCGACCGCGAATGTGACCCCGGGCGACAGTTTGCTGTATGAATTGAGTGAGCTGGGGCAGCAATTGTTCTACTCGCCCACGGTGTTTTCGTTCTACCGGCCGGGATATCTTTCGGCCACGGTGAATACCGGTTCGGTGCTGACCCGGACGGGCGTGTTCGCCAACATCACGAATTCGGCGCAAAGTGGTGCGTACACGGATACCTATATCGACGTTCCGGCGTTGCGGACGCTGATCGGCAGCACGAAGGGCAGCGAGATTGCCACGTATTTGCTGGATGCGTTCGTGGATGGTGGGTCCCCTGCCCTGCAGACGATCGTGCTGGATTACCTGGGCGGCAAACCGAGCGACAACCAGGTGCTGGGCGCAATCTGGCTGATGATGAACTCCCCCGATAACGCGGTGAACTGACATGCTGATCAAACGCAGGCAGCTTCTGGGCAGCATGGGCGGCATGGCGATGCTGCCGATGTTCATGAATTCGTTGCGGGCCGAAGAGGCTTCCACGAACGACACCATTCTGGTGGTGATTTACCTGAATGGCGGCAATGACGGGTTGAATACCGTGGTGCCGCTGACGGCTTACGGCAGTTACTACAATTTGCGCACGCCGGCGGCGCCGCCGCCCGGGCTGGCTGTGGCCTATGCCGAAAGCGACCTGGAATTACTGGCGTTCAACGCGGATTACTCGGTGCCGGCGCTATCGGCGACCGAGTTCGCCTTCGCACCGTCCATGCTGGCCATGCGCGACCTTTACACCACGGGCAAGCTGGCCGTGATTAACGGCGTGGGGCTGCCGCTGAACGAAATCAACGCGCTGAGCCATGCCAACGCGACGATGGATTGGATGACCGGCGAGATCAATATTGGCCTGGTGCAGCCGCCAGGATGGCTGGGGCTGACATTGGATGGCAAGACGGCGGGGGCGTTGGGCCCGATGGTTTCGTTCGGCGGACCGACGCCTTTGTTGAATACGACCAAGAGCCAGCCGGTGGTGATCAATTCACCCATGGACGGGTTCGGGCTGAACTACGGCGTTTCGGATCATTCCTACCAAATTGAGAACGCTTACAAGAAGATCGCAGTTTTGCCGGCGCTGAGCACTGCCGGGCTTTATGACCAGGGGGTGATGCAGACGGCGCTGGCCGATATTAGCGTGGTGCAGGCCCTGGCCAAGAAAGAGAAGGCGGCCGCCTACCCGCTGGAAAGTTGGCTGGATTATCAGTTGAAGGATGTGGCGCGCATGATTGTGGGCGGCGCCGGCGTGCGCGGCTTCATGGTGCAGCAAGGCGGCTATGACACGCATGGATCGCAGACGCTGTATCAGCCGATATTGCTGCAGCAACTCAGCCAGTCGCTGGTCAATTTCTATGAATATCTGACGGCGGCAGCGGCCGCGACCAACGTGGTGGTGATGACGATTTCCGATTTTGGCCGGCGGCCGAATGTTAATCTGGATTTCGGCACCGATCATGGCGGCGCTACCGTCAGTTTCGTGTTCGGCGATAAGGTGAAGGGCGGCGCTTACGGTAATTACCCGAGCCTGAAGAAATTCGACCGGAACGGCAATTTGGCGAACAACTATGATTTCCGCAACGTGCTCTCCGATCTGATTGTGGCCATGGGAGGCAACCCGACGCCGATTGTGGGGCAAATCTATCCCAAGATCGGCTTTATCTGAGGGCCGCGCCGCATGGCCGCACTGGTGGTTAACGGGCAGACGTACGAGATACAGAGCAATCCGAACACGCCGATCCTGTGGTTGATACGGGATGTGATCGGGCTGAAGGGCACGAAATACGGCTGCGGTATTTCCGTGTGCGGCGCTTGCACCGTGCTGGTGGGCGGGGCGCCGCAGCGCAGTTGCCAGATTACCATCGCCGATATCGCCGGTGCGGAAATCACCACGATCGAGGGGCTTTCGCCGGACAGCACGCATCCTTTGCAGCTGGCCTGGGTGGCGGAGCAGGTACCGCAATGCGGGTTTTGCCAGCCGGGGCAGATCATGCGGGCGACGGAGCTGATCGCGAATGGGACTGTTCCGACGGACGCGGAAATTGACGTGTCGATGAACAATATTTGCGTGTGCGGGACTTATTCGCGCATGCGGGCGGCTATTCATAGTGCTGCTGGGAGTTAAAGAGTTGGGAGGCAGAAGCAAGAAGTTCTTTTTTGCAAAAAAGAACCAAAAAGCTTTTGCTTATTGGGGTGCGCGTTGGATCCGCGGTGCGCCCTAATAAGCAAAAGTTTTTGCTTCTTCTTCCAAAAAGAAGTGCTTTCTTACCTTGTGGCATAACCTTATGAACCGCCGCGCATTTCTATTTACTGGGGCCGCCGCCGCGGGTGGATTACTGGTGGGCGTGGGCGCAGCACCTGGCGCTTGCGCGCGGGCGGGCGTGGCGACTGCGGGTAATTATACGCTCACGGCCTGGGTGAGCGTGGATACCGACGGCGTGGTAACGATCCTCTGCGGCAGCCAGGAAATGGGACAGGGGATTTTCTCGGGCCTGGCGCAGATCGTGGCTGAGGAATTGCGCGTTGATTGGGCTCAGGTGCAGGTGGGGCCAGCGCCTTTGGCCGCGGTTTATAATAACCCGCTGTTGGGGGCGCAAATAACCGCAGGCAGTTCCAGTGTGCGCGGTTATTTCACGGCATTGCTGGAGGCCGGCGCCATTGCGCGGCAAATGCTGATACGTGCGGGTGCCGCGGTTTTGAAGGTGAAGGCCGCGGATTGTATTGCGCAGGGCGGCATGGTGGTGGTGAGCGCCACGGGCGCCGCGGTGAGTTTCGGCAGTGTGGCCAAGGCGGCTTCGAAACTGACACCGCCGGCGAGCGCCACGCTGTACTCCACGAATGGGTATGTGCTGGTGGGGCAGCCGGTGGCGCGGCCGGAAATTCCGGCCAAGGTAAATGGTACCACCGTGTACGGCATGGATGTGGTGGTGCCGAATATGCGTTACGGCGCGCTGCTGCTGTGCCCGACGCGGGGCGGCACGGTGGCCAGCATCGGGCCGGCGCCTAGTGGCGTGCAGTTGGTGGATTTGGGTACCGGCGTGGCGGCCGTGGCCAATCCGGGGCCGGACAATACCACCTGGATGGCGATGCAGGCGCTGAGCCTGGTGAAGGTAACCTGGTCCCTGCCCGCCAATGCCGCGGCGCAGACCAGCAAGACCATTCTGGCAGGCGCAAAGGCGCTGCTGTTGAGTGGGCCGGCCGTGGTGGCGCAGACGCTGGGCGATGTGGCCAGCGCACAGGCGGCCGCGGCAAAGGTGCTGAAGCTGACTTACACCCTGCCCTATTTGCCGCATACGACGCTGGAGACACCGAATTGCACCGCGAACGTGACCGCGGATGCCTGCGAGATCTGGGCGCCCACTCAGGCGCCAGGCAGTGCGCAGGCCGTGGCCGCTTCGATTACCGGGCTGCCGGCGAGTGCGGTGACCGTGAATTGCATACAAATGGGCGGCGGCCTGGGGCGCAAGCTGGAGACGGATTTTGTTGCCTATGCGGTGATGGCCTCCAAGGCGCTGGGTGTGCCGGTGCAGATGGTGTTTCCGCGTACGCAGGATTTTCTGCAAGACCAGTATCGGCCGATGGCGGTGTGCGGCGTGACCGTGGGGCTGACTAAAGGCCAGGTGGTGAGCTGGGATTTTCGGAATGTTTCGCCCAGCATTCTTTCTCAGCGGGGGCTGCTGCAACCGGGGCAACTGGATACGCAGGCTTCCGAAGGCTCCGCACCACTTGCGTATAATTTTCCCAATCTGCTGGTGGATTGGGTGCAGAGCCCCGCGACGGTGCCGGTGGGGTTCTGGCGCAGCGTTGGCAATTCGATTAATTGCTTCGCTGTAGAAAGTGCCATTGATGAGGCGGCGGCGGCGGTGAAGGCCGATCCGTTGGCGTTCCGCCAGGCGTTGCTAGCGGGTAATACGCGGGCGCTGGCGGTGCTGAATTCGGCGGCGGCATTGGGCGGATGGGGCACCACGCAGCCGGGCACGGCGCGGGGCCTGGCCTATTGCGAATCATTTGGCACCCTGGCCGCGGTGGTGGTGACGGTGGCGGAGGTTTCGGGGGCGATATCGCTGGTGAATGTGGCCTGCGCGGTGGATTGCGGCATGGTGATTAATCCAAACACTGCGGCCCAACAGATTGAGGGCGGCATTATTCAAGGCATGGGGTCGGCCCTTTGGGGGCAGATGCTGTTCAAGAATGGCGTGGCGCAGACGAGCAATTTCGATTTTTATCGGATGTTGCGGATGGCGGATATGCCGACGATCGAGGTAACCTTGTTGCAGACACCCGGTGTGCCGATCGGGGGCGTGGGCGAAGTGGGCGTGCCGTGCATGGCCCCGGCGCTGGCGAATGCATGGTATCGATTGACGGGAAAACGGCTGCGCAATTTGCCAATGTTCCAGTCAATCTAAGCTGTGCCGCGTAGAACATCGCCCTAACAGACAAAAGTTTTTTGTTTCTTTTTTTCAAAAAAGAAAGCGCTTTCTTTTTTGAAAAAAAGAAACAAAAAACTTTTGT
>FSYC01000663.1_pt1 | contig 9986 bp, 7 predicted proteins | sample 1638431 | NCBI WGS metagenome assembly FSYC01 (sample SAMEA3914788, study PRJEB12502) | metagenome | biome: forest; material: soil | place: Canada | collected 2011-07-03 | depth 0.1 m | reverse complement strand
CGTTGGATCGAACGCGCGCCCCAATTTGCAAAAGTTTTTGCTTCTTTTTTCAAAAAGAAGCGCTGTCTTGCTTGCTAAGGGTCAACCTCTACGCCGCCTAGTATTAATCTCCCTGAAACTGCACACTCCACTGATGGGTTTCAGACACTGGCTGGCCGTTATGAATAATGGGCGCGTAACGCACCCGGCCGCTATTTAGCCACCGCAGCACCGCGCTCTTGAAAGCGGGGCCGCCACGCGCGGCTACAACACTGCAGCCCGCGGGCCGGCCGTCTTCCTGAATGCGGCAATTGACGGTGACCTGCCCGGCCTTGCCGACATAATCATCGTCAGCAGGGAAGGCCGGCGCGCCACCGGCGATGGGGCGCGACGAAAACGCCTCGGATGTACCACCGGATGAAGCCGGCGGTGCCGCGATACGCGGCGCGGCATTGCTGGAAGCCAGCTTGATGGCGGGTTTCGGCGCGGCCTCGGCGGCGGCGGCGCGCGCTGCCTGGTCGGCCTTTTGCTTGTCGGCGAGCGCTTGCAGCTTTTTCTGTTTCGCGTCGGCCAGTTCCGCCTTGTGTGCCTTGTCGGCAGCGGCGGCGGCGGCACGGGTTTGGGCGGGCGTCAGCGCTGGGGCCGCCGCGGCTGCTGGCGGTACTACCGGCCGGGTTGGCTCCTGCATCACCACGCGGGTGGCGGCGGGCGGCGGGCTGGCCGGGAAGGTGGGCGCCGGATAGGCCGGTGCGGCGACCGGGGCTGGCGCGGCTTGGGTTGTGCTCGCAACGTTTGCGGGCGCCGCGCCGGGCATAGGCGCTGGTGGCGCCGCGGACGCGGCAACCGGGGGCGTGCCCACCGGGGCCGGCGCTGGGGCTGGCCCTGGCCCTGGCCCTGGCAGGGCACCATTGGCCGCCGTTGCAACAGGGGCCGCAGTTGCAACAGCCGCCGCTTGCGGTGCCGGTGCAGGCTGTGGCGCGGTTGTGGCCGCGGTTTGCACGGGCGCTGCGGGTTTTACAATTTGCGCTACGGGCGCGGGCGCCCGGGCTGGTTGCGCGTTGTGGCCGCCGGTCAGCAATAGGCCGGCGAGCAGCACGCCGCCGCCCAGCACTACCGCGCCGCCACCGGCCATCAGCATGATCCGGCCGTTGCCGCCGGCTTTGGCCGATGGTTCGGACAGCGGTTTGCCGCATTGCGGACAGACGAAATTGCTATCCGCTGGGATTTGCAAATCCGTTTGGCTGCTGGCGAAGGAGCAGTAAAGATCGTTTGTGCAACGGCCGCTGCGGAAAGCCATGCTCGGTCTTACCTCGTCTACTGGTTCACGCCCGAAGCCCGGGCGCACGGAATGAATTTATTATTACGGTAGGCATTCGGTATTAATCCGCAATGTCCAGATTTGGCCATTTCGGGATGGCGTTCCCCGCGGCGTGCATGCTGCCGAACCGCAGCCGCCGGGGTGAGGCCGGTGCACACGGAGAGGTTGCATGAAGTTGTGGATATTTCGCGTCATCGATCTGACTTTAACCGAAAAGTTACGTTAGGGCCAGTATTCTCGCTTTTATGGAACAGGTTGTGCTCATTCAGGCACACCCTGCGCGCTCGGGTGCCACATGATCCGGCGATTGCACGCCGAAGCACCAGCGAAATGCTTAAAACCTCCGCATGGGCGCAAGGAATTCAGGCGATCGGGCTGGTTTTACCCGAATAATATCGCGGTCGTGGCGCCGAATGATGTGGCGCGCCGCACCGGCCATTCAGGCCGCGGAAATGCCGAATCGGCGTATTTCGGCGCGTCAAATAACAATAAAGTTACGAGGCCGGGTTCCGCCAAGTAATGATCAAGGGAATGATCAGGGCAGCGGCGTGTAAGGCTGCTGCCCGTTCACCTGCGGCGAGTTCATGCGCAGGCCGCTGATACCGATATAGGCGTCGATATTGTCGGCCGGGTGCAAATGCAGGCCGGCGTAGTAGGCGTCGTAGCCGACGGATTCGACGCGAAAGCCATTCGATTTGTAGCTGCCGGTTTGGCCGGTGGCCAAGCCTACGTCCAGGTCGGCGGTGCCGGGCACCAGCGGCAAGTTCACCATGCCGGAAAACTCGTGGCCGCCATTGGATGAGAACCCGGTTGAAACACTGCCGTGGATCGACCGTGCGTATTGATCGAAGCTGTAAGCGAGCGAGGGCGCGGCGCTGGTGACCGCAACGGTGCCGGCGGGGCCGTTCTGCGCGCTGGACACGTTCAGATCGTACACGCTGCTGGGGCCAGCGCCGAACACCGGCGGCTGTAAATCATAATGCGTGGCTGTGCTGGCTGGCGGCGCCATGATGGCTGCCACCGGCGGGGCCGGCTCGGCCGGGGCACCGGGTGCGGTTTGCGCTGCGGTTTGCGCGGCAGCTTGGCCACCCCACAGCACGGCCAAACCGGCGAGGCCAGCCAGCATGCCCCACGCCGAAGCGGCGCTGCGCGTGGAATGAGAGGTGCCGGTCATGGAGCCATCCTTGCCGAATTTGCCGAATGTCTGGGCATCATAGCATGCACAGATTTACCAGGTATCGATGAAACGAGGCGCACGGGGGGCGTTGATCGCGCCTGCCGCACTCCTGCGCCCGCGCGTGATCCAGGCCCGGGTTTCAGCAGGGTCGATCACCGCGTCGATTTCCACATAAGCCGCCATGTTAATCGCCTGGCCCTCGTCATACATCTTGGCCACCAGCCGTTCAAACAGCGCCTGGCGGGCGGCTGGCGTGGGCTCGGCCTCCAGCTCCCGCCGGTAGCCAAGCCGCACGGCACCTTCCAGGCCCATGCCGCCGAACTCGCCGCTGGGCCAGGCCACCGTGAAACGGGTCTGGTGAAAGCCGCCGGCGGCCATCGCCATGGCGCCCAGCCCGTAGCCGCGGCGGGGCACCACGCAGAAAACCGGCACACGCAAGGCGGCGCCGGTGACGAACATGCGGCAGACATGGCGCACTTGCGCCGTACGTTCGGTTTGCGGGCCCACCATGAAGCCCGGCGTATCGCAGAGGCTGACTACCGGCAGGCCATGCGCGTCGCAGAGTTGCAGGAAGCGCGCCGCCTTGTCGGCCCCCGGGGAATCGATGGCGCCACCCAGATGGGCGGGATCGTTGGCGATCAGGCCGTAGGACGCCGCTTCGATGCGCATCAGGGCGGTGATCATGCCGGGCGCGAAGCCGGCGCGCAGTTCCATGATGCTGCCGGTGTCGGCCAGCATGCCGATGAGCGCGTGCATGTCATAGATACGCTTGCGGTCCTCGGGTACGGCATGCCGTAAGTTACGCTGATCGGCGGCGGTGTATTCGGTGGCGGCGGCAGCGGCGGCGAAATATCCGAGATAGCGGCGGGCTTGCAGCACCGCCTGGGCTTCGTCGGCCACCAGCAGGTCGATGACGCCGTTGGGGACCTGCATCGATACCGGCCCTACCTCCTCCGGCCGGAACTGGCCCAGGCCGCCGCCTTCGATCATGGCCGGGCCACCCATGCCGATGCTGGCATCCGCGGTGGCGATCACCGTGTCGCAACAGCCGAGCATGGCGGCGTTGCCGGCGAAGCAGCTGCCGGACGCGATGCCCAGCAGCGGTGCCTGGCCGGAGCGCGCGGCGAAGGCGGCGAAGGTGGTGAGGTCCAGGCCGGCGACGCCCATGACATCGGTGTCGCCGGGGCGGCCGCCGCCGCCTTCGGCGAACAGCACCAGCGGCAAGTTGTCCCGCTGCACCACACCCAGCAGGCGGTCGGTCTTCTTATGATTAAGGAAGCCCTGGGTGCCGGCCATGACGGTGAAATCATAGGCCATGGCGGCGGTGGGCTGTTGGGCGACGGTGCCGATGCCGCAGACCAGGCCATCGGCCGGGCTGACGCGGATCAGTTCTTCGAGCGAACGGCGGCGGCGCTGGGCGGCGACGGCGAGGGCGCCGTATTCCGCAAAACTGCCGGGATCGAACAGATCGCCCAGGTTTTCGCGCGGCATGCGCTTGCCGGCGGCGTGGCGGCGGGCGACCGCGGCGGCGCGGCCGGCATCCAGCGTCGCCAGCACACGGGCTTGCAGCGTGGCCAGATCGGGCCGGATCGTTTCCAGGTCATGGTCGATGTTGGCCGCATCGATGCTGCCGTGATCAGCGGGCTCCAGGAGCATTACGAGCTGGCCTTCGCGCAGGATCTCGCCTTCGGCCGCGGTTATGTGCAGCACGGTGCCGGCGATGCCGGCGCGCAGCTCCGTCTGCATCTTCATGGCTTCGATCAGGGCCACGCAATGGCCGCACTGCACGGCGTCCCCGACCGCGACGGTAAGACGAGCGAGCAGGCCGGGCATGGGCGCCAGGATTTCCGCGGCATCTGCCGCAAGTGCCGCATCGGCTGGCGGGGCGATTTCGGGCAGCACGGATTCCAGAAAACCTGTGTGCAGCGCATCGTCCTGCATTTCAGGTAATGCCAGCAGGCGGCGCAGCACGGGCAGCGTGGTCGCCACACCCTCGATGCCGAACTCCGTTGCGGCGCGGGCGGCGCGGCGCAATGTGGCGGCGCGATCGGGGCCGTGCACGATCAGCTTGGCCAGCAACGAATCGTAGGCGACGCCGATCTCGGCGCCCTCTCGCGTGGCGTGGTCCACGCGAATGCCGGGGCCACCGGGCGGACGGAACCGCGCCAATGTGCCGGCGCTGGGCCGCACGCTGCCGTCAGGCGACAGGATTTCGGCATTGATACGTAGCTGGATTGCCCAACCCGTGGAGGGCGGCGCGCGGTCCAGGCCCAGTTGGGACAGCGTTTCGCCGTCGGCCAGGCGCAGTTGCAACTGCACCAGGTCCAGGCCGGTCACTGCTTCGGTGACGGTATGTTCCACCTGCAGGCGGGGATTGATTTCCAGAAACACGAAGGACGCGCCGCTGACCAGGAACTCCCAGGTGCCCAGGCCGCGATAGGCCATGGCCTTCGCCATGCGCTGTGCCGCCTGTTCCAGCGCCGGCGTGCAGGCGGTGTTGGCTGGCGCGGTTTCCACCAGCTTTTGATGGCGGCGCTGCACGCTGCAATCGCGCGTGCCAAGGCTAATTGCGCTGATGCCGTCGGCCGCGATCTGCACCTCTACGTGCCGGGCGTGCTCGATGGCGCGCTCGGCGAACACCGTGCCGTCGCCGAAGAAGGCGAGCGCCTCCGCGGCGGCCTCGGCCCAGGCGGCGTGCAAATCGGCATGCTCGCGCACGAGGCGCATGCCGCGCCCGCCGCCACCTGCGGCCGCCTTCAACAGAATGGGGCCTGTTGCCAGGAGTGCAGTGACTGCATCCGGCGCGCTTGCCGCTTCGGCTACGGGCACGCCGTGTTCCGTGGCGAAGGCCCGGGTGCGGCGCTTGTCGCCACAGATCTGCAAAACCTCAGCCGACGGGCCCACGAACATAATGCCGGCGGCGGCACAGGCGCGCGCCAGGATCGGTGACTCGCTCAGGAAACCCCAGCCGGGATGCAGTGCATCGGCGCTCGCTGCATTGGCCGCATCCACCAGCGCCGCGGCGTTTAGGTAAGCGGCCGGCCCGGTACCCGGCAGCGCGATGCGGGATGCCATCATATCCAAATAGGATGCGGCGGCTTCGTCGGCGGCGAACACGCCGACGGGGTGCAAACCTGCCTCGGCCACGGCCCGCGCCACCCGTACGGCGACCTCGCCGCGATTGGCGATCAGCACTTTGCGCATGCGTGGCGGGTTCCTCTCGTGTGGGCGATCACGATAGGCGGGGTTTTCGGAGCTTGGGCAAGAGGGGTGCCGGGCGTTCCTTCCACCAGTCTGGGGGCCGCAGTCTGGGGCCGGTCCGGTGGCGCCTTGGGCCGTCCGGCTGGGATAGTTGCCGGGCACCGTTTCTGGCGGATGCGCGATTTGACGTGCCAACGGCGCGCCAGTTCGATAGTTATCGCTATGGATCTGCGTGAAACAATAGTTCCTTTTCGATTCCCCTTCCCCTTGAAATGACGGGGGGTCTGGGGGGACAAGCTTTGTCCCCTCAGCTCTTCCTTGGATTCAACAAGTAGCAAAAATGCTCTAGTGCTGCGCTCAATAACTTGCAGTTTCGGCTGGGCCCTGCGGCTCAAATAAGCGGCAGTCGATCCAAATTTTTGAGATGGCCGCTATATCCCTCGATTTTGGTCCGCACCGGCACATACCCTGCCAGGGCGGGGATCGGGCCGTCCGTGCCGTTCAGCACATCATGGTAGCTCCCGCCGCAGCTAAGGCGAGATTGCCGGCGGATGGCTGTTCAAAAAAACTGAACGTCCTTCAGGAAGTTTATAATGCGCCGCGAGCGCCCTATGGCGGCGGCCAGACCCTGCATACACCAAACCGGCGGCCAGTACCCGCTTGAGTTATCCGGTTTACGCTTACGGCCACCGCATTGCGGCAGAAAACTTGCTGCCTGGATCAAGGACACCGCTAAGCGGTTCGTAATGCGCACTTATTTCGTGACCTTGCACTGCCGGGCGGCGAGGCGCCACCACCTGCAGGCACTTTCCAGATAATGCGACGGCGCATTGCTGAACCGTAGTCGCAATAAGGATGAAAAATGACTCGGTGCAAAGAAATCGTGAGTGTATGGTAACCCAGCCTTAATCGATCCACGCGGCTTGCGACGCCAATTCGGCGTTCAGGCGTTGAACGGAATAGAGAGAAGCGGTGTCCGCCCTTCAGTCGAAGCGAAAGGTCTTGGTGGTAGACAGCGAACCTTCGGTTTGCTCCGTCATTGGCGAGTGCATGGCCGAGTGGCCCGGCACGGAAGTAAGCTGCGTTACAAATGGCACGCTGGCCGCTCGGGCGTTGCAGACGATGCATTATGACCTTGTACTGATCGAGGCAATTCTTCCCGGCGTGCCTGATCTTTCGCTTGTCGAGATCGCCACGGACAGGAATACGCCGGTGCTGATTTTCTCCGGGCACCCAGGCGCCATCGAGATGCTGGACACGATTGGTTGCCCCTGTGTGGCAAAGCCGTTCTCGCTTGGCGACCTGATCGAACGATCTCAACAAGCGGTTGCAGGAGCCCGTGAAAATATCGAGCGCGCCCGGATTTCCACGGCACGGCTAAGAGCGAGCGGGAAGGCCCTGACCGCGGCCATGATGCTAAGCGCGCGCCAAAAAAACAGCATAGAAAACCGCGCAAACGCGTTACGCCTGCGGCGCCCCAACTAAACGCCAACAGACAAAAGTTTTTGCTTCTTTTTTCAAAAAGAAGCGCTTCCTTACTCCTGAAATACCACAGTCTTACGCCCATTCAGGATCACTCGATCCTCCAGGTGATATCGAACGGCCCGCGCAAGAACACGCCGCTCGATATCCCGCCCCTTGCGCACAAGATCATCGGGCCGGTCCGCGTGGCTGATCCGCTCCACGTCCTGTTCGATGATGGGCCCTTCATCAAGTTCGGCGGTAACGTAATGCGCGGTGGCACCGATCAGCTTCACGCCGCGGGCATGCGCCTGATGATACGGCTTGGCGCCCTTGAAGCCCGGCAGGAATGAGTGATGAATGTTGATGCACTGGCCAGCGAGTTTGGCCACCATGCCGTCCGACAAAACCTGCATGTAGCGGGCCAGCACCACCAGCTCGGCCTGCGATTCGCGGATCAGCCGCCAGAGTTCGGTTTCCTGTTCCAGCTTCGTGCGTGCCGTCACCGGCAAATAATGGAACGGAATGCCGTCCAGATCCCAATGCGCGTAGGTTTCGCGGGGATGATTGCTGACGATGCCAACCGGCTGCATGGCCAGTTCGCCGAGGCGCCAGCGATAGATCAGATCCACCAGGCAGTGGTCGGCGCGCGACACCATCAGCATGACGCGTCGGTGGTTGGCGCGGTTATGGATGCGCCACGTCATGGCGAATTTTTCGGCCAGCGGGGTGAAGCTTTCGCGCGCGGCCTCGCCCGCTTCGGGGGCCGAGGCGAAGACCACGCGCATGAAGAAGCGGCTGGTCTCGGCGTCATCGAATTGCTGCGCCTCGCGGATGTCGGCGCCGGCGGCGAACAGATGGTTGGCCACCGCGGCCACGATACCGGGCCGGTTGGGGCAGGCGAGGGTCAACACAAACTCTGTGATGTCAGTTACTTCCATGTCTTCCTGGGGCGTCCTGTGAGCTATGTGGATCTGTTGCGGGGCCGCTTCGGCATGCGGGGGTGTTCCCGGCGTCGCTGTCAAGCCAAGCGTCAAGCAGGCACCCGTTCTCGCAGGGCTGCGCGGCCGAGGCGTTGACGTATGCGACAGGTGGTTGATTAATCGGTTGAAGAAATAGGAGGCACCGCCATGAGCACAGAGGACCTTATCGTCACCCGCACGGATGGCGTGCTGCATCTGCGGCTCAACCGCCCAAGCAAGCGCAACGCCATTACGGTGAGCATGTACGCGGCGATGGCCGACGCCCTGGGCGCCGCCGAGACGGACGGCACGCTGGTGGTGATCTTCTCCGGCGAGGGCGCCGGTTTTTGCGCGGGCAACGACCTGGCCGATTTCGTCGCCAACCGGCCCAGCGCCGAAGAAGCCGCCAACGCCCCTGTGCAGCGCTTCCTGCTCGGCATTGCCAGCAGCAGCCGCATCATGATCGCCGCCGTGCATGGCAAGGCGATCGGCGTCGGCACCACGATGCTGCTGCATTGCGATTTCGTGGTCGCCGAACAAGGCGCCGAACTGCGGATGCCGTTCACCGACCTGGCACTGGTGCCGGAAGCCGCCAGCTCACTGCTGGTGCCGGCCCTGGTGGGCCACCAGCGCGCCGCCGCGTTGCTGATCCTGGGCGATGCGCTGAGCGCCGAGCAGGCACTGGCCATTGGGCTGGTGAACCAGGTGGTGCCGGCGGGCGGCGGTGTTGCCGCGGCCGAGGCGCTGGCCGCGCGCGTGCTGGCCAAGCCGCGCAGCGCGGTGCTGGCGACGAAGCGGCTGATGCGGTCGGCGGTGGTTGATGTGCCTGGGCGCATGGCGCAGGAAAACGCGGCGTTTGGGGCACAGCTGGAAACGCCGGAGCTGGCGGCGATCGTGGCTGGGTTTTTCGCGGCTCGGCATAAGGCGGCTTAAGGAAGCGCTTCTTTTTGGAAAAAGAAGCAAAAACTTTTGCTCATTGGGGTACGCGTTGAATGCAACGCGCACCTCAATTTTCAAAAGTTTTTTGGTTCTTTTTTTCAAAAAAGAACTCTTGCCTTTGGTCTGTGAGCCACGCCCAATACGCTTGGCATAAAAAGGATTTATAATGAGCCTACCTGCTTCCATCGCCAGCCGCCTGCGTCTTCCAGTGATTGGCGCGCCGCTCTTTATCGTCTCGAACCCCGACCTGGTTATTGCGCAATGCAAAGCCGGCGTGGTGGGCAGCTTTCCGGCTTTGAATGCACGGCCGGCCGCGGTGCTGGAGGATTGGCTGATCCGTATCACCACCGAATTGGCGGCGTATGACGCGGCGCATCCGGAAGCGCCGAGCGCGCCGTTTGCGGTGAACCAGATCGTGCACCGCACCAATGAGCGGCTGATGCATGATGTGGAAATGTGCGTGAAATACAAAGTGCCGATCGTCATTACGTCGCTGGGCGCGCGTACCGATGTGAACGACGCCATTCATTCCTACGGCGGCATAGTGTTGCACGATATCATTAACGTAACATTTGCCAAGAAGGCGCTGGAAAAGGGCGCCGATGGATTGATTGCGGTGGCGGCCGGTGCCGGCGGGCATGCGGGCGTGCTGTCTCCCTTCGCGCTGGTGGCGGAAATCCGGGAATTCTTTGATGGTCCGCTGGCGCTTTCGGGGGCGATTTCCACCGGTGCCGGCATTCTGGCGGCACAGGCCGCGGGGGCGGATGTGGCGTATATCGGCTCCGCGTTCATCGCCACCGAGGAAGCCAACGCGGCCCTCGCGTATAAACAATCGATCGTGGATAGCCGCGCCGCCGACATCGTGTATTCAAACCTGTTTACCGGCGTGCACGGCAATTATTTGCGCAGCTCGATCGCGGCGCAGGGACTGGATCCCGACGCGCTGCCG
>FSYC01000265.1_pt1 | contig 9990 bp, 6 predicted proteins | sample 1638431 | NCBI WGS metagenome assembly FSYC01 (sample SAMEA3914788, study PRJEB12502) | metagenome | biome: forest; material: soil | place: Canada | collected 2011-07-03 | depth 0.1 m | reverse complement strand
CCGCACCTGCCGCTTGCCAGGCTCGGTCCGCCCGCCTGAAAAGGGGGCAGGGGGCCCTACTCTGAGCAACGCCGCATCGCTTGATACCGCCGCCCGTACCGGCCGCGTGCCGCTGGTGCTGCTCGGCAGCCTGATCGTGACTGGCATTGGCCAGACGTTGCTGTATGCGCTGCTGCCGCTGGCCAGCCGCAGCCTGGCGCTGACGGGTTTTCAAAGCAGCGCGGTATTCGCCCTTTCGGCCCTGCTCTGGAGCGTCTCCAGCCCGTTCTGGGGCCGCATCAGCGACCGTAGCCGCAGCGTGGGCGTGCTGGTGCTGGGCATGTCCGGCCAGGGCCTTTCCAATCTTGCGGTGGGCCTGACGATTTATGGCGCGCAGCGCGGCATGCTGCCGCATGGCGCCGTGTTTCCGGTGTTGCTGCTGCTGCGTGGCATTAACGGGCTGCTCGGCAGCGCCGTGCTGCCCTCGGCGCAGGGTATGGCGCTGCGCTCTGCGCCAAATCGGCCCCGCATTGCCGTGGTGGGCACCATCGCTACGTGCTGGGCTATTGGTACGATGACGGGGCCCGGTTTTGCCGCGGCGTTGGCGCCGTTCGGGCTGGCGGCGCCGCTGATGGTCGCGGCCGGGCTTTCGGCCACGGCGGGCATTGTGCTGCTGCGGCTGCCGGCTGTCGGCGGTCCGTCGGTGGCTTCGTCGGCCGCGCGGCCACATGCGCTGCGCTTCATTCGCCGGCGGATCTGGCCGCTGATGCTGATGCAACTGGGTGTCGGCACCGCGTCGGCGCTGGTGTCGCAATCCACCGGGTTTTTCGTCCGGGACCGGCTGGGGCTGTTGCCGCACGGCGCGCTGGCCGTGGCCGGTTCCGCGCTGAGTGTGCTCGCCGCGTGCAATGTGGGTATGCAAATCCTGGCCATCCGCACGCGACCGGCGCCACGAACCCTGATCATGGCGGGAAGCACCGCCGTGGCGCTGGCCGCCGCTGCCGTGGTGGCCATGCCGGTGCCTGAGCCGTTGCTGGTGGTGGCAGCACTGGGAGTGGTCGGCGCCGGCTTTGGCGCCATGGCACTGGGGCTGTCGACCAGCGCCTCGCTGATGACGCGCCCCAACCAGCAAGGCGGCGTGGCCGGATCGCTGGCCTCCGCCGGCAGCCTGGGCGCGATCGTCAGCGCCCTGGCCGTAATGCCGTTCTACGAGCGCCTGCCCGACTTCCCCTACATCGTTGTGAGTGGCCTAGCCGTGATTGTGCTTGCCGGCAGCATTGCCGCGTTCGCCGCCTTTCCCGCCCGGCGCGAGCCCCAGTAGCAAAAGTTTTTGCTTCTTTTTCCAAAAAGAAGCGCTTGCTTTTTTGCGTTCCAGGCCAGCTTCGGCCCACCCTGGCCTTTTCCTGCAACCGGCAGTAACCCACCGCGAAGTCCAAGGAGCCATTCATGCGGGAACTGACCCACTTCATCGCCGGCACTCATGCGCAGGGAACCTCCGGCGCGTTCGGCGATGTGTTCGACCCCAATACCGGCGAAGTGCAGGCGCGCGTGCCGCTGGCCAGCCGCAGCGAGGTTGAAGCTGCCATTGCCAATGCCGCCGAGGCTCAGCTGGGCTGGGCCGCGTTTAATCCGCAGCGCCGCGCCCGCGTGCTGATGAAGTTCCTGGAGCTGATCCAGGGTGAGATGAGCAGCCTGGCCCGGCTGCTTTCCAGCGAACACGGCAAGACCATCCCCGACGCCCGCGGCGACATTATGCGCGGCATCGAGGTGATCGAGTTCGCGTGCGGCATTCCGCATTTGCTGAAGGGCGAGTTCTCCGACAATGCCGGCACCGGCATTGATGTGTATTCCATGCGCCAGCCGCTGGGCGTGGTGGCGGCGATCACCCCGTTCAATTTCCCCGCCATGATCCCGCTGTGGAAAATCGGCCCGGCTTTGGCGTGCGGCAATGCGGTGATCCTGAAACCGTCCGAGCGTAACCCCTCGGTGCCGCTGCGTATCGCCGAATTGTTCCTGGCTGCCGGCCTGCCGCCGGGCGTGCTGAACGTGGTGAATGGCGGCAAGGAAGCGGTGGATACGCTGCTGACCGATCCGCGCATCAAGGCGGTGGGCTTCGTCGGCTCCACGCCGATCGCTCAATACATCTATGCAACGGCCGCGGCGCACGGCAAGCGCGCGCAGTGCTTCGGTGGCGCCAAGAACCACGCCATCATCATGCCGGACGCCGATCTCGATCAGGCGGTGGATGCACTGATCGGCGCCGCCTATGGCTCGGCCGGTGAACGTTGCATGGCGCTGTCTGTGGCGGTACCGGTGGGCCGCAAGACCGCCGACGCGCTCGTGGCGAAACTGATGCCGCGGGTTGAAAGTCTGAAGGTCGGGCTTTCCACCGATGAGGGTGCCGATTACGGCCCGCTAGTGACCAAGGATGCGTTGGCCCGCGTGCGCGGCTATATCGATGTGGGCGTGAACGAAGGCGCCAAGCTGGTGGTGGACGGCCGCGATTTCCGCATGCAGGGCCACGAAGGCGGCTACTTCATCGGCGGCTCGCTGTTCGATCACGTAACGCCCGATATGCGCATCTACAAGGAAGAAATCTTTGGCCCGGTGCTGACCGTGGTGCGCGCCGAGAATTACGAAGACGCGCTTAAGCTGCCGAGCGAGCATGAATACGGCAATGGCGTTGCCATCTTCACGCGTGACGGCGACGCGGCCCGCGATTTCACTTCCCGCGTGCAGGTGGGCATGGTGGGCGTGAACGTGCCCATTCCGGTGCCGATCGCTTATCATACGTTTGGCGGATGGAAGGCTTCCGGGTTCGGCGACCTGAACCAGCATGGGCCGGATTCGATACGGTTCTATACGAAGACGAAGACCGTTACTTCGCGCTGGCCTACTGGCGTTAAGGATGGGGCCAGCTTCGTGATCCCGACCTTGAGCTGAGGAAGTAAGGCTTCTTTTTTGAAAGAAAGAAGCAAAAAACTTTTGCAACTAAGAGGTGGCAAATGGATACACTGCACGACGTGACCGCGGTTAATCCGTTTGGGTTGACGGCGGATCAGCATTCGATCCGTGATACGGCGCTGGCTTTCGCAAAAGATAAGCTCGCGCCGTATGCACTGAAATGGGATGAGGAAAAGCATTTTCCCGTCGATGTCATTCGCGGTGTCGCCGAGCTTGGCATGGCGGGCATCTATGTGCGCGAGGATGTGGGCGGGTCGGGGCTGAAGCGGCTGGATGCGGCGCTTGTATTCGAAGCGCTGTCCACCGGCTGCCCTGCCGTGGCCGCCTACATCTCCATCCACAACATGGTGTCCTGGATGGTGGACAAGTTTGGCGCTGAGGAATTGCGCCAGGCCTGGCTGCCGCGCCTGTGCTCCATGGAGTTGTTGGCGTGCTACTGCCTGACGGAACCGCAGGCAGGCTCGGACGCCGCGGCGCTGACAACGCGCGCGGTGCGCGATGGCGACCATTACGTGGTTACCGGCGTGAAGCAGTTCATTTCGGGCGCGGGCGCCGGTGACGTTTATGCCGTTATGGTGCGCACCGGTGATGCAGGCGCCGGCGGCATTACCGCACTGCTGCTGGAAAAGGGCATGCCAGGCCTCTCCTTCGGGCCCAATGAACGCAAGATGGGCTGGAACGCCCAGCCAACGCGTCAGGTAATCATGGAGCAGGTGCGTGTGCCGGTGACCAACCGCATCGGCGCCGAAGGCCAAGGCTTTCGCATCGCCATGGCGGGATTGGACGGCGGCCGCCTGAATATCGGCGCCTGCTCGCTGGGTGGCGCGCAGTCGGCCATCGACAAGGCGTTGGCCTACATGGCCGACCGCCGCGCCTTCGGGCGGCCGTTGACCGAGTTCCAGGCGTTGCAGTTCCGGTTGGCCGATATGGCAACGGAATTGGAGGCCGCGCGCACTTTGCTGTGGCGGGCTGCTGCTTCGTTGGACGCGGGTGATCCACAAGCGACACAGCTTTGCGCCATGGCCAAGCGGTTCGCTACCGATACAGGATCGAAAGTGGCGAATGACGCGCTGCAATTGCTCGGCGGGTATGGGTATCTGGCCGAATACGGCATGGAAAAGATCGTGCGTGATTTGCGGGTGCATCAGATTCTTGAGGGCACGAACGAGATTATGCGCGTGATTATTGCTCGGAAGATGTTGGCTCAGTAGGGGAAAAGGCCAGGGGCTCTGCCCCTGGACCCCGCTGGGGACTTGTCCCCAGACCCCTTTGCTTGGGTGGGGATAAGGCGGGGGGGGAGCGCGCGTTGTCGAAACGTGTTGGCGCCCCCACCTTATTCCCCACCTAATAAACAGGTTCTAAGGACTTGTCCTTAGCGGGGTCCAGGGGCAGAGCCCCTGGCCTTACCTTCAAGAAACAAAGGGGAACGAAATTGGCTAAAATCGCTTTCATCGGCCTAGGCAACATGGGCCTCCCCATGGCCACCAATTTGCTCAAAGCCGGCCACGCAATCACCGGCTACGACCCGGTTCCGGCCGCCTGCAAGGCCGCCCGCCAAGCTGGGGCCAAGATCGCGCAAGGGTTGGCTGAAGCGGCGGAGGGCGCCGAAATCGTTATCACCATGCTGCCGAATGGCCGGCTGGTGCTCGAATGTCTCGAAACGCTGGTGTCCAATGCGCCTAAGGGCGCGTTGTTCGTGGATAGTTCCACGATTGATGTGGCGGATGCCCGTTCGGCGCACACGGTATGCGCCGAGGCTGGCATGGCGGTGGTGGACGCGCCGGTTTCAGGCGGTACGGGCGGGGCTGCTGCCGGCACGCTCACCTTCATGGTGGGTGGGACTGCGGAGGCGTTCGCGCAGGCGCAGCCGGTGCTGGCGCAGATGGGCCGCAAGATTGTGCATTGCGGTGCGGCGGGCGCCGGGCAGGCGGCGAAGATCTGCAACAACATGATCCTGGGCATTTCCATGATCGCCGTCAGTGAGGCGTTTGTGCTGGGCGAGAAGCTGGGGCTGACGCATCAGGCGCTGTTCGATGTGGCATCCACCGCGTCGGGGCAATGCTGGGCGCTGACGACGAATTGTCCGGTGCCGGGCCCGGTGCCCACCAGCCCGGCGAACCGCGATTACCAGCCGGGGTTCGCGACCGCCCTGATGCTGAAGGATTTACGGCTGGCGCAGGATTGCGCGCGGAAATTCGGCGCCGAGACGGCGCTCGGCCGGCACGCCGCGGAGCTTTACACGGCGTTCGCCGACGCCGGTGGTGCGAGCCAGGATTTTTCCGCAATCATCAACGCAATCCGCGAATCTTGACCGGAGCCCCGGGGTAGCTCGCCTGTCCCGGCTCTGCTTGCGAAACCAAAACCGGTGGAGAGGCGTTTCACGCCGCAAGGCGCGCAGGAGGAAATATCAATGACCTATCGCCACGTCGCCGCTGCCACCCTGGCTATAGGGCTACTGATGCCCGCGACGCGCGCGCATGCTGCGGCATTTCAGTTGCGTGAGGGTGACCCGGATTGGATGGCGGACGCATTCGCCGGCAGCGCGGCCAAGGCTTATGATGCGGGCACGGCGTGGAACAATCCGGCTGGCATGGTGCGGCTAGGCGATGACGAAATCGACAGCGGCTTTAATTATTTCGACCCCGGCATCCGCTTCAGTGGCCAGGATTTGGTCGGCGGCAAGCCGGTCTCCGGCTATACAGGTGGCGACGCAGGCCCGGCGCAAGTTACGGCCGGCAGCGAGGCCGTCTGGAAATACTCACCCGATCTCGCATTCGGCATGGCCTTTGAAGCGCCGTTCGGCTTACGCACGGTCTATCCGGGCAATTTCGTCGGCCGCTATCAGTCGCTTGTTTCGTTCGTCGCCAATATCCAGCTGGCACTTGCCGCCGCGTGGCAGGTGACGCCGGAACTGTCCATCGGCGGCGGACCCGTCGTCAGCTATTTCCGCGCGCGCCTTACGCAGGCCATCAATGTATCGGATTTCCTGCCTAAGGCCGGCGATCCTGTGATCGACATTCGTGGTGACAGTTACGCCGCCGGCTACCATCTCGGCGGGCTCTACCAATTTTCGAACGATTTCCGCGTCGGCGTGGACTATCATTCTCGCCTGGGCCAGTCCCTGCAAGGCCAGCAATCAGTCTATCAGCCCGCAGGCGTACGCGCTAACAGCTTCATTTCCGCCGTTCTCGATTCATTCGATTCCGATGTGAAAACGCAAATCACGTTGCCGGATTACGCCACTCTCAGCACGTATTACGACGCAACACCTGATCTGGCGCTGTTGACCACCGTGCAATGGACCCATTGGTCGCTGCTCAAGGATATCGTCATTTATTCTCCGGGCGCGCCGGAATCGACGCCGTTGAACTTCCGCAATACCTGGATGGGGTCGGTGGGTGCCAATTACCGAGTGCCGTTCATGCCGCAGCTGCTACTGCAAACGGGCGTTTTGTACGACGAGGGCGCCAATACCGACGCCACGCGTGGGCCGCGCTTGCCCGATGAGGATCGGATCGGCGCCTCGGGTGGTTTTACCTATGCGGTGACGCGGCGGATTTCTTTCAAATTCGCGTATCTGCATGAATTTCCCGGCTTTGGTGGCGACAAGGTCAACTACTCCAACGGGTTTCCCAATGCCGGTTCGATTATCGGCACCTACGCCAATAATGCGGACGTGGTTAGTGCCGGCGTTTCCATGAAGTTTTGAAGTTTTTGCCGAATTGCTTTGGGATTGGCCCAGGAAAGAAAGCGCTTCTTTTGAAAAAAGAAGCCAAAATTTTTGCTCATTGGGGCATGCGTTGGATCAACACGCGCCCCAAGAAGTAAAAGTTTTTTGGTTCTTTTTTTCAAAAAAAGAACTGCTTCCTTGCCGTCATCTAACGCAAGGATCGGCCCCTAGCTTTCCTTGTACCGATACCCGATCCCGTACAAAGTCTCGAACTGATTGAACGTATCGTCCACCTGCCGGAACTTCTTGCGCACGCGCTTGATGTGGCTGTCGATCGTGCGGTCATCCACGTAAATGTTCTCGCCATAGGCGCCGTCGATCAGCTGGTCGCGGCTTTTCACCATGCCCGGCCGCATGGCCAGCGCCTTCACCAGCAGGAACTCGGTCACCGTCAGGTCGATGTTCTGGCCCTTCCAGCTGCACTGGTGCTTGGTTTCGTCCAACACCAAGTCGCCGCGCACAAGCACCGGGGTGGCCGCACCTGGGCCATCGGTGCGGGTGGTGTCGTTGCGGCGCAGCAGGGCACGGATGCGTTCGATCAGCAGGCGCTGGCTGAACGGCTTGGTGATGTAGTCGTCGGCGCCGAGGCGTAGACCCATCAGCTCGTCCACCTCCTCGTCCTTACTGGTGAGGAAGATCACCGGCATCTGGCTGCGCTGCCGCAGCTTCTGCAGCAGTTCCATGCCGTCCATGCGCGGCATCTTAATGTCCAGCACCGCCAGGTCCACCGGCTTGGCGTTCAGCGCCTGTAACGCGCTTTCGCCGTCCGTGTAGGTGCGCACCGCATAGCCCTCCTGCTCCAGCGTCATGCTGACGCTGGTCAGAATGTTTCGGTCGTCATCGACCAGGGCGATGGTGTATTTCATGGCGCGGGTCCTGATGGGCGGGGGCGGCAGGAAACTGGCATGGCAGGGGCGGCCCTTTGGCGCAACCACAGCCTACAACGCGCGGTGGGTAGCACCCTTAACGAGGCGTTCGTTTACGTTCCCTTGACACCTTGTCTTGCCAGTTTCCCTTGCCACTGCCGCCCTGCCAAGGCTTTAAGCGCAGAGCGGTGCCGTTTACGGTGCCACTGACAAACAGTTCGGCGCGGCTGCGTAGGCCCGCCTAGGGAGCGTTCGGATGGATATGCAGGGTCTCACAGCCACACAGGTGCCACAGGCACCATTGGGCGGCACCGGCGTGGGGAACCCGCTTTTGGTGCATGCGAATCTCACCGCGCCCCAGCTATCGGTGCATGCCATACGCCGCGGCGAGGCAAAATTGTCGCAGGACGGCGCGCTGATCGTGCGCACGGGCATTCACACCGGACGCTCGGTGGCCGACAAATGGGTGGTGGACGAGCCGGAGACCACGGCCGATATGTGGTGGGGTAAGGTCAACCAGAAGCTCAGCGCCACGCATTTTGCTACGCTGAAGCACCGGGTGCAGGCCTATCTGCAGGGCCGCGAGCTGTTCACCCAGGATTTGTATGCCGGGGCGGACCCCAATCACCGGGTGCGCGTGCGCATTGTGTCTACCAGCGCCTGGCATGCGCTGTTTGCCCGCAACATGTTCATCCGGCCGCCGTCGCATGACTTGCCGGGCTTCGTGGCCGATTATGTGATCCTGCACGCGCCTGAATTTCAGGCCGATCCCGCCATTGATGGTGTCGCCAGCAGCACCGCCATCGCGCTGTCGTTTGGCGAGAAGCTGATCGTGATTGCCGGCACCGAATATGCCGGTGAAATCAAGAAATCGATCTTCACGGTGATGAACTGGACCCTGCCGGCGAGCGGTCTGCTGCCCATGCATTGCAGTGCCAATATCGGCGAGGACGGGGACACCGCCCTGTTCTTCGGCCTATCCGGCACCGGCAAAACCACGCTCAGCTCCGATCCGCACCGCAAGTTGATCGGCGATGACGAGCATGGCTGGGGCCCGGACGGCGTGTTCAATTTCGAGGGCGGTTGCTACGCCAAGGTGATCAACCTCAGCCAGGAGGCCGAACCGCAAATCTGGAACGCCACGCACCGCTTCGGCACCGTGCTGGAAAACGTGGTGGCCGACCATTGTGGCCGTCTTGATCTAAACGACGCGGCGTTCACCGAGAACACGCGCGCCTGCTACCCGATAGAGTACATCCCCAATGCCGAGCTCAGCGGCCGCGGCGGCCAGCCGCGTAACGTGATCATGCTGACGGCGGACGCGTTCGGCGTGCTGCCGCCCATCGCGCGCCTCACGCCAGGGCAGGCGATGTACCACTTCCTGTCCGGCTACACGGCGCGCGTCGCCGGCACCGAAAAGGGTATGGGCAAAGAGCCGCAGGCCACCTTCAGCACCTGCTTCGGCGCGCCCTTCCTGCCGCGCCAGCCCGAGGTGTACGGCAAGCTGCTGGAAAAACTGATCGAGGAGCACGGCGCCACGTGCTGGCTGGTGAACACCGGCTGGACCGGCGGCAGCTACGGCACCGGCAAGCGGATGGCCATTCAGCACACCCGCGCGCTACTGCGCGCCGTGCTGGACGGCACGCTGAAGGATGCCGAATTCCATGCCGACCCGTTCTTCGGCCTGATGATCCCGCGCGGCGTCGCCGGTATTCCGGACGAGGTGCTGGATCCGCGCCTGGCCTGGGCCGACCGCGCTGCCTACGATCGCACGGCCCGCGATTTGGTCAGCAGGTTCGAGAAGAATTTCGACACCTTCGCTGGCGCCGTGGGTGACGACGTAAAGGCCGCGGCCATACGCGCCGCGGCTTGATCGCCGCCACTGCACCGGGGAGCGGCCTGTTTTCGACCCCGCAGGATTGGTCGGCCGACAGCTACGCGGTTAATGCGCGGTTCGTCGCCGACCTGGGCGGCGCGGTGCTGGAGCTGCTCGCCCCGCAACCGGACGAACGTATTCTGGATCTGGGCTGCGGCGACGGTGCGCTGACGGAAAAGCTGGCGGCCGCCGGTGCTACGGTGGTGGGCGTAGACGGCGCGCCGGACATGGTGCGCGCAGCCCAGGCCCGCGGGCTGGATGCGTATGTCGTGGATGGCCAGCGCTTGGCCTTCGATACTGAGTTCGACGCTGTGTTCAGCAATGCCGCTTTGCACTGGATGCCGGATGGCGCGGCGGTGATCGCCGGTGTGTTCCGTGCCCTAAAACCGGGCGGCCGATTCGTGGGCGAGTTCGGGGGGCATGGTAATGTCGCCGCCATCGTTACCGCGCTGAACGCGGTGCTATCGGCGCGTGGGCTCGATGCCGGTAAATTGCGCCGCTGGTACCCCACCGCCGAGCGTTACGCCGAGATGCTGCGGGCCGGCGGTTTCGAGGTGCGGCGCGCATGGCTGATT
>FSYC01000391.1_pt1 | contig 10078 bp, 9 predicted proteins | sample 1638431 | NCBI WGS metagenome assembly FSYC01 (sample SAMEA3914788, study PRJEB12502) | metagenome | biome: forest; material: soil | place: Canada | collected 2011-07-03 | depth 0.1 m | reverse complement strand
CGGCTGAACCAGCCGGTCGGCGACGTAGCGTTCAGATACCTGCGTGAATCATGGCTGCCAAGGAAGGCACTCCAATGATGAAGAACCAGTTTGATCTTGTCATTGACTTCGGGAAACTGAAAAAGCGGAAAGCCCGCCGGCACACACATCGGCCAGTCCAGCAGCGCATTAATCGGGCAAGCAACCAACTCGGATGTGCTGAACGGCAGCGACATCGTCATGATGGAATCGATCAGCAGCATAAGCTCCGGAATGGTCGAATAACCGAGCTTTACCTCCGGATGCGTCTGCTCCAGCGCGCGGGCCTGCTCGATCGCCTCCGTCAAATGCATGCGCAGGATCGGCGTGTTCAACACCAGGTCCTGCAATTCCTGCACAGGTGGGCAAAGCACCTTGCTGGTCCGGTTACTTGCGTGGTCGGCCAGCGTGGCGCGGAAATGCGACAACGTATGCTCACTATGCGGCAACCAGCTTCCGTGCCGGGGCCGCCGGTGAGGCCGCACGTTCTTGCCTTCAACCATGGTCTTCTCCCGTTGCGCATGGCGCTTATACCAATCGACGTTGCGGTTGGCCCATAAGCAAGGAAGAAAGCGCTTCTTTTTGGAAAAAGAAGCAAAAACTTTTGCTCATTGAGGTACATGTTGCATTCACCGCGTACCCAAAGGATCAAAAGTTTTTTGGTTCTTTTTCTCAAAAAAGAACTGCTTGCCTTCACCTACGCACCCCAGCCCGGCGTCGTCCGCAAGGGCGATTTCCAGGTTCAGGCCCTATCCGTGCTACGTCACCACCCATGGAAACCGCACCCCCAACGCCGCTTGCCGTCCTCGTGGGCATCCAGATGCCGGAAATCGACGACGCCGCGCACGAAGCCAGCCTCGAAGAACTGGGGCGCCTGGTGAAAACCCTGGGCTATGAGGTAATCGGCACGCTGTCGCAAAAGCGCGAAGGCACCGGCGCCGCCGCACTCCTCGGCAGCGGCAAGCTGGCGGAGCTGGCAGCGCTCACCGGCGGCACCGGCGTGGTCGGCTCGATGGCGCCTGCAGCGAAGTCCAAGGCCCGGCAACGCTTCGAAGGTGCAGCCGGAACAACCACCCTGGCGGAGCCCGAACCGCACGCCGGCCGCAAGCCCGAATTCGTCATCGTGGACCACGAACTCTCGCCCAGCCAGATCCGCAACCTGGAGCGCGCCACCGGCGCCGAGGTGCTAGACCGCACCGGCGTCATCGTCGAAATCTTTCACCGCCACGCCAACACCCGCGAGGCAAAGCTCCAGGTGGAAATGGCACGCCTGAAATACGTCGCCCCCCGCCTGCGCGAATCCGCGGGCGGTGGCGGCCGCCAACAGGGCCCCGGCGCCGGCGAAAGCGCCCTGGCGCTGGATCGCCGCAAAATCCGCGACCGCCTCGCGGAGCTGAAAGAACAACTCGAAGCCGTACAGCGCGACAGCGACCAGCGCCGCTCCGCCCGCCGCGACCAGCTCCGCGTGGCGCTGGTCGGCTACACCAACGCCGGCAAGTCCTCCCTGATGCGCGCGCTCACCGGCAGCCAGGTGCTGGTGGAGGACAAGCTGTTCGCCACGCTGGACACCACGGTGCGTGCCCTGCAGCCGGAAACCCGCCCGCGCGTGCTTGTCTCAGACACGGTCGGCTTCATCAAGCAACTGCCCCACGACCTGGTCGCCTCCTTCCGCTCCACCCTGGCGGAGGCGCTGGAGGCATCGCTCCTGCTCTTCGTGGTCGATGCATCGGACCCTACCTACGAAGCGCAGCTGGAGGTAAGCCGAAGCGTGCTACGCGAAATCGGCGCGGACACGGTGCCGTCCCGCCTGGTGCTCAACAAGATGGACCGGCTAGACGCCGCCGCGCGCGCCGCCCTGGTCGCCAAGCATCCAGACGCAATCCTGCTCTCTGCCCACGCGCCCGAAGACGTCAGCGCCCTGCGGGACACGATAATTGCGTTCTTCGAAGCGGCAATGGTGGAAGATGTGCTGGTGCTGCCCTATGCGAAACAAGGGCTGATCGGCGAGGTGTATGAAACTGCGCGCGTCTTATCCGAGGAGCACAACGAAACCGGCCGCGTGCTGAAAGTGCGCGGCCTACCCGGCGCAATCACACGGCTGCGGCGGAGTATTGGTGCGCGTTGAGGCCTGCCCAGAGGAAGTAAGGAAGCACTTCTTTTTGAAAAAAGAAGCAAAAACTTTTGCATATCTGGGCGCGCGTTGAGTTCAACGCGCGTCTTACCTGCCACAACGTTTCCGCCGCGCTTACGGCGGCTGTTTAGCGTCCATTGGGGTCAACCAAACGTCTCGATCCGTCTTGCAAAAGCGGACATGACGTTCTGGGTTGTCGTAGTCCGCGTTTAGTGGAGAGCGGCAATAAAACCGCTTTTTGTGATCAAATACTGCCGCGCGAGCAGGTGTTGACTGGCCTATCAGCGGCAGACGCGCCGGCCATTGACCCAGGTGCACGCTGCGCCGGCGGCGGGCTTACGCACCACGGCGGCCCCATTTGGGCCCGCGCATCCAGCCACATGCGGGCCAGACGCGCATTTGGGTGTTGCTGCCGTTACCGGCTTCCGCACCACGGCGGCCCCGTTTGACCCGACGCATCCGGCAGCATGAACGCCTGCTCCACATACGGGGGCGGCATGCCCACCGGCTCCCGGAACCAGCACGACAATCATTGCCAGTGTAACGATTGCGGAACGTTTCATCGGTGATTGTTCCTTCTGAGAGACAGATGTATCAACGTCGGTTTCGTTCGAATCACAAGTAAGCGATGCAGCGACTCGATTTTCCGGAATAGTGGTGCGGCAGGCATCACGCCTATCGAACGCGCAGAGTGTATCTGTCGGCGCGGGCTGGCTATGCAGTTGCGGCAGTTGCCCTGAAAATTCATCGATTTCCAAGCAATAGCCTCTGTACCTATCTCGCGCCCGCGGGCGTGGCGGCGCCGCGCGCATTCAGAGCGTCGGTCAGGGGCCGGCATGCGATGGCGCGGCTGTTCCGCCAATGATGCGGCACCTGCGGATTGACTTTCAAAGGAGGTCTGCGCAGGTGCCGATACCTTCGAACTCAGCGCCTGGCAATCAAGAGCGATCACTAAAAGTTCAGAGACAGAGCCCCTGGCCGTCCCCGGTCGGTAAAATCAAATGCGATTGGTATAGCTACTGTTTGCAGTGCTGCGAAAGTCAGCATTGTGCCAAAACTGCATAGCGCACCGCCCCGGCCGGTGGTCTGATCCCGCGACATGGATTATGTGCCGTGGAAGGAAGACGATGAATCATTTCTGTTTGGTGGCACTGGTGGGAGGCTTGCTGGCCGCTCACGGCACCGCTCACGCGCAGCAATATCCTATCCTCGACAAAATCGCGGGCAAGGTCATCGCGAAGTATCAGAACTCGTCTTGCGAGCAACTCGCCGCGGCGCGCGGCCAGCCACCCACCGGCCGTAGGGCAGCGGCGGAGGAGCGGGTTGTCGCGGTGCTGCATAGTGATCCGCAAATGCGCGCCGAGTTCATGAACCGCGTCGCCGCACCCATCGCCAACAAGCTGTTCGAGTGTGGCATCATTCCATGAGCCCCCCCGGCCCGGCCGGCGGCGTGCGTTCCCTGCAAGGCATTTTTTTGCCTGTTGCGTCCATTGAAACGTCCGAAGCGGCGCACGTACGGCTTGGAGTGCCATCCGGTCGCGTGATCGTAGGCGCCGTGGGGTGGCTGGAACACTAAGCTGACAAAAAGGGATCATGATGGTCCAAGCGCACTTTACGCTCGGCTTTCCACTAAAGGCTAAGGCAGATACAAAAGTTCTATCGGATCAGCTGACCGCGATAGTGCCAGCGCTATTCCAGGCGGCCGACACGCTCGGCACGATTCACTACGCGCGCTTCACAGTGCTGAGCGATCGGACCCTGCTTTTTCTTGGCGATTTCGACGGTGAATTTGGTGCCGTCATGGCCGGCCTCGCCAGGCTCGCAGGACCTGTATTCGATGTCGCTTTTCAGCACGTCGATCACCCGCCACCCACGCCGGTGGCCGCTAATATCGACGCGTTTGTCGATTGGGCCGGGGATCAGCTGATCCACCCGTTAAATGTCTACACCGCCTATCCTGACGTGACCGTAAACGAAATAAAGGCCCTGGCAGCCGGCGCGGGCATCAGTGGCGTGGGCGAACTGAACCCGTTTCTAGTTATTCTGCCCGCCCGATCGCGCCTCGCATCCATCGAGCTGCGACTGATTCTGCGCGCGATGGCAAGCCGCATTACCAAGGATCTGGACACCGTCGGCACCCCGCATTTTGCGCAATTCGTGCCGCTGGAGGATAATCAAATCGGATTCTTCACCGTCTACGATGGCTCATTCGACACCTATATTGCCGACTTCACGAAAAATATCGGCCCGGTCTTCGATATCATCTTCAAATTCACCAAGGACCCTCCGCCCTCGCCGTGCCGCAAACACCTTCAGGAGTTCATCGACTTCGCGGCGAGCGCCAGCCGGCAGCCGATCGGGTTCTACCAGGCCTATCCGGGCCTGAGTGTGCAGGATATTCACGCCCTGATCGCCGACAGCAAATCCAATGCAGCCTAAAGGCAGGCTCCAACGCCATGGCGGCGAAGCGGCGAGGCGCGATATCGCCGCTGGCCATACAGCAGGCCAGGCAGGGCGCCAGCCGTGACCCCGGAGGGCAAAGCGCCGGAGGCGCCCCCGAGCCTAGCAGAAGGACTGCTGCACCGGCTGTTCGCGCGGGGCGGTCATGCGGCACAGCAATCAGAAGCACAGGCGGGCCACAAGGCCGATACCAGATTAGATCTTGCGGACATCCAGGGCTTTGTTTTGCGCGGCTACCGCATGCCGATGGTGCGGCATTTCCTGCTGACCGTCGCCGACCCGGCGGCAGCGCGCGTGCTACTCGGCCAACTCGTCAGTGGCGACGAGTCCATCGTGCCACAAATTACCACCGCCGAGGACTGGCATGTGGCGTTCGCGCCTGGTCCGGGCGACAATCCGGCCCGTCCGCCGCGCTGCAAGCCCGACTATTGCCTGAACTTGGGCATCACTTGGCCTGGGCTGGTCGCACTGCAGGTCAAGGATCGCGTCCCGTCGCTTGACTTCAAGTCGTTCGGCGCATTCATCGCCGGCGCCGCCCAACGTGCCGCGCTGGTGGGCGATACCGGAGAAAGCGCACCGCAGCACTGGGTCGGCAGCTTCGGGACGGGCAGCGACCATGTTCTGGTGACGCTGCACGCTATCAGCCCGCAGGCCATGTCCAGATACAGCGATCGGCTGACCGAATTGTTTACGCAAAATAGTGCATTCCACGAAATCTGGCGTCAGGACGGCATGGCGCTGATGGACACCAGCAGTGGCGAACCTGTTCCGACAAGCCACGTCCATTTCGGCTACACTGACGGCATCAGCGTAACGACCGTGCGGGGTGGCCCGGAACGATATCCGCCGGACCACCAGTTGCCATGCGATGCCTGGCTATTCGTTCTGCTGGACGAGGCAGAGAACTATTTTGTTCCTGAGCCCCCCGAACTCGGTTTGAACGGCAGTTTCGCCGTGTTCAAGATGATCCAGACAGATGTTGTCGGGTTCGAGAACTTCCTGCAATCGAACAAGGACAGGATAGATCCAGAGCTGCTCGCGGCAAAGATGTGCGGGCGTTGGCGCAACGGTGTCCCATTGGCCATGTCGCCGGATACGGACAGCCCTCCAGGCGGCATCGCGCCCGACCAGCTGAACAATTTTGAATATGTGAATGCGGATGGGTCGGGCGATCCGAAAGGCGTGCGTTGCCCAGTGGGCGCGCATATTCGCCGCATCAATCCGCGCGGCCAGCCGGTCACCGGCCAGGGCCATAATGGCGGCAGCAACAACACCCACCGGCTGACGCGCCGCGGCATGCCTTACGGTCCCGCCTACGATCCAAAGCAGCCATACGACGGCGTCGAGCGCGGACTGCTGGGGTATTTCATCAACACGAACATCGAGAACCAATACGAGTTCGTGTTGGGCCAATGGGTCAACGACAGCGCCTTCGCGGGGGCGGTGCGCCTCCCGCCAAAATCAAAGGATCCGCTGATTGGAACTCAGGACTCGGCCGAAAGCATTTTCGTCATCCCGCAGCCGGATGACGCGCCGCCGATAAAGATCACCGGGCTATCGACATTCATCTCGACGCGAGCTGCCGCATACTGTTTTCTGCCAAGCGTCACCGCCATCAAGTTCATCGCAAATCTGTAATGATGCATCGGGCGCACCTGCCCCACGCTTGTCCCGGCGCCGCGTAGCCGGCGCTGCGGCGGCGGGATCAGCGGTTCCTCATCGGTTGGGAGCGCAATCGGGCACGATTTTTGGAGATTTTCCATGCCGATGCTGACCAGATGGTTGGGAGTGACCGAAACTGCGGCCGAGCGGAATCTTGCGGTCGAGCAAGCCTATAGCGACGCGATCCTCGAAAAGGTTCTGCTCATGCAGGCGAGTGCCGCCGCCAAGCAACACCGGCCGCTATGTCGCGGGACGCACGCAAAGGGCATTATCGTCCGCGCCCGGTTCGAAATCTTAGACATCGCCACGAATCATGATCCGCAGTTGGCGGCGCGGCTGGCCCAAGGCATTTTCGCACGGCCGGACGTCTATGCCGCAACCGTGCGGTTCGCAAACTCGGACTCTTGCGTAAATTCCGATTTTAAGGGCGACATTCGCGCGCTGTCATTCTCCGTCGATCTCACTTCCGCGGCTTCCGGGATTCCCGTGGCTGGCGTCGAGCGGCAGGATTTCACGCTGCAAAGCGCTGCGACCCTTCCACTAAACGATGCGCCGGCATTTCTGGCCACCATGCAGGTGATCACCGCATCTAAACCTGCCAGGGCCCTGTGGTCCCTGGCATTTCGCGACAAGCTGAGAGTGATTCGGGCGCTCACCTTGGCGGAACTGCAAGCGCGTCAACCGATACAACCGTATCAGAATCTGCGCTATTGGAGCACCGTGCCATTTCGCCATGGGCCAGCGGATGTCGCGAAGCATTCCTTGACCCCAGCCGCCGATAATCCCGCGCGCCCCTTGGCAAAAAATCACCCCGATGCGATGCAGGATGAACTCGCGCGCCATATCAATGATGACCCGGCAATGAGCAACTTCGATTTCGGGATCCAGCTCCTTGATGCCGACAAAATGACCTATTGGGGCAAGCGCCGCGACGCAGACTTCTGGATCGAAAACGCCAGCGTTCGATGGAAGGAAACCGAATCGCCCTTTCACACAGTCGCCAGATTGACGCTCCTGCCCCGGTCACACCTCTCGGCCGATGCCAGCGACGCAACGTATTTCGACGTCACCGATCACTCGACAGCGGAGAGCCGTCCGCTCGGAAGCATCAATCGCGCTCGGTGCCCCTCGGAGGTTGCAAGCCGGCAGGCGCGGATCAGCGCCGCCCCATAGGAGAAATGCGCTACGTGCGGGCGCGATTCCTCCTGGCGGTTTTTGTATGGCTTTCTGTCTTATACCAATCGGCATTAAGCTTGACTCACGCATGGTCAAGAGAAGCGGTTCTTTTTTGAAAAAAAGAACCAAAAAACTTTGATCCTTGAAGCGCGCGGTGGGTCCACCGCGCGCCCGCATAAGCAAAAGTTTTTGCTTCTTTTTTCAAAAAGAAGCGCTTCCTTGCTCCGAAGCGGCACAATACGGTAGCCGTCCGGATATTTGAATGTGGAGCAAAACGATCCCGGGAGCGGCCAATGTCAGTATGTCTTTACAATAACCACCATCCATGCTAACACTCACCCCATGCCCCCACCCCTCCGCATCCTCCGCAACATGGTCGAACGGGTCGTCCCGCGGCCGCCCCTCAACCCGCGCCAGCAGGAGCGGGAGCACCGGGTCCTGCAAGCGGGCGAAGCGCTGCTGGCCGCCTTTGGCCGCCAAGGCATCACCTTCGCGCTGCTGGCCACGGCGCTCCGCATCAGCGCCGCCTCACTCCGATGGCATTACGCCGATCTTGACGCCTTGCTCGCCAAGATCCTCCGCCGCCACCTCCGCGCCATCGCCGCCGCCCTGGATGCCGTTCCGGCCGCGGCCCCAAACCGCGGCCCCGCTCTGCGTGCCGCCTATCTCGCCGCCACCCGCAACCCGGACGGCACCCTCAAACCAGCCCATTTGCTGCTAACAAGGGACCGCCATCTGCTGCCGCCCGACGAGCTGGCCCCCATCGAGCAAGCGCGCAATTCCCTGGCCCGGCAGCTCGCCGCCGGCGGCCCCGCGAACACCATCGATATCGCCGACACAGCCTGGATCGACGCAGCCGGCATCGAACCCGTGCTCGCCACCCTGGCCGCCAATCCCCCCGCCCAGCGCGCCGCGCCCACTTCGCCGAAACCCGCTTCGCCGAACCCCGCTTTGCCCACGCACATCCAGCGCGCCATCGAAACCGGCAACGTGGCCTGGCTCGCCGCCGAGCCGCCTGAAGGCTGCCAACTCGCGGCGGACTGAAACACCAACCGCGCTCCAGAATTTTGCCACCGGCGTTGGTCTTTATCTCGTCAAGGAGCCGCCGTTGAACGGCACGGTGGTGAGGTAACCGTGCACGCTACCATCGGCCAGGGCAGCTGCTTTACCATTGCGATTCTAAACCAATTGGCTTCGGCCTGATGCTCCAAGCCGCGAGTTCCGCTTGGGGCTGCAAGTGGAGCGTGCCATATTGGCGGCATGAGATACATCGTCCTGCAAGTGGGGCCCAGTTCCGGGGAGCCATACTGGACCATAGGCGAGGCGGAGACGGGCCATGCCGTCCCCAATGCCGCGCGGTTTATCAGCAAGCAGAAGGCCCAGGACGAGGCGGACCGGCTGAACGCCATCGACCCCAAGCCGAGTTGCGACGAATGAGACTTACCCGCCGCAGCGCAGCGCTCGCCGCCGTCACCCGGCCGGCGGCGATGCGGCACAACGCCTTCGTCACGATCGTACGCTCGGCGCCCTGATCCGCGCCGGACCCTGAAAGCGGCACTTGCTATCCGGCAAGCACGCTGGCGCCGTCGCTTGCGCGATGAACATAGCCCTGCAAGATCAAGACACGTCAGGGTGGGGCTAGTCGCCGATATGCCAACAGGCTGCCATACAACTCATGCCCGGGGATCCGGCATTGAACGATTGCGGAAACCGTTTTCGCGGGCCGCAGCGCGCGTTCACGCGAAGACCGATGAATATGCCCGCATCGCGGTCGATTGCGGATTGTCAGCGCTCCAGGGGGGCGACCAGGGCGCAGCTTTGCGTTGGCTGGATCGGGCTTGCCGCCTGGCGTGGGCGGATCCGCAGGCGCACATGCTCCTTGCTTCGAGTTTGGTGGATACCGATCCGGCCCGCGCGGAGACCGTCTTGCGCAGAGCTGCACAAATTGCACCGTGGCTCACAGCGCCAACGTTAATGATGGCCGCACTTCGGCTGCGCCAGAACGATGCCGATGCGGCAGCCGCGTTGCTGCATGATTTCTTGGCATCGGCGGTGCCACCTATGGATTCAGCGTTCCAGCGACTGGCGGATGCGATTGCAGCCCGAAATGGCCGCGCCGGCTGGGCCGCGGTAGACCGGCGGGGCCGCGTGACATGGTCTATTCGACGCCCGGATCAACAAGCGGGCCAACGAGCCGGTGTGGTCACGCTGGCCGTCGATGGCGTGATCGTTCACCAGGCCCGTTCCCCTGCGGCGGCATCGCATGCGCTTCAGGACGGTTGGCAACAACGTGGCACGCTGACGGTGCAGCTGGATGGCAATGCGCTCATCGGCAGCCCCGTCCTTCTGCGATCGCGCTCGGCCGTAACCGGCTTCGTCGAAATCGATCCCATGGGTGATCTGTGCGGTTGGGCAATGATTCCGGCGGAAATGGCGGCAACACCGGATATCACGATCATCAATGAGGACACTGGTGCGCGAAGGCCAATAGCGGCGCGCGATATGGCTGCGAACCTTGCCGCCCCCATCGCCGGGGCGCGAGGTTTTCGTGTCGCGGCGGCAACGCTGTCGTCAATGTCTTCACTGCGCGTCGTCGGACCCGACGGCGCGGACCTGCTTGGCAGCCCGTTG
>FSYC01000086.1_pt1 | contig 10118 bp, 12 predicted proteins | sample 1638431 | NCBI WGS metagenome assembly FSYC01 (sample SAMEA3914788, study PRJEB12502) | metagenome | biome: forest; material: soil | place: Canada | collected 2011-07-03 | depth 0.1 m | reverse complement strand
GGGTGTTCTCGGCGTTCTTGCGGGGCTGCTCTCACGCCGCATTGGTGCACCGATGCTGCTCGTGTTCCTGGCTATTGGCATGCTGGCCGGCAAAGATGGCGTGCTGGGCGTGGCCTTCGATGACTACAGCGCGGCCTACCTGATGGGCAGTGCGGCGCTCGCGGTTATTCTATTTGCAGGCGGATTGAAAACGCCCCTGGCCGGCTTGCGCCGTATTTTCTGGCCTGCCGCGGCACTGCCAACGATCGGCGTGGCCGTCACCACCTTTATCGTCGGCGGCCTTGTGGCCCATTTTGAACACGTAAGGCTGGTAGGGGTTTGCGTGGCCGGCGCCATCGCGGCCCCCGTGGCGCAACTATTCAGCCGATTTTTCCAGGATCGTTACCGTATTCTGCAACAGGTTAAGCAATACCTCGGTAACGGCGTTGCTAGGCTCGCGCTTCCCATTGTGAGCAAAGACGACGGCCAACTCCCAGCAGATTTCCGGTTCATCCAAATCAACCACGCTCACCGGCTTTTCGACATTCGCCTTGGCGTAACGGGCGATGACGGCCTGCGGTACCAAAGCAATGCCCAAACCATGGGCCACGAGATCCAGTTGAGTCGGCAAATCGTTCACCTCGAAACCAGTGCGGCGGGTAAGCCGGCTCGCGTCAAAACTCTGATCTATCAATTGGCGCGTGCCCCAGTCTGGGTGCAGATCGACGAATGTCTCGTCCACCAAGTCCTGAAGTGCCACGTTCCGCCGGCCTGCGAGCCAGTGCTCCGGCGCACACACCGCCACCAGCGGCTCGCATGCGAGCATCCAGGCGCTCACGCCAGGCGGTGCCGCGCCTACGAACTGCGTGAACGCAAGATCGAGCTCGCCAGCGCGGACGCCCTCGATCAACGGCAGGGAGCCCCCGGACATCAGGCGGATTTCGACATGCGGACAGGTGGCACGGAACCGGCCAAGCAAGTCGGCAATGTCCAGCAACGGGGCCAGCCCCTGGATCAGGCCGATCGACAGCGTGCCGCGGTGCAGGCCCTGCATATCGTCGACGACCTGGCGCGCCGCTGCGGCCGCCGCCAGCACGCGCTTCGCCTCGCCCAGGAATGCTCGGCCCGTTGGCGTTACCTCCACGCGCCGCGTCGTGCGAAGGAACAGGGCGGCGCCGAGTTCCTCCTCCAGCGCCCGGATCGAGGCGGAGAGGCCCGACTGGACCATATGCAGACGGCCGGCCGCGCGCGTGAAATTCTGCTCGGCCGCGACGGTGACAAAATACTCGAGTTGTCTCAGATCCATGGGTCGTCATTCAGCGCAAACTGCGCTCAATCCTAGCAGACTAACGCGATGGACTGATAGGTTCCGTCGCCTCACCTGCCTCGCGACACCGTGGTAACTGAGCGAGAGCAGGCGATGGGCACACGCGACGGCTGGAAGCGACACGCGGCGATTGCGTGTGCTTGGCCGCACGGATATGCGTATTGCGCATACGTTGCGCGCCACAGGCCACTGGCAGGCGCGCAGCCAATCGGGAGGCGCCCATGCCCACAGCATCGCTAGTCTACATGTTGATGGGCACCGCTCTGGTGATGGTCATGGCGATACTGAACCGCAACATCCTAACACGTGGAGGCTTCAGCCTGCTGGAAGGGTTATACTGGCTGACCGCGGTGGCGGGACTGAGCATCGGCTGGTATTTCAACCTGCAATACATTGCCCAATACGGCGCCAAGGCCGGCTGGGCACACTGGATCGGACTGCTATTCGTCAACCCCGCCTCGGCTTCAGGTGGCCAGGACCTGATCATCGCCAACGCGCTGATCTTTCCCGTCTGGACAATCGTAGAGGCGCGCCGCGCCGGCATGAGAGGCGGCTGGCTTTATTTTCCAATGAGCGCGCTCACCAGTTACGCCTTCGGCCTCGCCGCCTTTCTGGCCCTGCGCGAGCGGCGGTTACGAATCGCAGCTGATGCCGGAACTTGCCGGCAGGACGATTTGCATTCCGCACTTCCTTGATGACCGGACTGACGCCGAGCTACTCGCGATCAGTGGCTGTGCGGCACTGCTTCGACCGCAGATTCCGGCCGACGCGTATGCCGTGCGCCACTTCATTGATAGCGTCGTAGTGCCGAATTCGTTTTTTCGACCTCGCTACATGGCGCCATAATCGCAGCCGGCTACGGGAGGCCGTTCGGGTTCTGGGATAACGGCACGATCAACCTGCCTTTCAAATGGGCCGACTGCGCCGCTTCCATTGGTGTTCTTGCCGCTTTTCATCGTCATCTCGATGCAGCAAGGGCGCATTACGACAGCGTTACATAGCCGGCAATCGTGCTGCCGTCACCGCTGGGCGCCTTAGGGGGCATCTGAACTAGCCTGACTTCTGGGGTCGTGTTGACCGTTGGGCAGCCCGTTGTTGCTCGCGTCCGACTTGCACCTTCGCATATCGCCGCAAGCGCCAAAAGGCGCCGGGCCTGTGCCGCATCCTTTGTTTTCTTCGCGATTGCCCTCAACCGAGGCGCATCAAAGGCGGACCGAAGCGGGATGGGCATGGCAAACCTCCTCGTTTGCCATGCTGAATCAGATCCCAACCGCTTGGGGAATCCCACGCCAAGTCACAACTTCCGAGACTTGGTATAAGACATTCTGATTTAATCGGTCGCGCGGAGCAGATACAGAGCTTTTAGTTCCTCGCGTTCGACCATCCGGCGCGCCGTTCTGGTGCGGAGCTTCAAGAAGGCGCCGACATCCTGCAGCGTATGCAGGCGCGGCCGCAGGTTACCGAACGCAGTTCCTGAACACCGCCTTCACTTCTCCCTTGATATGGGCGCTGTGGTTGATCTTTGCGAATTTATGCCTGTGCCGCCATGCAAACTCGGCGAGTTTTTGTTAGTTCCGAGGTATTGCCGAAATCGCATAGCGGGCGGCCAACCGGGCCGCGCACGATTCCGTGGCGGGGTCATAGTCGCACCAACGGAGGCCTTCTCATGGTATCACAACCCAAACTCCCTCACGCTGCAGCGTCGCTGCTCCTGGCCGGCCTGCTGGCGGCCTGCGTGTCGCAGCAAAAATACGATGCACTGGAGAATGACTACAACGCGCTGAATCAGCAACTCTCCGGCGAAATCGGCCAGCAGCGGGTGCACATCACCAGGTTGCAGGGCGCCATCAAGATAGCGGTGGACAGCCAGTTGTTATTCCCGTCAGGCGGCTGGGAGATGCCGGCCGGGGCGCAGGCGACGATCGCTAAGATGGCGCCGACCTTGGCGCCCTTCGTGCAAACGCAGATCATCGTAAAGGGCTACACGGACAACGTTCCGATCGGACCCGAACTGGCCCGCCAGGGCGTCACGACGAACCAGATCCTTTCGCTGCGGCGCGCGCAGAATGTGGTGCAATTCCTGATTTCCCAGGGTGTTAAACCAGCGCTGCTGACGGCGCAGGGCCTGGGTGAGGCGGACCCGGTGGCGCCGAACGATACTGCAGCCGGCCAAGCGCAGAACCGGCGCGTTGAACTCACGCTGGCCGGTTCGGGTACCTGATAAAAAGTCGAGGGCCGACACGGTCCAGGTCTTGATTGCGGCGCATGTCGTAGAGCCGAAAATGCATAGCGCCCTGGCTGGCCTCGGCTGAAAGGCGCGTTGGGACTTTGTACTTCCGGCGGCTGAACGGTTCCCAGGACCCGCGCAATCAACCGATCCACGCGGGGAGAGGCGATCCAATGTCTGCGCGCGACAATATTCACCGAACCGTCCTGCCCATCCCCCACCAGGCTTACGTTGACCTGACGACATACGACGCCAAAGACCCAGACACGACATATCCCCCGATTTTGCAGTTGCGACCGCCCGCGGGCGCGCCAAATGTGTTGGTCGTGCTCCTAGACGACGTGGGTTCCGGCGGGTCCAGCGCCTTTGGTGGTCCGTGCCAAACGCCGAACTGCGAAAAGCTCGCGGCCAACGGCCTCAGCTACACCCGGTTTCACACGACCCCGCTCTGCTCACCCACCCGTCAGGCACTTTTGACCGGCCGCAATCATCACTCGGGGTGTCGCTGGTCGACGTCGGTGAGGGCACAGTTCGATCGATTGTCGCGAAGATTTCTTGCTGGTGAAAGAAAAGGCCGGATTCCACTAGCACCGTTGATTTCCGCCAGTGCGAAGACTGCCCGAGCGGCAGCAAGCCAAGTCGCCGGAAGGAGGGCCTTTTTCCACACTTAATACCAATTGGCATTGAGCCTGACTCACGCAAGGTCTAGGCAAGCAGTTCTTTTTTGAAAAAAAGAACCAAAAAACTTTTGATTATTAGGTGCGCTTTGCGTTCAACGCGTGCCCCAATGAGCAAAAGTTTTTGCTTCTTTTTTCAAAAAGAAGCGCTTTCTTGCTTGCTAAGGGTCAACCTCAACGCCGCCTAGCATAATTCCACGCATGCATGTAGATCGGCATGGAAAATTGCCTCCCCGCGGCGAGGCCAATTGGTCCGGGTATTTCCGGAAGTGCCAAGCAGCCGCCGTGCATTCAATCCTTGACGTCCACCCGGGCCCAGCTCAGATCTGGATCGAAGCGGTTTATCGACGTTACAAGTTTTGCCGTGTCCGGACCGAGGTCTTTTTGAAAGACCACGTCATCGGGGCCGAGAGCGAAACTCATGATTCCGGAACTGCCATACTGGGCCGGCCAGGCGACGAACGCGAAACCGCCGGTCATCGAAGCGCCCTGCATGTAGTCGCGCGCGCCGCCCGGGGCGCTGTCACCCTGCGCCTTCAGGACGCGAAAGTAATAGCCGTGATAGGGGACGGGTTTGCCGTCCGGCGCCATTTCGTCCGGATAGCCTTCGTCCTGCGCCTGATCGACCAGCGGGCCCAGCGGACTTGATGCAGCACCATCCGCCGCCGGCCAATATAGTCCGTCGGTCTCGCCGTCGCTGCTCAGGATGCGCTGGGCGTAGGTGCCGGTGCCCGTGCTTTCCTTTTGGCGGTCAAAATAATCCTGCTCAGCGCCGCCGAAGGACAGCAGCGTGCGAATGGACAGCAACTCGTTGCGGCCAATCCGGCGGTTCACCAGCTCTTGCGCGCCGGCGGCGCTGTCGAAATGCCAGCCACCACCCTGTTTGACGATCGGAATGGGCAGTGGCCAGTCCTCGGTGCCGACCACCAATTGGACCAAGTTGTCGCCGAGCGGTGCGAGTGCGTGTTTTGCATCATAGTCTTTTACAAAGCCGGCGCCGGCATTCGCGTCTTGAACAGCATCGCCGGAGTTTACCAGCTTTGCCGCAGCCGGGCCGAGTATACGGACCATGTTATTCGTGTTGCCCGACCTCACGGACTCCACCAGCGCGCCGGCCGCCGCCTCGGCGGTGGGAAAGTTTTGCGTCGCCGCCGGTAGGGCGCCGACCGGCCATAGCAGGGTGATGGCAGTAGCGGCGAAGAGCGCGAGGCGGGACGGCCGCGGCGATTGCATACGTGTAATGGTCATGTTCGCGCTCCCTGTCTAACGCCGCCGGCCGCCGCCGGCCCGGCCGCCACCGGCGCGGTCACCGCCGGCAGGACGGGCCGCCGCGGTGCTGCGGCTTTGCGCGCCACGATTGCCGAATTGTTGCGCCGCAGGTCCATCACTCCTGCCGCCAAACGCGCCTTGCGGACGTTGCGCGGGGCGCTCTCCGCCGCCAGGACGGCCGCCTTGGCCGATCGCCGGCTGCCTGCTCGCCCCGGCGCCTGGGCGACTTCCCTGCCCGAGGCCGGGGCGGTTGCCGGAGCCTGGTTGGCCGCCACCGGGCCGGTTGCCCAGGCCGCTGCCTGGTTGGCCGATGCCGGGCCGGCCATTGCCGGGTTGGCCAATGCCGGGGCGGTTGCCGCCGCCAGGCTGTGACCCTCCCGGCTTATTGCCCTGCCCTAGGCCCGGGCGATCGCCCTGGCCGGGACGATTGCCTTGACCGGGGCGGTTGCCCTGTCCTGGGCCGTTTCCTGGGCCGGGACGATTGCCCTGGCCAGGCCGGTTGCCCCCAATGCCAGCAGGCGGACGGACAACGTTACCGGGCACTGAAACGCCGGGCCGCCCAATGGCGTTGGGCGGCAGGCCGCCGGGGCGCGAGGGGCGGCCGACCGGGCCGCCGGGGCGGTTGTAGCCGCCGCCGGGGCGGAAGTTCGGATTGTTCGGCTGCCAGGAGCCGTTCGCGCTGCCGTTCCAGTGCCGGTTGACGCTGATGTTGTTGTAGCGATTGACGTTGACGTTGACGTTGCTGTGGCCCCAGCCGCCGTAGCCACCCCAGCAACAGCCCCAGTTGGGGCGGGCCCAGCCCCACAGGCCGGCGGTGATGGCGACACCGGCGCCGAAAGCGAGGCCGGCGGCCAGGGCGGTGCCGACTGCGTAGCCGGGCGGCGGCGGGTAGTAGACCGGGGGTGTCGCGGGGTACGGCCAGGTGCCGTAGACAACCGTGGGATTGTAGACCGGCACGTAGACCACGTTCGGCTGCGCCGGTTCGATGGTAATGATCTGCGCAGGTGCGTCCGGCGGCGGCGGCGGGGCGCCTGCGGGCGGCGCGGGCGGTGGTTGGGTGCTGACCACCAAATGTTCATTGCTTTGCAGGTGCCCGGCCTGCTGAGCTTGCAGACGTAGACGCTGGACCGCGTCGAAGACGTCGGGTTCCTGCGTCTGCACTGCGTAGCCGAGCTGCTGGGTCCATTCCAGGTGCTGGTTCAGGGTTTCCAGCACTTGCGGGAACGGCACGAGCGATTTTACCGCGGGGTCCCAAGTTTGGATTTTCAGCGCGTCCTCGAGGGCCTGGCCGGTGAGGGATTTGTTGTTGTTTTCGGCGAGCCAGCGGCTGGCGGCGACAATTTCCAGCGGGGAGGCGGTCGCCATCAGGATTTGGGTGAGTAGCGCGTCCGGGTAGAGGGCAATCGGCGCCAGTAACGAATCCAACTGCTCGGTGTTGAATTTTTGCGGGCCGGCAGTTGCGTCTGCGGACGATGTTGGGGCCGCGGCTTCAGTGGGCGGGGCTTGAGCGCAAAGCGGTGCCGGAAAGGTTCCAATCAGGAGCGATGCGCTGGCAAAAAAATGGAGCAAATGGCGACTCATGTCCGCTCCCTATTGACCAAAGTTTTATTACCGATGATCTGGCGCGGCGCCGTAGGCATGGCCGCATCCTTGATGTTGCGTTCTAAGTGGCCTTCGTATTCCAAAACTCCGCCCTCGAAACCAAAGTCGCCGCTAGGTGCTTTCCGCGCCAGCGGACAGGGTCTCGCTCACAACGGACGTGTTGTCATCCGTCCACAGGTTGGAAAACGAGCAGACGCATTGCTTCTCTGTCTATGCAAAATCGGCACAAGGTCATTTTCAGCTTTATGCAGTGAGCTGCCCTTTTAAAACGGGGTTGCGGGGCGATGGCCACCATCAGGATCATCAGCGGTCCTGGCCCTCTTGGGCTGGCCAACATAGTACTTCGAAGAGCGGCGCACTTGCAGGTCTTGGGCCGGAGGCCGGGCTCGCGTCCGATACCGTTGGAGCGGACGACGCAGGCCAGCATGCTGGGCGTTCCGAACGAGCGTTTCTTCCCACTTGACCCCGCGCCTCGACATTAGAACTCCGGATCCGAGGTAAGGCAGATTGAGACAAGAGTAGTCACTATTCGGGGCGAAAGAGAAAAATTCGGAGCCGATCCAGGCACAGGCGAATGTCACTATGCACCAGCCCACCAGGTGTTCCCGGTAGCTTGCGCTTTGATGGCACCGCGGGCATCGTAGGGCGGCTCCAAGGACCGAGCGCGAGACATGGCCGACGTCCAGAACGACAGTTCCGTGCCGCCGTTTTCTCTGGTGACCGGCGGCCCTTTCTATCGCTGCCTGGTCGCGGTCGGGCTGATTCCGGCAACAGGCCCCAATATCCGTCGAAGAATATCGTTCTTCGTGCTGGCGACCTGGGCGCCCTTGCTGCTCCTTTCACTTGCGGAGGGACGGGCACTCCCTGGTACGATCACACTGCCGTTTCTATGTGATTACGCGGCACACACGCGCTTTCTTATCTGCGTACCGCTGCTATTCGCGGCCGAGATCGTGGTTGACCCCGGGATCGGCAGAATGGTGGCGACCTTCGGAACCGGCGACATCTTGCGGGCTGAGGATCGCCCAGCATTCAATGCCATACTGCTAAAGGTCGAGCGCCTACGCGATTGGGGCCTGATCGAAGCGATCATTCTGCTGGCATCGCTTTTCCCGATGGCGCTGTTCACGTCGACCGCCTGGAAATCGACAGGGAATGCCACATGGCATGATGTTCCCGCCGGCACCCTGTCCGTCGCGGGCTGGTGGTTCATGATCGTCAGCTCAACGGCATTGCGTTTCCTGCTGTTCCGCTGGATGTGGCGCTATCTGCTGTGGAGCTATCTGCTGCATCGCATCGCCTCCCTCGATCTCGTGCTGCTCGGAACGCATCCGGATGGTACCGCCGGCCTGGGCTTCGTGGCTTCGGTGCAGGGGCATTTCGGCATTCTGTTCCTGGCCGGGGGCGTGCTGCTTGCCGGCGAGTACGGCAACGATATTGCCTATTTCGATCTGCCGCTCCAGGCCGTTCTGATCCCGGCGGTGATCTATATCATTCTGGCGGTTCTGGCTGTCATTGGCCCGATCGCGCTGTTGGCGCCGCAACTCGCGCGCACACGGCAAAGGGACCTGGTCACATATGGCCGGCTGGGACGCGAGCTGACCGCGGCGTTCGATGCAAAATGGATCGGCGGGAACAATCCAGACAACGAAAACCTTCTTGGTAACCCCGATCCCTCGTCGCTGGTCGATTTCGCGGCAAATTTCGCGATCATCAATGCCATACAGCCAATTCCCATCCGCCGCGGGCTGGTTCTGCAAGTGGCCTTCTTTGCCGGGCTACCGTTCGGGCTGCTCTACATCATCGCCAGTCCGATTAACGAAACCCTCAGGCAGCTGGCGAAAGTGCTCCTGTAATGACACGGCGATGCGTGTCGTTGGGCACCCTTGTCACCGTGCAACGCTCCAGGTCCACACGGCTCCCGCGGGAGCACCACGCCAAATTGGTTAGGCGCGGCAGGCAAACTCGGGCGGAAATGGCACAAAACATTACGTCCGGGCCAGATTTCAGGCGTTGACTACGCCAAGACCGTTGACGGAACGGCGGGAGGGTGGTCAGATTTCGTCGCCAAACTGCGTCCATACGGGAAATGTGAGATCGATCGGCCGCGAATTCACGTGGCCGCGGACCCCCTGCCTCGGAATGAGAACCATGCGCGCACCAATTTGGACCAGAACTGCCGCCGCGGCGGTCATCACGCTGCTAGCCGCGTGCACCGGCACAGCGCGCCTCACCAATGCCTGGCTCAGCGATCTCTACCATGGGCCAGGCTTGGCGAAGATCATTGTGCTGGGCGTGGGGGAAGACGGAGCCACCCGCCGCCTGTTCGAGGATAGTTTCACGGCGTCGCTGAACCGCGCCGGCGTGCAGGCTTACGCGGGCTATGCTCTGCTTCCAGGGGTGGATGACCCGACGGTGGAACAGGTTAGGCAGGCGGCGCAGCACACCGGCGCGGATGGCGTGCTGGTGACGCGCCTGCTGCGGGTGGAGAGGCGCACGGAAACGACGCCCGGTTACGTGCGCACCGTGCCGGCCTACGGGTATCGAGGCGGCTTCTACGGATTTTACGGCCGGTACCGCGCCGTCGCCGTGGTGACCCCGCCCAGCACCTCCAGCTACGATGTCGCCGAATTAGAAACAAATCTGTGGGCACTGGATGCAGACGGCACACTGGTCTGGTCGGCCACGTCGCAGTCGTTTTCACCAGGCAAGGTATCGGAGCTGGGCAACGACCTCGCGACCGAGGTGAGCGATGCGCTGAAGGCGGCCGGGTTGCTCCAAGGGCCCAAGGGGTAATCCTGAACGGCGCGACAAGGTTGGCGGGCCAGGGGGCGGGGAGCGAGGTGTCGGTCCGCCTTTTTTTGAGTGCCATTCGCCGGCATTATGCAGCGCGCCGAACCGCATCGGCTTTGACGAAGATCCTTTGCATCGCGTTGGCGCTGGCCACTGCCGGTTGCGCTTCCCACACCGTCGCCGACACGCAACCGCTGCCGGCCGCCAAGCTGGAGCCCGTCGGTGCGGAGCGTATTTCCCGCGG
>FSYC01000071.1_pt1 | contig 10126 bp, 8 predicted proteins | sample 1638431 | NCBI WGS metagenome assembly FSYC01 (sample SAMEA3914788, study PRJEB12502) | metagenome | biome: forest; material: soil | place: Canada | collected 2011-07-03 | depth 0.1 m | reverse complement strand
GGCGGAGCCGCTGCTGGGCAAACTGGTCATTTATGATCCGTCGCTTTCCGTCGGCAACAATGTACCCTGCGCCACATGCCATACGGCGACAGCGGGCTTCACGGGCGGGGTGTCCGTGCTCAACAATACGAACGTGTCATACGGCGGCTCGGTGGGTCAGCGCACTTCGAACCGCAAGCCGATGAGCTATGCCTATGCGCCGTTCGCGCCCGTATTGTTTTACCGCCCGAGCACCGGCGATTTCGTCGGCGGTAATTTCTGGGATATGCGGGCGACTGGCCTGGTGACCGGCAATCCCGCGGGCGACCAGGCGCTGGGCCCGCCGCTGAACCCTGTGGAAATGGCGAATCCCGATCCCGCCTGCGCGGTTTATCATCTTGCGATCGGACCCTATGCCGGGCTTTTCCAGCGCGTATGGGGTGCCGGTGCATTTACCATCGCCTGGCCGGCGAACGTGGAGAAGCTCTGCTCCATGCCGCTTTCGACCACCAACGCGAATCCCACCATATTGAAGCTTAGCCCTGCGGATCGCGCGCTGGCGACGAGCGATTTCGACGATATGGGTACCTCCGCAGCGGCGTACGAAGCCGGCCCGGAGGTGAGCCCGTTCTCGTCACTATTCGATATGTGGCAGGCCGGCAAGGCGCAACTGACAGCGCAGGAAATGCGCGGCTACAAACTGTTCATTGGCACGGCAAAGTGCACCCAGTGCCACGTGGCCACCGGCACCCAGCCGCTCTTCACCGATTTCACCGCGGTGAATTTGGGTATCCCGCGTAATCCAACACTGCCGTATCTCTATGAGAACAGGCGCGACGGATTTGGTTACGATTACAATCCCGTCGGGCCGAATGTGGTCGATAACGGCGTTGGCGCGTTCCTGGCGAGTGCCGCGGACACCAACCCGCAATGGCAGGCGCTGGCGCCTAAATTCATGGGGACGTTCCAGGTTGCCACGGCGCGCAACGCCGCCAAGATGCTCTACCCGACATTCGAGAAAACCTACATGCATAACGGCTACTTCAAGACGCTGAAGCAAGTGGTGCATTTCTACAATACCCGTGACGTGCTGGCCCGCTGCCCGGGCGATCCTCCGATCGGTGTGAGTGGCTCCGGCACCACCTGCTGGCCCGCGCCGGAGCAGCCGGCCAACGAGAACACGACGCAGCTCGGCAATCTTGGGCTGACGTCAGCACAAGAAGACGACATCGTGGCGTTCCTCGGCACGCTGAGCGATGGCGTAACGCCATAACGACAAAAAGCCCGGAAGAACCTTCAGGTTCTTCCGGGTTTTTCAAAGGCATCCGAACGAATCGCCGCGGATAAGCCCCCGGCATTCCTGCGTTGCGTCACGCCGTCCGACTCCGCGGCAAAGACGGTTGCTGCGTTGATTGCAGCTAAAAGGACAAAAGTTTTTTGGTTCTTTTTTTCAAAAAAGAACTGCTTCCTTCACTCCACCGTAACTGACTTAGCCAAATTACGAGGCTGATCGACATCCGTGCCCTTCAACACCGCAACATGATACGCCAGCAATTGCACCGGGATCGTGTACAGCAATGGCGCCGCGAACGGATCCACATCCGGCAACGTGAACGTTTCAACCGCGATATGCCGTAGTTTCGCGATACCGCGCGCGTCGCTGAACAGGATGATCTGGCCGCCGCGGGCATGGGCTTCCTGCAGGTTGGAGGCGGTTTTTTCGAATAAGGGGCCGCTGGGGACGATGCCGATGATCGGCACGGTTTTGTCGATCAGCGCGATGGGGCCGTGCTTCATTTCACCGGCGGCGTAGCCCTCGGCGTGAATGTAGCTGATTTCCTTCAGCTTGAGGGCACCTTCCATGGCGACGGGGAAGCAATTGCCACGGCCAAGGTACAGTACGTCGCGCGCTTCGGCGACCAGGGCGGCGATGCGGCGGATATCGTCGTCGCCCTCGGTCAGGATCGTGGCGGCGTGGGCGGGCACTTTCAGCAACGCGTCGGTGAGCTCGGCTTCGCGGAAAGCGGTGATGGCGCCGCGGGCGCGGGCGAAGGCCAGGGCCAGGCAGGCGAGCACGGAGAGTTGGGCGGTGAAGGCCTTGGTGCTGGCGACGCCGATTTCGGGGCCGGCAACGGTTTGCAGCACAGCATCGCTTTCACGCGCCATGCTGCTTTCAGGTACGTTCAGCACCGATAGGATCGATTGGCCGGCGGCGCGCATGGAACGCAACGCGGCCAGCGTATCGGCCGTCTCGCCGCTTTGGCTCACCAGCAGGCCGAGGCCATTTTCCGACATCGGCGGCTCGCGATAGCGGAATTCGCTGGCCACGTCGGCATCCACGGGAATGCGGGCGATTGATTCGAACCAGTTGCGGCCGACCAGGCCCGCATAATAGGCCGAGCCGCAGGCGGTGATGGTGATGCGCGAGATCTTTGCCGGGTCGAAGGGCAGATCGGGCAAAGCCACCAGGCGGGTGCCGGGATCCACCATGCGGTGCAGGCTGTCGCCGATGACCGCGGGGTGTTCATGGAGTTCTTTTTCCATGAAATGGCGGTAGCCGGCCTTGCCGATGGCGGCGCCGGACAGGGCTGTGGTGCGCACTTCGCGCGCTACGGCCTGGCCGTCCGGGCCGAAGAAATCGGCGCCGTTGCGGGTGACCACGGCCCAGTCGCCATCATGCAAATAGGCGATACGGCTGGTGAGTGGCGCCAGCGCCAGGGCGTCACTGCCCAGGAACATCTCACCGTCGCCGAAACCCACGGCCAAAGGGGCGCCGTGCTGTGCGCCGATCATCAGCTCGTTATGGCCGGCGAAAATCATCGCCAGCGCGTAGGCGCCTTCCAGGCGGCCGAAGGCGGCGCGGGCAGCATCCACCGGGGCCATGCCGCGCTGCAAATTCAGATCCACGAGCTGCGCCACCGTTTCGGTGTCGGTTTCCGTGGAGAACTCCTGACCTTCGGCTTCCAGCTCGGCGCGCAAAGCCGCGTGATTTTCGATAATGCCGTTATGCACGATGGAAACGCGGGCGGTGCCGTGCGGATGCGCGTTGCTTTCGGTGGGGGCGCCGTGCGTGGCCCAGCGTGTGTGGCCGATGCCGGTAACGCCGGCCAGCGCGTGGTTATCCAGCACCACGGCCAGATTATGGAGCTTGCCGCTGGCGCGCCGGCGTTCCACATGGCCATTCACCAGCGTGGCAATGCCGGCGCTGTCATAGCCGCGATATTCCAGGCGGCGCAGTGCCTCCAGCAACAAGGGGGCCGCCGGTTTCGTACCAATAACCCCAACAATACCGCACATACAAAGTATCCTTATCTTATGCGGGCGAGGCCCAAACAGTTAAAAGTTTTTTGGTTCTTTTTTTCAAAAAAGAACAGAAAGGAAGGCTTTCTTTTTTGCAAAAAAGAAACAAAAAACTTTTACTTATGAGCCTTGGCGAACACGCGGTTTCATTCTACGGATGTCTCGGAATTTCTTGGCGCCTTCTGGTATGTCCGATTGGCGGGCTCTTCCGAAGGCTAAGGCATCCGGGGCTACGTTTTGGGTGATGACGCTGCCGGCGGCTATGAAGGCGCCCTGCCCTATTTCCACGGGGGCCACTAGCACACTGTCGCTGCCTACGAAAACATGGGCGCCGATCGTGGTGCGGTGTTTGTCGAAGCCGTCGTAATTGCAGGTGATGGTGCCGGCACCGATATTGCTGCCGGGGCCGATGGCGGCATCACCCAGATAGGTCAGATGATTGGCCTTGGCGCCGGCGCCGAGTTGCGTGGCTTTTAGTTCCACGAAATTGCCGACATGGGCGTTCTCGCCGAGCACCGTACCGCGGCGCAGGCGCGCATAGGGACCTACGATGGCGCCTGCGCCGATTTCGCAACCCTCCAGATGGCAGAAGGCCCGAATCTCGGCGGGGCCGTGCACGGTAACGCCAGGGCCGAACACCACATGGGGAGCGACAACCGTGTCGGGGCCGAGTTTCGTGTCGTGCGTGAAAAACACCGTTTCGGGAGCGGTGAGCGTGGCGCCGGCGTCCATCGCGGCGCGGCGCAGGCGGTGCTGCACCACGGCTTCGGCATCCGCCAGTTCGGCGCGGGAATTGATGCCGCGCAATTCGTCCTCGGGGGCTTCCACGGCTTGCACGGTCGCACCCTCCCCAACCGCGAGCGCCACGAGATCCGTGAGGTAGAACTCGCCTTTGGTGTTGTTGTTGCGGATCGATTGTAACCAGGGCAGCACGCGCGCGGCCGGGCCGCACAGGGCGCCGGCGTTGCAGAGCGGAATGTTGCGTTCCTCGGCCGTGGCGTCGGCCCATTCCACGATGCGGGAGACGCTGCCGTTTTCGGTGACGAGGCGGCCGTAGCGGGCCGGGTCAGCGGGGCGCATGGCCATCAAGGCGAGGCCCGCTTCGGCGCTGGCGCGGCGATCGAGCAAGGCGCGCAGGGTCGCGGGTTCGATCAGCGGATTGTCGGCGAACAGGATGGCCACCTCGCCGGAGCCGAAGGCGGCGGCGGCTTGCAAGGCGGCATGGGCGGTGCCGAGACGATCGTGCTGGATGAACACCTCATGCGGGGCGGCGAGATCTTCCAGCACGGCCATGCCGGGGCCCACCACCACGGCGATGCGGCCGAATACCTGTTCGCAGGCGGCGATCAGGTGGCGCAGCATCGGGCGGCCGGCGACCGGATGGGCCGCCTTCGGCAGCGCCGATTTCATACGGGTGCCTAGACCAGCGGCCAGAATGATGGCGGTGGCTTGGGGGTGCGATGTCGTGTCCATATACGCCCGGTTCTAGCGATTGGGCGGGCGGCGGGGCAAGGAAAGCGTCGCGCAACTTTGATTTCTGGGGGTTTCTTGGAAAAGGAAGACTGGGGGGAGCGAAGCCGCTTCCCCCAGACCCCCTGCTTCTGTTCGAAGCTTCAGCGCCTAGGAAATGTGATCGGCTATGGCCTTGGACATCTCGGGGGGCGTGGCGTCGGCGCGGATCGGGGTGATGAAGCTGCCGTTGGGGGCCATCAGGTAGATCACCGCGCTGTGGTCCAACGCGTAATCGGCGGCGTTGGGTGAGTCGCGGTGCAGGATGGAGCTGACACTGTATTCGGCGGCTACGCGGCGCAGTTCGGCGGGCTGGCCGCTGAGGCCGATCAGGCGGGGGGAGAAGCCGCTTGCGTAGTGCTCCACGACGGCGGGGGTGTCGCGCAGCGGGTCTATGGTGATGAACAGGGGCTGTAGCTGGTTGGCGCGGGGGCCTAGCTGGTCGATGGCGGCCGCCAGCGTGTTCAGGGTGGCCGGACAGGTGTCGCGGCAGGCGGTGTAGCCGAAATAGACGAGCAGGTATTTGCCCGGGAAATCGCGTTCGGTGACGGTTTTTCCGTCGCCGCGGATCAGCGTGAAGGGGCCGCCAATGCCAGGTTCGCGCCCGGTTGGCCGGGGGGTGAGCACGGCCAGGCACAACAACGCGGCCAGCAACACGCCCCCGGCGGCCAAGAGGGCGGCAAGCGGTGCGGCGGTGAGCGGGCGGCGTGGCGGGCTTGGTGGGACGGAAGATCGGCGCATAGTCATTCCCTACATCGGCATCTCCATGCCGTGCATCTTCATGTGATGGCCCATGGGCCCAGGCATCGGCATTGGCATGCTCATGTCCATGTCCATGTCCATGTGGTCCATGGCATCGGCGGCAGACACGGGATGTGCTTGCAGCGCGCTGATTTCGGCGGCCAGCTGGGCGGGGTCATTCCAGCTTGGGGTGGCACCGGGGCGTTGGGCGGCCCGCAGCCAGCCGGCATCGTCGATGAGGAATTGCGTGCCCGGCAAGTCGGCTGGGGCCACGCCGGCCAGCACGGCATAGGCCACGGGGGCTGCTTCATCGGTGCTGGTGCATACCGCGCCGCCGTTGGCCGGCATGCGTGTGATGGCGATGGGAGTGGGCCTGCCGGGCGCGGCTGGGGTGCCGATCACGAGAAGAAGGTAAGCACCGCGTAGGTCGCGCAGCGCCATGGTCTGGCCGTTGCACTGCACGTCCATGGATGGCGCTTTCAGCGGAAGCGGCCAGGTGCCCTTGGCTTGGTAGGTGACGCCGGCATTATGGGCGCGAATGAAGTCGATCAGGTGCCAGCGCTGGTCTTGAGTGAGTTTGCCGGCAAAACCCGGCATGGAAGGCGCGCCGTCAGGGGCTGGAATGCCGCTGGTGAGCCACCAGAACAGCTCGCCATCGCTATGCATCCAGAGGTGGCTGGCGGTGAGGTCCGCGGGGGGCACGGGCAGCGATTTGGCCATGGGGCCGTCGCCCTGGCCAAAGGCGCCGTGGCAGATGGCGCAGTTTTCCGGATACAGGCGGGCGCCGTCGTCGATGGAGCTGGCGGCGAAGTTGGTGGGGGAGTGGAAGAAGCTGGTGGGATAGGCCGGCACCAGGAGCGGCTGGAAATGCGGCAGCGTGAACCACACCGCCACCACGAACGCGGCCGCCGCTGGAAGGCGCCAGCGCCGGACGAAAAGCGCGATGCCGAGCAACGTGCTGGCAGCGAGCAGCGCCGCAGTGGCCAGCGCTACCTCCAACTTGATGTCGGGATCTTCCTGTACGGCGTCCAGCGACACCCACCAGCCGAACGGCCATTGCGGCTGCAAATGCATGGCCGGTGGCAGGCTGGTGAGGAAGCCAGCGGCCAGCACAACCAGCAGACCAATGCCGGTTTCCGCGCCGATGCTGAGGCGCAGCGTGGCGGCGGCATCGCGCTGGCGGCCGCCGCGCAAGGCCGGGGTGAAGCGATTGCGATTGGCGGCAGCACAGCCCATCAACATGCAAAACAGCACGATCTTGATGCAGGCGATCCAGCCATTCGCGGTGCCGAGCAGCCCCGGAATGCTGCCGATCAGCACCCAGGCCTGAAACAATGCGCTGATGGCGATGATGGCCACGCAGGCGATGCCAATCGGCGAGAACCGGCGCGACGCGATGAGTGCCGCTTCCGGCTCCAACCGGCGCACCAGCAGCATCAGCGCGAACAGGCCGCCGATCCAGGTGCCGCCCGCCATGATGTGAAGCCAATCGAACAGCAGCAGCCAGCTTGCCACGCCATACATGGCGGCCGCGTGGCTATGGCCAGCTTGCAGCGACAGCGCGGCGCCGGCGAAGGCGGCGGCAAGCCAAAGTCGCCGTGGCATTACGGACAGGCTGATCGCCGCCGCGCATAAAGCCGCCAGGCGCCCCGCCACCAATTTGCCGAATAATGTATGCGCCAGCACGGTGGGCAGGGCGCGGGCGGTATCGCCCGCCGTGTCCGCATCCGCGATGGAGCCGGTTTCCACCCACAGCCAGCCCAGCGCGCCCACCATCGCGGCGGCGAGCGCGCACCAGGTGAGCACCTCCAATTGCTGCCGCACGCGGGCCGCCGTTCGCGGCGCCATGGCGGCCAGCACCGCCGGCGCGAGCCATGCCCGGATCAGCAGCGTGCCAAACACCAGGAACAGCCCCGCGACAGACAGGCCACGCGACAGCGCCATCGGCACGCCGCCATCCAGGTCGAACGGTGGGATCAACGGCCAGGGCATCGCACTACTGGGTGACGGTGAAGGTGAAGGTGCCGCTGGTCTTGTGCGTGTCCACCGACACCGCGTGCCAGATCACCTTGTAGGTGCCGGCGCCGACCTTCTTCAGTGGCGCGGCCAGCTGGTACGTGTCCGTGCCGACGCGGTGGATGGGGCCGGCATTCACGCTGGCGCCGCTGGCATCCTGCACCACGAGCTTGCTGAAGGCGGGCTCCACGCCCTCTGTGAAGGTGATGGTGACCTGGGTGGGGGCGGCGGAGACGGTGCTGCCGACGGCGGGGGTGGAGGTTTTCAGGAAGGCGTGCGCCCAGGCGGGGCTGGCGAGGAGGGTGGCGGTTAGGGCCAGGATTACTCGGGTCATGATGATGAGTCCTCTCAAGAAATAAGGAAGGCTGAGGGGGATGAAGCCATCCCCCCAGACCCCCCTGCGATTGTTAAGACGAGGCTGTCGTGTGGGCCTCGTCTCAGATTCGCAGGGGGGCCCGCTTGGACAAAGAAAGGGGGGAGCGGCTTCGCTCCACCCGGCCTTTTCTGCTTAACGAAACAAAGGCGCCCCCAGCGAATGCGGAAACAAATCATCCAGAAACAAATGAAACTGCACGATGCCGCCCACATTGGTGCCGGCCGCCTTATTGGCCGGGATCAGCGCCTCGATGCCAACCTGGTACCAATGCGTCAGATAGATAACGCCCGGCGCGATGGTCCATGTCGTGGGCGTGTTGCCGGGTGATGTGGTGGGTGAGGTGTAGGTGATTTCCACCAGCGGAATCAGGTGCTTGAACAGGCTCGGCAGGCCGTGATCCTTCACCTGCGATTCCAGATAGGGGATGCTGTACTGGATTGACATGCCGCCAACCCATTGATTCGGATTGCCGTTATTGAACTGGGTAGAGATTAGCCCGGTCGTGGCGTCGGGTACTTGGGTGGCCTTCACGTTACGGTCCGCGAAAGAGTAGCTCAGCTCGCCGGTGACGCCGAAGGGGCGTAGGGCGGGTACGCCGATTTCTCCCAGCCCCTTGCCGAAATACAGCGTGGGTTCGGTGTTGCCGAAATCGTCGGCGCCGATGTGTTGCGTGCCGGTGCGGCCGAATTCGCGGATCACGCCCAGGCCGACGATGAACTCGCCGTCGGGGTCAATGCAGTTGGCGTATTTGGCCGTCAGCACGATGTCGTCGAAGCCGGTTTGGGTCTTGGCGCCGTTGGTTTGGTTGACGTTCCAGTTGTTGTTCAGGGCAAAGCCGAAAGTGTCGGTGATGCGCTTGTCGTATTCGAACTGTACGTTGGTGTCGTGGCCTGGGCCGGTGCCGGCATCGGCGCCGGTGCGCTGGTAGTTGACCTGGGGGAGCGTTGCTTCGTCGGCGACGCCCGGATCGTCCAAAGTGAGGGTGACGGGAAACACGCGGCTGCCGCAGACGGCATGGGCCGTGGCGGGGCGCGCGTGCAGAAGTAAAACGCTGGCAAGCGCCAGCGGGGCCAGAATGGCGTGCCGCTTCATGATGTAGACTATGTCCGGATCTGGCGTGGGCGGGCCGCCGCTTGGCGCGCGGCGGAATGCGCAAATGGGCTCAGACGCGGACGGGGGGCCCTCGCGGTAGGGAGGCGCCGGTGATGATGGCGGGCGGATTCGGGGGGCCACGCGCAGGCGGGGGGGCGGACGCGAACGCGAGCGCCGGCCTGGGCAGTACAGGTGCGGACGCTAGCATGACAGCGGCAGCGCCACCCATGGCGGGCAGCGGGCATTGCATGGACGCCGTGCTGGGCGCCGGCGGGGGTGTGTGATGCGCCGGGTGCTGGACACCGGCCTGGCAGAAGATGGCGGCGGCGTTCACAGCCGCGATTTGCGCCTGGGCGGCGGTTCCGGCGGGCGTGGCCACGGCTGAGGTGATCTGGCCAAACAGCGCCAGCACCACGATCAACACCTTGATCGCGCGAGCAAAAAGCGGAGTTCCGCGCGTTACCGGAGCGTGCATTGGGGCGGACCGTATCAGAGGTGGGACCGATCGCAAGTCGCAACCGCGCGACGAGCCGCAATGGCCGCAAATCGCGCGTGCGCAGGAGGTGTGCGCGTCCTTGCCTTAATTTCCCGTAGCTTATGGCGCTTTCACCCCCATATCGCTTGACTTCTGCTATGAGAGCGCATGGCCGCGGCGCAAAGCCGGCGGGCACGGAGGTATTTACATCATGAGCATGGCGCGTTCGGGGCCGGAGGCGACTGGCCCACGCACCGCACGGCCGTCATTGCCGCAGTTTGCCGGCGTGGCGCCCGCTGACGCTATACGAGAGGCGGCCGCACTGTTGCGGCAGCCGGATATGCACGCACTTTCCGCCCAACCCGTGCGCACCACCGCCGCCGACGCGATGGTACGCTATGGCAACCGCCAGAAAACAACGCTGCTGACCGGGCTGCTCATCCCCGGCCTGGTGGAATTGCTGGCTGCCCTGGCCGCGGTGCCGGCGGATGCGCAAGTGGAAATCACCCACATGACCAGCCGTGCCGGTTACGTGAGCATGTTTGTGGTGGGCAACGGCGCGCCGCTTGGCCTGATCGGGCTGCCTCCCGCACCGAACTAGCCACCACGGACTGAGCACAATGAGCACACTCGAAGGC
>FSYC01000094.1_pt1 | contig 10188 bp, 8 predicted proteins | sample 1638431 | NCBI WGS metagenome assembly FSYC01 (sample SAMEA3914788, study PRJEB12502) | metagenome | biome: forest; material: soil | place: Canada | collected 2011-07-03 | depth 0.1 m | reverse complement strand
TTGCTCCGGCCTTTTTGTTTGCTGCACCCAGGAAGAAGCGGGGCTCGTGGCATGGCTGGGCTCGCCAGCTGGCGTGCGTTTGCGCGCACCGGAGCGGAACGGCCGTTTCGGCCGTCAGCACCGGAGCACAGCAAACGCGCGTCAGATGGCCGCCCAGATGCGTGGCGGGTGCCGCTTCAGGCGGTGGCGGCTTCGGCTTGGGCTAGTGCCCTCGCCATCTGGCTGAGCGCTTCCTGGTGGCGTTCGTTGTCGATCATCGCAAAGTTGCGGGCCAGCTCCAAGCCCATCCGCTGGCGCGTGCTCATCTCCTGCGGCGCGGCGGCGCTGGCCATTTCCTCGAAAAACCACGAAATGGGCACGTTCAATACCTGTGAAATATCGTACAGGCGCCCGGCCGAAATGCGGTTCAGCCCCCGTTCGTATTTATGCGCCTGTTGGTAGGTGACCCCGATCATCTGGGCGAGCTGTTGCTGGGAAAGTCCCAGCATGATCCGCCGTTCGCGAATGCGCGTGCCGACATGCCTATCGGCACCGGTGGCGCGGGGGCTGGGCCGGCCTGGCTGGCCGGCGATGGTGACTTCGTCGTCGAATTCATCCGCGGCAACCGCCCCTTGCGGGGACGCGGAAGGGCTGGACGAGGTAACAGACATGGCAAGTCTCCCGGATAGCGTGCAAGCCCGCTTAACCTAACTGTCGAGTGAGGCCAGCGGGAGACTTTCCAGCATAGCGCGCAATAAGTTTATCACCTAAATACGTGCATACGGCCGTCTGCTACAACCGTCAGTGTGCATACTGACGTCCCCTACAACCCGGAAATCAGGGCGCTAATCCTTGCTATTGGTCTGTTTTTCGGCAAGCAAGGCTCGCAGATGGTCAATCTCGTGCCGCAGGGCCTGCACTTCCTCGCTGGGCGGCGGTGCGGCCGGATCAGGCGGATGGTCGTTTTCCGTGGCGCGGTAGAACGGCGTGAACAGGCTCATCGCCCGCTCCACCATGGCCAGGTTCTGGCGCCGCATCTCCTCCAGCCCGGGCGGCAGCAGCGTGCCCATGGTCGACTTCATGGCCTCGCGCATCTGGTCCTGCTGGCGCGCGATGACGCTCATGGTCTGTTCCAGGTAACGCGGCACGGCGGTGCCCAGGCTGTCTCCGTAAAAGCCGATCAACTGGCGCAGGAAGGTGGTGGGCAACAAGGCACGGCCCTTGTTCTCCTCCTCCACGATGATCTGCGTGAGGACGCTGCGGGTGATGTCGTCGCCGGTGCGGGCGTCGTACACCACGAAATCGCGGCCGGCGCGTACCATGTCGGCCAGGTTGTCGAGCGTGATGTAGCTGGAACTCTCGGTATTATAGAGTCGGCGGTTGGCGTATTTCTTAACCACCACCGGTGGCTGGCCGGCGCCTTGAACGTCAACAATTCCCGTATCAGTCATCGATATGCCCCAGGGCGAGTGACGACGGCGCCCGTGAACGCGCCCGTTTGGATCGTTAGCATGGGATGCGGCGGTGCACCAAATGACTATGAGGGTAACGTAAGGAACGGCGGCAAGAAGAAAGCGCTTCTTTTTGAAAAAAGAAGCAAAAACTTTTGCATGGGGCGCTTTGCGCGGGCGGCGCAGGGCGTTGCCTTGGTCTTGGGAGCCCGGAGCGCTAAGATCGGGTTTTGGGGGAGAGGATATGGTGGATGGCGGATGGGCCGGGCGTGTCGCCCCCTCCCGACCCGCGGGCGTTGGCGCGGGATTGGATCACGATTTGGCACAGCGAAATGGCGGCGCTGGCAACCGACCGCGAAATGCAGGAGTTCTGGCTGCGCATGATCGGACTGTGGGCGCAGGCAGCAGAAGCCGCAGCCCGGGTTCTGCCGGCAGGTGACTTCGCGCATGGACGCGCCGGGGCCGATGCGCCGGCTGGGGCCGCGGCCCCTGTGGCTGCACCTGATGCTCGCGACGCAGCCATTGAACGCCTGGCAAGACGCGTTGAAGAGTTGGAGCGAAAACTCGCCCAACTCGGGTAATCCCAGCTGGGGTAATTCTTGGGCGCACTTCCAAACGGGAGCGATGCCGGCCCCCGATAGCGCGTTGCTGGCCGGTATTGCCGCCTACCGGCGCCACCCCTGGCAGCGCGATGTGGTCGACCCGCCGGAGGTTTGGCGCGAAGGATCGAGCCGCCTGCTCGACTATGGTCCCGCGGACGGCATTCCGCTGCTGGTGGTACCGAGCCTGGTGAATCGGGCCTACGTGCTCGATCTGCTGCCCGATCACTCGATGCTGCGCCATCTGGCTAGCCAAGGGGTGCGTCCGCTGTTGCTCGATTGGGGCTACCCCGGTGCCGTGGAACGCGGGTTCTCGATGTCGGACTACATCGCCGGGCGGCTGGATCGCGCCTTGCGGGCCAGCCGTACGCACACGGGGGCCGCCGCCGTGGGCCTCGCGGGGTACTGCATGGGCGGGCTAATGGCAGTGGCGGCCGCACAGGCGCGGCCTGAATGGGTGAGCCGGCTCGTGCTGCTGGCGGTGCCGTGGGATTTCTGGGCGGCCGGTGCCGAGCAGGCGCGCGATTTGGCTGCCTTGCTGCCCGCGCTTGAGCCCGGCTTCGCTTTCGGCGGCACAATGCCGGTGGATGCCCTGCAGGTGATGTTCAGCCTATTGGACCCTGGCAGCGTGGCGGCGAAATATCGCGACTTCGGGCGGCAGGACCAAGCCAGCGCGCGCGCCCGGATGTTTGTGGCGATGGAGGATTGGCTGAACGACGGCATTCCGCTCGCTGCCGGTGTCGCCCGCGAAACCTTGGGCGGCTGGTACGGCGCCAACACACCCGCCGCCGGAACTTGGCGCGTGCTGGGCTTGCCGGTGGACCCCACTCAGCTGCGGATGCCCTGTTTCGCGGCAGCGCCGGGGCGGGACCGAATCGTGCCGCCGGAGAGTGCGCGGGCCCTGGCGGCTTGCATCCCTGGCGCGGAACTACATTTTCCTGCGGCGGGCCATGTTGGTATGGTTGCGGGATCGTCGGCCCGTCTCGCTCTATGGGATAGGCTATGCGAATGGCTGAAGCGCTGATTGAATAGTCTAATAATTGCAATTTGTCACCAAATTTGCCGGTTTTGTTAGGTTTTCCTTGCAAGATCGACAGCCCTGGACAAGACTCCGGGCGTCAAATAAGTCCGCATGTGATATGCCTGCATGCCATTGCGTGCGCTGATATAGGGTAAGTTTACCGGAAATGGCTGAAGCACCCCAGCTCCTGGACGAAGCGATGCAGGCAGCCATCGCCCGGATAGCCGTTTCGATGGCAACCGGCAGCGCACTGCGGCAGCTCTGGCAGAGCGTTCGCGGCGAGACCGCGGATGACAGCAAGTCGGCACGCAGTTTCGTGCAGCGCCTGCGCCAGGACGGCCACGCGCATTTGCTGCCGACGCTGACGGCGGCGTTGGCGGAGTCGTTGGCCGGCACCGCGTGGGCGTGGGCACTGGCCGCCGAAACATCGGTGGCCGCCGGTGATTTCGAGGCGGCGTTGCGCCAGGCCGAGGAGTTGCGCCGCCGCTTTCCAACCTTGCCGGCCGGCTATCGCTTTGCCCTGGAGGCACTGACGCCCCTGGGCAGACTTGACGAGGCCGCCGCGGTGCTGAGTGCGTTAACAGCCGAACAGGCCGAAAAAGAATGGGCGCTGGTGGCACGCATTGCCATTGCCGAGCGCGATGGGGAACATGTGCGGGCGTTGGAGGCGGGTCAGGCGCTGGCACTGCTTTGGCCGCAGCGGCCGGAAGGCTTCCTGGCCGAGGTGAGCGCCGTGAACCGGCTGGGCCGGCATGACGAAGCCGAGCGTGGCATCGCCAACCTGATCGCAGGTTTTCCGCACCATGCCGGCGTTTGGCGGGCCGCCGCGGAAATCGCCGACGCCCGCCACGATTTTGACACGGCACTGCACCGTTGGGCCGAGTTTCGTAAACGCGCCCGCACGGTACCGGCAGGGTTTACCGGCGCGTTGGAGTCTTTGCGCCGGGGCAAGCGCATGAACCTGGCGACGCCGATCATTTACGAGGGCTTGGCACGATTCCCCAATGACGAAACCCTGCTGGTGCAGGCGGCATTGATGGCAGAGGGCGCGACGCAGGTGGATGATGCGGACCTGTTCTGGCAGCGCGCCGTCAAGGCGCGCCCGGACAGCGCCGAGTATGCGCTTTCGGCGGCCCTTTGCCTGATGTGCAGCCCGGTGGGCCGGCCGGCCCGCATGTCCGAAGTGCTGGAGCGGCTGAATGCGCATCATGTGGCGTTCCCCGATCACGCTGAAGCCTTCGTCGCGCATCTGAACGCGCTGCGTGAAATCAAGCAGCCGCAAACGGCGGTGGAGGTTTCCGGCGGCTGGTGCGCGCGTTTTCCGAACGATGTGCGGCTGGCCCTGGCGCGCGCCGGCGCCATGGAGGACCAGGGCGACCTTGAGGGCGCGCTGGCCGAGGTGGAGGCGCTCCGCCTACGCGTTAAAGACAGCCCGGATGTGGATGCCGCCCATGTGCGCGCCCTGTCCTGCGCCGGGCATTACGACGCGGCGGACCGCGCCGGGGCCCTGGCGCTGTCCAAATACCCGTCGGCCCTGCGGCTGCTGATGGAATATTCCCGCATTTCAACGCGCCGCGGCGATTGGCACGAAGCTTATCAGCGTCTGCTGGACGCGCGGCGGGTGTTGCCGAATGACGTGGGTATCGCGCGCGAGCTGCAAAACATGCGGCTGCAACTGGCTGAGTCGATGCCTGACAGCCAGGTCCCTGCGGGGCAAAGCGATGCCATCATGCGTTTCGAGAGCCTGGGCGGCACGGGCGTCAGTTGCGAGTTCGGCATGGTGCAGCGCGAGCTCGGCCGCGACTCGATCGGGCTGCTGCGCTGGAGCCGTAATGAGGCCAGCCACGTGATCGACGCGCTGGCCTGTGAGTTCGAAGGTGTGGGCAGCGAGGAAAGCACCATCCTGAAAACCGTGCGCCACGCCGTGGATGACGAGGAATACGTTACGCAAGATCGGCGATTCTTCATGGAGTCGCACACCTTCGTACGCACCAGTGACGCGCCGGCCGACAGTATGTTCAAGCAGACCTGCCGCCGCTTGCGTTTCCTGCGCGGCAAATTGCTGGAGGATTTGCGGGCGGCCGAAAAGATTTTCATGTTCAAGGCGCATCACGCGTTGACCGATGATCAGGTGCGCGACCTGCATGCGGCGTTGTGCCGGTACGGTGATAACGCGCTGCTGTGCGTCATGCGGGCGGATTCGTCGCATGCGGCGTCTTCGCTGCGGGTGCTGGGGCGTGGGGTTTATGCGGGGTATGTCGGCCACTTTCTGAACGATGAGAGCGGGCTGCCGGGGTTTGATATTCCGGCGTGGCAGGCGATTTGCGCCAAGGCGGACGCCGATTGGCAGCGGGCACGGCAGGGGATTACGGCGGCTGCGTAGGAAGGCCAGGGGCTCTGCCCCTGGACCCGCTGGGGACTTGTCCCCAGACCCCCTTACTTAGGTGGAGGATACCTAAACAAATAGGTTCTAAGGACTTGTCCTTAGCGGGGGTCCAGGGGGCAGAGCCCCTGGCCTTTCCTTTCACGGTTGACGACCGCCCCCCCAACTCGCCAAAACCCGCGCTCACCCTAAGGGAACGTGCCAGTTGGACCAGTTGCGATGGTTGCCCGAGCGTCCCGACTGGCGCGTCCGCCTGCGTGCCCTGGCCGGTGCGCCGCACGATATCTGGCCCGAAGCCGTAACATTGGCCAATACGCGCCTGGATTTCGTGCGCACCAACGCCCTGGATAGCGTCATCCGGCAGCATTACGCAGCGGCGGCGCCGACAGGCCTCGGCACGCGGCCGGTGCGGTTGGCGATCCTGGGCTCCTCCACCTTGGCGCACCTGCATGCGCCCATCCGTGTCGCCGGGCTGCGCCGTAATATTTGGATCGACACGTACGAGACCGATTATGGCCAGTACCAGCAGGAACTGCTCGACGAAGCCTCGGCGCTGCATGCATTCCGTCCCGACGCCGTGCTGTTCGCGTTCGACTCCCGGCATTTGACGCAGGGTTTGCACGCCGCGCTGAACGCCGATGATGCCGCCGCGGCGCTGGAAGACGCCAAGTCGCTGATTTTACGCTGCTGGCGCGCGGCACGGCAGGCGTTCAACTGCCCTGTCATGCAGCAGACCCTTCTGGATGTGTTCACGCCGTTGATGGGCGGCAACGAACACGCGCTGCCCGGTTCGCGCAGCCGTTTCATTGGCGCCCTGAACGCCGCCATCCGTGAAATGGCGGTGGCCGAAGGCGTGGACATCGTCGGCCTGGACCAGGCCGCGGCGCGTGACGGGTTGGCCGCCTGGCACGATCCGGCACTGTGGCACCGCTCCAAGCAGGAAGTCTCACCCGTCGCCGGCCCCACCTACGGCGAACTGGTTGCCCGGTTAATCGCCGCCCGGCAGGGCCGATCCTACAAATGCCTGGTGCTGGACCTGGACAACACGCTGTGGGGTGGCGTGATCGGCGATGACGGGCTGGATGGCATCGTGATCGGGCAGGGCAGCCCGCTGGGCGAGGGGTTCCTTGCCGTTCAGGAATACGCCAAGGAGCTGGCCCGGCGCGGCATCATCCTGGCCGTCAGCAGCAAGAACGACGAAGCCAATGCATTGGAACCGTTCGAGAAGCATCCGGACATGCTGTTGCGCCGCGGCGATATCGCGAGCTTCCGGGCGGATTGGAACGATAAGGCCGCCAATATCCGCGCCATCGCGGCCGACCTGAATATCGGCCTCGATTCGTTGGTGTTCCTCGACGACAACCCGTTCGAGCGGAATTTCGTGCGCGAGCAGCTGCCGATGGTGGCCGTGCCGGAGGTTTCGGAAGACCCGGCTTTGGTGCCGGGCGTGCTGGGCGATGCCGGCTATTTCGAAAGCCTGGCGGTCACCGAGGAGGACCGCGAGCGCACCGCGCAATACCAGGAAAACCGCGCCCGCGAGCAGCTGCGCGCCAGCGCCAGCGATCTGGACGGCTATTTGCGCGGCCTGGACATGCGCATGGTGTGGCGGCGCTTCGACAGCGTGGGCCAGCAACGCATCGTACAGTTGATAAATAAGACCAACCAGTTCAACCTGACCACGAAGCGTTATACTGATGAGGATGTGGTGGCGGTGATGGCCGATCCGAATGCGTTCGGGCTTCAGATTAGGCTCCTGGACCGCTTCGGCGACAACGGCATCATCGCCATCATCATCGGCCGGCTGGCGGAGCCTGGCGTAGTAGAGGTCGATACGTGGCTCATGAGCTGCCGGGTGCTGGGGCGGCAGGTCGAGGCGACCACACTGAACCTGATCGTCGCGCAGGCGCAGGCGCTAGGGGCGAGCCGGCTACGCGGCATATATGCGCCGACGAAAAAGAACGGCATGGTGCGCGAGCATTATGGCAAGCTAGGGTTTACCGTAATGCGGCAGTATGACGATGGCGGAAGCGTGGCAGAGCTGGATTTGACGCAATTCGTGCCGGCGCCGACGTTCATCGACGTGCAGGAGGGTGCCTCCGCCGCCTAGCATGAGACGACATCCGTGGCGCTAGCGCATATGCGGCCCCTCGGGATGCAAGCTGGTATGATCAGGTTCGTCTCGGCGCGGTGCCATAGACCGCGAAGTCAACCCGTCATTTTGGAAAAATGCTCTTCCTTGTTGGGAAGACGTTGCGGTAACTTTATTTAGCACACTGGAGAAGCATATGGCATCGCGGGAAGCTGTTATTCATATCGGCACTATGAAAACCGGCACCAGCGCGATTCAAGAGGCATTGCGCAGAGGCAAGAATATGCTGACGGCGAACCGCGTGCATTATTCTTCGACGATACACGTCGATCATCACCATCCATGGCGTTTCATTGTTCACGGCCTGCGCGTGAGCAAGGGCGGAAAATCTGGCATGGGGGGCATACCGCCCGACTGGCAGGACCGCGTGAAACAGTTCAAGGCGCGCGTGGTAGAGGAGATGAAATCCCTGGATGCTCCGGTCGAGCGGGTAATTTTCTCCGACGAGCAGCTCAACCTTACCTTGCGCGCGCGTGACGAAATTGCCGAGCTGAAGGCACTGTTGACTCCCTATTTCGATCGGTTTTCTATCGTCGTGTATTTGCGGCCGCAGCCATTGTATCTGGCAAGCCGCTACAGCCAAAGCCTGCGACTGAGACAAACCTCGTCACCGCCGACCATTGATCCGCCGGCCAGGGAGTTGCCCGAGTATGACTACGAGGCCCTGCTGGATAGTTGGGGCTCGGTCTTCGGCGAGTCTTCCATAAAGCCGCGAATATACGAGCGGGATACCAATAAGACGTTCAGCTCAGTGGACGACTTTTTTTCTATGTTTGGGCTGCAGAACCTGCTTTCGGAGGCAGCACCGGCGGGGCCTGTGCATCAAAGCATGAATGTGGTGGGGCAGGAGATGCTCCGTGAAATTGGCCGGCAGCTGAGGGCCAGTGGGCGGTGGGATACATTCGACTGGTTGTGCTGGGTCGATATCTGCCAAGCCGTCACCAACGCACTGCCAGGCCGCGGCTGGCAGCCCACACGCGACGAGGCCAAAACGTTCATGGCCCGTTACGAGGCTGGCAACGAGGCGGTACGGCGGCGCTTTTTTCCAGAACGAAGCTCGCTTTTCGCCGACGAATGGGGCCATTACGCCGAGGAGCCGCTGTCGCCTCCAAGCGACCGCGCGCTGGTCGAAGCCGCTTGCTCTACCTTCGCCATCGGCTTCAACCAGTTGCACAAACGGATGGAAAAAAAGGTGGGCAAATAGCACGGCCTTTATCGACTGGCCGTTCGAGAAACTCTTCCTGCGGCTGGGGCTCTGCCCACCGACCCACCGGGTCACGGTGCCCCAAACCCTTCATGTGTGATCATAAACAATAATAGGTTTGCGGCTTCAGGCACAAGCGGGGCAGGGGCACAGCCCCTGCCTTCGTAGGTGAAACTGAGCCGAGCTTGATATTAGGCCGGGGCGTCCGACAGCGCGGGGTTATACCATCCCCCGAATAGAATGACTCTCCCAAAGGCGCCTCCGGCGGCAGGGGCTCTGCCCCTTGACCCCGCCAGCGCCCCAAGACACACTCTATGTGTCAGTCTTTAGGCGGATTGGTATTAGGCTGCGCTTTCACACGCGCGATGCTGGCGCGGCCATCGACACTTACCGGCACGTCACCGTGCACGGTCACCCGGCGCATCCAGCGCTTCTGGTCACCAAAATCCGCCACCGCGTAATGCTGTGTCGCCCGGTTATCCCAGATCGCGACGTCGCCGGTTTGCCAGCGCCAGCGCACGGTGTGCTCCAGCCGGATGATATGATCTTGGAATATTTCGAATAGACGTTGGCTATCGTGGGAGTTGAGGCCGACAAAGCGTTTCACGAAATGGCCGAGTAACAGGGTCCGCTCGCCGCTCTCCGGATGCACCCGCACTAGGGGGTGCTCGGTTTCGTAAAGGTTGCGCGTGAAGACGCCGTGATACTCGGCGTTGGATTTCACATCCTTGGGCCCACGCTGGGCTGCGTAGTCATAATCATTTGTGTGCACCGCCCATAGCGTGTCGGCCAACGCGCGCAGCGGTTCTGGGAGCGTGGTGTAGGCTAATGCCGTGTTGGCCCAGGTGGTATCGCCACCGTAATCGGGCGATACCAATGAGCGAAGGATAGAAAGTTTCGGATAAGCATCAAGAAAGGTCACATCCGTGTGCCAGGAATTCGACGACCGGCCGCCCTCGCTGTTAAGTTCCAATGCGTAGTTCGTGCCATGGGCGACGGGGACGGTAGGGTGCACCACGGGCTCACCGAGCAACTCAGCGAAGGATTCATGTTCCGCATCGGTCAGATGCTGGGCACGGAAGAAAAGCACTTTGTGCTTCAGCAACTGATCGTAAATCGTCCTTACCGTTGCCGGTTGAAGGTCGCCCGAAAGCCGAACGCCGCTGATTTCCGCACCGATATTGCCACCGACCCGGCGAATGCTGAACCCAAACTCATTAACGTTATCGTAGTCGGCCATGGCTGATGGTCCTCCGAATACCGCTCAAGCGTTGTAGTTTTATCTATAATCACTGGCCGGGCAAGTCATATAGGACGAGCGGGGGAGTGCCGATCGGTGATCACGGTCGATGCCGAACGAAGGGAGGCATCAAACATAGTCAACGACGCCGTGATGCTAAAC
>FSYC01000270.1_pt1 | contig 10207 bp, 11 predicted proteins | sample 1638431 | NCBI WGS metagenome assembly FSYC01 (sample SAMEA3914788, study PRJEB12502) | metagenome | biome: forest; material: soil | place: Canada | collected 2011-07-03 | depth 0.1 m | reverse complement strand
TGTGGCGGGACGCGCGCGTGACCCGCATATTTGGGGGCACGAGCGAAATCATGCGGGAAGTGGTCGGCCGCTCGATTTGAAACGTTCCCAAGCTACCGGCCCATGCGGGGGATGGCACCCGCTGTCTGGTGCCATCAGCATTGCGCGGTGATCCGCGCTGCCAGCGCGCGTTGCTCCGCCGGATCCGCCAATGCGCCCGGCTCATAGTATTGCAGCACGCCGAGCGGCAGGCCTTTCCAGCGGGGCACGACATGAAAGTGCAAATGAAACACCGATTGTCCGGTGTCGCCGCCGTTGAATTGAGCGATATGAATGCCGTCGGGTTGCAACGCCGCACGCACCGCGCGGGCCACGCGTTGCACGGTGCCGATAACCTGGCACAAGGCGTCCGGTTCCGCTTCCAGGATATTACGTGCACGCGACCATTTCGAAATGATCAGGCAATGGCCGGTCGATTGCGGCGCGATATCGAGAAACGCCAGTGTGTCCGCATCCTCGAAAACCTTGTAGCACGGCAAGTCGCCCCGTACGATCCTGGCGAAAACATTGGTTGCCTCATAGGCGCCGTCGAGGCTCATGCGGTATCTCCATTGTTGCGGAAACTGCCCTGCGGGCAAGCGGGCTTGTCAGGCGTTACCATGTCCACTCTAACCAGTATAAGCATGAACACAGGTTTGAGAAAGATGGTTGCCGGGTAAGGAAACGTTAAAGGATGATTCCATGAACAATGTTGCCACATACACGGTTGAAGACGGCATCGGGGTCATCACGATCGACTCGCCGCCCGTGAATGCGCTCGGCATCGCCGTCCGCCGCGGACTCGACACAGCATTCCGCGCCTTCGCGGCCGATCCGGCGGTCCGTGCCATCGTGCTAATATGCGGTGGCCGCACGTTTTTTGCCGGTGCCGATATCACCGAATTCGGCAAGCCTCTGCAAGAACCAGGCTTGCTTGGCGTGTTCGAAATCATTGAGAACGGGACCAAGCCGGTGGTTGCCGCCATCCATGGAACGGCCCTGGGCGGCGGCTTCGAACTGGCGTTGATCTGCCATTACCGCGTTGCTGTTCCCTCCGCCAAAGTTGGCCTGCCCGAAGTTAATCTGGGATTGTTGCCCGGGGCCGGGGGCACGCAGCGCCTGCCGCGGATTGTTGGCGTGGAGGTGGCACTCGACCTGATTACCAGCGGCCGCGCGATCGGCGCCAGACAGGCCCAGGAATTTGGTATCATTGACCACCTCGCCGAAGAAGGATTTCTGCGCGAGGGCGCGATCGCCTTCGCCAAATCGGTGGTTAGCGAACATCGGCCGCTGGTTCGTATCCGCGACCGGCAGGACATGGTGGAAGCAGCACGCGGCAAGCCCGAGATTTTTGCCGCGTTCCGCCAGAAAAACACACAGGCCTTCCGCGGCTTCAAAGCACCGGACAATATCATTAAATGCATCGAAGCCGCGGTTGACCTGCCGTTCGATCAGGGCATCCGGCGCGAAAGCGAGCTGTTCCAAGAATTGGAGAATTCGATCGAGTCGCTTGCCCAGCGCTATATCTTTTTCGCCGAGCGGGAAACCTCCAAGGTGCCAGATGTCCCGCCCGCCACGCCCACGTTGCCGGTCAAATCAGTCGGCGTTATTGGCGCCGGTACGATGGGTGGTGGGATTACCATGAATTTCCTCAACATCGGCACACCAGTGACGTTGGTGGAAATGACACAGGAGGCACTCGATCGCGGCATCGCCGTAATTCGCAGGAATTACGAGAATACGGCCAAGAAGGGCCGCATGACGCAGGCACAAATGGAGCAGCGGCTGGCGCTGATCACCCCGGCCCTGTCGCTGGATGCGCTCGCATCCATGGATCTGGTGATCGAGGCGATATTCGAAAGCATGCCGGCGAAACAGGAGGTTTTTGGCAAGCTGAGCCGGATCGCCAAGCCTGAGGCGATCCTTGCCTCCAACACGTCCTTTCTGAACCTGGACGAAATCGCCGCTGCCACCGGCGCACCTGAGCGGGTGGTGGGGCTGCATTTCTTCTCGCCCGCGAATGTGATGCGGCTGCTGGAAGTCGTGCGCGGCACTCATACGTCCCAGGAAATTATCGCCACGGCCATGAAGCTCGCCAAGCAGATCGCCAAAGTTCCGGTGCTCAGCCGCGTCTGCGACGGGTTCATCGCCAACCGTTTGATGTCGCCGCGCATGCATCAGGCCGAGGCGCTTGTCCTGGAAGGCCCGACGCCAGCCGAAATCGATCGTGTCATATACGATTTCGGCTTTGCGATGGGCCCGTTCCGAATGATCGATCTGGTGGGGCTTGACGTCATTGGCCGCGACGCAAATGTCCGCTCTCTCAGGGGTGACCTTGTGGCACGGGGCCGCCTCGGCCAGAAAAAGAACGGCGGCTTCTACGATTATGACGACAAGCGCAATGCAACGCCATCAACCGTGGCCGCGGATGTTATCGCTGAACTTGCCAGGCACGCCGAGGTCGCCAACAAAGGCCGCCAAAGCGATGAGGATATTCTGGCACGCCTGCTCTACCCGGTCGTCAACGAGGGCGCCAAGATATTGCACGAAGGCATAGCGCTACGCGCGAGCGACATCGATATTGCGGCGATCCTCGGCTATAATTGGCCCGTTTATACCGGCGGCCCCATGTTCTGGGCCGATACCGTTGGGTTGCCGAAGATCGTCGCGAAACTGCGCGAGCTGGAAACAATTTTCGGTGAAATGTTCACACCGTCTGCGCTGTTGGTGCGGTTGGCTGAAGAAGGAAAGACGTTCACGCGGTCTTGAGAAGGCCCCAGAGCGTGCACTTGCTGCGGGCCCCTTCAAGCGGGTTGTCCCTACCAGGTTCCCCCGTCAACGCGCAGCATGGCCCCGGTGGTGTAACTTGACGCCGCGCTCGCGAAGTATAACGCCGCCGTCACCACTTCATGCGGCCGGCCAGGCCGTCCCAGTGCGTTGTTTTGCTTTTCGCGTGCCTCTTGCGGCCAGGCCTTGGCGATATCCGTCAAGAACGGCCCGGCCGAAATCGTGTTGACCCGCACTTTCGGACCGTACTCATGTGCAAATGACAGCGTCATGGCATTCAGCGCCGCCTTTGCGGAAGAGTAGGGCACCACGGCCGGCAGCGGCATCACGCCCCCCGTGGAGGACACATTGATAATACTGCCGCCATCGCCTTGCGCCATGCGGTGAGCTACCTGCGAGGCAAGCCGGAATGGTCCCTTGAAGTTCAGCCCGACGACCTTATCGAACAATTCCTCGGTGACTTCATGGCTCGGCATACGCGGGCTCATGCCTGCGTTGTTCACCAGAATATCAATACGCCCGAAGGCGGTGTAGGCGCGATCGATCAAGCGGTCGATTTCATCCCACTTGCCGACATGCGCCGAAACCGCGAGCGCGCGGCGGCCAAGCGCGCGCATTTCAGCGGCAACCGCTTCGCAGGCATCGAGCTTGCGGCTCGCAACGATCACATCGGCGCCGTGCTCGGCGAAAGCTCTCACCATTTCATAGCCGAGGCCCCGGCTGCCGCCGGTAACCAATGCGACCTTGCCGGAGAGATCAAACAGGTTTGCCGTCATGTCGCTGCTACCGATCTGAATGTTTCACGGCATCCCGTCCATCAAATGTCGATGACGATCTTGCCGAAATGCCTACCGCCTTCCTGGTGGCGGAACGCATCCGGAAGCGCGTCAAGCGGGAAACTGCGATCGATCACCGGCCGGATTCCGGTGGCTTCAATGGCGGCGATCATGTCAAGCTGTTGACGGCGCGTGCCGACGGTAATGCCGATGATGCGGAGTTGCTTGCCCATCACAAGCGCAGTCGGCACAGTGCCCTCCACGCCTGCGAGCACGCCGATCAGCGAAATATGGCCGCCGATCCGCGCCGCCGAAATCGATTGCGGCAGCGTTCCGGCGCCCCCGATTTCCACAACATGGTCCACGCCACGCCCCCCTGTCAGCCGGCGCGCGACGCTGCCCCATTTCGGTTCGCTGCGATAATTGATGAGGTGATCCGCGCCCAGCTTCTTCAGCCGCTCCAGTTTTTCGTCGGATGACGATGTTGCAATGACGGTGGCGCCCATTGCCTTGGCGAATTGCAACGCGAATATGGAAACGCCGCCCGTGCCCTGCACCAATACGGTGTCGCCTGCCTTCAGTTTGCCTTCGCCGACCAAGGCGCGCCAAGCGGTCAGGCCTGCACATGTCAGGGTCGCGGCTTCCGTGTGGCTGTAGCCCGTCGGCGCCCTCGTCAACGCCGTGGCGGGGACAAGCGCCAGCTCGCGGGCAAAGCCGTCCGCGCCGTCGCCGGGGACGTCTGAGAACCCGCCCTCTACCGGCGTGCCATCGGGCCAGTTGGGAAAGAATGTCGAGACCACCCGGTCCCCGGCGTTGAACGGTGCCCCGGTGCCAACAGCCAGCACGTCGCCAGCGCCGTCGGACATCGGAATGCGCCGGTCCGGCGTCTTGATGCCACCGATCACGACGACATAGTCATGATAGTTCAGCGAACTGGCGCGCAGTCGCACAAGCACTTCGCCGGGCCCCGGCCGCCCTGGTTCGGCGCGTTCGGTGACCGCGAGATTATCGATGCCAGCCGGGTGTCTGAGTTCTACGGCTTTCAAGCGATGCCTCTCCTCATACCGTGCAAATTCATCCAGCTTACTTGCATTACTAAGTAACCTATGTACAAGCAAGGGGAGGCTTTATGACCTGGCTTTGGATGATGCTCACGGCGCTGCTGACCAAAATTACCTGGCGGGACCAGATTGTGAAAGATCGGATATCGTCGCGATGAGTGAACCGACCAGCGCCCGCGCGGAAGCGATCGCGCAGCGCGTGGAAGATTTCGTTCGCAATGTCGTGGTGCCGTATGAACAGGACGCAAGATGCGAAAGCCATGGTCCCACCGATGAACTGACCGCGGAACTGCGGCAATTGGCGCGCGCGGCAGGCGTGCTGACACCTCACATTCTGCCGGACGGCAGTCATCTCAGCCAGCGCGAAACGGCGGTTGTCCTGAAGCGGTCGGGGCTTTCGCCGTTGGGCCCGCTGGCCGTCAACACCGCCTCGCCCGAGGAAGGCAACATGTACTTACTGGGCAAGGTCGGCAGCACGGAGCAAAAGGCGCGATTTCTGCAGCCGCTCGTCGAAGGGCGCGCGCGTTCGGCTTTTTTCATGACGGAACCCGCGGCCGAGGGCGGCGCCGGCTCCGATCCATCGATGATGCGCACGACCGCTAGGCTGGACGGCAATCACTGGGTGATCAACGGCCGCAAAGCCTTCATCACCGGCGCGGTTGGCGCGGCCGTGGGCATCGTCATGGCCAAATCCGATGATGGCGCCTGCATGTTCGTGGTTGACCTGCCCGATCCGGCGATCCGCGTTGAACGTATCCTGGATACGCTGGACTCGTCCATGCCAGGCGGCCACGCTGTGGTGCAGATCGACGATTTACGCGTGCCGTCGGACCAGATGCTGGGCAATAGCGGAGATGGATTCAAATACGCCCAGGTTCGATTAAGTCCGGCCCGCCTGTCGCATTGCATGCGCTGGCACGGAGCGGCCACCAGGGCGCAGGAAATCGCTACCTCCTATGTCTGCAAGCGGCATGCATTCGGCAAATTGCTGATCGATCATGAAGGCGTGGGCTTCCAGCTTGCCGACAACCTGATTGACCTCAAGCAGGCTGAATTGATGATAGACTGGTGTGCCGACGTGCTGGATTCAGGCTCGATCGGTGTTGCGGAAAGCTCCATGGCCAAGATCGCCGTATCGGAGGCCCTGTTCAGGGTGGCGGATCGGTGCGTTCAGGTAATGGGCGGCACGGGGATCACCAAAGACACCATAGTCGAGCAGGTTTTCCGCGAAATCCGCGCGTTTCGTATCTATGACGGTCCCACCGAGGTGCACAAATGGTCGCTTGCAAAAAAGATAAAGCGCGATTTCCTGCAAATTTCAGCCACGTGAAGGGCGGCCTCGGCCGGTTCTGTGCATCGGAGGGCAAGTGATGAGCGACCATCCATTCACCGCGATCGATGACGATTTTCACGTAGCGACACCCGGCGACCCCTGGTTCACGGAAACCAGTTGGTTCTCCTTCAATGTTCCGCAACGCAAGATGGGCTGCTGGCTGTACGGATGGGCCAGGCGAAACATGAACAACGCCGGTGGCGGCGTATTCGTATGGGACCCGTCAGCGACCGAACCCTGGAACCTGCCGTACTATAATTACCAATATACCCAGCCTTTGCCCGAGCATTACGATCTGCGGGATTTCACCTTTCCACAAGGCTACTCGGTCAAGGTCATCGAACCGTTGACGCGCTACCATCTTCGTTACCGCGACCGTGAAGCCATTTCCATAGACGCGGTTTTCACGGCATTGTTTCCGCCGCACGCCTTCGCCCACGGCGAGCCGCCTTTCGTCAACAGTCCGCATCTTGATCAGATGGGCCATATTGAAGGCGAGATGGTCTTGAACGGGCAGACGATCCCGATCGACAGCTATTCAATTCGTGATCGAAGCTGGGGCACCCGCATGGATCATAAGGGTAGCCGGATCGGCTATCCGTTCGGCTGCGCCAAGGATATTGCGTTCTGCCTGTTCACAATCCCGAACCGCGATTTTGATGACCGCAACGAGCCGGTGAACCACGGTTTTCTTTGGCAGGGCGGCAAGAAAAATCAGCTGGCACCGGGTGGTGTACGTCACGTCGAACGGGACCCGATCGAAAACTGGCCGGTCCGCATGGAGATACACGCGACCGACACCGATGGCCGCGCATTGCTGGCCGAAGGTGTCGTCGAAAGCCGCTTCGTGCTGAATAATCCGCGCGGCATCTGCATCAACAGTTCGATCAAGTGGACAATCAACGGGAAAACCGCTTACGGCGAGGACCAGGACGTCTGGCGGCTCGATCAATGGCGGGCGGCCCGGCGAAGGCTTGGCCAGTTGCCGTAGTGAGCCCCGCGTTGGGACGGGGCTTTATGCGTTGCGACCCAGGCAGTGTTCCGCGGTGATTGCTAAGCGATCCGGATGGCGCCGTCCTTGGCGCCGCATCGACAGGGCCGCACTATAACTTCGCCATCGATCAGTGTATCGAAGTCGACCAGCGGTTCCGATCGTTCGTGCCGAGAGCTTATGCGTAACGTACCGTTCACGGCGTGGATCGACCACTCGCGCGAATCGTAATGCAGGCTGCCCTCGGCGCATTCGAGCGCCAATGCCGGCCCGATCGATACGACTTGCCGGGCATCGACCCGGTCCAGTTCCAAAACCGATTTGTAAGCGTTGGGGCGCGCCCAGACCGTACGCCCGGCAAAACACTGCGCGGGATCATGGCCGAGTGCCCGAAGCCCGTCGATTGTGGCGGCCGATACACCGCAAATGGCCGGAGGCTCGAACTGGCGGCTAATTGATTCCACGCGCCCGGCATCGAAGGGGCTGTCGTCCGCATTGATGCCGAGCATGCCAAGCATCTGAATGGCGCGCTCGAATGCGCCATACTGGACGATCTCCGGTATTGTTGAAACGGTAAGGATCGTGCTGTGAGGCGCAAAGCGAAAGCTGCGCAGGACGCGCACAATCGCAAACGCGCCGCGATCGATCTCGGCGGCACTCGCCCCGTAGAAGTGTACGATCCCGCCTGCCGAGATCGCGCCAATGAAGTCCGGTCTAGTGGTGATACGGCTCATTGTTTGGTCACCCTAGGAATCTTGTGAGGCGGTCCGAGCTTGAGCAATTCCTGCTCGTCGATAAGCTCAATACGGATAGGTATTTCAAGCGCGGCTGCAAGATGGTCGCGCAACCGCGCGGAGAGGGACTCCAAACTTACTTCAAGCCGTCCCATGTCGTACCCGACGCGAAGTTTCAGAACGTCCATCTCGCGCGCCGTTCGTACGATCTGGAATAGCGAGGCGCGCGTCTCGCTGTGCAGCTCAACGAGTTCCATGATTTCACGCGGCAGGATCGAGCGCCCCAGCACGACGATCTGGTCGGTCGCCCGTCCGAGCAGGTCATAGCGCGCGTGCTGGCGGCCGCAACTGCATAAGCCGCGTTTGATCCTGACGAGGTCGCCCGTCGCATAGCGAATCAGCGGCGTCAGGCGATCATTGAGCGTGGTGACGACCAACTCGCCAATGTCGCCGTCGGCCACCGGCGCGCGCGTCACCGGGTCAACCGTTTCGATAAAGGCCAGATCCTCGTACGCATGGAAACCATCATGCGCGCGGCACATCGTGGCGCCGGCAACCTCTCCCAGGCTGGTTGTTTCATAGAGCTCAAGGCCCCAGCTTGACGTCAGCTTCTTCAAGCGCGCGCCGAGCGGTTCACCACCGAAAATGGCGCCCTTGTAGCTGCTGAATACGTCCACCGGATCCTCGCCGGTGCGCTCGAAGTAATTCTCCAGCCAGAGCAGGACGGGGTTGGAAACCATAGCCCAGCTCGTGGGCCGCCAGCGCCGCGATGCCTCGACAAGGCGCGGCATGTCTTGTGGCGTCAGGGCAAAGCAGATTTCAGTGACGTCGTACTCGGCATGCAAGCGCCGGCGGTGGCCGCCACGGAACGTGAACATCGACCAGGTTAAATAGTCTCCTGGGCGCAACCCGATATGCCAGTGATCGCGCATATAGGCTTCCTCGCTTCCGGTGCGATACCAGTTCGGCACCGGCGTGGGGTCGCCCGTAGTACCCGACGTGGTTCCGATCGAGACGGTTTCTCCGGGCATGATCGGTGTCATGCCGCCCAGCGGATCACCGTATTGGTCGCGGAATCGCCTTATGTCATCCTTGTCGAAAATCGGCGCCTTGTCGATAAAGTCCTGGATTGTTCGGATATCACCGGGACCGACGCCCCGCTGTTTCCATAATGCGCCGACGAGTGGTGCCGCGCGATATGCGTGCTCGCACATCGCAACAAGCGCACCTTCCTGAAGTTGGTCCAGGTGTTCGCGGCTCGCGGATTCGATCGGGTCGAAAAATTCAGGGTAACCGGACATGACGCCCTCCATTGAGAACGGCCCACATGAATGGGCGCGGCTACCCGCTGGGCGCGAGCGCAAATGTCGATATCGCGGACGCATGGAAACATCAAGTGACATTGACATTCACGTCTCAATATGACACCAAGGTGTCATGAAGGCTGGGCATCACGCCGATTTGCGATTGCTCGTTGACGCGGTCAGCCGCATGCGCGGCCGGCTTCGCACGGTATTCGCTTCCATCAACGAACAAACCGATCTCAGCGACATCGAGATGACGGTACTGACCGCGGTTGCGGGGGCACATACGCCGCCCACGGTGCCCCGCATCGGACGTAGCCTTGGCCATCCACGCCAGGTCGTTCAACGGGCCGCCAACCAGCTTGCCGGGCGTGGACTGATCGCGATGCGGCCGAATCCGGACCACAAGCGGGCGCCGCTGCTGATCGCAACGCAAGCTGGCCTCGCGGTCCGCGCCGAAGCCGAAGCGGTTGCGGAACGGATATCCGAGCAGCTTATGCAGTCACTCAACGCGGCAGCGATCAGGAATGCGACAAAGCTGCTCAATACTCTGCGCCAGCAGATCGAAGCCTACACGCGTGAGGGCGGCTCATGATCGACAATGCGACGCTGGGCGGCCTCGTCGATCTGGAAAGGCTGGCATGTTGGGCTGATGAAAATATTGCCCAGTTGGGAACGGGCAAACTGCGCGTGCGGATGCTGCACGGCGGCACGAGCAATGTTATCCTGACACTGAACCGCGGCGGCGAGACGATGATCTTGCGCCGGCCGCCGGCCACGCCACCGCCGAATAGCGAAAAAACCGTCCTACGCGAGGCGACGGTGCTGGCAGCGCTCGGCGGTACAGCTGTGCCGCACCCGCGTTGCTTTGGTAAATGCGAGGACCCAGGCGTGATCGGGGCGCCGTTCTACGTCATGGAACTTGTCAGCGGTTGGGCGGCGGAATTGCGCGGCGGCTGTATCCATCATCGCGCTCCGTTTGACACACCGCCCTATGAATATGGCATCGCTTATGCCCTCGTGGATGGCCTCGTGGCGCTCGCCAATGTCGACTACGTGGCGGTTGGTCTGGAGAATTTTGGCAAGGCCGAAAAATTCCTCGAGCGTCAGGTGGATCGCTGGGAGCGGCAGTTGCAGAGCTACGCGGGGCTTTACAATTATGCCGGCCGGGATCTGCCCGGTTATACACTGGCGGCGTCCTGG
>FSYC01000099.1_pt1 | contig 10282 bp, 7 predicted proteins | sample 1638431 | NCBI WGS metagenome assembly FSYC01 (sample SAMEA3914788, study PRJEB12502) | metagenome | biome: forest; material: soil | place: Canada | collected 2011-07-03 | depth 0.1 m | reverse complement strand
TGGCCGTCACACCGCCTGCCAATACAGTAACCGCCTAACGCCGCGGTCCACCAACCACCACAGCGCCACCGTCATGGCGCTCAACACCAGCAGGGCGGCGAACATCTCATCGGTGCGCACCCGGGCATTGGCGTTCAGCATCAGGTAGCCGAGGCCGGACGAAGCGCCCACCCACTCGCCCACCACGGCCCCAATGGGCGCCAGCACGCTGGCCACGCGCAAACCGGTGCCGAAGGCCGGCAGCGCCGCTGGCAACCTGATGTGCAACAGCACACGCCATGGCTTGGCGTTCATGGTGCGCGCCAGATCCAACCACTCCGGCGGCACCTGCCGCAGCCCGTCAAACCCGGCAGACATCACAGGGAAGAAGATCACCAGCACCGCCATGACCACCTTGCTGGCGATACCGAAGCCGAACCACAGCACCAGTAGCGGCGCCAGCGCGAACACGGGCACCGCCTGGCTCAACAGCAGCACCGGCAACAGCCAGCGCCGCAACAAGGGCGAAAACGCCATCGTCAGTGCGGCCGCCCCGCCTGCCACGGCGCCGAACAGAAGGCCCAGTGCGGTTTCCTGCAGTGTGGTCCACGTGCTGGCGGCCAGCATTGCGCGTTGGGTCCAGAGTGCCACCGCCACGCGCGGCGGCGCCGGCAATAGATAGCGCGGCACATCAAACCAGGCCTGCACCAGCCACCACAGGCCGATCAGACCTAGGCACGTAATCAACGGCCGCAGCGCCTTCATGCGGCACCATCCAGCAACGTGCGCATCAAATGCCCCTGGGCCGCCAGCATATCCGGATCATCCACCGCCCTTGGCGACACGCCGGGCACGTAAATCGGCGCCTGCAGCCGCGCCGGGCTACCGGCCAGCACCAGCAACAAATGCGCCAGCCGGCACGCCTCGGCCGGATCATGCGTCACCAGCAGCACCGTACGATCCCGCAACACATCCGCCGCCAGGGCCTGAATGCGGGCGCGCGTCAGCGCATCCAGCGCCGAAAACGGCTCATCCATCAGCACCACTGGCCGATCTTCATAGAGAGTGCGCGCCAGCGCCACGCGCTGCCGCATGCCGCCCGAAAGCGTACCGGGCAGATCATTCCCCCGCCCGGCCAGCCCCACACGTTCCAGCAAATGCGCCGCCCGCGCCCTATCCGGCCGGTCGCCACGAAGCCGCGCCCCCAGTGCCACGTTGCCCAGAACGGACAGCCACGGCAGCAGCAAATCCTGCTGTCCCATATATGCCACACGATCCTTCAGCGGCGCGCCGTCATCAGCGGTGATGGTGCCTGCTTCCGGCGTGTCCAGCCCCGCCGCCAAACGCAGCAGCGTCGTTTTCCCGACCCCACTCGGCCCCAGCAGTGCGGTCAATCTGCCGGCCGGCACGTGCACATCCAGGTCATGAAAGATCACTTGCGCTGCGTATGTCAGCCGCAGCCCGCGCATCTCCAGACCAGGGCAGTGCGACGGAACAGCTGTAACTTGGTAATTCACATCCTCAACCGATCACGGGATAGGCCAGCATATAGCCTCGGCTGTGCCTGCCTCACCCCGCCTACGCAAGTCCCGGCCGCTTGCTCCTTCAGAACGCAGCTTGCTAGCCTCCGGATTGTATCATTTCCCAGCCGCGCCCTCTGCCCGGCGCAACGGAGCGCCCCCTATGGCCGGCACGGACGACACTTCAGAAAACGACCGCCGCCTAGGCATGGACCGCCCGATCCAGCGCCGCGACATCCTGCATGGTGCCATGCTCGGTGCCGCCGCCCTGGCCACCGGCGGCGCAGCCCCCTCCAACACCGCCCCGCAGGACCACTCCGGTTACTACCCCCCGCGCCTGAACGGCCTGCGCGGCAGCCACCCCGGTTCCTTCGAAGCCGCCCACGCCCTGCGCGACGGCGATTTCTGGCAGGCGGCGGGCCGCGTACCTGAACCCCGCGAGGAGTACGACCTGGTAATCGTCGGCGGCGGCATCAGCGGCCTGTCAGCCGCCTATTTCTACCGCCAGCAAAACCCCAATGCCCGCATCCTGATCCTGGACAATCACGACGATTTCGGCGGCCACGCCAAGCGCAACGAGTTCATGTTCGGCAACCGCATGAGCCTGATGAATGGCGGCACGCTGGAAATCGACAGCCCACGCCCCTACAGCAAGGTTGCCGACGGGCTGATCCACGCGCTGGGTATCGACCCGCCAACCTTGGAAAAAACCTGCAGCAACGACGATTTCTACGCATCCCGCGGCCTGGGCCAAGGCGTCTTTTTCAACGGCGAGACCTTCGGCCACGATAAACTCGTCGTCGGCCTCGGCAAAAAACCAATACCGGATTTGCTGCGCGACGCTCCGCTCAGCCCGAAGGCAAAAATCGATCTGGCCCGCGTGTTCGCAGGGAGCGGCGCCAAAATGCCCGGCCTGACCGACGCGCAGAAAAAGGACAAACTCTCCCGCATCAGCTACGGCCAGTACATGACCCAAATCCTGGGCGTGGACCCAGGCGTAATCACGGTGATGCAGCAATTCACCCACGACGAATGGGGGGTAGGCATCGATGCGGTTCCCGCACTTGACGCGTGGGGTTTCGGCTATCCCGGTTTCGACGACCTGAAACTCACCCCCGGCTCGGCGCCGCGCATGGGCTTCACCGGCGGCGGCTACGCCGATGGCGGCAGCTACAAATTCCATTTCCCGGACGGCAATGCCTCGATCGCCCGCCTGCTGGTGCGCGCCCTGATCCCCGCCGCCATGCCCGGCCACACCGCCGCCGACGTGGTAACCGCCCGCGCCGACTACCCCCAGCTCGATAACCCCGGCAACCAGGTGCGCATCCGCCTGTCCAGCATCGTGGTCGGCGCCCGCAATATCGGCACGCCGGCGCAATCCAAAGGCGTGGATATCGTCTATACGCGCCTCGGCCAGTTGCACCAGCTGCGCGCCAAATACTGCATCATGGCTTGCTACAACATGATGATTCCGTATCTCTGCCCGGAAATGGAGGAAAAACAAAAAGCCGGGCTGCATTATCTGGTGAAGACGCCACTGATTTACACGACGGTTGCGCTCCGCAACTGGCGGTCCTTCCAAAAACTCGGCATCTCGTCGGTGTATTTCCCCGGTTCGTATTTCGTCACCATGCGCCTCAACCCAGTCACCAACATTGGTGGCTACCACAGCGTGGCCACCGAAAACGATCCCGTTCTGCTCTTCATGGTCCGCACGCCCTGCCAGCCCGGCCTTTCCGAGCGCGAACAAAACCGCGCCGGCCGAGCGGACATCCTAGCCACGTCCTTCCCCACGTTCGAGCGCAACATCCGCGACCAGCTCGGCCGCACCCTAGGCCCCGGCGGCTTCGATCCGGCGCGTGATATCACCGCCATTACACTGAACCGCTGGCCGCATGGCTACGCCTACGAATATAACTCCTTGTTCGATCCCGACTGGGCACCAGGCCAAGCTCCGAACGAAATCGGGCGGGCGCGGTTTGGGCGGATTGCAATTGCTAATTCGGATTCTGGAGCAGGCGCTTATACGGACGTGGCGATCAATCAGGCTTATCGGGCAGTGCATGATTTGACGGGCACCTAGAAAGTGAGCGCTTCTTTTGAAAAAAGGAAGCAAAAACTTTTTCCATGAGCGCACATGCGATCCAACGCTGACGCATTATTGCAAATTTGGCGCCAATCCAGCCGGTCACCGCAATACCATAATCATAAGAGAATCATTGCATTGGACTGACGTGGCTGTGGATAAGTGGCAAAGTCACCATGATCCATCGAGATTGTTGACGAGACGACTTATCCACAGCTCCTGGGTTCAGTTGCTACCATCAAACTTTGGCATTGCATTATTCACTTGAGGCCATCGGTTCTTTTTTGTAAGAGGAACCGCTTCTTTGTAATAGGAACCGCCTCCCTCTCTGTCTCGACACAAACGTTATGGTACAGCGGTCACGTATTGACCGGGCCGATGTCGATACCTACGGCCCGAATCCGCGTAGCTTCACCAGGCACATCAACGATCCACATTACGGCTTGGCGGCTTCGTTGCCCACCACCAGTTTGTCCGGGCTCGCAATGGCTCTTCTGCAAGGTCGGATCACCCTTGACCGCACTAAGCATAAACATGTCCCGCAACATACAGCGGTGCTCTTCGATGTTCTTGACGACGTGGAATTTCACATGCTGGCAAGGCGCAGAAAGATGGTTGAAATGCGTATTTCGAAATCTGAAGGTGGCACCATGATAGACGGCGATCGCATAAAGGAAGCCATTGAATTTGTATTTTCTGACGGTGATGCATGGGCATTTTGAGATGAAATATGATCGGCCTGTAATGTTGAGTAGCCTTGAAACTGACCCATAGGAGGCAACAAAATGCTTCTTTTTGAGAAAAGAAGCAAAACTTTTGCCTATTGGCGCACGCGATGGATTCATGGCACGCCAAAAGGATCCAAAATGGGCCCGTTCTCTTTTTAAAAGAGAACAGACCACTTGACCTGGCACGAGTCTCCATCAGTGCCCATTGGTTAATGTGATCGACCAAGATCAACCTATGAGATTTTTTTAATACCAATGGACGGCCGAGTTGGTTATAGGGCGTCCCCTCAACATCGGAGTTATTGAGAAATATGAAGAACGTTTTGAAAACCTCGCTATTTTGCGGAACAATGTTTATTTCCACGGCATCATTTGCCGCATCTCTACCTACTTTCGTTGAAAATTTTACAACACCTTGGGTGTACAATAGCCACAATTCCGCGCCTACTTCCGCTGACGGTGCGATGAAAGTGGACGGCCCTTGGATCGCCACGGGTGGTGATTACTTTGTTCCTGGGAATGTAGGATTTTCCAAAAATTCCCAAAAATTGCCGGTCCTGACTATGACGGTCCCCGCTGGCAAGCCCGGACCAAACGGCACCTACGAAGGCGCGGAAATTATTAGCGTGCCAGGCACTTCCAACAATGGCACCACATCGCCGTATCGCGCTGGTTATTACGAAGTTAGTATGCAGAGCTCTTGTGTTGGAAGTTCTCGCACCAGTCCACCTACCGGTAGCGTTTCTGCATTCTTCACCATAGGCGTTGGTTATATATCACCCGAAATCGACGTCGAAATTCTCGGCTCCGATAATGCCGACTTGAGTTCCAACAATGGCATCGTGCATCTAACCATTCATGATGCGAAAGGTGGGACCAGCACCGACGCGCTTCAACTGCCGTTCAATCCTTGCAGGGGGGAACACCGCTACGGCTACCTATGGTCGGCCAACGGCAATATTCAGTACACTATCGACGGGAAAGCCAAGCTTAGCAACGGTAAGCCGGTAACCTCGTACACCGATCCGGCTATGGCGCCACCCGCAGATGGTGTTTATATCATGGCAAATGCTTGGACTGGCACTTCTACTTGGGGCGGCGTTGGTGTTCCAACCGCAGCAATCACCCAATACCGCTGGATTAAGTACGGCGCTCATTCGACCAGCGTACCTAACTGGTAATAGATATGGGCTGGGAGATAACTCCCAGCCCTATCTGCCACCCGAAAGGATGCCATCTTACCAACAAAACGATCCCCAATCGAGAGAAAGATTGATCCGCATTAAGGGAAATTGGGGCGATTACCCGGGTTATCGCCTCAGCCCGACAGGAACCCAGCGCCATTCGCGAGGAGGCCTAGACCAGCTTCCAAGCAGGTGCCCGACAGGCTAGCGTTTATGCGTTTCAGAGTTGAGTTCGCGCAAAGACAAAGAATCAGCCGTTTTTTTTAAAAAAGAACGCCTTCCTTACCCCCCTGGCCTATACGCCCGCTCCACATGCCCAACCAGCTGATCCGGATAAAAATACACCGGCCTCAGATTTCCCTGCACATACCGCACCGCCTCATCATCGAAATGCTTCGATGCCGGATGCCCGCTCTCTCCGCCGGCCATCACCGCCCAGGCCCGCACCCGCGGTCCGAACTCCATCACCGCTACAAAGCTGTTACCGCTCGTTCCGTATAGCCGCTTCGTCCCCGGGTAATGCTTCGCTCCGAACGACGCGAGCGATCCCCAGCGCGAGGACGTGAACGGCACCGCAATGCTCGGACCTGAATCGCTAAATGACGGCTCGATATCGTCGTTCAACCGCTGAAACCGGTTAATTTCACCCCAAGCGACACGCCACCTGCCGAAATCCTGCGTCAGCCGATCAGACGCCTTTTCCAACGCTGCCAACTTTTCCGCAGGCGTTGTGTGCTCCGCCATACGGTCATAAATCTCCTCGGTGGAATCAGCCGCCGCCCGTGCCCACAGCGCCTCTCCCCAGAATACCGCCAGCGACGTCTCCACCGAATTGGCCGCCCAATGGCAATCCCAGGCTCGCAGAGCCGCCACCTGATCGCCAAGCGCCGCGCGCCGAGGGTCGCTGGCGGGTAGCCCGTCATAAGCGCCCACCAGCCCGGGGATCAGCCGGGCGAAAGCCGGCAAATAGGAATCATAGGCTGAAACCATCAGCGAGAACGGTGTGAAATCATGCCGTCCTTCAAGCAGCCGCGTTGCATGCACACCGCGCGGGTTTTCGCCCACTGAATCCATGTAGCGCGGATAATCCGCCCGCTTCGGGCTATCCGGCCCCGCCGCCGAATACGGCCAGTCATTGGTGTTGAAAATCCAGCCCACCGGAGGATTCAACAGATGCGGCGCCTGGTCCAGCGGCAGCAGACCTTGCCAATCGGTGGCGGGATCCGCCCCGTTGACGATCTTCGTGTAATCAAACCGGTCATCGCGCCGGGGAATGAATTGCGGATGCAGATACGCGATCTCGCCACGGTCATCGGCGAAGATCGTGTTGTTGGACGAGTTGGCCTTAAGCCCCGCCACCTTCAGGAACGACGCGTAATCAACCGTTCTGGTTCGCAGAAAAGACTGCTCCAACGCCGCCACCGGCGTATTCATTAGCGCCATGCTGATCCATTTGCCGCCTGCCTGCGCGATAACGGGCCCATGATGCGTGCGATATACGGTGAAGCTCTTGGCCGCCAACGCGCCGTCGGCGCTCTTGTAGGATATCGTGATGGTATCGACAGTCACGGGCCGTAATGCGGCACCGTAGCGGTAGAACAGATGCCCATCTTTCGCCACGATGGTCTCGGCGAACCGGTCCACGTTATCCACGCCGCTGGATGTATGCATCCAACCCGCATGCGCGTTGAAACCCTGGTAGATGAAGAACTGCCCCCAGGTCGCGGCGCCATACACATCCAGCCCCTGGTCGCTAGTCACCTGCTGCTCGGCACGAAAGAAGAAGCTCGTATGCGGGTTGATCAGCAGCAGCGCGTGATGCTCCACGGTATTTTCCGGCGCAATGGCGATACCGTTGCTGCCCTTCGGTTCGTTGAAAGACCGATCGATCTCTGCATGGAACTCCGGTTTATGCCCGTAGAACCCTTCCAGGTCGCGCAGATTCGCCCGCTCGATATCGCCGCCGATGCTGCCTTCCGAAAAGCTCAACGCCATCCATGGCTCGAAATGCCGGATCACCCGTGGTGAGACCTCCGGATGCGTCGCCAGATAGAAATTCAGCCCATCCGCCCACGCATTCATCAGCGTCTTTAGCCAATCCGGGCTCGCAGCATATTGCACCCGCAGCGCCACCGGGTCGGTGAACAGCCTCTGCCGCAAATCCTGGTAAATTTTGCCCGGCCCCTCGGCCTCGGCCAACCGCCCTAAGGCCACCAGGTAATTGGTTTCTACGCGATTGAAATCGTCCTCAGCCTGCGCATACACCATGCCGAAAATCGCATCCGCATCGCTATGTCCATGCACATGCGCAATACCCCAATCATCGCGTGTAATGCGCACGTTTGCGGCCTCGGCCTTCAACCGCGCCATCTCGTCGGCGGCCGTAGCGGAGCGCCCGGCCACCATGCCAAAAACAATCACAGAGCCAAGCAACAATCCACGCACGCACGTTCTCCCTCCGGCCGCACGTCACGGTCCGACCAACCAAGCCCCCCAAAACGCCGCCGCCAGAAACGGCCCGAACGGTATCCGCGTAGCGCCCGAAAGCCGCATTCCCCGCACCCGCATCACCGCCGCAAATAGCAACGCCAGCAACGATCCCGCCACTGCTACCCACGGCAAGGGCGCCACACCCAGCCACGCGCCGGCCGCAGCCAGCAGCTTGGCGTCACCCATGCCCAGCCCATCCCGCTTGCGCAGCACGCGGTAGGCCCAGGCCAACAAGAACAACACGGCGTAGGCCCCGGCGGCAGCGAGCGCCCGTTCAGCCAACCGGTCCGGCTCCAGCCAGGCGGCCTGCAGCAGGCCAGCCACCGCCAGCGGCAGGGTCAGCAGGTCCGGCAGGCGCAAGGTGCGCGCGTCTATCCAGGCCAGTGTCAGCAAGGTCCATCCCAGCACACAGCCGGTCCACAGGAACGGGCCGCCCGGCACACGCCAGGCCGCACTTACGGCCACGGCCAGCGCCGCCACCTCAATCCAGAAATGCATGGGCGCTATCGCCGCGCCACAATGCCGGCACCGGCCCCGCTGCAGAACGTAACTGAACAGTGGTACCATCTCGCCAGCCGACAAAGTCACGTTGCATGCCTCGCAGCACGACCGGCCACGCGCCACGGGCCGCCCTTCCGGCAGCCGCCGCACCACCACGCCCAGGAAGCTGCCGATGAACGGCGCCGCGACAACAGGGAGAATCCAACCGTTCATTAACTCGACCGCATCGCCCATTGCCCGCACCATGGTGTAGAGCTACCGCCGCGTATAGGTGTCCACCCCCGCCGCCAAGGTGGGACGAGGCGCCAAGGCGAGCATTGGCAAACCAGGATTTCGCAGCATGACGGTGTCTGGCCTCCGCCTGAATTCCAAGAACCCGCCCACCGAAGCGACGCCGGCACCCGCCAGCCGCCAGGTGGAGCTGCTTGCCAACATCCTGGTGCGCCAGGGCGTGTGCGACGCCCAAACTATCGATCGCGGCCGCCGCGTCGCCGCCGAAAGCGGCCAGCGCCTGGATCAAGTGTTGCTACAACTCGGTTTGGTCACGGAACGCGGCCTCGCCGAGGGCTACGCGACACTGCTCGGCGTGCAAATCGCCGGCCCCGCGCGCTACCCCGAAGCCGCCGTGCTTCCCGAACGCCTCTCGCCCCGTTTCCTGCGCACCGCGCGCGCCCTGCCGCTAGCCATTGAGGACGGCGCCCTCACCCTCGCCGTGGCCGACGCGCTGGACGAATTCAGCCCCGCCGCCATCGCGGCCGCCACCGGCCTGGGCGTGCGCCTGGAAATCGCCGTGCCGATCGAGCTGGAAGCCGCCTTCGGCCGCCTCTACCCGGAAGGCGAAGCCGCTGAAACCGCCGGCGGTGGCGATGGCGGCGAAGCGCTGGAAGAAGACGCCGAACGCCTGAAGGATCTCGCCAGCGAGGCCCCCGTCATCCGGTTGGTCAATCAAATCATCAGCCGCGCCGTCGAAACCCACGCCAGCGACATCCATATCGAGCCCTTCGAGGATCGCCTGCGCGTGCGCTACCGCTACGACGGCGTACTGCACGAAGCCGACGGCCAGCCCGCGCGCCTAGCGCCCGCCATCATCAGCCGCGTGAAAATCATGTCCAAGCTGGACATCGCGGAACGCCGCCTGCCGCAGGATGGCCGCATCAAGCTGGCTGTGCGCGGCACCGAAATCGACTTCCGCGTCTCCACCACGCCCACCCTCTACGGCGAAAAACTCGTCCTGCGCGTGCTCGACCGCAGTTCGGTGGTGTTCGACTACGAAAAGCTCGGCCTGCCGCCAAACGTGGTGCGCGAATGGACGCGCGCGCTGGATCTGCCGAACGGCATCCTGCTGGTCACCGGCCCCACCGGAAGCGGCAAAACCACCACGCTCTACACCGGCCTCACCACGATCAATGCTGTCACGCGCAACATCGTCACCGTGGAAGACCCCATCGAGTACCAGCTGCAGGGGATCAACCAGACACAGATCAAGCCGCAGATCGGGCTGAATTTCGCGGCCATGCTGCGTTCCATCCTGCGCCAGGACCCGGACGTGATCATGGTCGGCGAAATCCGCGACCTGGAAACCGCGCAAATCGCCGTGCAGGCGGCGCTCACCGGGCATCTGGTGCTCTCCACCCTGCACACCAATTCCGCCGCCGCCACCATCACGCGCCTGCGCGACCTGGGGCTGGAGGATTACCTGATGACCGCCGTGCTGCGTGGCATCCTGGCCCAGCGCCTGGTGCGGCGCCTCTGCGACGCCTGCAAGCGCGAAACCGCCGCCCCGCCCGAACTGAT
>FSYC01000247.1_pt1 | contig 10346 bp, 9 predicted proteins | sample 1638431 | NCBI WGS metagenome assembly FSYC01 (sample SAMEA3914788, study PRJEB12502) | metagenome | biome: forest; material: soil | place: Canada | collected 2011-07-03 | depth 0.1 m | reverse complement strand
GTACTGCTGGCCGCGCTGGCGCCCGGCGCAGTGGCGCAATCGCCGGCCGCCACCAAGCTGGCGGCCGCCATCATGGCACGGCTGGCGGCGCTGCCGGACCGCGATGCCGCTTTCACCGAGCAGAAACGCCTGGCCAGCCTGGAGGCGCCTTTGCAAAGCAGCGGCACGCTGGTGTTTCGCCATCCCGCGCATTTGGAAAAAATCACCGCCGTGCCGCGGCCCGAACGCCTGGTGATCGACCAAGGCACGCTCAGCATCATTTCGCCCGGTGCAGCACCGCAAAACGTGGCGCTGGATGCACACCCGGCTTTGCAGGCCATGACCACCGCCATCGGCGCGGCGCTGGCCGGCGACCTGCCGGCACTGCAGCGGGTTTATGCGGTCGATGCCAGGGGGTCGCTGGCCGATTGGCATATGGTGCTGCGGCCACGCAGCGCTTCACTGGCGCGCTTCATCACGACCATCACGCTGGATGGCGCTGGCGCCGATCTGCATTCATTCGCCTTGGTGCAAGGCAATGGCGATTCCCAGACATTAGAAATCCAGCCCGCACGATGAATATCCCGCCCAGAATCCGCCGGTGGCCGCTGGCCATGGCGGTGCTGGTGGCGGCAATGCTGGCGGCGTGGGTGTTCACGCATATTGGCGTGCGCAGCGATCTTGGCGATTTGCTGCCCACGGGCCAGACGGCGGCCAGCCGGGCGATGCTGCAGGAGGTAAGGTCCGGACCCGCCAGCAGCCTACTGCTGATCGGCATGGATAACGCGGCGGAAGACAGCCTGGCCACGATCAGTGACGGCATGGCTGGAAGTTTGCGGCAGAGCGGCCAATTCACGCTGGTGGAAAACGGACGGCAGGATTTCAATGCCGGCGTCATCGACACCCTGTTCCGCTACCGTTACTTGCTGGCGGCAGCCGCGCCGGGTGCGTTTCTGGCGCCCGCTTTGCGCACCGATTTCCAGGGCTTGCTGGCGGCGCTGCAATCTTCTGCCTCGCCGGTGGCGGAACAGTATGGTTTGCCTGATCCCACGGGGGCATTTCGCGCCATGATGCAGGCGCTGCTGGGCCAAAGCCAGGTGCGCAAGGTGCAGGGTGTATGGTTCGCGCCGGGGCGCGCCAGAGAGCCGGGCAGGGCGCTGATGCTGGCGCAAACGGCGGCAAGCGGCCTGGATTTCGCCGCTGAAGGAAAGGCGCTGGAGGAGGTGCATCGTGCCTTCGAGGGGGCGCGGGCGGCACTACCTAGTGGGCGCGGGGCCCGGCTGCAGGTCTCCGGCCCGGCAGTGTTCGCGTATGATGCAGCCGCGGCGATCAAGGGCGATGTGCGGCTGCTGTCTACCGTGTCGTCGCTGCTGGTGGCGGGGCTGCTGTTCTGGCGGTTCCGGTCGCTCTGGGTGGTGGCCGTGATTGCCGTGCCGCTGCTGATCGGTGCGGCTGCGGGGGCGCTGGCGGTGCAGATGGCGTTCGGCTTCGTGCACGGCATCACGCTGGGGTTTGGCATGACCATGCTGGGCGTGACGGTGGATTACCCCGTGCTGCTGATTGGCCATCGCAAGCAGAACGAGGCCGCGTCGGGCACGCTGCTTCGCATTGGGCATGCGTTCAACCTGGCTGTGCTGAGCGCCGCGCTGGGGCTTACCGGCATGGTGTTCGCGGGATTTCCGGGGCTGTCGCAGCTCGGCGTGTTTTCCGTGGCCGGCATCCTGGCCGCGGCTGGTGTGACGCGGTTCGTGCTGCCACGGTTGATCGTGGCGGCCGGGCTGTCGCCGGTCAGCGCCGGCGATCCGGCCCTGCTGGTGCGGATTGAGGCGTGGCGGCGCTGGCGCGGACCGGCTTTGGGCGGTGTGGCCGCCGCGGCGCTGTATCTGATCGTGGTAGGTGGCCCGGTTTGGGACCCCGATTTAGCGCATCTGAGCCCGGTGCCGCCGGCCGCCTTGGCGTTGGATGCGGCGTTGCGTGCGGATCTCGGCGCGCCGGAAACCGGGCAAATGGTGGTGGTGGCGGGCCCCAGTGCCGAAGCGGTGCTGCAGCGTGAGGAGGGCATGAAGCCCAAGCTGGCGGTGTTGATTCAAGGCGGCGTGATCGGTGGTGCTGATGACGCAGCCAGCCTGCTGCCCAGCATCCGCACCCAGCGTGCCCGCCAGGCTATGTTGCCGGGCGCCGCGGCACTTGGCGAAGCGGTGGCGCTGGCGGCGCAGGGGTTGGGTTTCTCCGCTGGCGCATTCAAGCCGTTCCAGGATGCGGTGGCGGCTTCCCGCACATTGGCACCTTTGGCCCCAGGCGCGCTGCCGTCGGCGCTGGCGGGCGACCGGCTGCTGTCCGCACGGCTCGGCGCGTTGCTGTTCCAGCGAGACGGCACATGGTTCGGCATCATCGCCCCCCGCACGGTGCGCGCTCCCACGGCGTTGGCGGCGGCCTTTGCGGGGCAGGGGGATGTCACGTATGTCGACATCCATGCGGAGACGAATGGAATCGCGGCTTCCTACACAAGCCGGGCCTGGCCCTGGCTGTTGGCGGGCGCCGGCGCGGCGGTGCTAGTGCTGGCCATGGGATTACGCGATCGGATGCGGCTGCTGCGCGTGCTGGCCAGCATTGGCGCCGCCTTGCTGGTGACGCTGGCCGGCCTGGCGCTGACCGGTACGAAATTGTCGCTGGTGCATCTGGTGGCGCTGCAATTCGTCGCCGGCATTGGCCTGGATTACGCGCTGTTTTTCTCGCGCACCGGGCTGGATGCGGAGGAGCGCGCGCGCACCCTGCGCACGCTGTTCACCTGCAATGCCATGGCGCTGCTGACCTTCGGTTTGCTGTGTCTGTGCCGCACGCCGCTGCTGCGCGATATCGGGGAAACCGTGGCCGTGGGCGTGGTGGCCGCGATGCTGTTCGCATTTCTGTTCGCGGGACCCCGCGTTAATACGAGCGTGGACCAGCCGGTATGAAGCCGCTGTTCATCACCGCGGCGACCGTGGTTTCAGCCCTTGGCCGTGGCGAGGCGGCAACCTTGGCGGCGCTGCGGGCGGACAGGACTGGCCTGTCGCCGTGTGATTTCGCCGATACGCCGCGCACCGGGCATATCGGCCGCGTCGCGGGCCTTGATGATTGGCGCTTGCCCGAAGCGGAAACGCGCTTTCAGTGCCGTAACAACGCGCTGGCGGGCATGGCGCTGCAGGACGTGGCGTTCCGCGACGCAGTGGCCGTGCTGCGGGATCGTTATGGCGCCGGACGCATCGCCACCGTGATCGGTACCAGCACCGCCGGGATATTGTCAGCCGAGGATGCCTACCGGGAGTGCACCGATGCCGCCGGAGGCCTGCCATCCTCGTTTTCCTATGACGACAGCTACGATTTGTTCTCCATCAACCGTTTCGTGCGGCAGACGCTGGGGCTTCGCGGCCCGGCGCTGACGATTTCCACCGCCTGCGCATCGAGCGCGCGCACGTTCATCGATGCCCATAATCTGATTGAGGCGGGGCTTGCCGATGCGGCTTTGGTGGGTGGTACCGACAGCCTTTGCCGTCTGACGCTGCACGGCTTCGCGGCCCTGGATCTGATTTCGCCGGGGCCGTGCCAGCCTTGTGATGCGGCGCGCGACGGCATTTCCATCGGCGAGGCAGCCGGTTTCGTGTTGCTGGAGCGCGCGCCGCGCCAGGCCGGCGACGTGGCCCTGCTTGGCTTCGGCGCCAGCAGCGACGGCTATCATATTTCCTCGCCGAGGCCCGATGGGGCAGGTGCCGCGCAGGCGATGGCGCAGGCGCTGGCCCATGCGGCGCTGGATGCCGGCGATATTGACTACATCAACCTGCACGGCACCGGCACACGCGCCAACGATGCCATGGAAGATGCGGCGGTAATGGCCGTGTTCGGGAGTGCCACGAAGTGCAGTTCCACCAAACATTATACCGGCCACACCATGGGGTCCTGCGGCATCGTTGAAGCGGTGATCGCCAAGCTCTGTATCCAGAACGGCTTCATGCCGCGTTGCGGCGGCCTTGCCACCCCGGATCCTGCGTTCGGCATGAATGTGCTGGCGGAAAGTCGGCAGCAGGATGTGCGGTTCGTGCTGAGCAACGCATTTGGTTTCGGCGGCATTAATTGCAGCCTGCTGTTCGGTGTCGCGTGAGTGTGTGTTTCGTGCGCGGCGTTTCCGTGTTTGGTCCAGGCCTGAACTTATGGGTTGCGTCCCGCCCCGTGCTGCGCGGCGAGGCGGCGCTGACGGGCGATGCCCCGTTGCCGCCGGCACCCGCCTTGCTGGCGCCCAATGAACGACGCCGGTCGGGGTTGCCAACGCGGCTGGCACTCGCGGTGAGCGTTGAGGCCACGACCATGTCCGGCTTGGCGCCGGATACGTTACCGTGCGTCTTCGCCAGCTCGAATGGCGAGGGCGGCGTGGTGCATAATTTGCTCACCACGCTGGCCGGGCCGGACCGGCTGCTGTCGCCCACGCAGTTTCATAATTCGGTGCATAACGCGGTGGCCGGGTATTGGTCGATCGGCACCGGATCCCTGCAGCCGGTGACATGCGTTGCTTGCCACGACTGGACCTTTGCCAGTGCGCTGCTGCTGGCCGGCGCCACGTGCCAGGTGGAACAGCGCAGCATCCTGCTCTGCGTTTACGACGCGCCGGTGCCGCTGCCGCTGGGTGCCGGACGGCCCACGGCGCACGCTTTCGCCGCGGCCTTCGTGCTGTCACCGGAAGCAGGGCCGCACGCGCTTGCCGAATTACGGCTGAGCGCCGCTTCGGAGAATGCGGCCGAGGAAGGCCTGCCGCGCGATGCGGATCTGCGCGCCCTGGTGGCCGGCAACGCCGCGGCGCGGGCATTGCGGTTGCTGGAAACCCTGGCGCTGGCCCAGGCCGATAGCTTCGCACTGGCCCTACCGGATGGGCAGGCTCTGGTGGACGTTCTGCCGTGCTGAATCGCGACCAAATTCTGGCGCTGATTCCGCATCAGGGCGCCATGTGCCTGCTGGATACAGCGGAAAGCTGGTCGGGTACGGGGATTATCTGCCACGCGCGCAGCCATCTGGACGCTGGAAATCCGCTGCGGCGCGCGGGCCGGTTAAGCACCGTGTGCGGTTGCGAATATGGCTTTCAGGCGGCGGCCCTACATGGCGCGCTGATCGGCGGCGGCGTGCCGCAACGTGCGGGGTTTCTGGTGGGGTTGCGTGTGTCGCTGATGGCACGGCCCTTTCTGGATGATCCTGCGCTGGGTGTTTTGCGCGTTGAGGCTTCCATGGAGGCGACCGCGGAGGCCGGGTTGATTTATGGGTTTCGGTTGGTTTCGGAGGGTGATGAAACGCTGCTGGAGGGGAGGGGCACGATTAAGTTGCCGGTTAAGTGAAGAATGTTCTTTTTTGAAAAAAAGAACCAAAAAACTTTTATCAATTTGGCGGGTGTTTCAGTCGCTCGTAGGTGTTTAATGCGGCTAATGGATAAAAGTTTTTTGTTTCTTTTTTTTAAAAAAGAAAGCCTTCCCTTATGAAAACAGCCCTAATCACCGGCGGTGCCAGCCCCATAGGCGCCGCGATCAGCCGCAAATTGGCGGCCGACGGGTTGCACGTAATTGTGCACGCCTTCGCAAACCCGCATGCAGCGGAGGCTCTAGCTGCGGAAATCCGCGCAGACGGTTTGTCGGCATCGACATGGTTCTGCGATGTGTCCGACATCGCGCTGACTGCAAGTTCGATCAAGAGCTTGCTGGAGCAGTGCGTGCCGCAAGTGCTGGTGCACAATGCCGGCACGCATGACGACGTGCCGATGGCCGGGATGTCGGAATCGCAATGGCGCCAGGTGCTGGCGGTGTCGCTGGATGGTTTCTTTGCCGTGACGCAACCGCTGTTGTTGCCGATGATGGCGACGCGCTGGGGGCGCATTGTGGCACTGTCCTCGGTTTCCGCGGTCATGGGCAATCGCGGCCAGGTGAACTACGCAGCGGCGAAGGCGGGGTTGATTGGGGCCGTGCGGTCACTGGCGCGAGAGGTGGCGAGCCGGGGCATTACGGTGAACGCGGTGGCGCCGGGGATAATCGCCTCGCCGGCGGTGGATGCGGTGCTTGATCGTGCGAAGATCGCCGAGATAGTGCCGGCCAAACGCGCCGGCAAGCCGGAGGAGGTGGCGGCGCTGATAAGTTTCTTGGCCTCGGCCGACGCCGGCTATATCAATGGGCAGGTGATATCGATTAATGGCGGCATGGCCTGAGCCCGGCTTTTCCGCGACTGCGCGTAAGGATTTAAAAGGACCGGCCTGGTATGTTAGCCTCGACATTGAATACGGAAAACGCCGAACTCTGCGATGTTCTGGTGATCGGCGGCGGGCTGGGCGGCGCCACCGCGGCCGCCCTTCTGGCGGCGCGCGGGCGTGATACCGTGCTGCTGGAGAAGGATGCGCATCCGCGCTTTCATATCGGTGAGTCGCTGTTGCCGAAGAATATGGAAATCCTGGACCGTTTGGGCTTGCGCGAAACCGTGGCCAAGATGGGCGTTTTCAAGCCGGGCGCCGAGTTCGTTTCTGATATTACGGGCGATGCCGTTGCGTTTGATTTCTCCCATGCCATCAACGCTGGCGACGCTTCCGCCTACCAGGTTGTCCGTTCGGAATTCGATGCGCTGCTGTTCGCCGAAGCCCGCCGGCGCGGCGTTCGCGCCAGTGAACGCACGAAGGTGACGGATCTGAACCCTGTCGATGCTTCAGGGCGTTTTCGGGTGACGGCGATAGACGAACAGGGGGGCGACGCCCGTCATTTCGCACCGCGCTTCGTGCTGGATGCGTCGGGGCGAGACACGTTCATGGCAGGCCGGTTGAAAACCAAGCGGGCCAGCAAGAAGAACAATACGGCAGCGGTGTTTGCGCATTTCCGCGGCGCGGAATTTCGTCAGGGTGACCGTGCCGGCTATATTTCCGTGCACCTGGCCGATGATGGCTGGTTCTGGATGATTCCGCTGCCGGGTGACGTCATGAGCGTCGGCTTCGTGGGTACGCAGAAGGCTTTCAAGGCACGCCAAGGCAGCAACGAGGCGTTCTTCGAAACCCGGCTACGCGCCAGCCCGACGGTGAGTGCGCGCGTGGCTGGCGCCGAGCGCATTTCGCCGGTGGTCGGCACGGGCAATTATTCGTACCGTGCGCAGGCCAGTTGGGGCGAGAACTATATGATGATCGGCGATGCCTTTGGGTTCGTCGATCCGGTTTTCTCCAGCGGTGTTCTGCTGGCAATGACTTCCGGCGAGTTGGGCGCGGAAGTCGCCTCTACATGGATCGACGATCCGGCGCGCGGCCGCCAGCTGGCCCAACAAAGCGAACGCACGATGCGGCAAGCCATGGACCGGATTTCCTGGCTGATCCATCGCATTAATAAGCCGGTGCTGCGTGCCATGTTCATGTCCCCCAGCAACAAGTTGCGCATGCGGGACGGCCTGGTTTCCCTGTTGACCGGCAATCTGCGGGGTGATCCCAAACTGTACATCCCGGTCTCTGCCTTCAAGGCAACCTACTATCTGCTCTCCGCGCTGACGAAGTTTGGCCTCCGTATCGATATGTTGACGCCGGTTGGTCAGGCGGCAACGCCGGCGCCTTCCGCGAAGGCATGACTGCGCTCCCGAGTGATACGCTCCGCGCCACGGCCCGGCGTTACCGCCCCGCCGGGCAATTCGCCCGCCATTATGTCGCCAGCAAGTTGCGGCACGATCCTGCGACCGCGGCGCTGCTCGCCCTTGGACAGGCGCATCACTTCGGTGACGTAGTGGATTTGGGTTGTGGCCGCGGCCAATTTGCCGCCGCACTTCTGCAGGCCGGTCTTGCGCGCAGGATCATTGGCGTCGATTGCCATGCGGGCCATCTTGCGCAGGCTCGTATGGCAATGGGCGATTTGGCGTTTGAGGCACGCCAGCAGGATTTCGCGGCGGATCAGCAGGTTCCCGAGGCAGATACGGTGCTGTTGATCGATGTGTTGTACCAATTAACCACCGCGGCGCAGTCGGCACTTCTGCGCAATGCGGCCCACGCTGCGCGTAACCGCGTCATCATCAGAACGGCCGACCCGAAACGCGGCACGCGTAGCACGGTCACCCGGTTACTCGAGCGCAGCTTTCGCACTGCGTGGCCGCACGCGGGCAGCCATGTAAATGCACGTTTGCTGCCGGATATGACGGCGGAGCTTCAACAATGCGGTTTCGAATCGGTGGTGGTGCCCTGTTGGGCTGGCACGCCGTTTTCAAACGTATTGATGATCGCCCAACGATCTGGGCGGTAAACCGCGGTCTGATGCTAATCGGCATTGGGCGTGTCTTGCACATGGTAAGGGAAAGCAGTTCCTTTTTGAAAAAAAGAACCAAAAAACTTTGCTTATAAGGCGTGCGCGTTGTTGCAACGCGCACGCCAATGGACAAAAGTTTTTGCTTCTTTTTTCAAAAAGAAGCGCTTTCTTGCGCGTCTATCAAGGATCAGCCCGCCGTCAATCTGCGGCAGGCGACCTCAGACGTTGCTGACACCGCCATCGACGACCATGTCGGAGCCGGTCATGAACGAGCTTTCGTCCGAGGCGAGGAAGAGGGCCGCCGCCGCCAACTCCGCGGGACGCCCAAGCCTCAACATGGGCGTGTAGGCGGCGTAGCCCTGACGAATCGCGGCGGCCTGCTCGGGCGTGGTTGCCTGGGAGTCGAGCATCGGCGTGTCGACGACGCCCGGGCTCAGCGTGTTCGCGCGAATGCCGCTATCCTTGAACTCGGCCGCCCAGGTCCGCGAATACGAACGCAGTGCCGCTTTGGTGGCCGCGTAGGTCGAGTGGTTCGCCAGGCCCATGTAATGCATGGCCGAGGACACGAGGATAATCGATCCTCCTTTACCCATCATCGGCAGCATCTTCTGCACCAAGAACAAGGGTGCCCTGGCGTTCAGGGCGAACGTGCGGTCGAAGTGGTCCGGCGTGATATCCGCCAGCTTCACCTGCTCGACCAGGGCGGCATTGGACACGACCACGTCCACCTTGCCTTTCGCGCTCCGGACGGCCTCTGCGACACGGTCGAGGTCCTCAAGCCTGGACGCGTCCGCCTGAATGGCGGTGACGTTGGCGCCAATGAGCTTCACCGCCTGGTCGAGCGCGTCCCGGCGCCGGCCGAAGATAAACACATGCGCGCCCTCCTTCACGAATAGCTGGGCGATGGCGAGCCCAATGCCGCTCGTGCCACCGCTGATAACGGCGACCTTGTTTTCCAATCTCGACATCATGCTTCCTTAGGTTTGCGTCCCCGGCTCGTACGGAGAAGCGTTGAGCTTCTTTTCTCTCTCCTCAGATGTGGTATGCGATATCAGTGGATAATCGCGCGAAATCCCATAAGACTAATTCCACAGGAGAATGGGATGGACCGGTTCCAAGAGTTGAGTGCCTTCATCGCCGTCGTAGAAGCCGGTGGGTTTTCGGCGGCGGCGCGACGGCGTGGCGAAGCCCAGCCGGCCATCAGCAAGGCCATCGCGGCACTCGAGAAGCGCCTCGGCGTAGCCTTGTTCAACCGCAGCACACGCAGCGTTACGCTGACGGATCAGGGGCAGCGATATTACGACCGCACAAAGCCTTTGGTTGAGGAGATGGACGACGCTGACAACGAATTGACGAACAGCACGCTCAGCGTCTCGGGCCTTGTCCGGATCAGCGTGGCCGCCACGTTCGGGCGCCTGCATATCCTCCCGCTCATCCCCGATCTGTTGTCGCTCCATCCCGGTCTTGAGGTCGATCTCGTTCTCTCGGACTTTGTGCGGGACATGGTGGAGGATAGGATCGATCTCGCGATCCGCCTTGGTCCTGTCGATGAACCCGACGCGGTTGTCCGGCGCGTGGTCGGCACGAAGCTGGTGTGTGCCGGATCCCGCCGCTACTTCGAGCAACACGGCATACCGAAAACCCCGGACGAGCTAGTGGATCATAACTGCCTGATTTACAGCGGCATGCGGGAGCCGGCGAACTGGCCTTTTGTTGGGCCAAGTGGGCCATTCAGCGTTTCCGTTCATGGAAATCTGTCCTCCAACAGCATCGAGACGATCCGGACAGGCGTTCTGGCCGGGGTTGGTATCGGTCTTTTTGCCAAGGTGTCGCTGGCCGATGAACTCTCCCATCCGGATGTGATGACGATTCTCGACGATTTTGTGAAAGGCGTTAGAGACATTAGCCTGGTCTGGCCAAAACGCCGATTCGTAACGGCACGATTGCGGCGCGTGACCGATTTCTTTGCAAATTCCATACCGGAGCGCCTTTAGAATTCTGGCAGCGGTGGATCTTGGCCATCGAAAATAATCAAAAGTTTTTTGTTTCTTTTTTTCAAAAAAGAAAGCGCTTTCTTTTTTGAAAAAAAGAAACAAAAAACTTTTG
>FSYC01000253.1_pt1 | contig 10350 bp, 8 predicted proteins | sample 1638431 | NCBI WGS metagenome assembly FSYC01 (sample SAMEA3914788, study PRJEB12502) | metagenome | biome: forest; material: soil | place: Canada | collected 2011-07-03 | depth 0.1 m | reverse complement strand
GCATCATCCTCCTCTGGGCCTGAACGCGCACGGACGCATCACCATCTTCCGGCTCAAACGAGGGTGCTACCGCACCCTGAACCGCACTGATCATGCCCGATGCGGTTGCCCGCTCATCGGGCTCCGGCAGCAAATGCCCCAGCACTTCCACCGGCACCTCCGGCCGGCTAGCGTAATAACTCGCGTATATCGCTTGGTGGAACGTCACCGGATTACCTGATTGCAGCGTCAGATCCACGCCTTTCCAATCGACACCGGACTGATTTTCCAGCACCGCCCAGCCTTGCACGCGTGCATGGTCGCCGCCCGAAGCGGGCAGCACCACGCGATAGCTGGCTTTCCACAGCGGCGCCTCCGCCACGTAGCCGACGCTAATTTGACGGGGCCCCTGCCCTTCGCTGCGCAAGATCAGATGCCGGGTGGCCGAGGCAGTTTGCTGCCGGGCCGCCTGCAAGGCGGCGCCGATATGCGCGTTCAGCGCGGCGTCGGTCAGCTTTATGGCGGTCGCGTCTTCCAGAATGAATTGCTGAAAGCCGCTTGGCGTCAGCAGCGTCACCCGCGTGTGCGTGATGCGCGTGTCGTTCTTGCCAACCGCGTCGTCGCCCACCACGCTGACGATACTGCCCTGCATCGCCACCGGCCCGGATACGGCAATTTCCTGCCCGCGCAAGCTCTGCAGCAGCGCCATCGGTGTATTGAGCTGCTGGGCATCGAACGGCACATCGGCAAAAGCCTGCCGTGTATTGTCGCGCCCCGGCAGTTCGATGCTGCCAATGCCGCCATGGTCATCGAACACGGCCAGCGAGCGCAGTACGTCATCCACCTGCGCCAGCGGCACATCCAGCCCGATCGTGCCGGCCCCAGGTCCGCTGCCAAGCACGGAGGCGCCAAACTCGAAATACCCCACCCCCGCGGCACTCAGCATCACCCGGTGCAGGGTCAAGTCTCCAGCCCAGGCATGTGTGGCGAGTGCAGCGAGGCTGGTGGAGACGAGGAGCAAGCGCATCAGCGAGGGCCTTCCTGCCGTGAAGGCGCTCAGCGTATCAGTGGCCCGCCCCCCAGGGGATGGAGATTTCGTGTCGGTATGGTCACGAGATAGCGGCGGCTTTCACCTGACCGTGCGGCACCAGCCCGGAGACCCGCGTGCGTGTTCGCAGGGTCACGAATTCCTCGGCGCTGCTCGGGTGAATGCCGATCGTGCGGTCGAAATCCTGCTTGGTGACGCCCGCCGTCATGGCGATACCAATGCCTTGCATGATTTCGGCGGCATCGTCGCCGATCATATGCGCGCCCACCACGCGCTGGCTCGCCTGGTCCACCACCAGCTTCATCAGCGTCTTGCGGCCGCGCTTGGACATCAAATGCCGCACCGGCGTGAAATGCGCGACGTAGATATCCACCGGCCCATGCGCCGCCGCCTGCTCCTCGGTCAGCCCGCACGTGCCGATTGGGGGCACGGAAAACACCGCCGTGGCCACCGGATCGAAACTCCAATTGCGCTTGAACCCAGGGCTGAACAGCCGGTCCGCTAAACGATGCCCCTCAGCGATGGCCACGGGCGTCAAATTCACGCGGTTGGAAACGTCGCCGATGGCAAAAATATGCGGCTGCGACGTGGTTTGCTCATCGTCCACCGCCACGGCCCCGGTCTCGGTCGTGGTCACACCTGCCGCTTCCAGGCCCAACCCTACCGTATGCGGCGTGCGGCCCAGCGCGAAGAACACCAGATCACTGTCAAAACTGCGGCCGTCGGTCAGATGCAGCCGCTTACTGCCATCCGGCAACTGCTCCAGACGGTGCAATCTTACGCTCGGATGCACGTTTATGCCCTGGTCGCACAGGCTCTGGTGCAGCGCCTCGCGAATATCCTGGTCGAACCCGCGCAGCGGCCAGCGCTGCCGGAACAGCACGTCCACCTCGGCACCCAGGCCGCGGAAAATGCCCGCGAATTCCACCGCGATATAACCGCCGCCCACCATGGTCACGCGCTTCGGCAGCGCGGGCAAATGAAACGCCTGATCGGACACGATGCCGAGTTCGGCACCCTCGATATCCGGCCAGGCCGGCGTGCCGCCCGTGGCGATGACAATGCGATCCGCCGTCACGCGCTCGTCGCCCACCTGCAACGTATGCGCGTCGATAAACACGGCGCGCGCGTCGTAACGCTTCACGCCGCTATTCTCCAGCAGCCGCACGTACACGCCGTTCAGCCGCGTGATCTCATGGTCCTTCGCCGCGATCAGCGCCGCCCAATCATGCGTGGCAAGGGCACTGCCTTCCGGCATCTGCCAGCCAAACCCGTGCGCATCCTGCGCAAAGGCGCCATACTCGGCCGCCTGCACCATGATCTTCTTCGGCACGCAGCCGACATTCACGCAGGTGCCCCCCCAAAACCGTTCCTCGGCAATGGCGACACGGGCACCGTGGCTGGCGGCAATCCGCGCACACCGTACACCGCCGGAGCCACCGCCGATGACGAAAAGGTCGTAATGGGACATGGAGGGGTATTAGGGTCGAGCTATGCGGAAAGCCAGTGGCTCCGCCATCCCGCACCGCCAGCACTGGCATGTGCCGCCCCCCTTGAACGCGCTCAAAGCGCCGCCTCCGGGAACGCATCCACCAGGAACCGCACGAACGCGCTCACCTTGCTGCTGGTAAGCCGCCGCGACGTGTGCAGCGCCCACAGCTCCACGCCACCCTTCGCCACCGCTCCCCAACTCACCAGGCGCCCAGCGGCCAAATCCTCCGCCATCACCGCGCGCGACAGCAACGCCGCCCCCGCCCCGGCCCTTACGGCATCGCGCACCATGATCATCGAAGAAAGCCGCAGCACCGGCCGCGGCCGCAGCCTCAAACCCTGCGGTTCATCTCCGATCTGCCAAACGATGGCGTCCGCCCCACGCGCCAGCATTACCGCCGGCACCTCCACACCAGCGCCCGGGGCCCCACCCGGCTGCGGGCGGGGCAGCGAAGGCGGCGCCACCACCAGCAACTGGTCGCGCAAGAAACACCGCCCAACAAGCTGTTCATCCGGCCCCGGATTGACGCGTATCACCACGTCGTAGCGATCATCCACCAGATCGACGAAGCGATCCTCCGCGGTGATTTCAAGCAATACCTCCGGGTAGGCCGCCGCGAACCCCGCGGCCACGCGACCCAAAGCCACATGCGCCAACAGCAACGGCGCACTCACGCGCAACACCCCGCGCGGCCGTGCCTGCCCAGCGCTGATGGCGTCGCCCACCTCACCGATCTCGTCCAGCGGCCCCTGCGTGCGCGCATGCAGCATGCCGCCCTCCTCGGTCAGCCGCAGTGAGCGCACGCCGCGCTCAAACAACCGCACCCCCAGGCTCGCCTCCAGCTCCACCACACGGCGCGACAGCGTCGCCTTCGGCCGCCCACTCGCCCGGCTCGCCCGCCCAAACCCGCCATGCGCCGCCACCAGGTTGAAGTCCGCAAGGGCTAGAAGATCCATGAGTGTTCCACCAGTGAGACAGTCCGTCCCAAACCTAGCGTCTAACCCCGCCAAACGGAACGCCCCACTCTCCGTTGTCAGAAGAGGCCGCCATCACACCCAGCCTCAGCAGCAAACAGGAGCATCACCCCATGGCTATTCTCGTCACCGGCAGCACCGGGTCCATCGGATCGCAAGTTCTGGCCCACCTGGCCGGCCAAGGCGCCGAAATCCACGCCTTGGTGCGCGCGCCGGACAAAGCCCACCTCCCCGCCGGCGTCACCGCCGTGCAAGGCGACATGACGGACATCGACTCAATGCGCGCCGCCCTCTCGAAAGCCAGCACCTTATTCCTGCTCAACGCCGTGGTGCCCGACGAAGTCACCCAAGCGCTCATCACCCTGAACCTGGCCCGCGAAGCCGGCATTCAGCGCATCGTGTATTTTTCAGTGATCCACAGCGATCTGTACACGAACGTGCCCCATTTCGCCGGCAAATTCACCGTCGAGCGCATGATCGAACAACTCGATCTCCCCGCCACAATCCTGCGCCCCGCCTACTTCATCCAAAACGATCTGCGCCTGAAAGACGCCATCCTGGGCGCCGGCATCTACCCAATGCCCATCGGCAACATCGGCCTATCAATGGTAGACACCACCGACATCGGCGCCACCGCCGCGCATTACCTGCTGAAGCACGAAAACGCCCCCGCCCCGCTGCCCCGCGAAACACTGAACGTGGTCGGCCCCAACCAACTCACCGGCACCGACATCGCAACCATCTGGTCCGAAGTCCTGAACCGCCCCATCAAATACGCCGGCGACGACGTGGTAGGCTTCGAACGCCAAATGCGCGCCTACGCCCCGGGCTGGATGGCGTACGACATGCGCCTGATGCTGAGCCGTTTCCAAACGGACGGCATGATCGCGGAGCGAAACGACGTGCCGCGGCTGGAGGGCGTGCTGGGGCGTAAGTTGCACTCCTATCGGGAGTTTGCTGTTGAGGCTGCTAAGAGTTGGAAGGTTTAAGCAGTTCTTTTTTAAAAAAAAGAACCAAAAAACTTTTATCTATAAGGCGTGCGCGCTGCCCCAACGCGCGCGCCAACGGACAAAAGTTTTTGCTTCTTTCTTCAAAAAAAAGTGCTTTCTTCGTGCGTCCCAAAAAAGCGCCGCGTCAACGGGCGGGCAATTAAAGATGTGGCCATGGCACCAAACCAGAAATACAGCGCCAAATCCGGCCGCATCGCACCCACTGCCAGCGCCAGCGTAAGAAAGGCGAGTCCCAAAGAAGTTCGCACGATATGCAAATGTGAAGCGGTGGTGCGGTGAACCTCGATCCAGAGTACCAAATTCACCAGCGCGATCAACAAAAGATGTGTGCCGTAGATCATCACCGAACCGAATTTCGCACCGGAGCCGGCCAGTCCCGGAAGGCTGGTCGAAATTGGCACGAGGACGATCAGGAACAGAAACACCAGATGCAGCCAGGTTTGAAACGCTGTTACCGCATTGGTCATCGCCAAACGCTGCTGCTGCGACACCCAGTACCTGGCGGAGATGGCGAAACTGAGCACAACGGTGATGAACTCCCCGTTCACGTCCCGCACAATGTCGACGATCGACGCATGATGTGCCTGGATAGACGGCAGCAGCGTCGTCGCCACCAACGTCATCGCGACGCCAAACATGGTATCGCTCAGGCTCGCAAGCCGATCTGAGGCGAGGAAGACCGGCACACTGGCTTGGTCGACTTTCGCCATGCGTGCCCCCGTCAATATACCGGTCTTATAAATGGGGGTCTGGGGCCTCAGGCCCCAGCCGCCGGAGGCTCTTCCTGTTGTTCGTTAGTCCCCGATGCCACCCAGCGCCAGGTACTTAATCTCCAAATAATCCTCGATCCCATACTTGGACCCTTCCCGCCCAAGCCCAGAGGACTTCATCCCGCCAAACGGCGCCACTTCGGTGGAAATAATCCCCTCGTTAATCCCAATAATGCCGTATTCCAGAGCCTCGGCCACCCGGAACACGCGCCCGATATCGCGTGTATAGAAATAAGCCGCCAACCCGAATTCGGTGTCGTTGGCCATTTCAATCGCTTCGGCCTCATCACGGAACCGGAACAGCGGCGCCACGGGCCCGAACGTTTCCTCGCGAAAGATGTCGGCGGTGCGGGGCACGTTGCCCAGGATGGTGGGGGTGTAGAAATTGCCGCCCAGGGCATGCGGCTTGCCGCCGGTGATCAGCAGCGCGCCACGGCCCAGCGCGTCGGCCACATGGGCTTCCACCTTGCGCACGGCGCCGGCGTTGATCAACGGCCCAAGCGTCACGCCGTCTTCCGCGCCGTCGCCAATTTTCATCTTCTCCACGGCGATTTTCAGCGCCGCGGCGAATTTGTCGTGGATGCGTTCCTGCACCAGGATCCGGTTGGCGCAGACGCAGGTCTGGCCGTTATTGCGGTATTTGCAGATCAGCGCGCCGGCCACGGCGGCTTCGATATCGGCGTCCTCGAACACGATGAACGGCGCGTTGCCGCCCAGTTCCATGCTGGTTTTCTTGATCGTCGGCGCGCATTGCGCCAGCAGTTTGGCGCCCACTTCGGTGCTGCCGGTAAAGCTCAGTTTGCGCACCAGCGGGTTCGATGTCAGCTCGCCGCCCACCTCGCCGGCGGGGCCGGTGATGATATTGCACACGCCCGCGGGCAGCCCCGCGCGTTCGGCCAGCACGCCGATTGCCAGCGCGCTGAACGGGGTTTGCGACGCCGGCCGGATCACGCCCGTGCAGCCCGCGGCCCAGCCTGGGCCGGCCTTGCGGGTGATCATGGCGGACGGGAAGTTCCACGGCGTGATCGCCGCGAACACGCCGATCGGTTCCTTGGTCACCAGAATGCGGCGGCCCGGCAGATGCTGCGGAATGGTGTCGCCGTAAACGCGCTTGGCTTCCTCGGCGAAGAACTCGATGAAGCTGGCGGCGTAGGCGATTTCACCGCGCGATTCCGCCAGCGGCTTGCCCTGCTCGGCGGTCATGATCACGGCCAGGTCTTCCTGGTTTTCCATCATCAGGTCGAATAACCGCCGCAATGGCTTCTGGCGTTCCTTGGCCGTCAGCTTGCGCCAGGCCTTTTGCGCGGCCGCGGCGGCATCGATGGCGCGCTTCGTTTCGGCCGCACCCATGGCGGGCACCACGCCCACCAACTCGCCATTGGCCGGATTACGCACTTGCAGGGTGGCGCCGCTATCGGCTTGCACCCAGGCACCATTGATCAGGTTCGCCTGCACGAACAGCGACGAATCCTTCAGCTTCAGCGGGGTAGCTGGATTCAGCATGGCAGTCGGTCTCCCGGGGAATTTGCAGCGACAGGTAGGGACGGCTGGGCTGCAATCACAGCCCAGTTGTATCACGGCAGTGTGACGCAACCGCGCCGTTTTGTTAAGCGCCGAAAACACTCGTGAAAACCGCACCAAGGTGGGCAATTGCGGTTGGCAAGGTTGCGAGCTGGGACCAAATGGCTGGCATGCACACAGAATCCAACGCCTCGGTTCCGCTATCAGAGCCCGCCCTGCTGGTTTTCGACATGGACGGCACGCTGGTCGATTCCGTCCCCGACATCGCCGCCGCCGTGAACCGCATGCTGGCCGCCCGGGGCCACGCCCCGCTCACCGAACCCGCCATCGCCGCGATGGTGGGCGACGGCCTGGTCCCGCTGATACAGCGCGTGTTCGCAGCCGTCGGCGGCACCCCGGACCCGCAAGCCGGGCGCGACTATCTCAGCGACTATGAAAGCCATGTCTGCGTGAAAACGCGCCTGTTCGACGGCATGGCCGCCGCGCTGACCACACTGCGATCCGCCGGCTGGCGCCTCGCCGTCTGCACCAACAAACCGGAGCGCGCCGCCCGGCTATTGCTGGAAGCGCTCGGTGTGTCGGACCTGTTTGTGGCAGTCGGCGGTGGGGACAGCTTCGGCTTCCACAAACCCGATCCTCGCCACTTGGCCGCCACCCTGGCCAAGGCCGGCGGAACAGCGTCCCGCGCCGTGATGATTGGTGACCACAGCAACGACATTCACGCCGCCCTCGGCTGCGGCGTAAAGGCGTTATTCGCGGGCTGGGGTTACGGCCGGCCGGGCATGGAGACTGGCGCCGCCGCGGTGGTGGGCCAGCCCGCGGATTTGCCCGTGCTGGCGGCCGAGTGTTTGGCATAAAGGCTGGGTAGGGCGAGCCGCCGCCCTCGCTTAGCCGAAACCCCGCGTCAACGGGGCCCTAGACGCCTATCCGGCAACCCAATAATCAAAAGTTTTTTGTTTCTTTTTTTCAAAAAAGAAAGCGCTTTCTTCCTCTGATTTCTACTTAATCTGAGCCACCACACCAGGACTTCCGCTAATCGACGTCAAATGCAACGTCACCTCGCCCAGCGCCTGATGTTCGAACACCACTTGCACCGGCACAGGCGGCGCGCCCGCCACCAGCTGCGCCAACCAGGCGCTGCCGTGGCGGGGCCGGCGTAGCTGGTCCTCGTCGCGGCCTTTCATGAAGCCCGCCAATTGCGTGCCGACAAAATCGCAGCGCAACGCCTGGCCGTCGAAGCCAAGCCTGTGGGCGGGCGGCAGGGTTTCCTCACCCACGGTGCGCGCGGTCAGCGCCGTCAGCCGCCTGCCGTCATAGGTGGTGGCGGCGCCGTCGCATTTCCCGGTCTGGCCCACCTGCCGCATCAGTTGGACGATCGCCGACAGCGTATCGATCGTGTGGGCGGTTTCAGCCTGCGGCACCGCGGTGCGTTCCTGTTCAGGCGGTGGTGCGATGGCTTTCAGCACCGGCAAGCCGTCCTGATAGATCATGTGGGTAACGCGATCGGTGCCGTGCATCACACCGGTGCTGTCAAAACTCGTGGGCTGTGCCGCAATCGCGGGCGATGGCGCGAAACGCCCCACCACCTGGCTGTCGCTTTCGGTGTGCACCATCCAGCCGATCATGCCGGCGGTGTGAAACTCCAGCCGGCCGCTATAGGCGCCGGGCGTTAAGTCGAATGACGCGGTCAGCCGCAGCGCGATCACACCATGCGAATAGCCGTCATAAGTGGCGCTGAGCGTGCCGGTAGTGGCCGCATAGCAGGGGGTTGTAGCGATCAGAACGGCGGTCAGCAGCGCGGCGCGATGCAGCATGCGCCGATCATGCTGGTTGAAATGCTGCGGCGCAATACCGAAGCGCTGGCCACCCCACCGCGCCTTGCGGAATTGTAAACAACAAGAGCGCACCCTGGCTTCCTCCTAAACGCCGAGTGGAGCCAAAATGCGCCCGACCGCGACCGCCGCCCACCCCTATGTTGCGCTTGAACGCGCATTCGCCTTCGCCAGTTTGGTAGCCGCCTGCGGCGCCGCCACAGCGGGCGGCCTGGCCCGGCTGGGCTATGGCTGGCAGGCCGTGCTGATCGTCACGATGCTGTCGCTGGTGGTGTGCGCGATCGCGGGTGTCTGGGCGCAGAACGTGGTGGCGCAATTCCAGCGCGGCGAAGTGGCCCGCGTGTATGCCACGGCCATGAAGGGCAAGCGCGACCGCGCGGTGGAGCGGCGCGCCGGCCATCCTACACGGCTGGAAACCGTGGGCCTGTCCATCGCCATGCTGGTGGACCAGCTACGCGCCGTGGCCCTCGGCCGCGACACACTCACCGGGTGGGTTACCAACATGCGCGCGGCCATAGGCGTGCGTTCGCGCGAAAGCGAGCAATGGGCCGCCCGCATCGGCGAGGACGCGCAGGTGCTGGCCGCCGCCGCCTCCGCCAGCCGTCTGGCGGAGGCCGATGTGGCGATCCGCATGGACCATGTACGCAGTCACGCCCAGAACGCGGCCGCGGCCACCGTGGACCTTGCGGACGACGTGGAATTCTTGGCCACGGCCGTGCGGGCGGTTACCGCGCAGAGCAACCGCGCGACGGAAATTGCGGGTCGCCTATCCGAGACCGCCTTCGCCACCCAGCGCCGCGTGGCGGGCCTGGCAAACAGTGCCGCGGCCATGCTGCACGCCGCCGATCTGGTGCATGGCGTGCTGCACAAGGCGGAAATGCTGGCCCTGAACGCGAGCATCGAGGCGGCACGGGCGGGCGAGGCCGGCCGCGGTTTTGCCGTGGTGGCCACCGAGGTGAAAGCATTGGCCCAATCCGGCACCGCCGCACTGGACGGCATGAAGGACGCCGTTCGCTCGCTGCAACTGGAAGTGGCCGAAATTACGCAGCGTGTGCAGGGCATCAGCGATGTGGTGCAAGCCCAAAACGAGTTCGGCCACGCCTTGTCCCATGCCACGGCACAGCAATCCGAAGCGGTAGGCCGTGTTTTGCATCGTGTCGGTATGGCGCGGGAAGAGGTGCAAACGCTGCATGCGGAGGTGGACGGTTTTCGCCTACCGGATACGCGCCTGGGCGCTGGAGCGGCGGCCGAGCAAGCCATGGAACGGCTGCCAGGATATGCCGAGGCGATGGCGCAAATTCTGCGCGGCTTGCCGGATTTCGGTAAATTGCCGGGTGGGGGTGTTAGTATCACGCCGGTGCCTTAGGTGGAAGCAAGCAGTTCTTTTTTGAAAAAAAGAACCAAAAAACTTTTGATACTTTAGGCGCGCGTTGGATCCAGCGCGCGCCTCAATGAGCAAAAGTTTTTGCTTCTTTTTCCAAAAAGAAGTGCTTTCTTGCTTCTAGAACCCAAACATATGATCCAGCGAAAACCCGCCCTTATCGTCCATAAGCCCATGATAGCCAAACAACCGGCAGGTAGTGTCGCGTATAAGCACATACCCTCCCTGCCCCGCCGCGCGCAGCGCATCCGCGCCGAATACTTCATCGGGATAAACCATCGCCGATCCGCTGCACGCAATCTGCAGCGCGTGTTCGGCAATGGTTATGCCATCGCTATCCGTC
>FSYC01000158.1_pt1 | contig 10366 bp, 8 predicted proteins | sample 1638431 | NCBI WGS metagenome assembly FSYC01 (sample SAMEA3914788, study PRJEB12502) | metagenome | biome: forest; material: soil | place: Canada | collected 2011-07-03 | depth 0.1 m | reverse complement strand
CGTCCAGATCGTTCGTGGGCTCATCGAGCAGAATGACGTTGCTTTCGCTTTTCAGCATTTTCGCCAGATGCACGCGGTTGCGCTCACCACCTGACAAAATACCTACGCGCTTTTGCTGGTCGCTGCCTTTGAAGTTGAAGGCGCCCACATAAGCGCGGCTCGGCACGGCGCGCTTGCCCAGATAGATCACATCCGTGCCGCCGCTGATTTCTTCCCACACGGTCTTGGTGGCATCCAGGCTGTCGCGGCTTTGGTCCACGTAGCCGAGTTTCACCGTCTCGCCCACTTTCAGCGTGCCGTCATCGGGCACTTCGCCACCGGTGATCATGCGGAACAACGTGGTTTTGCCGGCGCCGTTGGGGCCAATGACGCCGACAATGCCACCGGGCGGCAATTTGAAATCCAACCCATCGATCAGCATGCGATCGCCATAGCCCTTGCGCAGTGCCTCGGCCTCGATCACCAGCCCACCCAAACGCGGCCCGGGCGGAATGACGATTTCGGCGACGCCGCTGACCATATCCTGGCTCTTCGACAGCATCTCTTCGTATTTCTGGATGCGGGCGCGGCTCTTGGTCTGGCGCGCCTTGGGGCTCGCCTGGATCCATTCTTCCTCGGCGGCCAAGGCGCGCTGGCGGGCACTTTCTTCTTTTTCTTCCTGCTGCAGGCGTTTGCGCTTCTGCGCCAGCCAGCTGGAGTAATTGCCTTCGAACGGGTAGCCGCGGCCGCGCTCGATTTCCAGAATCCAGTTGGTCACGTTGTCCAGGAAGTAGCGATCATGGGTGATGATCATCACCGTGCCGCGGAATTCGCGCAGTGTCTTTTCCAGCCAGGCGACGCTTTCGGCGTCCAGATGGTTGGTGGGTTCGTCGAGCAGCAGCAGATCCGGCTTTTCCAGCAGCAGGCGGCACAGCGCCACGCGGCGTTTCTCGCCGCCGGAAAGCTTCGTCACGTCGGAATCGGGCGGCGGGCAGCGCAGCGCGTCCAGCGCGATTTCAATGCGGCGGTCCAGCTCCCAGCCATCCTCGGCATCGATCTTCTCCTGCAGCTCGGCCTGTTCGGCCAGCAGGGCGGTCATGGTGTCGTCGTCCATCGGCTCGGCGAACAGGTCGCTGATGGCGTTGAAGCGGGTCAGCGCCGCTTTCAGGGGCCCGAAGGCTTCGGCGACGTTGCCGGCCACGGTCTTGGTCGGATCGAGGTGTGGCTCCTGCGCCAGGTAGCCAATGCGCACACCCTCGGCGGCCCAGGCTTCGCCGCCATACTCGGTCTCGATGCCCGCCATGATCTTCAGCAGCGTGGATTTACCCGCGCCGTTAATCCCGAGTACGCCGATTTTCACGCCGGGCAGGAAGCTGAGGGTAATGCCTTTGAACACCTCGCGGCCACCTGGATAGGCCTTGGTGAGGTCTTTCATGACATAGACGTACTGGTAGCTGGCCATGATCGGCTCCAAGGCATTCTGGGGTGGGGGGAGTGTCTAGAGGCGGACGCTGCCCTAATCAACGTTGTGCGACCTGGGGGGCGATTTGGGGTGCTGTTAAGCTCCGTCCAACTCTTGTCGCGTAGCCTCGGCGGATGCTTGAAACCTCCCTAGATCCCCAGCTCCGTGCTGCCTTGCGGGCCGAGATGGCGCCGTTTTTCGCCGATTTGCACCGGTTTCTCGATCGGCGAATTTGCGAGCTGAGCGTGGAGGTTCATGGCGCCACGCAGCTGCTAGGATTTTCCGAGGACAATCTCACGGCGCAACTTGGGCGCTTGCATGAGCAGGTGGCTCTCATCCTGGGCATTCCCGGCGAGGCCACGCGCAATAGCGGCATGGAGCTGGAAGCGGTGGTGCAAACCACCGAGGCGGCGGCGAACCAGATCATGGAAGCGGCCGAAGCCATCAGCGAGTGCATGCGCGCCTCGATGGACAAAACGGCCATGGCCGCGATTGCCGTGAAAATAGACGCCATTTTCGAAGCCTGTGCGTTCCAGGATCTCACCGGCCAGCGCGTGCGCCGCGCGATCGAGCACCTACAGCACGTAGAAAGCGCTCTAGGCGGCCTAATGGCTCCTCCCAGTGCCGCCCATGAAGTCTTCCAGCCCCAAGCCCCCACGGTTGTCTCGTCCGGCCCAGACCTGCCCCAAGGCGAAATAGACGCGCTATTCGGTTAAAGTGCTAAATTTTAAAAGTTTTTTGCTTCTTTTTCCAAAAAAGAAGTGCTGTCTTTCTACTACGTAGCCCCCGCGATTTCGCGAAACAAAGTAGCCGGCAACCCCCCGCCCATCACGCCGCGCATCGGCGTGCCATCGTCATTCCCCACCCAAACGCCAATCACGCGCCCGTCGACACCGCCAATAAACCAGGCATCGCGGTTATCCTGCGTGGTGCCCGTCTTCCCCGCGACCAACCGCCCCGGCACGGCGGCGCCGCGTCCCGTGCCGTTGCGCACCACGGCGGCCATCATGCGCACCATCATGGCAGCATGGTCAGGGTCGATCACCACGCGCGCCGGCGCCCAGGGGATGGTGACTGGCTTGTGGTCCGCGCTGGCGGCCAGGATGGCGTGCGGCGCCACCAGGCGTCCGCCGTTGAAGAAGGTGGCATAGGCGGCGGTCATTTCCAGCAGGCCCACTTCACCGGTGCCCAGGGCCAGGCTCGGCAGGTTGGGCAGCCTGTCGGTAATGCCAAGGCGGTGCGCCACGGCGGCCACCGCGGCGGGGCCGCCAGCCAGCATTTCCAGCCTTACCGAGCAGGTATTCAGGCTCTGCGCCAATGCCTGTTCCAAGGTCACCTCGCCGCGCCAGCCGGGCTCGAAATCCACCGGGCTCCAGTTGCCGATACGGAGTGGCGCATCCAGCACAAGGTCATCCGGGCGCTGCCCATGCTGCAGCGCGGCGAGCCAGACGAAGGCCTTGAACGATGATCCGGGCTGCCGGCGGGCCAGGGTGGCGCGGTTATAGGCGCCATCGGCGTAGTCGCGCCCGCCCACCATCGCGCGCACCGCGCCGGTGGCTGCATCCAGCACCACCACGGCGGCCTGGGTGGCGCCTACCCGCACGCCAGGGCCGGCGAGCACCGCGCGCAGGCGTGTTTCCACGGTGGCTTGCAGCCGTGAATCCAAGGTGGAACGCAGCACCACGTCCGTGCCCGGCGGCACCACGCCGTCAGCCTGGGCCGCCGCCCAGTCGGCGAACCAGCCGCCGCCGGTGACGCGCGGCACGATATGTATCTGGCTGGCGGCCGCATCGGCCTGCTTCTGGGTGATGGCGCCCGCGGCAACCATGGCGCCCAATACCTCCTTGGTGCGGGCGGTAGCGGCGGCGGGGTCCGTACGCGGGTTGAAGCGGCTGGGCGCACGCGGCAAACCGGCCAGCATGGCGGCTTGCCAGAGCGAGAGCTTCTTCGCCGGCACACCAAAGTAAAGCCGGGCGCCGGCATCCATGCCGCTGGCGCCGGACCCCAGATAAACGCGGTTCAGCCAGATTTCCAGGATTTCGGTCTTGGTGAAATGGCGCTCCAGCCAGATCGTCAGCATCAGCTCCTGCACCTTGCGGCGCAGCGTGCGGGCGTTGGTCAGGAATAGGTTTTTCGCCACTTGCTGCGTGATTGTCGATCCGCCTTGGCGCAAATGGCCGGAGGTTACGTTCACCACCACAGCCCGCAGCATGCCCCAAGGGTCGATGCCCATATGCGTCCAGAAGCGGCGATCCTCCACCGAAACGGCGGCGGCAGGCAGGTAAGGCGGCATGTCGGACAGGCGCAGCGGGTCGCCCACAATGTCGCCATAGGTAGCGATCACGGCACCGGATTGGTCCTGCAACACCAGGCTGGGCCGGCGCACGGCATCCAGCGCATCTTCCGGGCGCGGCAGGTCGCGTGAGAACCACAGCAGCACGGCACCCAACGCCAGGGCGCCCCAGATGGCGAGGATCACCAGCCATTTGAATAACGGCCACCACACGCGGCGGCGTGGCGTTGCTGGCAAGGGTAGGGCGGCAGCGCGAAACATCCGCCCCTAGGTAGACTGCGCAGGCGCGCCTGGGGAAGCAGCGAAGGAAGGCCCTTTTTTCGAAAAGAGTAACTGCGGAGGTAGGGCAGTGAAGACGAAGTGGAAAAAGCCAGGGGCTCCGCCGGCTGGGGCCTGAGGCCCCAGACCCCCATTTTTATAATACTTATATTTCAATAGCTTAGCTTGTTGCCGACAGGCGGGCCACAAAAAATATCTATCGTGTAATGAGCGTTTTGGTGCCTCCTCTACAACCGAGGAGATGCACCTCATTGAAATGCACTGATCCAAAAAATGGGGGTCTGGGGCCTCAGGCCCCAGCCGGCGGAGCCCCTTGCCTTGCCTGGAACCTTATAGAGCCTCGGGCTCGGCTTTGCGTGCGGTGTCGCGAAGCAGCGTGGTGATTTCGGCGTATGTCTTGGACAGCAGAACAGAAACCTTTTGGGCGAATTCCAACTCTATCAGGGCGATTTTCGCGCGCTGCTCATCGGTGGCATCCGCCAAGGCGGTGTCTGGGATGTAGAGCGCCAAAGGTGGCGGCGGTGGCGGCGGCACGAAATAGGGGCCGGACGGGCCATTATTCTTTGTCATGATAACTCTCCAAGACGACGTGGCCCCGGGCATGTGAATCCGGTGCCGGTTGGCGATGATCGGCCTGCGCGCTGCATTCTGTCGGCTAGGCGGTGTTGTTGCAACGCCGGACCGCGAATTCTACGGCATGCGGTGATCCGTTGCTGGCTGTCCGGCATGCACCCATGCCTCCTCGCCGCCGCGATACCAGGCAATGCCAGCCACGCCATGTCGTTGCAGCTGCCGCGCGCCGTTGATCCCGGCCCAATCGAATGGTCCGCGCCCCATAATGACAAGTTGGATCGTACCGTCGGCACCCGAGGCTAGCGGGTGCTTGCTTTTGATCTCCTGGGCGAGCTTCTCCATATCTTGCGTGGATAGCGGATCAGCGTCGCTGGCCTCGGCGCCCGCCGGTACCGCCGCCGCACTGCCAAAATCGATCACGCGCGGTGGCTGTGCGCCGTGCAGCAAGGCGGCCAGCGCGCTCGTATCGATCGTTGGCATCTCGTGCAAAACCAACGGCGTTGGCTCGAAAGCGCGGTGCGCCGCGATGGTGCCGCTATCAACAACGCCGAAATTGGCATGCTCATCGGCAAATTCCGGCATGCCGGCGCGGGCCCATGCCTTCAGCAGCGGGGCAAAGGCTGGTAATTGCGATTGAGCGTGCGTGAACTCGGATCCAAGCTGCCAGGCGGTTCGGTAGGGCCAAACATGGTCGTAGTTCCGATAAAGCAGGGCCGCCGCGGCGTGGTCACCCGATTGTTCCGTGGCCGCGATCATCAATGCATGCGCCCATTCCAACCGGCCCAACTCGTTGGCGCCCGGCACAGGATCCGGATCGCCGGACATAGAGCGTTGCAACCATAAAGCCGCGTCCGACGGGCGGTTCAGCATGATCAAGGCGAGGCCCATTTGCTGCGCGCGCGCCTTGTTGCGGGGGCTTTCCGGATCAATCCGCATCAGCGCCTGCAGGCCCGCGACCGCGTCGGGAAACCGGCCGAGAGCTTCGGCGCACACCGTCAAGCCGGTCTGCGCGGCGATACTGTCCGGCTCTAGCGCCAGCGCGGCCTGGAACGTCGCTTCCGCGCCGGCGCAATGTCCGTCCTGATATTGCAACGCGCCCTTGGCCGCGAGCGCCAACGCGACGCCGGGGCCAGAGCCGGGGGAGGCGCCTCCCGGCGGTGGATCAAGGATGTCGGCAACTGTCGCGCGCGCCTCCGCCAGATCGGCCAGCTGCGTGGGATAGGCGAGGCTGCTCACCTTGCGGGGCAGCAGCCAGGCCAGTTCAGCCTGTGCCTCGGTAAAACCAGGTCTTTTCGCGACCGCCTGTTCCAGCAAATGCTGAGCTTCGGTCATGCCTTCCAGCGTGTCGCTCCGGTCCAGGATCGAGCGGGCGCGCAGGAACAGGTCGAGCGCGTCCGGGTTCTGTGCGCGTTCTCGCAAGGATGCGCTGCCTTCGATGTCCACCAGCGTCACGCCCAAAGCGCTGGCCAGACGATGCACGATGGTGGTTTGCGCTTCCGCCAAATGGTCACGAGGCACTTCAAAACGCTCGGCCCAGAGATGGGCGCCGGTTTCCGCATCGATCAGCTGGGCGTTGATGGAAAAGCGGTTCTCCACAGCGCGTAGGCTGCCTTCCAGCAAATAGCGCACATTCAGCGCGTGGCCGATTGCGGCGGTGGGCTGGGCGTGGCCGCGAAACGCGTCCGACGATTCGCGGGCGATCACGATGCTGCCGGGAATATGGGACAGGTCCGTGGTCAGGTCGTCGGTGATCGCATCGGCCAGGTAGTCGCAGCAGCGGTCGTCGGAGAGGTCGCGGAACGGCAACACGGCGATCGACAGGCGCGGGGCGGCTTTGGCGGCGGGCGCTGCTGCCGGTGGTGGCGCCGGCCCAGGGCGCAGCAGCAGACCGGCCGCGACAATGACCGTGGCCAAGGCCGCGCCGGACAAAAGCCACGGCCGCAATCGCGCTTGCGGTTGCGGCGGGAAGCCGGGTGCGGTGGCGGAGCCGGGGTCCGGGTCCGGGATCAAGGCCGGCTGCGGCACCGGCTCCGTTTCTTGAAGAACCGACACAGTGACCGGCGCCACAAAGCGATAGCCCTGGCCTGGTATCGTCATGATGATCTGGGCGCCGTCCGCGCCATCGGCCAAGGCGCGGCGCAACGCGGATACCTGTACCGCCAGGTTGTTCTCCTCGACAATCATGCCGCGCCACACCTGCGACATGATCTCGTCCTTGGTCACCACGCGGCCGCGCTCGGCCACCAGCAACGCCAGTATATCGAAGCCACGCGAGCTCAGCGCGACGGGCTCACTGCCGCGGCTCAGAAGCCGGCGCTGCGCATCAAGCCGGAATGGGCCGAATTCAACGATGGACTGCAACTCGGTCACAAACCTTGTCCTGGCGGCCACCCTCTGGCGCGGCTGGGCAGCATGGCGCGCCGGCGGATCATAGCCACGGGTTGCCAGCCGGCCAAACATCCCGCCGAAGGCGGCGCCAAATGCCCCGGTAAATACCGTGGCAAACACCGGATTCAGAAGTTTTCAGATCGGATTCAAGACATGAACGCCACGGCAATGGCATGAAACTGCACGACACGGAGCCGGCAACGGTGTTTCCCCCCGGAACCTGGTTCCATGTCGCACGCGTGATGCGCATCGCCGTGCCCGGCGCGGCGCATCGGCTGGCGGGTTCGGAGGCCATTGGCCTGCGCGGCCGAACCCGCCAGCAGCTTGCTCGCATAGCCGTGCCGGCCGATACCAATCGGGCACTGAGGGTGGCCCAAGCAAGGTAAAGGCAAGCAGTTCTTTTTTGAAAAAAAGAACCAAAAAACTTTGATCATTCAGGGGCGCCTTGGAGCCAACGCGCGCGCCAATTTGCAAAAGTTTTTGCTTCTTTTTCCAAAAAGAAGCGCTTCCTTACGCCTGCTACGTCACTTCCACCGATACCGATTTGATGAACGCCAATACGCGGCTGCCGGGCCGCAGGCGCAGGCGTTCGGCGGCATCCAGCGTGATGCGGGCCAGCAATATACCGCCGCCGATATCGATCTCCACCAGGGCGGCGTGGGCTGCTTCGTCGCGGCCAATGGCGCAGACGGTCGCAGGCACAACGTTGTTCACGCTGATTTCGCGCGGGGCGTCCAGCGCCAGGATCACCTCGCGGGCCGGGATGCGCAGGCGCACCGGCATGCGGGGTTCGATATTCTGTTGCGGCACTAGGATGATCTGGCCGCCGCATGCAATGGAGCTCAACCGGCGCTCCGGCTCGTGGCTGTGCAAATAGCCGTTCAGCACCCCGGCGGCATCGTCGCGCGCGGCCAGCGGGAGGTCCACGCGCGCCGCCATATCAGCCAGCGGACCGGCGGCCAGTACGCGCCCCGCTTCCATCAGCACCACATGATCCGCCAGCTGCTGCATCTCATCATAGGCGTGGGTCACGTAGACAATCGGCAGCCGCAGCGTATCGCGCAGGCGTGTCAGGTAAGGCATGATTTCAGCCCGCCGCGGTGTATCCAGGCTCGCCAGCGGTTCATCCATCAGCAGCAGCCGGGGCTGGGCGAGCAGGGCCCGGCCGATGGCCACGCGCTGGCGCTCGCCGCCGGAAAGGGTCGCGGGACGCCGCGCCAACAGGGTTTCCAATCCGAGCAACGCCAGCGTTTCGTCGACGTAAATCTTCACCTGAGCTGCGCGCTTGAGGCCGTAGAGCAGGTTCTCCTTTACCGTCATATGCGGAAACAGCCGGCCATCCTGGAACACCATGCCAATGCGGCGCTGGTGTGGCGGGATGCGTTGCAGTTTTTCGCCGTTCAACTCGATGTCCAGGTGGTTCGGTTTCAGCAGCCCCGCCATGGCCGCCAGCACGGTGGATTTGCCGGCGCCGGAGGGGCCGAACAGCACCGTAATGCCAGGCACCGGGGCCTGAAACGACGTAGCAACGGTAAAGTTACGAAAGACGTTTTCGACGGTAACAAATAACATCAGCGAGGATGCTTCATCGGTGTGGCCGCAAGCGCGTGGCGAAGCGCTCCGATATTATCAGCCCGGCCAGCGCGAGGATGATAGCGAAAATCGCCAGCCGCGCCGCCATTGCCTCGCCGCCGGGCACTTGCAGCGCGCTGTAGATGGCCAGCGGCAGGGTTTGGGTTTGTCCCGGAATATTGGCGGCGAAGGTGATCACGGCGCCGAACTCGCCCAGGCTGGCGGTGAAGCCGGCCGTGATCGCCATCAATACACCCGGGCCGGCCAGCGGCAGCGTAATGGAGAAAAACCGGTCTAGGCTCCCGGCGCCCAGCGTGCGCGCAGCTTGGGCCAAGCCTGGATCCGTCGCATCAAACCCCTGGCGGATGGCGCGCACCATCAGCGGCAGCACCATCACGCCGCAGGCCAGCGCCGCGCCAGCCGTGGTGAAGGCCAGGCGGATATGGAAATGGTTGAACAAAGGCGCACCCACCGGGCCTTCCACGCCACACAGAATCAACAGCAGCCAGCCGGTCACCACCGGCGGCAGCGCCATTGGCAGGTGCACAATGGCGTTGAACAGGAAACGCAATGGCAAGCGGCTGCTCAGCAGGGCCGCCAGGATGATGGAAATCGGCAGCGCGCCGGCCACGGCCAGGCCTGCCACGCGCAAGGTCAACAGGATCACCTGCCATTCCGCGGGCGTAGGGCGGGGCAGGGACATCAAGGGGGCGGAAAGCCGTAATGCAGGAATACGTCCTGCGCCGGCTGGGTATGCAGGAATGCGATGAACGCGGCCGCCTCGTCGAAATGTGCGGTTTTGGTGATGGCGATCGGATAGCGGATCGGATCGTGGCTATCCGCCGGGAAGGTTCCGGCAATTGCCAGATGCGGATCGATCCGCGCATCGGTGCCGTAAACAATACCCGCCGGCGTCTCGCCTTGCGCCACCAGCAGCAGCGCGCCGCGCACGCTGTCGGCGGGCGCCAGACGGTTCTGCAAGCTCTCCCAAAGGCCCAGCGACTGCAGCGATTGGCGGGCGTAGATGCCGGCCGGCACATGAGCCGGGTCGCCGACCGCCAAGCGTCCATCGGCACCCAGAACCCCCGCCAGGTCCACGCCGCGCTTCAGCGTGATCGTTTTCAGTTTGTCGCGGCGTTCCACCAGCACCAGCGAGTTGCCCAGCAGATTGGCGCGCGTATCCGGCCGGATGCGATTCTCGGTCGCCAGGCGGTCCATCCACAGCTCATCGGCGCTGGCGAAGATGTCGGCCGGGGCCCCGTGCTCGATCTGCTGCGCCAGCGTGGAGCTGGCGGCGAAATCGAAGGTGATCTGATGGCCCTTGGCCTTCCAGAGGTTGCCAACATCAGTGAAGGCGTCGGTGAGACTGGCGGCGGCGAAAACGGTGAGGCCGTCGGCGGCGCGGGCGGTGGCGGGAAGCAGGAGGGCGAGGAGAAGAAGACGGCGAAGCATGAAGGTGCTCCCTGAAGGAAGGCCGGGTGGGACGAGCCGTCCCCCATGCAAGCCGGGGGGTCTGGGGGGGACGGCTCGTCCCACCCGGCCTTTATTACTTAAACCCGCTCAATCGCCAACGCCGCGCCTTGCCCCACGCCAATGCAAAGCGTGATGAGCGCGCGCTTGCCGCCCACGGCTTCCAGCGCCCTTAATGCCGTCAGCGCCAGGCGCGCGCCGGAAGCGCCGAGCGGGTGCCCTAGTGCGATCGCGCCGCCATGCGGGTTCACATGGGCCGCATCATCCGGCAGGCCCAGTTGGCGCAGTACGGCCAAGGCCTGGGCGGCGAAGGCTTCGTTCAGCTCCACGATATCGAAATCGCCGATCGT
>FSYC01000591.1_pt1 | contig 10486 bp, 7 predicted proteins | sample 1638431 | NCBI WGS metagenome assembly FSYC01 (sample SAMEA3914788, study PRJEB12502) | metagenome | biome: forest; material: soil | place: Canada | collected 2011-07-03 | depth 0.1 m | reverse complement strand
GGCGAGCGCGTCTGCCAGGGTGATGTCCTCATCACCGAACGGAAAGCGCCGGTCCAACTGGCTGAGCGTGGTGCTTTGTCCAATTGCGCCGACACCGAGGAAATACCGCGGTTCGTGAGAGACGTAAATTGTATCACCGGATATGAGCTTCAGGTTCTGCGCCGGATTTTCGGCGATGTCAGACAGCAAAACGGTTTGCGCCTGGCCGTTCCGCTGAAGTGTGACACGGCTTTCATAGGCCGGGTAACGCGGGCCACCGGCGCGCGCCAGGGCACTCAGTATCGTCTCGCCGCTGGTATCCATCGAAAAGCGCGTGGCGGCGCCCACTTCACCAAGCACGCTGACCTGGCTCGCATGATGTTCGACAAAACTGACAATCACTTCCGGTTCCAGCGCTCGCTGCGCCAGGCGGGATCTGATTGTCTGCTGGATCTGCAACGGGGTTTCCCCAGCCGCCTGGATATCGCCGGCCCAGGGCACGGAGATCAGCCCGTCCTGCCCAACCTGCTGCGGCGGCAATTGTACATAGTTGCCGGGCCGTGAACCGGCATCGGAAGGAATGAACAGGCCGCCGCTGCCGGTTTCAAAAATGGTAATACTCAGCACGTCGCCGGCGCCAACACGGATGGCGGGTGCGGTGATTTCCGTATCCGCGGCCAGGAACCGTGCCGGGTGGTCACGGCTATCGAGCTGCGCTAATGTAACTGCATCGATATGAACGAGGGCATAGCCGAGAGTTGCGCGCGGATCACCATTGCGCATGTGCACTTCGGATGACGACAGCACGGCGCCACGGGTGGGGCCGCTATTGGCAAGAAATCCGCTGCACCCTGCGAGGGGAAGGCAGGCCAGAACTGCAAAAGCCGTTACGCGCCGTGTAAACCGCAACCCTGGATTGGCGAAAATAATAATGTCCAGCCCCGCTCCGCCACCATGGCGTGCATGGAGAATAGGCGAACGTCCTGCCGCGTGTCGAGTGACGGATCGCTGCACCGCAGCATATTCATAAATAATTATGCTTCGGGTGGCGGGCGCCGGCGCCGCGACTCTTGTGTGAGGCGCTGGAGAACAATGCGGACAACAATAAACGTGACCGCCAAAATCAGCGGCCCAAAAGCAAGATGGCCAAACACCATTGCCCAGACCGCGGCAATTGTGCCGGTCAGGCTGATGGCAACGAGGATAAGCACCGGATAACGCATGAGGCGGGCGATTCTCAGAAAACGAGACGTATCTTGCCGATAGATGCACACCATCTCCCGAAAAGAGCCGTTATGCAATTGATGGCAATGCAGTACAGCGTCCCACGCCGGACCGGCGGCATTGACGGACCGTCACGCGGCCTAAATCCCGGATGGAAACGCTGCTCCAGGAAGTCTGCCGGCCGCGGAAATCCCAGCGTACCACGGCGAATATCCTATTTTGACGCCCGCCGGCCGCGGGCATCCCGGCGGTCAGGCGGCGCGCGCGCGCCCTACCCGTTCGCTCGCGGCCGGCATGATGCGGCCGGCCAGCCTGGCGACAAGGGTCTCGCATTCGGGTGTTTCGGCGACGAAATCCGTATCGGGAATGGCCGCCAGCTGGGCCGTGAGTGCCGCGGCCTCGTCAGGTGTCATGGCGGCAAGCCGCGCCCGCAGTGCCGGCAGAGGGTCATCCGGCAGCACGACGCCGGCACCCCGGCTATGCAGCCACGCACCGGTTGCCACCGAACCAAGCGCAAGCGGTACGGCGCCGAACAGGCCGCCTTCATAGATTCTGTTTGGCAATAACCAATCGGAATTCGTGCCCGCCTCAAAATAATCTATCGACCACACGAAATGCACACCGCCATACATGGCAGCGAGATCGCGCCGCCGGTCGTAGGGGCCCAGAAAATTCATACCGGGTGTGCCGGCCACGACGGCATCGAAATCCGGCACCGCCGAGGGCGCCACCCGGCCGCGGATTTCGATTTCCACCATGCCCGGCAGCGCGCGGGCCAGATCGGCCAGCATGTGCAGGCTGCGATGGCACCGGATAACACCGAACCAGCCGATGCGCCAAGGTGGGCCCGGCGGGCGCCGCGGGGCTGGCCGCATACCAGCCAGTTCAGCAAGCAGCATCTTGTTTTCCACCAGAAGAATTTCAGGCAGGCCGCCAACCGATTTTTTAAAATGGTTCGCGATGAAACCAGGTGCGCTAACCATGAGGCCGGTGCAGCCTGCCAGCAGGCGCCGCTCCAGGCCGCGCAGAAGCGTGCCGGCGATGCCTGGTGCCGTCATCATCCGATGGATGTCCAGGCATTCGTAAACCAGCGTGGCGCCGGGCCGGTAGCGCGCGCGGGAAGCGGCGGCGATTGCCAGCATTTCCAACTGCCGGGCAACAATAATGTCGGCCTGCGCCACGGCCGCCCGCGTACGGGGCAGCCGTGCCAGCGCCGCGGCCACCGAAAGCGCGCGTTGTGCCAGCCGTGCATCCCTCGTGCGGCCCAGCAGCAGCCCCGCGGGCATAGAAGCTGCGTCCGCCGCGCCACGCACGAAGCCCAGCGGTGAAACGGCAGCGCCCCCCGCCTCGAACATAGCAATCCGGCGCGCCACCGCCGGATCATTCATATCGTGCACGAAATACGCTAACCGCACGTGCCACCCAACGAGATCCAGTGAAGCGAAGCCCAACAGATAAAAGTTTTTGCTTCTTTTTCCAAAAAGAAGCGCTTCCTTTTTCCGCCCGCCACCAAGAATCGCCGTATCATGCCGCAGCCAAAACCCGCGCGGCGCGGCGCAAACGCGCGGTTACCGGCATGGTCAAATGGCGCATAGCCTGCGGGCGGCCAAACCCGGCGCGCATCGTGGCGCGCAGATCCGCGCGCTTCAGCGCCTCCACCATATCCAGATAGGCGGCCCCATCTCGCAAGCTGCGGTCATGCGCGCGCAAGGCCTGCAGTTCATAAACGGTAAGGCGCTGCCGATGGGCCGCCAACAGGCGTTCGTCGCCCCGCACCATGGCAGCGGCGGCAACCGCGCTGAGCCGGCTGGAAATCGAACCGTCGCGTGTCACATAAATATAATATGCGTCGCGCAACCGCGCGAAACGCGCGCCCAATGCCAGGGCTTCCGCCACCAGCAGGAAATCTTCGCCAATCCGCAGCGAAGCATCGTAGCGCAGCGCATGTTTCTGCAGAAACACGCGCCGGAACACCGGTTTCAGATAGCCGGAATTGCTACCACGTCTGAACAGCCTGTTATCACGCGCATAGAAGGCAAAGCCGATCGGCTCCAGGCCGCCGTCGAGCGGCTCATCAATAAATAGCCGCCGTTTTCCGGTGGCGTCTTCGATCCACATATTATCGGCGATGATATCAAGCCCAGCACCGGCAGCTTCCGCCACCAGGCGTGCCAACCGGCCGGGCAGGAACGCATCGTCGGCGTCGAGCACGGCGATCCACTCACCGCGCGCTGCTTCCAACGCCGCATTGCGCGCGGCGGCCGGCCCGCCGTTTCGCGGCAACCGCAGACAGCGAACGCTGGCGCCGAATGCCTCTGCCAAATCGGCCGTGCTGTCGGTGGAAGCATCGTCGGCGACAATTATCTCACATGTCACACCAGCTTGCGCCAATGCGCTGCTGAGGGCGCCGGACAGAAATGCTCTTGCGTTCCACGCAGGAACGATGATCGACACGTCCATTCATGCACCCTTGTCGCGGCGTGGCCGTAGAACGCTTGCCGGCACCCCGGTGGTTCGCGGTATAGCGGCCGCACGGCCACAAGGGAATAGAAGCCGATGCAGCCTTCCGACATCGATATATGCGTCTGCACATTCCGCCGCGCCTCGCTGCGCGACACATTGCAGTCGCTGGCAGCACAAAATCTGCCGCAAGGGCTCGCCATGCGCGTTATTGTCACGGACAATGACGAAACTCCCTCGGCCCGGCCACGCTTTGATGAAGCCGTGACGGAATTCGGATTGTGCGCACTCTATGTACATGCGCCGGCGCGCAACATCGCCATTGCGCGCAACGCCTGCCTGGATGCGTGCTCCGCACCACTCGCGGCCTTTATCGACGACGATGAAACCGCGGCGCCGGATTGGATCGCGTCACTGCTCCACGCCTGGTCAACGAGCGGCGCGCAAGTAATCCTGGGGCGGGTGCAGGCGATTTACGAAGCGGCACCGGCATGGGCGGCGCGGGCCGATCTGCACAGCATCACGCCACCGCGGCACGCCGATGGCAGCATCACCACCGGTTATACCTGCAATGCACTGATCGACCGCACTGCCCTGGAATTAGCGCTTCAGGATGTTCGATTTAACCCAGCCTTTGGCCGCAGCGGCGGCGAAGACACGATTTTCTTTCATCATCTCCACCAGCGAGGCGCGACGCTGCATTATTGTGACGATGCTGTAGTTTATGAGAAAGTGCCACCCAATCGCGCCCGCCTGCGGTGGCTTTTGGCCCGTGCGTTCCGTTCCGGACAGTCGCACGCGCGCATGCGGCAACGGGCGGCGGCACTGCACGGCGTGCCCGTTGCGTTGGCAAAAATACTGCTGCTGTCAGTGATGGCAGGGTGGCGATTAGCAATCGGCCAGGAGTGGCGCCGGCCAGTGCTGCGCGCCACGCTGCAGGCCGGCATTGCGGCGCGGTTTGTCGGTATTAGGGAATCGCGCCTGTATTGAGACTAATGCCAATTGGCATTGAGGGTGACGTAAACAAGGTGAAAGCAAGCAGTTCTTTTTTGAAAAAAAGAACCAAAAAACTTTTGATCCCTTGGGCGCGCACTGGATCCAACGGGCACCCTAATAGGCAAAAGTTTTTGCTTCTTTTTTCAAAAAGAAGCGCTTTCTCGCTTCCTAAAGAAATAATCCGCAGCGTTCCAATGCAAGGAAGCGTCACATTCAAATCCAGTCTCGCATTTTTCGACACCCGCGCATGCGTGTTGCAGTATGAAGATTATTAGAGCGACAACCGTGCGGTTATGACGAAGGACATTTACTGCCACGCGTGGAACGGATAGTATGCCGCAATCGGGGGTTGTCGCGGCCTCGATACCGGGGGAAAAAGTCAAACTGGAGCGCCGGAGATGCATGCAAACTCGGCGCCCGGGATAAAATCAGACGCATGCCAGACACGTCGCCTGGGATAAGTTCAAATGCATGCCGACTCGACAACGCGGATTTATTCAGACGCAGCCTACGCTGAGGCAGTACTAATCGACGGTCTTGATGGAAATTTTATAAATTCGGCCGTGGATTCGCCAGTACGGTTAATCCGCCCTGCCCGCAAGTTGCTGCGCCGCGTACGCGCGGTATTCCGGCAGCCGATAAAGCGCGGCCTCGATATAACTGTCGCGGCTTTGTTGCTGGTGCTGCTGGCCCCCTTGATGCTGGCCCTGGCTTCGCTGATCCGCCGCGACGGCGGTGCCGCGTTCTTCCGTCACCAGCGCATGGGCGTGGGTGGCCGACCGTTCCATTGCCTGAAATTTCGCAGTATGCATATGGATGCCCAACGCCTGCTCCACAAGTTTTTGGAAACAGATCCCGCTGCCGCACAAGAATGGGCGGCAGCGCGGAAATTACGCAATGATCCACGCGTAACGCCCCTTGGCCATGTGCTGCGCAGCACCAGCCTGGACGAGTTGCCCCAGCTTATTAATGTGCTGCGCGGCGAGATGAGTCTGGTGGGGCCGCGGCCGATTGTGGCCGACGAGCGGGAATATTACGGGCGCCATATCGAAAGCTACTACAAGGTTCGCCCTGGGGTAACCGGGTTGTGGCAGGTCAGCGGCCGCAGCAGCACGAGCTATGAGCGGCGCGTGGCACTGGATGTGCGCTACGTGAAGCGCCACAGCCTGCGCCTGGATGCGTGGATTCTATTTCGCACCATCCCCGCCGTTCTGTTGCGCCGCGGCGCGGTTTAATACCATGGATCCAGTTTCGGCGGCGGCGCCAGCAGGCGCCGCCGGCATGCGGGGTGGTGCCGCCTGGTCGGCCTTGAATGCCGGCGCAGGGGTGTTGCTACCCTTTATGTTATTCATCTTCTTCGCCCGCAGCCTGCCGCCCGCGCTGGTGGGCCTGGCAGTGCTGGCTACGTCGGTGGCCGAAATCGTCAAGGCGTTCGGGCTGCCCGGCCTGTATGAAGCATTGTTGCAACAACAGCAGGATCGCCTGCGCTGCCATCAAACCGTCAGCGCCGTCATGGTGATATGCGGCGCCGTGCTGTTTGGCGTGTACCTGCTGGTGATAGCGGCGCTGCCGGTTTTGGTGCCAGCGCTGCATGGGAATTTCTGGGCGCTGGCGCCAGTGGGATTGCGCATTCCGCTTGATTTGCTCACCGTGCAGCCGCAGGCGGCGCTGGCACAACGTCTCGCCTATGGACGCATGGCGCTGCGTTCGGTGGTCGCCAATATCGGTGCCGGCGCGATTGGAATTGTGCTGGCCCTGGCGGGCCACCCGTTCACCGGCTTGATTGCCTACCTGGTTGCCCAGTCTGCATTGATTTTCATCACGACGGCAGCGGGGCGCGGCGTGCTGGCGGCACCGGTGCTGCGGCGCAGCTGCCTGCAAGCCATGCGGCGGGAAGGGCTTGCAGCCTCTGTCGTGCGGCTGGTGGCAGCGGTAAACAATACGCTCGACCAAATTGTCGTGGCCGGCGTGATCGGTAGTGCCACGCTAGGATTTTTTAATCTCGGCAAACGGGTTGAAACCACGTTTATTACGGCGGCTTCAGCCTTTGCCACCATTCTGTTCCAGCCCTTGTTCGCCGTGCAGCATCCGGCGCACCGCCAGGCCGGCCTGCGGCGCGGATTGCGCCTGCTCACCCTCCTGTGCGGCGCGCCCTGTGCTTTTATGCTGATCAACGCTGGGCCGTTGGTGGGCCTGGTGTTCGGCCGCTCCTGGCAGGCAGCCGCCCCGGTGGCGGCGATCATGGCGGGCAGCGGCCTGGTTCGCGCGCTGGGTAGCGTGCACGGTGCTCTCCTGTCCGTATCGGCGCGCAACCGCCGGCTCATGCGCGTCACGCTCGCCTCGGCCAGCGGCGGCATCCTGGCCGTGCTGTGCCTGGCACCGCACGGTATCGTCGCCGTCGCCGTTGGCCTGGCGATCAAGAACATGGCCATGACCGCGTGGATGGCGCGGCTGACCCGCACGGATTTGCCGCGGCCGTTGCGCGCCTATGCCGGCGTTGTGGCCGCACCGATGCTGGTGATGCTCGCCGCCGCACTCGCGGGCCGCATGCTGGCAGCAGCGCTGCCGCTGGCCGGCACCCACGCCACGCTGGCAGGCCTGGCACTGTCCGGCCTGTGCCTTGCCATGGCGGCCGCCGGCCTGGCCCTGCAGGCCATCGGCGCGGCCCCGGTGCAAAGCGCCTTCCGGCGCTTCCGTAACCGCAACATAAACCTCCGGAGACCGGTTGCCCCATGACCGCACCGCAAACCCAATTCGATTGGATTCCTGATCTTTTCGGCTTTCTCGGCCGCGCCTGGCGTTCGGTTGCCGGCGGTCTGGCGATCATGGTTGTGCTGGCGCTGATCTACCTGCTCACCGCCACGCCACGCTTCACCGCCAATGTCACGCTGCTGATCGATAGCACGGCCACCGCATCGTTCCAGCAGCAGGCAACAACCACCGACGCGCAATATGCGAACGGCGTGGTGGAAAGCCAGGTAGAAGTTCTGCAATCCATGGGCGTCGCGCGCGAAGTGGTGCGCACGCTGCATCTGGCGCGCGACCCGGCGTTTCTAGTGAACGGCAAATCCCTGCTCGCCAGCGTGACAAATCCGGTCATGCGCCTGTTCGAGTCGGCCGTAAAACCCACGCCGGAGGGTGAAGAAACCGCCGCGGCCGAATTATTGACGAAGATGATCAAGGTGAAACGCATCGGCACGAGTTTCGTGCTCGATATGGGCGTCACCGCCACCGATCGGGTCATGGCGGCCCGGCTGGCCAATACACTGATCGAATCCTTCATCGATGCCGGGCTGAATGCGCGCAGCGGCAACACCAAACGCGCCAGTGTGTGGCTGCAGCAGCGGCTGGGGGAATTGCGTGCCGAGGCGCTCAGCGCCGATACCGCGGTGCAGTCCTTCAAGGCTACCGCCAACATTGTCGATACCGACAAGGGGCTGATGAACGAGCGCCATCTCGGCGAGCTGAACAGCCAGCTGGTGCTGGCGCGCGCCCGCGTGTCCGATGCGCGCTCCCGTCATGATCAGGTGGTGTCGCTAATGCAGCATGGCATCATGCAAGGCGATGTGCCGGATGCGATCCAGGACAACGTGATTGTGCATTTGCGCGAGGAATATGCCGACGATGCGCGGCAGGCGGCGGAGTGGGAGTCGCGGTTTGGGCCGCAGCACAAGGCGGTGGTGCAAATGCGCGCCAAGCTGCATGATGTTGAAACACAGCTGCAGAACGAAATGCACCGCCTGGCCGATGGCTATGCCAGCGATTATCAGGCGGCGCTGGCCAATCAGAGCGACATCGAAACGCAATTACAGCGTCTTGTCGGCGATGCGGACGGCACCAATCAGAAATTGGTGACGCTGCGCGCGCTGCAAAGCTCCGCCGACACCTACAAGTCGCTGTACGAGAATTTCCTGCAACGCTACACGCAAGCCATGCAGGACCAGTCGTTTCCGGTTTCGGAAACCCGCATCGTCACCGCGGCCGTGCCGCCGCTGCGCAAAAGCCAGCCGAAGGGATTGATCGTGCTGGCCGTGGCTTCCTTCCTGGGGATGGCCGGCGGTTTCGCCCTGGCCTTCCTGCGTGAGCAGCTGGATCAGGGCCTGCGCTCGGCACGCGAGGTGCGCGCCGCGCTAGGCGTGCCGTGCCTGGCGTTGTTGCCGGTGATCACCGACCCGCGTACGCACGGGCTGCTGGCCCGCAAGCGCCTGCCGGCCGCAACAATCCGTGCCGGCGGCGCCGCACACGGTACCCGCGTGCTGCACGCGCCGAGATTGCTGCGCCACGCCGTGGATGCTCCTCACGCGCCATTCGCCGAAGCTTTGCGCGGCGTGCGCCTGCGCGCCGGGCTGGGGCGGAACGGCGGCCCCATCGGCGTGGTTGGTTTCGTGTCCGCCATGCCGGGCGAGGGCAAAAGCACACTGAGCAGTAATTTCGCCTTCGTGCTGGCCCAGGCCGGTTACCGCACGCTATTGCTGGATCTGGATTTCCGCAAGCAGGCATTGACGCGCGCGTTGGCGCCGCAGTGCCAGGCCGGTTTCGCTGAAGTGCTGGCCGGCGAAGCGAACATCAATGACGTGTTGTGGCAGGACGCGGCGGGGCTGCGGTTCCTGCCCGCCTGCGCCAGCACCCGCCCGCGGCTGCCGCCCGAGGCCGCCCGCGGCGGTTTCAGCGGCCCCGAAGCGCAGGCGTTGCTGCGCGGCCTGCGTGAACAATTCGATGCCATTATCGTCGATTTGCCCGCCATGGCCACGGTGGCCGATGCCGGTGGTACCGCACCGCTGCTGGATGGCGTGGTGATGGCGGTGCGCTGGGGCCGTACGCCGCAGGTTCTGGTGCAAGAATGCATCGAATCCGCCGAGTTGAAGGAAACGCGGCTGCTGGGCGCGGTGCTGACACTGGTGGAGCCGCGCGCATTGCGGAACTATTATGGCATGGGCGGAACCTATGCCGCGCGTGATTTGGCACCGGTATGAACGGCAAGAAAGAAAGCATTTCTTTTTTGAAAAAAAGAAACAAAAAACTTTTGCCTGTTTGCGATTGGCTCATGAGCAACACCGTGGAACCGGCTCCCGCCCTGAGAGATAAAAGTTTTTTGGTTCTTTTTTTCAAAAAAGAACGCTTCCTTACTTACCTTAATGGTGCGCTCCCATGCAGCTAATCTATTGCCGCGGCGCGCAGCTAAATTTCGGCGACGATCTAAACGCCGAACTTTGGCCGGCACTGGCCCCTGCCCTGTTCGCCGAACCTGGCCGCGACGGTTTTCTGGGCATTGGCACCATCGTCGGCATGCGCCTGCCGCCCTGCGACCGGCTGCATATTTTCTCGAGCGGCGCCGGCTACGATCCGTTGACGGCGTGGGCCCCCTCGCGGCGCGTCTGGTGCGTGCGCGGGCCGCTAACCGCGCGGCTGCTGGATGCCGATGATGCCGCACTAACCGACGGCGCGCTGCTGCTGCCGGACCTGCTGGGCATATCGCAGGCGGCGGATGCTGCCGGCGTTGGCGTAATGCCGCATTGGCAATCGTTGCTGTATCCGGGCTGGCAGGCCGCGTGCGATGCCGCCGGTTACCGCCTGATTTCGCCGATGGCGGCGCCGCGCGATGTGGTGACGGCCCTGGCATCCACCCGGCTGGTGCTGACCGAAAGCCTGCACGGCGCCATCCTGGCCGACGCGCTGGGCATTCCATGGGTGCCGTTGAGCAGTTCGCGCAACGTGGCGGTGTTCAAATGGGTCGATTGGGCGCTGTCGGTTGGGCTGAATTTCGCGCCGGTGTTCGTGCCGCATCCCTCGGCCCAGGCGGCGCTGCATTTCGGGCGGCCGGAGCCGG
>FSYC01000205.1_pt1 | contig 10543 bp, 8 predicted proteins | sample 1638431 | NCBI WGS metagenome assembly FSYC01 (sample SAMEA3914788, study PRJEB12502) | metagenome | biome: forest; material: soil | place: Canada | collected 2011-07-03 | depth 0.1 m | reverse complement strand
GCCAGCCGCCCGGAACCTGATTTCCCCGCCTTCTTGCGCGGCCTCGCCGAAACCCCCGATTTCTTCCGTGTCGCCGCCACGCTGGACGCGGTGTCGCTCAGCGCTCCCTTCTACCCGGCCCGTGGTCTGCGCGGCATGACACGCCTGGCCCACGCCCACGCGCTCGGCCTTGCCGCGGCCCGCGATTTATGCCGCGCCTGCGACCAAGCCACCGCCGAACGCCCCGCCGGGGCTCCGGTGTTCTGGACCCTCGGCGCGAACCAATCCGGCAAAGCCGCCATCGCAGCCTGGCGCGATCTGCTGCTGCCCGCATGGCACACCCCGGCACCGCCGCGCCTATGGCCATTCGAAGGGCCGTTCCGCGCGCTACTGAGCTCAGGCGTGATCGCCATCGCCGAAACATACCCCGCCGAGGCCATGCGCCAGCTCGCCATCAAGCCAGCCGGCAGTAAACGCCGTCAAAGTGACCGCGCGGCGTACGCCCCGTTCATCCTCGCCGCCATGAACACGTGCAGCACCTCCGCCAGCCCCGCTTTGCGCTCGGCGTTGCAAGACGGTTTCGGCGGCACGGCAGACGGCGAGGATCGATTCGACAGCGTGCTGGGCGTCCTGTGCGTCATCGGCGTTCTCGCCGGCTTGCGCACCGATGCCGCCCCCGCCGATCCGGCCATTTTGCGCTGGGAAGGCTGGGTATTGGGCCAAACCGCATTGCCCCGGATAAACTTGGCCGAAGCCTAGGGTAGAACCTGGGGGAAAGGCCTATCCCCCACTCTTATGACAGGATGGCCGGCCGTCATCTATACGAGGCCTCCATGACGGCCCCGTTTCAAACTGAAGCAGGGGGGGCTGGGGGGAGCGGCTTCGCTCCACCCAGACTTCCTTAGATTCAACAAAACGCGAATATACTCTACCGTGCGCTAATCATTTCCGCCGCCAGCGCCCTCAACCCCAGGCAACGCGATGTCGCCGTGCGCGCCGCTTCCAGCACCGCGCGCACCTGGCTTATGCAAATCGCGAGGTCGTCATTGACCACGATATGATCGAATTCCTGCCAATGTTCGATTTCACCGGCCGCGGCCGCCATGCGTCGCGCGATTTCGGCCGTGTCGTCGCCGGCCCGCGCCACCAGCCGCGCACGCAGCGCCGCCAGCGACGGCGGCAAAACAAAAACCCCTACCGCGTCTTGCGGCAGTGCGGCCTTCAACTGTCGCCAGCCCTGCCAGTCGATATCGAATAAAATGTCGGTACCCGCCCGTAACGCGGCCTCCACGGGGGCGCGCGGTGTCCCATAGCCACGCCCGAACACCTGGGCCCATTCCAGCAGCGCCCCGCTGGCGGCCATCGCCGCGAACGTTGCTTCATCTATATAGTGATAGTGCACGCCGTCCTGCTCGCCCGGCCGCGGCGCCCTGGTCGTGACACTCACCGACAGGCGCAGCCACGGGTCGATGGCCAGCAACGCGCGCGTGATGGTGCTCTTTCCGGCTCCGGAAGGGGCCGCGATCACTAGACACACGCCGCGCCGCGCCGCCACGATTTCGTTACCGTCCGTGCTCTGCGGGCCATTACCATTCTCCAACCCAATTTTACTCAATGTTCTGTACCTGCTCGCGGATCTGCTCGATCACGCCTTTCATCCGCAAACCGGTGCCGGTCAGTCCGATGCTCGCGGACTTGCTGCACAACGTGTTCGCCTCCCGCATGAATTCCTGCACCAGGAAATCCAGTTGCCGTCCTTGTGGGCCGCCGGCCGCCAGCAAATCACGCGCCGCGGTGATGTGGCTCGCCAGCCGGTCGATTTCTTCCGCCACATCGGACCGGCTCGCCAGCAGCGCCAGTTCCTGCGCCAGCCGGTCCGCGGGTGCATCTCGGGCCGCACCCTGCCATTCCGACAATAAACCGCGTACCGTTTCAGCAAGGCGGGCCCTCTGTTCATCGATTTGCAGCGCGGCCTGCGGCACGGCCTCCCCATGCAGGATCTCCAGCTGCCGCAGCTGCTCGGCGAGTACATCCGCGAGCCGCGCGCCCTCGGCTTCCCGCGACCCCACCAGCATCAACAATGCGGCATCAAAACCGCCGCGAATCTCCGCCAGCGCGGCCTCACTAGGCACAAACTCGGCGTCGCCGGCATTTCGCCGCAGCACACCGGGTAGCGCCATGAGCGACTCGATCCGCGGCCTGGGTGTTCCCGGCCGCTCCGCCGCCCAAGACTCGGCCTCGGCCACCAATTGTGCCAGCAGCGTCCGGTCCACCACTACACCGGCGGCCTCCGGCGCGCTGAGCCGTAACGTTACCGCGAGCGTTCCGCGGCGGAGTCGCGCAGCGATTTCGTTCCGCAGCTCGCCCTCAAGCCGCTCCAACCCCGCGGGCAGCCGAAAGCGCACCTCCAACCCGCGTGCGTTGACGCAGCGAAGCTCCCAAGCCCATCCGGTGGCTCCGCCCCCCGAAAGCGCTGCGAATCCCGTCATTGAAGCGATTTTTGCCATGCCCAAACCCAAATACTGCTGGCCGGCGCGCTCCGGCGAAGGCTCATTTATAGCGGCGCCCCATCGCTCATGACGAGCGCGTGTACCTTGGTGGCCCCACCGGGGTAGCCCGCCGGGCGAGTATTGCGGTTTGATGACTATCAAACACAACCCTGGGTCGAAACCCGGGGGCCAACACTTCCTTAAGAGCTTCAAGAGCATAAAAAATCTCAGCGGACTGCACTTATTTGTTGTTACCTCTCATCGGCTTTGATAAGACCCACTGAGCCGCCGGGGATTTGATGCGGCATCGCGTATCGTGTAACTAAATTTCTGGGCGGGGCCTACTCATATGCCAGCAGGTGCAATTACGATTTCGGGTGGGTCTGGAAAGGACACCATCTCTTTTGCCTTTACGGTCACGGGCACAAATACTCTGCGGTATGCCCAGAACCTGGCAAACACCGTCGATCACCTGATCGCCCCCACAACGAAGGGTGGCCTCGGCCAGTCCATCACTTTTGTCGACCAGGGCGCGCTCGCGTCGCAGGGCCCAGGCGCCGACACTTTGACACCCGTGTTCGTGCTCGTGCCTGTTGAGGCCGACTCGGCCGCCGCCTTCCATATTGATGCCGCGGGCTATGTCATCGACTCGATCGGTGGCGCGATCACTGTTGACGGCGCGGTCACAGGTGGTGACTCCGTCATCGTCGCGGCCATCAATTCCGCCACCACCTTCAACGCGCAAGGCAGCGGCAACTCCGTCGTCTTCGTCAGCGGCAACAACACCTATAACGGCACGTCGCTCGACACCGGCAATGATACGATCGTCGCCGGCAGCGGCTTCGACACCATCATCACCGGCCAGGGCTCCAACACGATCAACAGCGGCACCGGCGACGCCACGATCACCCTGAACGACACGGGCTCGGGCGCGTTCAACGATCACGTGTGGCTGGATGACGGCAAAGCCACCGTCTATGCCAACGGCACCAGTGACGCCATTATAGCGACAACCGAGGGCCAGACGATCTACGGCGGCACCAATGCCGCCGGTAACCTGGCCGTCGTATTGCTGCCCAATAGCGATGGCACAGCCAACGGTAACGATCTTCTCACCGCCGGCGCAGGCACCACCACGTTGTTCGATGACAGCAGCAACAACAGCGTCGTCGGCGGCTCTGGCAACCTCTACTTCCTGGGTGGAACCGGCGTATCCGCCGACCTGACCATGGGCTCGGGCAGCGTTTACGCCTTCGACGAAGCCAACTCCTCGCTCTCTGTCGGCGGCGCCGGAACCGGAACCGTCTACTTCGTCGCCGGCAGCGGCAACGAAACGCTCGATGGCGCCAGCGCCAGCGCCACGTTCTACGTCACCGGTGGCGACTCTACCGCCAACGATGTCCTGATCGGCGGCACGGGCCACAACGTGCTCACGGCGGGCGGCGGTTTCGAGACGCTCACGGGCGGCACGGGCACCAACATCTACCAGATCACGGACGCAGGTTCGGCGAACGCCAGCCTCACGGTGAGCGATTTCCTGTCCGGCACGGCCAACAACCTGGTCCTGGATGGCTTCTCGCAAGCGGATATCACAACGCTTCTGTCGGGCGGCACCGAGGCCAACGGCAACTACACCGTCACGATCGGCAGTGGCACCACGATTACCTTCGACGGCCTGACGAGCGGTTCCGAGCTCAACGGTCACATCATCACCTTCGGCAACACCTAACACTTCGCCGAAGCCACCAACGGAAAAGGCCAGCTTTCGAGCTGGCCTTTTTTTGACTGCGCGTCGCCCCAATGTCGGCCATCACGCATGATCTGCCGATCGCTATCTTCCGGTCGCCCGCAAATGGGCCACGTTGGAATCGTGTACCGACAGGCGATCGGTAAACAAATGGCCCCCGGAACCATCCGCCACAAAATACAGCGCATTGCCCGTCGCCGGATGCAGAACCGCCCGGATCGCCGCGATACCGGGGCTGCAAATGGGGCCGGCCGGCAACGCCGGCACCTCATAAGTGTTGTAGGGCCCTGCCTGCTCCAGATCCGCATGATCCAACGCCCGGTCCGACCGTCCCAAACCGCCATCTGCGCTATAGGCGGCCGTTGGGTCGGCCTGCAGGCGCATTCCCAAACTCAGGCGGTTCAGGAACACGCGCGCGATCATCGGCCGCTCCGTGGCCAGCCGCGCCTCGCGCTCCACAACGCTGGCCAGGATTAACGCGTCGCGCATGGTATGTAGCGGCAGACCAGGCACACGCCGCGCCCATTCCGCCGCCAAATGGCGGTCCATGGCGCTTGTGGCTTCGGCCACCACGGATGCGCGGCTGCCGCCCCGCTCGAAAACATAGGTTTCCGGTAGCACCCAGCCTTCGACGGGCACTGGAACATCGCCACTCAACGAATCGGTTCGCGCCAATACCTGGCTGATCTGTGCCGCGGTCAGCCCTTCGGCAAAAGTAATCCGGTGCTGTATCGGGCGGCCAAAACGCAGCACAGCCAGCACGTCGCGCACGCTGGCCGTGGGCGGGAATTCCAACTCGGCCGCATGAAGTGGCCCCTCAGGCGAGGTCAGCGCCGCCGCGATCCGGAAAAAGACAGGGCTGCGTATGACGCCGTCGGCAGCCAGGGCCTGGGCGACAGCAGCCAGACCGCCCCGCGGTACGACGATGGCCGTCGCCGCCGGCAGCGGGCCCGGTGCCACAAAAAGCCGCATGCCGCCATAGATCACGGCGGCGCCGCAAACCATCAGCGCGCCACTTGCGAGGAGCAGACGCCGCATCGCCTACCTCCCGTCGATGAATATGCCCAGCTCTAATACCGATCGGCATGGAGCGTGACTCATGCAAGGCAAAGGCAAGCAGTTCTTTTTTGAAAAAAAGAACCAAAAAACTTTTGATCCTTTAGGTACGCGTTGCATTCAACACGTACCCCAATGAGCAAAAGTTTTTGCTTCTTTTTCCAAAAAGAAGCGCTTCCTTGCTTTAGACCCGCCGGAAAATCACGCTGGCATTCGTGCCGCCAAAGCCAAAGCTGTTGGACAGAACGCAGTCGATCTTGCGGGACTGCGCTTCATGCGGCACCCGGTCGATCACGCTCTCGCGGCTGGGATTATCCAGGTTCAGCGTCGGCGGCGCCACATTGTCGCGAATCGCCAGCAACGAGAAAATCGCCTCGATCGCGCCCGCCGCCCCCAGCAAATGGCCGGTCGCCGATTTGGTCGAAGACATCGCCACGCTGCGCGCGTCGTCGCCAAAAAAGCGTTCTACCGCTTGCAATTCCAGGTCGTCGCCCATCGGTGTCGATGTGCCGTGCGCGTTAATGTACTGCACGTCGCCCGGTGTCATCGCGGCGTTGCGGAACGCGGCCCGCATGGCGCGATACGCACCATCGTGGCCGTCCGCCGGCGCCGTTATATGATGCGCATCACCGGAAAGCCCGTAGCCCACCACTTCGCCGTAAATCTTGGCGCCGCGCGCGCGCGCATGCTCCAATTCTTCCAGCACCAGCACGCCGGATCCTTCGCCCATGACGAACCCGTCACGATCACGGTCCCATGGGCGCGAGGCCTGGGCCGGCCGGTCATTGAAATCGGTGGACAACGCCCGCGATGCGGCAAACCCGCCAATGCCCAACGGGCACACGGCCGCTTCGGCGCCGCCGGCCACCATCACATCGGCATCGCCCCAAATGATCAGCCGTGCCGCATCGCCAATGGCATGCACACCGGTGGCGCAGGCGGTCACCGCGGAATGGTTCGGCCCCTTGAATCCGTATTTGATCGACAGATGGCCAGAGGCGAGATTGATCAGCGCCGACGGAATGAAAAACGGCGATAGCCGCTTCACCTTGCCCTCGTGCACCATCACGCTGGCGTCATAGATCGTCTGCAGGCCACCAATGCCCGATCCGATCATGACGCCGGTGGCTTCCCGGTCGTCTTCCGACTCGGGCATCCACCCGGAATCCTCAACGGCCTCGATCGCGGCCACCATCGCCAGCTGGATGAACGGATCCATCTTGCGCTGGTCCTTTACGGGAACCCACTCGGTGAGCGAAAGACCGCCCTCCGCCCGCGTTCCCGCCGGAACCTGCCCGGCGATCTTAGCCGCCAGATCCGTCACGTCGAAGGACTGGATTTGCCGGATACCGGACTGTCCCTCGATTAGCTGTTTCCAGACATGGCTCACGCCAAGGCCCAACGGGCTGGCGATCCCCATGCCCGTCACCACTACCCGCCGCTCGCTTGCGATCATGATACGTGCCGCGTTACCGCTCAGGCCGCTTTCTGCTTTTCGATATAATCGATCGCATCTTTCACGGTGCTGATCTTTTCGGCGGCGTCTTCCGGAATTTCCACCCCGAAGGCTTCCTCGAACGCCATCACCAATTCCACCGTATCCAGGCTGTCGGCGCCCAGATCGTCGATGAACGATGCCTCGGGGGTCACCTTGCTCTCTTCGACGCCCAGGTGTTCCACCACGATCTTCTTAACCTTGTCGGCGATTTCGCTCATCGGTCCCTGACCCTTGTCTACCGTTTCATGTCGGTTCGTCTGAATTTGGCTCGCCGGGCAGAGATGATCGGCGCCGTTAACCCGCTCCGGACGAAGCATAGCGCGGCGCTTAGCACGTCTCTTTCGCCCCCGCAAAGCCGCATGGGACTTTTCCGTGACAGCCCTGCGGCGCCACCACCCATAACGATGACAAACCCGCACCAAGCCGCTACCGCCGTCATGCAGCATCGCAAAGTGGTAGTCCAGGAGCCGGTCAGTGCAGCGCCTCGCCAAGCTTGCAGATGCCTATCCCAACGCCCGCCTGGCCGCTGTTTTCGCCGTGTGGGCGTTGCCGTGGCTGCTGGCCATGGCTTGGCTGACGCCGCCCTGGCAAAACCCGGACGAACCGCTGCATTTCGCGCGCATCGTGCAAATCGCCCATGGTGGCCTACTTGGCTACCGCGACTGGGGCACGTCCGGCGGGCAATCGGACCGCGCCATCTACCGGGCCTATGCCGGCGTGCAGCACGCCGCCATGCGCCCCGACCAACGCCTGTCGCTGCAGGACCTCGCCAAATCCGGCAGCATCGGCTGGTCCCGCGGCACCGAGTACACCTCGTTCCCGAACACCGCCCAATACCCGCCGTTTTTCTATCTGCCGGCCGCTGCCAGCTACTGGGCGGGCCGCGCCGCCAATCTCTCGATCAACCATACACTGCTGCTGGCGCGCATGCTGAACGTGCTGCTGTTCACCGCCATGGCAGCCGCCACGCTGGCCATCGCCCGGCGCACGCGCCTGCCGCTTCTGGCAATCCTTATGCTGCCCACCACGCTGTCACTGGCTTGCACCGCCGGCCAGGACAGCCTCATGCAGGGCGCCACGCTGCTGGCCGTGGCACTCATCGACCGCGTGGCCTGCGAACAGCGCAGCGCCACACGCCGTGAGGCGGCACTCGCCACCCTCCTGCTGGCCTGTGTCGCCATGGCCCGCCCACCCTATGCCGGATTCCTGCTCGCACTCGGCCTTCTGGCACCCAGCCCCTGGCGCCCGTTGAAGCGGCTAGCCCTGCCGGCCGCAGGCATCGTTCTGGCCTGGTGCCTGCTGGTCGCCTGGCACACCACTGTGCGGCTGATGGACAGCGATGCCCATACGCAGCTGGCTTTGCTCATCGCCCATCCCGCGGCAGTCCCCGCCATCGTCATCGGTACATTTCAGAAATTCACCGGCCGCTGGTGGCGCGAAATGATCGGCGTGCTGGGATGGACGGACACGCCATTGCCGCGGCCCTATATCTTCTGCGCCAGCGTGACCTTGGTTCTGGCATTCCTGTCCCTGCCAGGCCCGCGCCCGCGTCACCCCTGGATAGCCCCCTTGGGCATCGCGTTCGTGGTCGCCGCCATTCTGGCACTGCAATATGTGACCTGGACCTGGCCTGGCCAGCCTGTCGTCACCGGCATTCTCGGCCGCTATTTCACCACGCCCACAATGGTGCTGGCGCTGTGCATGCCGTCATTAGGCCGTGCGCAAAACTTCACGCGCCCAGCCGCGATCTCCGCGTTGCTGGCGCTCGGAATAATCACCCCCGCCATAACGCTTCACACGATCATATTAAGGTACTACGTCCAGTAAACCTGAAGCCCAATATTCAAACGCTTTTTGTTCTTTTGTTTCAATAAATTGAAAACGCTAGAAGACTTCAGACAAGGCAAGGGGCTCCGCCGGCTGGGGCCTGAGGCCCCAGACCCCCATTTATTAGAACTAATATATTTCGATGATATAATCGACGGCTGAAAAGACGGCATTGATTCTAATAAATGGGGGACTGGGGCCTCAGGCCCCAGCCGGCGGAGGCTCTCGCCTCAGATCATTGCCATGCCGCCGTTTACATGCAGCGTGGCGCCAGTCACCCAGGCGGCTTCGTCGCTCGCCAGGTAGGCCACCGCCGCGGCAACATCGGCGGGCTGGCCCATGCGGCCCAGCGGTATCGCCTCAATCAGTTTCGCGCGCTGCGCCTCGCCGAGTACATCCGTCATCGGCGTTTCGATAAACCCGGGCGCGACCACATTCACAGTCACGCCACGGCTGCCCACTTCCTGGGCCAGCGCCTTGCTCATGCCCACCAGCCCGGCCTTGGCCGCCGCATAATTCGCCTGGCCGGCATTGCCGGTGGCACCCACCACGCTGGAGATCTGAATAATCCGCCCGGCGCGCCGGCGCAGCATGCCGCGCAACGCCGCCCGCGCCAGCCGGAACGGCGCGGACAGATCGACGTCCAGCACCGCCTGCCAATCCTCATCCTTCATGCGCAGCGCCAGCATGTCGCGCGTCAGTCCGGCATTGTTCACCAGGATGGAGAGCGGCCCCGCTGCGGTTTCGGCCGCCGCCAGCAGTGCATCCGCAGCACCGGCCTGCCGCAAATCGGCGGCGCAAGCGCAGGCCCGCGGCCCCAATTCGGCGGCCAGCGCCTCCAGCACGTCCACGCGCGTGCCGGAAAGCACCACGCTGGCACCCTGCGCATGCAGCGCGCGCGCGATGGCGGCGCCAATGCCGCCGGATGCGCCGGTTACCAGCGCGGTCTTACCGTCCAAACCAAACATCAGAGCACCTTTAACAAAGCCTCGATTTCCGCCGGCGTGCCTGCGTTCAGCGCAATTGCATCGGGCGCAATCCGCTTGCCCAAACCGGTCAGCACACGCCCGGCGCCCAGCTCCACAAACCGGTCCACGCCCATGTCCATGGCCGCCACAATGCTTTCACGCCACCGCACGGTGCCGGTCACCTGCGCCACCAGTAGCCGCTTGATATCGCTGGGCGCGGTCACCTTGGCCGCCGTCACATTGGCGATCAGCGGCACCACGGGCGCCGCAAACAGGGTGTCCGCCAGTGCTTCCTCCATGCGATCCGCCGCAGGCGCCATCAGCGCGCAATGGAATGGCGCCGAAACCGGCAGCAGCATCGCCCGTTTTACACCGCGCGTCTTGGCAATCTCCACGGCCCGTTCAACCGCCGCCTTATGGCCGCTGATCACCACCTGCCCGCCACCATTATCATTCGCCACCTGCACCACCTGGCGCAGATCGGGCTCACCTTCGCGCTTCAGCACGGCTGCCTCGGCGCATATCTCAGCCGCGACCACCGCCTCCACACCCAGCAGCGCCGCCATAGCACCCTGTCCCGGCGCCACCGCCGCCTGCATCGCCGCGCCACGCAGGCGCAGCAGCTTCGCGGTCCCCGCCACACTCAGCGCGCCCGCCGCCGCCAATGCGCTGTACTCTCCTAGCGAGTGCCCCAGCACCAAGGCCGCACGTTCGGCCACATGCACGCCGCCTTCCTGAGCCAGCACCCGCGTCACCGCCAGTGACATCGCCATCAGCGCCGGCTGTGCGTTCTCGGTCAGTGTCAGCGCTTCGGCCGGCCCCTCGAACATCACCTTGGACAGCCGCTGGCCCAACGTCTCGTCCACTTCGTCGAACACCTCGCGCGCTGCGGCGAAGGCCGCCGCCAGGTCGCGCCCCATGCCAACGCTTTGGCTACCCTGGCCGGGAAAAATGAACGCGGTTGGCATGCAGGGGAATT
>FSYC01000061.1_pt1 | contig 10576 bp, 8 predicted proteins | sample 1638431 | NCBI WGS metagenome assembly FSYC01 (sample SAMEA3914788, study PRJEB12502) | metagenome | biome: forest; material: soil | place: Canada | collected 2011-07-03 | depth 0.1 m | reverse complement strand
GGCAGCATGCGGTCCAGCATGGCGTCGGTGATGCCGCAGGCGATGCGGGCGGCGGAGGTGGCGCCGATGATCAGATCGTCCTCGCCGATGGCGAGCAAGGCGCCGGATCCCCAATCGGCTTCCGGTGCCAGCACGATGCGCGCACCTGGAAACGCGGTTCGGAAGTTCCGCGCCTCGATCCGGCGCGCAGCGTCGGCGACGGTGGCGGCGATGAGGCGGGCGAAATCCTCCGTCAGGTCGTCGCGGCAGGACGAGACGTCCAGCGCCGCCGCCAGGCGCCCGCGGTGATCGTGGATCGGCGCCACGGTGCAGCTGAGGCCGGTGTTGCGGGTGTGGAAATGCTCCTCGCGATGGATGGTCAGCACGCGATCCTCGGCCAGGCAGGTGCCGATGCCGTTGGTGCCTTCGTATTCCTCGCTCCAGACAGAGCCGGTCCATAGCCCCCAGCGCCGAAAGGTGATGTCGTCGCCGCAGGTGCCACGCCGGTCCAGGGGCACACCGTGCTTGTCGGTGAACAGCACACAGCAGCCGGTGCCGCCGACGGCCTGAAACAGCCGGTCCAGCGTTCCGGAGGCCGACAACAGGAGCGGCTCTACACGTTCGCGTGCTTCCCGAAGCTCCTGTTCGCTTAGCTGGTGAGGTGGCCTAGTATCCAGCGGGTCCAGTTTGTAACGGGTCATGGACCGCGCCCACGACGCGAACAGGGCAGACCGGCCCGATGCGGACGGATCCTTGGCGATCGCGGCGACTCTCTCGGCGTGCTTCATGTGCCTGCCTCTTGAACTGTTTCCTGCCACTCTTCGGGCCCCAGTCGGCGGGCAACGCGGTGGCTTGCACCTTAGTATGATATCAATACTCCCCGTGCGACCAGGAGGGAAATCGGGATGTTCGCCATTAAAGGGGCGTCCGTCGGCTCGCCTGTCGCACAACTGCGACAGTTCGCGGCATGTGATGGCACAGCCCCATTGCTTGCGCGCGCGCACCGTCGGCTAATCCAATCCACGCCGAGCGTTATATGAACGCAATCGCACTAACCTGACCGGCGAGCGAACGAAGAAACCGTTAGCACGACCAAATGTTTCGGAGAAAACACATGTCCCAGAGTCGAACGCGGCTTTTCCTGGCCTCCACCTGCGCCCTGAGTGGCGCGCTGGTTGCCGGCTTGGCCATCCCAGGCACAGCTACTGCGCAAGCCCCGGCGGCCACACACGCGGCAGCCGCGCCGGCAATGACCGCCCCGGCCATGGCCGCCTATGTGCCCATCACCGATGCTCGCCTGTCGGCTGCCGCCACAGACCCGGGCTGGCTGATGTACCGCCACGACTACACGAGCTCGGGCTACTCCACGCTGGACCGCATCAACGGCGGCAATGTGGCGCAGCTGAAGCCGGTGTGGGATTTCAAGAGCAGCTACGATCAGGGCCACGAAGCGCCGCCGGTGGTGAACGGCGACTACATGTTCATCACGACACCGAAAGATGAGCTGCTCGCGTTCCAGGCCAGCACCGGCAAACAGCTTTGGACTTATCAGCAGGATCTGTCGCAGGTGGGCCTGAAAACCATCTGCTGCGACGTCGTGAACCGCGGCGTCGCACTGTATGGCGGCAACGTCTACATGGCGACGCTGGACAATTATTTGGTAGCCCTGAACGCCACCACCGGCAAGCTGGTGTGGAAGCAACAGCTCCAAACCGCCGATCTGGGTGGCGCCATGACGCTGGCCCCGCTGGTGGTTAAGGGCCAGGTGATTGTTGGGGTTTCGGGCGGCGAATACGGCAACCGCGGCTGGATCGAGGCACGCGATGCCAATACCGGTGCGCAGACCTGGAAAACCTACACGATCCCGGCACCGGATGAGCCGGGCGGCAATACCTGGCCGAAGGGCGATGCCTATAAAACCGGTGGCGGCGGTGCCTGGCTGACCGGCACCTACGATAGCGATACCGACACGCTGTTCTGGGGCGTTGGCAACCCAGGCCCGTGGTTGGCCACGCTGCGCCCTGGCGACAACCTGTTTACGGACTCGGTGGTGGCGCTGAACCCCAGCACCGGCGCCATTAAATGGCATTATCAATATACGCCGCACGACACATGGGATTACGACGGCACCAATGAAACGGTGATGACGGACATCACCTATAAAGGTGCGGCGCACAAAGCGATCGTTTCGGCGAGCCGCAACGGTTGGTTTTACGCCATCGACCGTGAAAACGGCAAACTGATCTATGCCGAAAAATTCGCCACGGCGACGTCCGTCAGCGGTTTCAAGAATGGCCGCGCCGTCACCAATCCCGCCAATCGACCTGATGTGGGCAAGGAAGTTTTCACCTGCCCGAGCTTTTTGGGTGGCAAGAACTGGTGGCCCATCGCCGTGGACCCGCAAACCCATTTCGCCTACGTGCCCACCATGCACACTTGCATGAAGATCAGGGGGACGTCCGTCAGCTACAAGGCAGGACTGCCGTTCCTGGGTGAGGCATTCAACGTGATGCGCGATCCCAAGAACCCCGATATCTGGGGCGATGTGCAGGCGATCGACGTGAACACCGGCAAGCAGGCCTGGCATTTCCCGTCCACGCTGCCGTGGAATGACGGCATGCTGGCCACGGCCGGCGGGTTGGTGTTCTCGGGCAGCGCTGAAGGGTATCTGTATGCCTTCGACGCGCAAACCGGGGCGGTGAAGTGGAAGAGCCCGCAAATGAGCTCCGGCATCATTGGCGTGCCCAGCACGTGGCAGGTGGGCGGTAAGCAATATATCGGCATCTGGGCCGGCTGGGGCGGTGCTACACCGATCTGGGGGGGCGACATGGCCAAGGATAAGGCTGTGCGCAATATCCCGCTCGGCGGCCATTTGTACGTGTTCGCGCTGTAGAGGAGCTGACCCATGAGAATGCCCGGCCCAGGTCGTGCCGTTCTGCTGGCAAGTGCCGGCGCCGTGCTTCTGCACGGCGCCGCGTCGGGGGCGACAAAACCGCCGGCGCTCTATACCGCCGCGCAAGCCACCGAGGGTGCCGCGAAATATGACGACGATTGCTCGCAATGCCACGGCCCGCATTTGGAAGGCCGCGCTGGTCCTGCCTTGAAGGGACCGAACTTCGCCTCGGCAAAGGCAGCTTACAAGGTGAGCGACATCTTTAACTTCGCGTTGCAGAACATGCCCGCCACGCAACCCGGCAGCTTGCCACAGCCTGAGTACGTCGTGATCATGGCGTTCCTGCTGCAGCAAAACGGCTACCCAGCCGGGACCCACAAATTGACCTATAGCATAGCCAGCACATCGAAAGTGCCCTTGTTATACCAAGGCCCGTGACAGGAGGGCCCGATGTCTCCAGGGAGCAATAGATAAAAGTTTTTTGGTTCTTTTTTTCAAAAAAGAACAGCGCTTCTTTTTTGAAAAAAGAAGCAAAAAACTTTTCCTCCTTGGGGCTTCGGTTTGAACGGTTAGTGCCAACGAATGAAGAGGAGACCGACCAATGGTTAGTCAAATACTTAAGGATGTCTCTCAGCATATCGCCATCCGGCCGCGCTACGATAACTACATCGGCGGCAAATGGGTGGCGCCCGTGCGTGGGCAGTATTTCGACAATATCTCGCCAATCAACGGGCAGGTGATTTGCGGGATCGCACGCTCCACCGCCGAGGATATCGAGCTGGCGCTGGACGCGGCCCACGCGGCACGCGAAGCCTGGGGACGCACGTCGCACACTGAGCGCTCGCGCGTGCTGCTGCGTATCGCGGACCGGATCGAGGAAAAGCTAGATCTGCTGGCGATGGTTGAAACCATCGACAACGGCAAGCCGATCCGCGAAACCACACTGGCCGACCTGCCCTTGGCGGTGGACCATTTCCGCTATTTCGCCGGCTGCCTGCGGGCACAGGAAGGCGGTATCAGCGAAATCGATCACGACACCGTGGCCTATCATTTCCACGAACCGCTGGGCGTAGTAGGGCAAATCATCCCGTGGAATTTCCCGCTGCTGATGGCGGTGTGGAAATTGGCGCCCGCGTTGGCCGCCGGCAATTGCGTGGTGCTGAAACCGGCCGAACAGACGCCCATGGCAATCATGGTGCTGATGGACGTGCTGGAAGGCATTGTGCCACCCGGTGTGCTGAACGTGGTGAACGGCTTTGGCGTGGAAGCGGGCAAGCCGCTGGCGCAAAACAAGCGCATCGCCAAGATTGCCTTTACCGGTGAAACCACCACCGGGCGGTTAATCATGCAGTATGCCAGCGAAAATATCATTCCGGTAACGCTGGAGCTGGGCGGCAAGTCGCCGAACATCTTCTTCGCTGACGTAGCGGCCGAGAACGATGATTTCTTCGACAAGGCGCTTGAAGGCTTTACGATGTTCGCCCTGAACCAGGGCGAGGTATGCACCTGCCCCAGCCGCGCGCTGGTGCATGAAAGCATTTACGACCGCTTCATGGACGCCGCGATCAAACGCGTGGAGAAGATCAAAATGGGCAGTCCGCTGGACATGTCCACGATGGTGGGCGCCCAGGCTTCCAACGACCAGCTGGAAAAGATTCTCTCCTACATCGACATCGGCAAGCAGGAGGGTGCCAAGGTACTCACCGGCGGCGGCCGTGCCGATCTGGGTGGGGATTTGACCAACGGCTTCTATGTGAAGCCGACGGTGCTGGAAGGCCACAACAAGATGCGGGTGTTCCAGGAGGAGATCTTCGGGCCCGTGCTGTCCGTGACCAAATTCAAGGACGATGCCGACGCTTTGGCACTGGCCAACGATACGCTCTATGGCCTGGGCGCCGGCATCTGGACGCGCGACATGAACCGGGCCTACCGGTTTGGGCGTGCTATCCAGGCTGGGCGGGTCTGGACCAATTGCTATCACCTGTATCCGGCGCATGCGGCGTTTGGCGGGTATAAGCAATCAGGCATCGGGCGTGAAAACCACAAGATGATGCTCGATCATTACCAGCAGACGAAGAATATGCTGGTGAGCTACTCACCGAAGGCCATGGGGTTCTTCTAACGTAAAATGGGTCAGGCGCTTGCCTGGCCCCGCACGGAAAATGCCGCGCCCGATGATGGGCACGGCATTTTTTTCGACTCAAGAAAGCACTTCTTTTTGAAAAAAGAAGCAAAAACTTTTGTCCATTGGCATCCGCGTTAAACCAGTAACGGTACAACCAATGGAAAAAAGTTTTTTGGTTCTTTTTTTCAAAAAAGAACTGCTTTCTTCTCCCTACCGTCCCAGCGCCGCCATCATCTCCGTCCACTCCCGTTTCGATAGCCCACTTCCGGCCTGCTCCACCGCCTCGCCGGATAGCAACCGTTTCAGCACGTCCACCATTTGCGCCGAAAATGTCACCGCGCCCAGCCGGTAATCGAGGAAGGCATCATAAGCGGCTGGCACCCAGTCGCGGACAATGTCCAGGATCGCGTCGGCATAGACGCGGATTTCGTACTGGGCGTGGGCGTCGGCGCGCAGGGCGCAGAAATGGAACAAATTGTGGAGGTCTGTCTTCCAGTACCACTGCGTGTAGGTGTTCAGCGTCAGGTTCATGCGGGCCAGTTCGCGGGCCAGGCCTTGGCGCGCGGGGTCCGGCACGCTGCCGTCCGGGTTTTCGTTCAGCATGTCGGCGTAATGGTCGTAGCAGGTTTGGGCGTCGTGGCGTAGCAGGGCCAGCACGTCGGCGGCTTCCTGGCCTTGCAGCACGTCGCCGCGGCCTTGGCGGTTGGCGGCACTTTGGGCGGCGAGCTGGGCGGGTTCGGGGATGTAGAACTCGCGGTCCAGCACCGAGTAGCGGGCGGAGTATTCATTCACGTTGGCGGTGCGATGGCGGATCCACTGGCGGGCGACGAAGATAGGCAGCTTCACGTGCAGCTTCAGCTCGCACATTTCGAATGGCGTGCTGTGGCGGTGGCGCATCAGGTAGCGGATCAGCCCGGCATCCTCGGAGACACGGCGGGTGCCGCGGCCGTAGGACACGCGGGCGGCCTGCACGATGGCCGCATCGTCGCCCATGTAGTCGATTACGCGGACGAAGCCGTGATCCAGCAGCGGGACGGCCTCGAACAGGCGGGCCTCCAGCGCGGGTACGGTGGCGCGGCGGGTTGGGCTCGTGGCTTCGCGCTGGGCGGTGATTTCGGCGAGTTGGTCTGATGTGAGCGGCATGGGGTCCCAGGCAGAAAGGAAGGCTGGGTGGGACGAAGCCGTCCCCCCCAGACCCCCCGGCGAAAATTAGGCGGCGCCCCATGAGTGACGGGGGGTCTGAGGGGACAGGCGTCACGCGTAAGGCGTGCTCCGCACTGTCCCCCCAGCGCTTCCTTTGCCCCTAGCACCCCCGCCGAGTCCGTCCTATATGTGACGGGCCAGCTTCGGCTGACTATGGCGATAAACGGTAGTTGGAATAAGCGTTGTGGACCCGGGGGCAGTGCCCGGCGCCTCCACCATCTATGGGGGCGAAACAGTCTCGACACGCGTGGTAAAGACCTATCTTTTGCCCGGCATGATACCGCCGTTATCGGGTCAAATCACAGGTGCTAACGATAACTTCGAAGCACTCGCGATCGCTGCGTAAGCAGTGACACGCGCGGTTAGGGGGGCCCCGGGCAACAGAATGCCCCCCACTTCGCGGCCTATTCGAGAACGCGGCCTAGCGGCCATCTGACGCGCATTTGCTGCGCTCCGGTGCTCGTGGCCACTAGAGGCCACTCCGCTCCGGTGCTCGCAAACGCACGCCAGCTGACTCGCCATGCCGCGTTCTCGAACAGGCCGCCCGGCTGGGCATTGCGATAGAATGGTTGGGCGGGTGCGACCTGGCGGACATCTGACGAGCGTTTGCTGCGCTCCGGTGCTCGTGGCCATTAGAGGCCACTCCGCTCCGGTGCTCGCAAACGCACGCCAGCTGACTCGCCATGCCGCGTTCTCGAACAGGCGCCCCGCTGGGCATTGCAATAGAACGGTTGGGCGGGTGCTTTTTATGTTCTACGTTGAGCGCTTGAACTGTTGCCTTCGGCAGGGGGCGCGGTATGGAATGGGCGTGGTATGGAATGGGGTTGATGGAAGACGATAGCGGCGACGCGGCAGAGAGCTTGCTGCCTTATGATCAGTGGATGGAGGACAGCCTCCGCTACGTGGTGGTGCGCGCCCTGAACCACGCCGCCACCGAAGGGCTGCCGGGCAAGCACCATTTCTACATCACGTTCCGCACGGATTACCCGGGTGTCGTGATTCCGGCGCGGCTGCTGGAGAAATACCCTCACGAAATGACGATCGTGCTGCAACACCAGTTCCGCGACCTGGTGGCCGATGAGCGTACGCGAATCCTGGGGGTAACGCTTTCCTTTGGCGGGGTTTCCGCCACGCTGACCGTGCCACTGGATGCGGTTTCGGCCTTCGCCGATCCGTCTATCCAGTATGGGCTGCGGTTTACGGTAAAGATGCCGGAGCAGCCGACGCCCGCGCCGGTAGTGGAACCGCCGGAGCCCGCCCCCGATTCGACGCCACAGGTGGTCAGCCTGGACGCTTTCCGCAAACGCCGGGAGTAGCCGCGTGAGTGCGCGGCTGCTGCTGGTGCCATTGGCCGCATTGACCTTGATGGCGGGCGTGTTGCCGCTGGGCGCCGCGGCCTATGGTGGCTGGATCGGCCTGCAGGCTGGTTTGGCGGATCCCGCTTTGGCACACGCCCTCCGCTCAGCGGCTTTGGGGGCGGCTGTGGCGGCGCCCGTGGCCGTGGCACTTGGGCTCGCCGCTTCACTGGCGATTTGGCGCGCCTCTGCCTGGGTGCGGTTGGCCGTGGGCGCGCTGGCAGTGATGGTGATGCTGATGCCGGCGCCTGGTTTTGAATCCCTGGACTTTCTAGTGCCGCCGCGGCCCGGCATGGCAATGGCATTCGCGTGTTGCGTGGCGCGGGGTGCAGCCCTGGCGTCGCTCGTGCTCGGTGCCGGACTGCGGCGTGTACCTGAAGGCTTGCAGCGTACCGCTGTGCTGGCGGGGGCTTCCCCGGTGCAAGCTTGGCGGCATGCCGTGCTGGCGCCGTTACGGCCCTATTTGCTGTTTGCGCTAGCGGCGGCGGGGGGCGCCGCTTTGGTGGAAGGGCCGGCCGGCGAGGTGCTGGCGCCGCATCTTGATCTGGCGGAAGCGTGGGTGGCGCCGGCCGCGTTGCTGCTGGTGGCCAGCAGCGTGGTCGCGCTGGCCGTATTGACGCGCCGCCGCCGCACGTGACGGCCAGCCTCACCACGCGGCAGGAGTCTGGCGCGGTGGTGTTGGTGTTCGACGGGAAGCTGGATCTGGCATCGGTCGGCGACATCTGGGAGCCGGCATTAACCGCTGCGCGCCATGCCGCCGGCGATGGCGTAACACTGGATGTAAGCGGCGTGCCCGGTTGCGACACCGCGGGGGCTACCTTGCTGGCCGAGGCGGCCGATGCCGGCGGCGAGGCCAGCACCGTGCGCGGGGCGAATGCGGAAATCACCGCGTTGCTGGCGCGTGTGCGGCGGGCGCGTGCCGTGCCGGCGCCACCCGCTTCCCGGCCCCGCCGCGATGCGCTGCGGGGCGTGCTGAGGGCGTTCGCGGATGCGCTGGCTTTCGTGGGGGAGGTGGTGGTAGCCGCGCTGCGCGCGCCCGGCCGGTTACACATGGTGCCCATTCGCGACGTGCTGGCGTTCACCGATGGCGCCGGCGTACAGGCCATACCGCTGATCGTGCTGCTGGGTTTCCTGATGGGGCTGATCTTGGCGTTTCAGAGCAGCATTCCGCTGCGGCGCTTCGGCGCCGAAATCTATGTCGCGAACCTGGTGACCATCAGTCTGCTGCGCGAATTGGGGCCACTGCTGGCCGCGGTGGTGCTGGCCGGCCGCACCGGCTCGGCCTTTGCGGCCGAATTGGGCACCATGGTGGTGAACGACGAGGTTGCGGCCATCCGTACCATGGGCATCGACCCGGTGACGATGCTGGTGCTGCCGCGGTTGATGGCGGCGATGCTGGTGATGCCGGGGCTGGCGCTGCTGATGGAAATCTCGGGCCTGGTGGGCATGACCTTGGTCATGGGCATGCTCGGCTTCACCCCGATAGCGGTATTGCACCAGGCCGTGCAGGCAGCGCAGCTGACCGATCTGCTCGGCGGGTTGGTGAAGGCTAGCGTGTTTGGCGCAGCGGTGGCGGTGATCGGGTGCCGCACGGGGCTGAGCGCGGGGCTGGGCCCCCGGGCGGTAGGGCTGGCGGCAACGGCGGCGGTGGTGGGCGGGATATTCGCCACGATCGTGCTGGACGGGATTTTTACCGTGATCTACTTCCGGCTGGGGCTGTGATGCGGAGCCCCCTTGGATAGCTCTATCATTTCCGCTGAAGACGTCGCCCAGCATTTCGGCGATCGGACCGTGTTTCAGCACGTCACCTTCACCGTGAATGAAGGCGAAATCTTCGTGATCCTCGGCGGCTCCGGCTGCGGCAAATCCACGCTCATGCGCCAAATGATCGGCCTGCTGCCCCCCACTGCAGGCCGCGTGCTGGTGCTGGGCCACGATATGCGCAACCCGGACACCGCCGTGCTGCGGCGCATCGGCGTCATGTTCCAGAACGGCGCGTTGTTCGGCAGCATGACATTGCTGGAAAACGTCATGCTGCCTTTGGAAATGCATACCGACCTGCCGCGCGCGGCACGCGCCGCAGTGGCTGAGGTAAAGCTGGGACTGGTGGGCCTGGGCGACGCCGCGAATTTGCAGCCGGCCGAAATCTCCGGCGGCATGGCCAAACGCTGCGCCATCGCCCGCGCTTTGGCGCTGGACCCGCCGCTGCTGTTTCTCGACGAGCCAGCGGCGGGTCTCGATCCGATTACCTCAGCCGGTCTCGATCAGTTGATTCTTGACCTGCGGGAGCAACTGGGGATCAGTTTCGTGGTCGTATCTCATGAGTTGACGTCCATTCTCACCATCGGTGACCGCTGCCTGATGCTGGACCGCGGCGCGCAAGGCGTGATCGCGACCGGGAACCCACGAAAACTGCGCGACGAGAGCACCGATAAACGCGTGCGAGCCTTTTTCTGCAGGCGCGCGCCATGAATCAGCGCACGCTCTACATCCGTGTGGGCGCGATGCTGGCGGGCTCAGCCGCCATGCTGATCATCCTGGTTGTGGCGCTGACCGGCGAACGTCTCGCAGCGGGCCAAGCCTACGAGACGTATTTCGGCGAATCCGTGCAGGGGCTCGATATCGGCGCGCCGGTGAAATATCGCGGCGTGACACTCGGCCATGTGACAAGTATCGGCCTGGTATCCGCCCAATACGGCACCACGGCGGAAGAGCAGATCGTGGACGCCATGTACCGGTTGATCGTGGTACGGTTCAAGGTCAATCCAAAACTGCTCGGCAAACTGCCGGATACGGAAAGTGCCGTGCGCCACGGATTGCGGGCGAAACTGGCCAACCAGGGGCTGACCGGCGTGATGTTTCTTGAACTCGATTTCGTGCCGACCGACCAATATCCTGTCGTGAGCGTGCCTTGGACACCGTTGGACGATTACATTCCGTCCGTACCCAGCACGATCGAGCAGGTGCAAGACGAGGTGACGCAGGTGCTGCACAAGCTCAGCACGCTGGACCTGAACGGGC
>FSYC01000501.1_pt1 | contig 10690 bp, 6 predicted proteins | sample 1638431 | NCBI WGS metagenome assembly FSYC01 (sample SAMEA3914788, study PRJEB12502) | metagenome | biome: forest; material: soil | place: Canada | collected 2011-07-03 | depth 0.1 m | reverse complement strand
GCGTAGGCCGTGATCGGCGCAGGCAGGCATAGAAGGCACATGCGGGCTGCCGTGAGAACAAACAGCAGCCAGGCCAGGCATGTTGCCCGGCTGCGGTTTTTTCGCGGCACGGAAAGCGTGTTCGTCACTTGGAACCACCGGGGGCGCCCGGCACGAATCTAGCCACGAGAGACCGTGTCTGCTGCGCTTGGCGGCGCCGCCGGCTCGCACAGGATTGGGCGCCAGAATGGTATAGGCCAATAATGCAAAACAACGGTCGCGGCACCTGCCATGACCGGCACCTGCATAAAGAGGTTTCGGTAGATGGACATTGGCGCAGGGGAACCATTGACACAGGCTTGCCAACCGGGCGCGTAGTTGTCCCCAATGACCAGGTTGGACGGACCTGACGCATCGCAGCGCACGCGAATTTCCGTGTTGCGATATGAGAGTATCTCGCACGCGCTTTGCGCACCGGAATCGGAGATGAGTTGGGCCTTTGCATAAAAATGCTTCATCTCCCAAACCTCGTACGCACCTTGCTTGCCGGACAGGGTTGCGGTTCCGGACGAGGCCAGCCGTTCGCGAACGGCCCTAGCGGTACGTTGCACGATGTTTGCCTCAGGACCAGTGACAGCCATGGTGTCGATATCAAATAGAACATAGCGCAGGCCAAGGCGCCGGTACGGCTCGCTATCATAATCGGGCGCCTGCGCCGTGAAGCGTTTCGGCCACGCCTGCAGGAACTGAGCACCGATCACGCGGTCGAAGCTCGCCAGACTAATGGCACCATAGCTGGAGGTGGTTGCAATGCTTTTTGTCTGAGGTACGTTTCCGCTTAAAGCGCCGCCTAGAAATTCAACCCTTTCACTACTATGCTTGTTGGTTACGCCCGCTGCTTGCAGGAAATCCAATGTCTTCGATGCTTCAACTGCCAGGGGAACGGCTTGGCAATAGGTGCCGAAAAATCGGTCGCCGGCGGCAAGATGGTAACGGCAGGAGAAGATTGGGCTATATCGGCCTCCGGTAACCATGTCCACAAGAGTCAAACATACCAAAAGCGGCCCAACGAGACGGCGTGGATATGACCCGCCGCGCCAACACACCGCCAATGCCATGACCACGATGGCCAGGCGCAGGGCACCCTGCCTGTAGCAGGCGATCAGGTCCGCGGCGTGGTGGGTTACGCCAGCGTAGTGGCCGAGTTGCGTAGCGGCACAAATCACGATCGCGGCTAGCCCGGCCGCGGCAAGCGCCATCGCTGCACGCGCCGGCCGGCCAGCCGGCAGAAGCGGCCATTCGAAACGCGCAGTTGCAATCAACAGCGCAATCGAGAAATTCATCAGGAATTCACCGTCCGCGGGACGCTTGAAATCCGCCAAACCTGGCAGTTGCGCGAACAGTGCTGGATAAAGGGGTGTGTGCGTGCCGATGGCAAACAGAAACCAGAAAACGGACATCGCGGCACAAATCCGCGTAAGGGCCCCTGCCCTGCCCAGACGCAGAAATACCAGCAACGCGATGCCAACAGGGATCAACCCAATATAGAGGGTGTCCTGCGATGCATCGGTAGGTGCCCATACGCCATGTCGCGCTGTCAGCACGCCGAACAAGCCTGGAACGGCGATACTCACAAGGTCGAAAAAGGGCAGTGACTCGCTGGCCGAGGCGGCCACCGGCAGAACAGCGCGGGTGGATATTGCGATAAACTCGGCGATTGAGGCCAATACGGGCAGCGCAACCACTGACGCAGCCGCGGTGGAACACACGCAGGTCAGAACGGCGCGGCCCGGGTTGGACGATGCGGACGCAAATAGAAGGAAAAATGGTGCCAGGCCAAGCGCTGATAAATAAACGACCTGGTTCGGGTTCAGTAAACCGGCAAGCAGCGCCAGTGCAAGAAGGGCCGCGCTTCGGAAATTCGGGTCACGGCAGGCCCGTTTTATGGCAAGCACCTGCAAAGGCAGCAGGCTGTAGGACAGGATTTCAACGACGTGCTGCAGCCGGGCTGAGGCGGCGCCGCCTAACATGAAAACGATTGCACCGATAATCGGCAATACGCGGCGGTCAGATTCGGATGCGCCTAGACGTTGCACGGCCAAGCCGCCGAAAAGCAAGGGAATCAATGTTGTAATATCAAACAGATGGATGTTATAGCCGCTACCAGCCAACAGGCCGGTGAGCGTATGGGGTGTGAAGATCGTGCTTTGCGGATCGCCCAAAAGGGGTTGGCCGCCAAACGCCAGAGGATTCCACCACGGGGCGTCGCCGCGCAGGATTGATGCAACGACGGAATGTGATTGGGGAAAGAAAAAGCCTAGGCTGTCGCCGGTAACGTAATGCGTGCCATTCAGCCAGGGCCAGCATGCGATAAGCCAGGATAATACGATCGCGGTTGTGTCGATGACACCCGGCAAATCCATGGAACCGTCACCGACCCGCAGTTTCATGATATGTTCACCAGGAAGGATATTTCAATTCAGCGTTTAGCGATGCCGCATCGTATCGCTAATCGCCTGATAGAAAAGATCCGATCCCAGCCGGTGATTTTCCGGGCTGATCTTGAATTCGTTCAGGCCGAAGCCGGCGGGCGGAGCGACGCGATCCGGCGTAATGGACATAAAATAAGGGGCGATGAAACGGGCCCCATTTCTGCGGTGCGCCTCGAACATGGCTTCGAACTCCGTGACAGGAAAGTTGAAGCGTGGATTCATTTCTGAAACCCCATAATCAGTCCAGCCCTCAGCGTTCTTCCAGTCAAAGAAGGATTGCCCGTAGGTTGCTCCGCCGTATAGCGTGGCGCCCGGACGGTACGCGGGGTTGGGCAACTGGGACGCGTCGGCAGCCAGCAAATCGGCGTCCCAGCTGGAGTTCAGTTGTGGAAGTATCTGGTGCGAAAAAATGATGTCGTGTGACAGGCAGGATTGGCCGGCTATCTTGGCGAAGGAGGTTATGTAGTCGGCCACCATCTTGCGCCTGTATTCAAGCCAAAGCTGGGCCAGAGGGTTGTAGAACAGTGGCGTGAGCGGGGCTGGCCCATCAACATTGACCAGGACCGGCGATTTCGGGTCCGCAGGCTCGGCCTGCACCGCCACTACGGGCAGCACGGGCGAAGGGCCCTGGTCGCGCGCCACCACAGTCAGGCCTCGGCTTGTGATACGTGTTTTGCGGCCGTGGTCCTCGAGAAAAATCTCCAGCGTGTGCACGCCCGGCTTTTCGCCGCGATAGTCAAGATTATAGCGCCAGCCGACATTCTGGCGGGTGACCGTATGGTTGGCCTCGGCCACGTCTGTGCGATTCAAATCGGCCATCGCCAGGCCTTCGAAACGGCCGTCCAGATAGATCGAGAGGACTGGTGTTCCGCCGGACGGATCGAACGCCCATCCCTGTACCGCCACAATGCCGGCCGCGAATGGATCGATATGCTGGAAGAAATTGTCCAGCCTATCGTGGCGAATATCTTTCGCTGGGGGCTGAATGGTATCGAAGCCGCCGAAGGCCGAACCGGCCCATGTATTCAGCGCGTCGATTGTCGAAAATTTCGCCCGGAGAAAGGCACGGAATCCCACGATAGCCTTGGGCGAGTAGTCCGTCACGTCGAAACCCGCGCTATAGCCCTGATCGGTGGCCAAATCAGGGAAAAGCTGATGCACCTCGCCCAGCACGGACACGGCCGCGATGCGAGACCGCGACGAAGGATCCAGCCGGCATAGTTCGTCGATAACGGCGGTGAATGCAGCGCGGCGCATGCGCGTAATGGGTGCATCCGGGTCGGCCAGGGTCCAGGCGTGAAGTGCAATGGCGAAATATTGATCGGTTTTCAGCGGCCCCTTACTGGTCCACATCAAATTCGTGGGATCCTTGGCAAGTTCATCGCTGAGCTTTATGCCGCCATCGGTGAAATGATTAGCCGATAAATAGACCACAACCGGCCGTTTAACGTCGTGCACAGTGCGGATTGCCGCCGAAATCGCCTGATGGTCGAGGAGCCAGGCGCCGGACGGCGATTTGCGATAGAATTGGAGCATCGGCAGGCTGAGCGTGTAGCCGAGTGCGAAATGGCCGCTGGGGCTAATAGCGGGACCAACACTGTCCAGAAAGGTGGTAATTCGCGAGGCGGCGTTCTCGTTCCTCTCCGCGCAATAGGATACAGCATCTTCCTGCGTAACTATCGCGTTATTGGCGGCGGCAGAGGCGCAGAACGCCTCGCCCGACAAATGCGGCGCAATCAGCAGAGGCAATTCAGCGCCACTCGCGCCCGATGCGGGCAAAATGCCAAGCACCGCCACCGCCGGCATACCAAATCGCCGCATGATTCCAGCCTTATTCCGAGAACAGAAACGGTAACATAGTTCAACGAAATAGCAAAACATCTTGCTACTCCGTAAGTCCGTTTCAAAAATACGTTACGCTTCGAATATGCGCAAAGGGGGCAAAGGCTAGCGGCAGAACACCATACAACCGAGAAGGGCCGCCCCGTCGCCGCCGGTGAATACGGCATCGAGCCCTGCGAAGATCGGGAAAAGATGGGTGCGCAGCTTTGTCATTCCATCCGGAGACAGCCGGTGATGGTGTTCCAGAAAACTATCGAGATAGGCGATCAGGGAACACGCACCGCGGCGGGTTGGCGTAGCCGCACCTGGAACATCCTGGAAGTGCAGGTTGCTGTAGAACACCGACCGGACAAAACCGGCGTCATCCGCCCCTTCGGCCAACTCGTTTGGCAAGAAGCTGTGTTTATCCTCGCCTTGCTTGAAGATGCTGGATTTGGACAAATAGTAAATGGAATCACGGCAGCGCAAAATGCGGTCGGCGTCTTGCGGGTCCAGCCGCGCCGCCTCAGGCCAGAGGGGTGACAGAACAATATCCAAGGCCATGCCCATCATCAGGTTGCCTTCGCGGCAAGGCTCCTGAACCACCATCACGCCACCCGGGCGCAGCAGGCGCGCGGCTTCCCGGAGCGAGGCTCGCCAGTCCCAAACATGGTGCAGAGCAGAGGCAATGATGATGGCGTCGTAGCTTTCCGAAGGAAGGGCGGCCAGATCTTCGCCGGCAAGTGTCGCGTAACTCACAGATCCAGCATCGACCCCGGCGGCGGCAAGCTTGCGGCGGACGATACGGAGAAATTGCGGTGACGTGTCCGTGATCAGGGCCGGAATGCCGGCGGCCGACGCAATCAGACCCAACGTGCAGGTGCCTCCCCCCGCACCGATTTCGAGGAGGTTCGTGATCGGGCGTTTGGCGTGCCGTGACGCAAGCATCCACGCGCCAAGGCCTGGCCGCAGCAGATCGGCGTTATGGGCGCCGCCGATATGCTCATCGTAGGCCTCCTCGCCACCTTCGAATTGCTGTGGGGGCGAGATGAGGCGGATATCGCCGTCGAGCGGATAGCTGGACAGGTCAATCGCGCCAAGGGTCAGCTCTGCCGGAGGAATCACGTCATTCATGCCGGCAGTCTAGCCACAAGCCTCCCCGAACAGAAGCCGGGGTCTGGGGAGCGGCGCGTCCCACCCAGCCTTATCGTCAACATAAAGTAAGGGCCTTGCGGCCAGGCGGTCGTTTCGTTTCGACTCATGGGGGCGCCGGGACCAAAACGGAAAATCCAAGGCGGCACCCACGCGACGGGCTCGCGCGATGGAGAACCGCCAGAACATCGTAGCGGCCCGGCGCCAAATGCGAGAGATCGGCGTGCGCCGAAAAACCGGCATGGCTGGCGCCGGGCATGTGAAAGGACGTCGCGACGTCGCCCCGCGGGCCGATTTGCGCTGGCACCGCATACATCCGCCCGTCCTGGGCCTGGAACGCCACATCGATCCTGTCCGCCTGCTGGCCCGCGGCCGGATCAAAAAGCGCCCAGCCTTCAAGCGCCATCGGCCACGGCGCGCGTGCCGGAAGCGAGGGCACGGCGTTGCCGTCAACCCGGTCCAAGGCACAGGCATGGTTCAGAAAGCTGGCCGGCCGATCGGTCAAGATGGGCATGTCGGCGCCTTGAACGGTGACCTGCCCATGCGCTGGTGGAAACGCGATCGGCGCCAGCGACAGCCAGTAGGACGGACGCCAGGACCAGCTTCCCGCGGGCTCTGCCGACAGCGACATCGATACCGGCCGGAGCGGCTGGTCCACACCGCCATCACCATGGGAGCGCAGACGCAAGAAATCCAAGGTCGATACCGCCAAAGGCGATAGCAGAAACCCAGCCTTGCCCATACCGGCGATGAAATGGAACGACCGCGCTGTGCCGTCGGCGAATCGCAAGTGAAGCGCCAGTGGCGGCGCCTGCCACAGCAAGGCGGCAAGCAAACCGACGCGCGACCGGCGAACGTCGATGCGGGCCCAGAGCGCATCCTGTGTAGCCGGCAGCGCCACGATGGCGCCGAGGGTCTGTTCACCCGATACCAAGGGACGGCCGGGCACGGGCGGTTCAGCAACGGCCGGCGCGCGGCGCAGCCAGGCCATTTTCGCGTCGTCGTCATAGGCGGCCGGTTCATACAGGCTCAGCAATAATGGCCAGCTTAGCCCGTCTTCCAGCGCCGGGACCCGCGCGTCGATCGGCTCGACACGGAAGAAGATGTTGTCCGGGGCGCGCGGGCCGCGCAAATGGTCCGCGTTCAGCGCCGCCAAGACCGGCGTGGACACGTTGTAGCTCTGGAAAACGGGGCGCGGCGACCAGGCTAGTCCGGTGGAGAACAGGCGCGACTGGCCGCTGGAGTAGATGTCGGACGTGCCCGCCGGCTGCCAGGGCAGGCGTGGCACCGTCGCTTCGTTGCGGGCAAAGTCTCGCGCCGCTGCCGCGGGATCGGCCAGCAGATGGTAGGTGCCGGCGATTTCACCGGTCAGGCGCGCGGTAATGATGCTGGGGACGGCCGCGATACCGCGCATTGGGGCGAGCGGGCCGATCAGGCAGGCAATTGCGATCGCTGCGGCGGTGATGGCGACGCCACGGTTGAGCCAGGTCGCCGCGAGCGCGAATATCAGCCCGAACGACGCATATGTGATCGCCTCGTGCCCGTCCTGGCGGACGAAACCCGCTTTGAAAGCCAGAAACAGCAGCCCGGCCAGGCCACCTGCGGTCACCAGCCTGGCCGGCCAGGAGAACCGCCGCGCGCCCCATGCGAAGACCCCCAGGAATGTCAGCGCCGCGAGACCGGCGGCGAGCACATGATCAGCGGGCCCCGGCAACGCCATCGCCTCATTATGGCCAGCGACGATGCGAGCGGTACTGATGAAGAACAGCGGAAGCGCCTGGAGCGGCTGGCCGGCAGCGGCCCAGAGACCGATCGTGCAGGCCGCCATCAGGCACGGCAGAGTAACCGCGAGTACCGAGTGCCTTGCTCTGAACAGCAGCAGACAGATCGTGGCCACTCCGAGCAATGAAGCGGCAATGAAACTGCCCTTCATGAGGGCGAGAAGCGCCAACCCGGGTATCAACGCAAATACCGCCACCACGGTGGGCACCGGCAGCTTCACGCCGCGCCTCGCCGTGGCGCAGAGCAGTATGGCCGGTACGGGCAGGGAGAAGGCGAGCGCGTCCGTCATCGGCACCAGCGGCAAGGCTAGCACGGCCAAGGCGGCGGCCAGCGGGCGGCAAAGCGCCAGCCACCCGGAAGCAGCGGAGAGCGCCAGGATACTGGCGCCGCACAGAATGAGACCGCGAAGTGCCGGGTCGTAGATCCCAATGGCGGCGGGGCCGTATGGGCCGTAGTTGAAAACGATGTCCCGCCCGAACACCAAACCATGCGAAACGGCGGTACTGATGCCCCACGACCAACCTGAGTCCGGGTCATCACCAAACCAGAATACGGTGCCGGGCATGAGGCGCGCGAAGACGAGGATTAGGGTGGCGAGGCTGACCGCGGCGCGCGGCAGCATTTCAGGCCGGAGTTTTGCAATGAGCCATGCCATGCCGCAGCAATGGCAGTGTGTTCGTCAGGCTGGCAACCCGCTTTGCCCGCGGGTTCGCCCATCGTGGCATTGATTGCAGTTTACGTGCAGGCATAGGCAAACGTTCTTTTTTGAAAAAAAGAACCAAAAAACTTTTGATCCTTGAGGTGCACCGTGGATCCAACGCGCGCACCAATGCGTAAAAGTTTTTGCTTCTTTTTTCAAAAAGAAGTGCTTTCTTGCCTCGATGCCCAACAAAAAAGGGCGGGCCTTGCGGCCCGCCCCTCTTTTCGTTTCGGCAAAGCGGATGGATTAGAAATCCATATCGCCCATGCCGCCGCCGCCGCCCTGGGGCATCGGCAGTTTCTTTTCCGGCTTTTCGGCGATCATCGCTTCCGTCGTGATCAGCAGGCTGGCGACCGAGGCCGCATCCTGCAGGGCGGTACGAACCACCTTCGTCGGGTCGATGATGCCGGCGGCAACCATGTCTTTGTATTCGCCGGTCTGCGCGTCGAAGCCAAAGTCGTAGCTGTCGTTTTCCAGCACTTTGCCGGCGATGACGGCGCCGTCTTCGCCAGCGTTCTCGGCGATCTGACGCAGCGGGGTCTGAACCGCCTTGCGCACGATCTCGATGCCGAACTTCTGGTCGGCATTTTCCGGCTTCAGGTGAGCCAGCACGAGAGACGCACGCGCCAGGGCGACGCCGCCGCCCGGAACGATGCCTTCTTCGACGGCCGCGCGGGTCGCATGCAGCGCGTCATCGACGCGATCCTTGCGCTCCTTCACTTCCACTTCGGTGCTGCCACCGACGCGGATGACGGCCACGCCGCCGGCCAGCTTCGCCAGACGCTCTTGCAGCTTCTCGCGGTCGTAGTCCGAGGTGGTTTCCTCGATCTGCGCACGGATCTGGCTGCAACGGCCCTGGATGTCGGCCTTTTCGCCGGCGCCTTCGACGATCGTGGTGTTCTCCTTCTCGATCAGGACCTTCTTGGCCTTGCCGAGCATGGCGAGCGTCACGTTCTCGAGCTTAATGCCGAGGTCTTCGCTGATGACCTGGCCACCGGTGAGGATGGCGATGTCTTCCAGCATGGCCTTGCGGCGATCGCCGAAGCCCGGGGCCTTCACGGCCGCGATCTTCAGGCCGCCACGCAGCTTGTTCACCACCAGGGTGGCAAGCGCTTCGCCTTCGACGTCTTCGGCCACGATCAGCAGAGGACGGCCGGACTGCACGACGCTTTCCAGCAGCGGCAGCAGCGGCTGCAGCGTGGAGAGCTTCTTTTCGTGGATCAGGATGTAGGGGGTATCCAGATCCGCGACCATCTTCTCGGCGTTCGTGATGAAGTAGGGGCTCACGTAGCCGCGGTCGAACTGCATGCCTTCAACGACGTCGAGTTCGGTCTGGATGCCCTTGGCTTCCTCAACCGTAATGACGCCCTCGTTGCCGACCTTCTGCATGGCTTCGCTGATCATGCGGCCAATGTCGGCTTCGCCGTTCGCGGAGATCGTGCCGACCTGGGCGGTTTCCGCCTGGGTGGTGATCTTGCGGGTGCGGGCCTTCAGCTCGTCGACGATGGCGGCAACGGCGCGATCGACGCCGCGCTTGAGGTCCATCGGGTTCATGCCGGCGGCCACGGCCTTGGCACCTTCACGCACGATGGCCTGGGCCAGCACGGTGGCGGTGGTGGTGCCGTCGCCCGCGACGTCGTTCGTCTTGGTGGCGACTTCGCGCAGCATCTGCGCGCCCATGTTCTCGAACTTGTCGGCGAGTTCGATTTCCTTGGCGACCGTCACACCGTCCTTGGTGATGCGCGGGGCGCCGAAGGATTTGTCGATCACGACGTTGCGGCCCTTGGGACCGAGTGTGACCTTAACGGCGTCGGCGAGGATGTCGACGCCACGCAGCATACGCTGGCGGGCATCACCGCCGAAGCGGACTTCTTTAGCAGCCATCAGTTGCTCCTAGTATTTCGTTAAGAAACGGTGCCGAAGCGATGCTTCAGGCGGCCTTGGCGGCAGCGGCGGCGTTATCGATGATGCCGATAATGTCGCTTTCCTTCATCACCAGCAGCTCTTCGCCAGCGATCTTCACTTCGGTACCGGACCATTTGCCGAACAGCACGCGGTCGCCGGCCTTCACGTCCAGGGCGACGATCTGGCCCTGCTCGTTACGCGCGCCGGGGCCCACGGAGACGATTTCGCCTTCCTGCGGCTTCTCTTTGGCGGTGTCGGGGATGATGATGCCGCCGGCCGTCTTTTCTTCCGCGGTGATGCGGCGAACAACGACGCGGTCATGCAAGGGGCGGAAATTCGCCATGCGGGATCGCTCCTATCTGATTGTTGAACCCGGTGGGAAAACGCTTCCGCAGCCAGGCCGTTAGCACTCCCTGGCTGAGAGTGCCAGGCAGCGTGCGCCGCATATAGCCCGGCGGCCTGAAAGTTTCAAGCAGGTCAGCAGCACTCGCGGGCAATGAGTGCTAAGTTACTGAAAAATATTCATTTTTTGATTGCGGCGCCGCGATGGCAACGCGCACCATGCAAAACCCGCCCTAGAGAGGCGCGGTTTGGGGACATACGCCGCACAGGGCGCGAAAGGGGCCTTGTATTAAGCAAACACTGAGGAGTGTTGGATGAGTCTCGCGCTGCAACTGAATAATTACCGGCTGACCACCGCGGAAATCCTCTACCGGATGCCGGACCACCCCACTTTGCTGCAAACCTATGTTTGGCAGGAATACGATATAGCGCCGAAATTTCCGGTGCTGCGCGGCTTCCTGGATTTCTGGGCACGCCGCATCGACGGCAAGCTGCACTCGGTGCGGGTTGCCTCCAG
>FSYC01000117.1_pt1 | contig 10737 bp, 11 predicted proteins | sample 1638431 | NCBI WGS metagenome assembly FSYC01 (sample SAMEA3914788, study PRJEB12502) | metagenome | biome: forest; material: soil | place: Canada | collected 2011-07-03 | depth 0.1 m | reverse complement strand
TAATGATGAGAATGCAATGTCGGTCATACCTCCCTCCTTAATAAGGCATGCCGGGGCCGAAACCAGATTTACCCCATCGATTCTAAAAAATGGGGGTCTGGGGCCTCAGGCCCCAGCCGGCGGAGCCTCTTGCCTTCTTTTTCAGAAAAACAAAAACCCTTTATCCGCTGGTGCTTGTTTTACATACCGCCCGGGTAATTAGGACCGCCGCCGCCTTCAGGTGTGGACCAGTCAATGTTTTCCGTCGGGTCCTTGATGTCGCAGGTTTTGCAATGGACGCAGTTTTGCGCGTTGATTTGCAGCCGCGGGTTGCCTTCTTCCACGCCTACCGCTTCGTAAACGCCCGCGGGGCAGTAGCGGCTTTCTGGGCTGCGATACTCTTCCCAGTTGACGCCGAGCCAGCGTGACGGATCGCGCAGCTTCAGGTGGACCGGTTGGTTTTCTTCGTGATTGGTGTTGCTGATGAACACTGAGGAAAGGCGATCGAACGTCAGCACGCCGTCGGGCTTGGGGTAGACGATCTTTTCGGCCCGGCTGGCCAGTTTCAGCGTTTCGTTGTCGCGGTGCTTGTGATGGAAGGTCCAGGGGGCGCGGCCGCGGAGGATGAACGTATCTAGGCCGGAATAGAGCAGGAAGCCGTACAGGCCGAGCTTGGCGAAGGCGGGGCGCAGATTACGCTCGCGCTTTAGTTCATCGTAGAGCCAGCTGGTTTTGAACGCTTCGGGGTAGGCGGTCAGCTCGGCGGGTTTGTCGCCGGTCAGTGCGTCCACCACTGCGTCGGCGGCCAGCATGCCGGATTTCATGGCGCAATGCGTGCCTTTGATCTTCGGCAGGTTCAGGAAACCGGCCGAGTCGCCGATCAGCGCGCCGCCGGGGAAGATCAGTTTCGGGATGGACTGGAAGCCGCCTTCGGACAAAGCGCGCGCACCGTAGCTGATGCGGCGGCCGCCTTCGAAATGCTTGCGCATGTGCGGATGGGTTTTCAGCCGCTGCATTTCGTCGAACGGGGAAAGCCACGGATTGCTGTAGTCCAGGCCTACTACGTAGCCGAAGCTGACCAGGCCGTCGCCGAAATGATAGAGCCAGGAGCCGCCATAGGTGCTGCTGTCGGCGGGCCAGCCGACCGTGTGCATGATGAAGCCGGGCTTGTGGTTTTCGCGGGGGATTTCCCACAATTCCTTGATGCCCAGGCCGTAGGTTTGTGGATCCACGCCTTCGCGCAGATTGAATTTTTCCATGAGCTGCTTGGAGAGGCTGCCGCGGCAGCCCTCGCCGAACAGCGTGTAGGTGGCGCGCAACTCCATGCCGGGCGCGTAGTTGGGACCGTGCTCGCCTTCCTTGGTGATGCCCATGTCGCCGGTGGCGACACCGACCACGCGGCCGTCTTCGATCAGGAGTTCGCTCGCCGAAAAGCCGGGGTAGATTTCCACGCCCAGGGCTTCCGCCTGCTGGCCCAGCCAGCGCACCACGTTGCCGAGGCTGACAATGTAGTTGCCGTGGTTGTTCATTTGCGGCGGGTTGATCGGGCTTTTGAAGGCGCGCTTTTTCGTCAGGAATACGAAATGGTCTTCCGCGGCCGGCGTATCCAGCGGGGCGCCGTCCGCCTTCCAGTTCGGCAGCAGCTCTTCCAGGGCACGCGGCTCGATGACGGCGCCGGAGAGGATGTGGGCGCCGACTTCACCGGCTTTTTCCACCACACAGACCGCGGTATCGGGCGCGCGCTGCTTGATCCGGATGGCGGCAGCCAGGCCCGCGGGGCCCGCACCCACGATCACCACGTCGAATTCCATCGCCTCGCGTTCGCTCATCGATCCCCGTCCTTTATTATGGCCCTCAGCGCTTTGGCACCGTCTCGGTTGCCGTAAGCGTTAACTTGCAGCATCCCTGGGCACAAGTAGGCCTTGGCGCTGCTTTTTCCAGACGCGGCCGCACCGGGCCATCTGCCAAGCCATCTGCCCGATGGGCACGACGATGTCACGCGCATGGCTTCCGGTTTTGCCCGGGGGCAGCGATACTGCCAACCATGGATGCGCTTTCCGCCCTCCGCCTGCAGATTGAGTGGGGCGCCGACGAGGCGCTGGACGCGTCGCCGATCGATCGTACGCGGCCCGCGGCCCTACGCGCCACTCCGGCCGTTGCGGCGCCGGTGGCACAGGTTTCCGTCCCACCCCGCTTGGGGCCGGTCGCGCGTGCCCAGGCTGTGGCGCAGGCGGCCTCGTCCCTGGACGAATTGCGCGCCGCGGTGGCCGCCTTCACGGATTGCCCGCTGGCCGCCACCGCCACGAACCTGGTGTTTTCCGATGGCAATCCGCAAGCGGGCTTGGTGCTGGTGGGCGAGGCACCTGGGTCGGACGAGGATTTGGCCGGCAAGCCTTTTGCTGGCCCCACCGGCCAGTTCCTGGATCGCATGCTGGCCAGCATTGGGCTGGATCGCACCCAACTTCTGATCACGAACCTGATTCCGTGGCGCCCGCCCGGCAACCGGCCGCCTTCCGATAGTGAAGTGCAGATGTGCCTGCCGTTCCTGCGGCGCCATCTGGAGCTGGCGCGGCCACGCATCGTGGTGAGCCTTGGCGCGCTTTCGACCAGGGCGCTGACGGGCAATGAGGCCGGCATCCGTAAGATGCGCGGCCGCTGGCTGAGCCTGGACGTGGAAGGCACCGGCCAGGTTCGCCTTCTGCCCATGCTGCACCCCGCCTATCTGATACGCATGCCGGCGACCAAGCGGGACGCCTGGGCCGATCTGCTGGCATTGAAACAGGCTTTGGCGGCAAAGCCGTAAGGGGCTGGTGAGAACACATGGCACGCATTGACGAAACCAAGCCCTTCCTGCCGGTGCGCATCGCGGTGCTCACCGTTTCGGATACGCGGGACGCCAGCAACGACACCTCCGGCGACATCCTGGCGGCGCGGGTGCAGGCGGCCGGGCATGTGCTGGTGGACCGCACCATCCTGCGGGACGACACCGACGTGATCGCCGCCCAGCTCAGCGCCTGGATCGCGCAGCCGGATGTGGATGTGGTGATCACCACCGGCGGCACGGGCATTACCGGCCGCGACGTGACGCCCGAGGCATTCGCGCGCGTGATGGATAAAACCATCGAGGGCTTCGGCGAGCTGTTCCGCATGCTGAGCTATGCCAAGATCGGCACCAGCACGATGCAGAGCCGGGCCTTGGGCGGTGTTGCCAACGGCACCTATCTGTTCGCGCTGCCCGGCAGCAACGGCGCGGTGAAGGACGGGTGGGACGACATATTGCGCTGGCAGCTCGATTCCCGCCACGGCCCCTGCAATCTGGTGGAGCTGATGCCGCGGCTGAAGGAGCATCTGGCCTGATCGGCGAAGCAACGGAGGGTGCATACATGGCGGTCACCGGTATCGGCGGCTTTTTCTTCCGCGCGCGCGATCCACAGGCGCTGGGGGACTGGTATCGCACCCATTTCGGCATTGGCCTCGGCGAATACGGCCAATGGCGGCAGCAGGCGGGCCCCAGCGTATTCATGCCCTTCGCCGCCGATAGCGACTACTTCGCGGCCGATAAGCAATGGATGCTCAATTTGCGGGTGGACGACATCGGCGCGCTGCTGGCCAGCCTGCGTGGCGCGGGGGTGGAGGTAGTTACGGATCCGAGCTGGAACACGCCGGAAACGGGCCAGTTCGCCCGGGTGCATGACCCCGAGGGTAATGCCATCGAGCTTTGGCAGCCGCCGGCGGGCTAGGCGAAGGCAAGCAGTTCTTTTTTGAAAAAAAGAACCAAAAAACTTTTGCCAGATTGGGGTGCGCTTTGGGTTCAGCGCGCGCCCCAATCTGCAAAAGTTTTATTACTTCAGCGTGGAAAGATAGGCGATCACGTTGGCCCTGTCCTGCTCGTCCGCCAGGCCCGCGAATGTCATTTTGGTGCCCGGAACCACATCGCGCGGATGCGTCAGATAGGTGTCGAGCGTGGCGGCATCCCACGTCTTGCCGAAATTTTTCATCGCTTCCGAGTAGTTGTATCCGGCTTCGGTGCCTGCCTTGCGGCCAACCACGCCGAACAGGCTGGGCCCGATGTGGTTCTGGCCTTCGACGACGGAGTGGCAGATGGCGCATTTGTGGAATACGGTTTGACCCGCGGTGGCATCGCCGTCCGCCAGTGCCGCTTGCAAGGGCCACGAAACGGCCAGCATCGCCGCGAGTGGCATCATCATGAATCGCATGGGAAACTCCTTCAAAAAAGGTCCGGATTGCCGACTACAACGTGATGCTGCCGAAAGTGTTGCGGGTACGCCCGTCATCATCGCCAGAGCGCTGGCAAATAGCGTCGAAGCAAGATGCTAACGCGGCCTGAATACCAAACAGTCAAAAGTTTTTTGTTTCTTTTTTTCAAAAAAGAAAGCGCTTCTCTTCTAGGCCAGAAAAGCGCCCCGCCACATTATCGGTGGCGGGGCAACGCTGCCTAGCTGAAATTGGCGGCGGTAAGGCCAGTAATCCCGAACAAGTTCACGTGCGTGTTATCGCTGAGCGTGAAATACGTATTGCCGCTGGCCACAGTGTCGTTGGCCAGTGCCTGCTCGACGGCGTTGGGCGCGTAATCCGTCAACGTGATGTTCAGCTGGTTCAGGCTGAGACCGACGATATCCACCGAGCCACCGCCGAAACCGTTGGTGAGATAGAGATGCAGGTCGCCGGAGCCACCGAATACTTCCGAGGTGCCATAATTGGCGAAGAGGCTGGTGTTGCCGGTTTGGAGAACGTCTATTTGGGTGCCGCCGCCCGCCAGGATTGTGTTCGCGCTGTCGCCGCCGAAGATCGTGTCCGTGCCGGTCGCCTGATTCGCGTTCACCTGGCCGCCGAACGAATTGACGATCAGGCTGTTGCCGCCCCCGGTGACGTTGTACGTCGCGGCACTTCCACCCACGAGTGTGGAATTACCGGACCCGGTTGAAAGCTGGTCCAGCCCGCTGGTGCCGCCGTAGATCACGGCGCCGCCGACGCCGCCATTGGCAATCACTTCGCCGGAACCACCGATGACGGTGCTGACACCGGTGCCGCCGGTGAAATTGGTTTCGCCAGCGCCGCCAAACACCACGTCGCCGGCGCTGCCGCCGGTGTACGTGACCGCGGCGAGGCCGCCCACGATGGTGGATGAATCGGCGCCGCCTATGAACGTAATGGCGTCACCGCCAGCGCCGAATACCAGCAGGCTGCCGCCGATCGCGTTCACCGTGTCGCTGGTGCCGGCAGCGGCGATGACAGTGTCCATCAGGATGCCGGTGGCAAGCTGTTCGGTGACCAGTGCGCCGCCGGACAGGATGACCAGGCTGGATGGCAGCGCCGTGGCCGTGTCGATCTGGAGCGTGCCGAATTGAACGTCGGTGCCACCGGTGTAGGTGTTGTCGCCGCTCAATTCCACCGTGCCGCCGCTGACCACCAGGCTGCCGGCGCCGGTGATATTGCCGCTCACCAGAAGGGTTACGCCCGGGTCCGCCGCCAGGTTCAGCGTGCCGGAGGTGGCGAAAGCGATGTTGTCGGCGACGCTGCCGCTGCCGCCGTTGCCGCCGGGGGCCGCGGCTTCATAGATCGTGGCGCTGCCCGCGAGCGTGATGCTGCCGCCGCCGAAGCTGCTGCTGGTATCCAGCGTGATGTTGCCGCCGTCGTTCAGCGCAACGTCACCAGTGAAACTGGCGCCGTTCTGCACATAAAGCTGGTTCAGCGTCAGTGCGCCGCTGGTGATGGCATCGGCGCTCAAGCCGTCCACGAGCACCACGTCGGCGGTACCGCCAGTGGTCAGCAGCGTGCCTTGCACTTCCAGCAGCGTGCCGTCGGCGAAATTCACGCCTTGGCCGGTGACGAACGAGTTGGCGTCCAGCGTGACATCGGCGCCGTTGGTGGCGGTGAGGAATTGCGCGGCGCCGCCGGCATTCTCGGTGATCGCGCCATCGAAGGTGACGCCGTCGCCATTGACCTGAATGGCGCCGATGGTGGCATCGCCGGTGACGGTGTATCCGAAATCGCCCGTGGCGAAAACGGCGGTGGCCGCGGCGCCTGGCACGGAGCCGCCGGTCCAGTCGGCGCCGGTGTTCCAGTCGCCATTGCCACCCGTGCCGCCGATCCAGCTTACGCCGGCGTCGCCGGGTGCGGTTTGTGCAAGGCCCGCGATCGCGCTGTCGCGCGTTATGGGCACCATTGTAGTGTGGCTGTTGCGCGCCATCGTCTCTCTCCCCGGCTTTTATTCTGCCAAGCCAACGCAGGGAAACCGTGTTTGGTCAAGCGGTGGCGGCTCATGGCGGCCAGGAAAACAGACCTTAAAAGCCGCCAGAAGTCAGCGGCCGAAAAGCGCCTGTGCTGCCTGGGAGACGCGCATCACGTAATCCTGGTGCAACGCCGCCGTATGCGAGTGGTAGTTTCCCACGGCGCGCACCCAGTCACGGCCACCATTGAGCCATTCGTAGTGCACGATCAGCGCGGCCGCGGAGATATTGAAGCAGGGATCCGCCAGCAGCTTGGTGTAGACGAAACTGCCGGACATCCGGGGGCCGGGCTGGCTGTTGATGTAGGTGGTCAGCGGCGCCACCCAGCTGGTGTTGATTTGCATCACGCCCAGATCGTCGGTGCCGTTCAGATTGGGGTGAATGGCGCCCGGAAAGCCGCCCTCCACGGCGTGAATGCTGGGCAGCACGCGCGGCGGTACGTGATAAAACTGCGCAGCGGCCAGCATGCAGGCCAGATAGGGCACGGGCATACTATGGCTGATAGGGCCCCGGCGCCGCGGGCACAACCGGGATTGCATGCGCCGGGCGCTTGCTACGCCGATTACCAGGGCTTCATGCGAACGCCGCTTGCCTGAGCGCCCGGCTGGCCGCAAGAAAGGGGTACCACTTCCAGGACTGTCCCCGTGGCCGAGCGCAGCACAGACCGACACCAGGCATCGAGCGAATCCGGCTTCACCTTGCTGGAGCTGCTGGTGGTGATTGCCATCCTTGGCCTGCTGGCCGCCCTGGTGGGGCCGCGGCTATTCAACGTGCTGGCTGGCGCCAAGACCAAGCTCACCGCACAGCAGATTGAAAATATCGGCAGCCTGCTGGAAGAGTACAAGATCGACGTGGGCACCTTCCCCACCTCGGACGAGGGCCTAGCGGCGCTGAACACCAAGCCGAGCGACGTGGAAAACTGGCAGGGGCCCTATGCCAAGAATGGCGGCGTGCCACCGGATCCGTGGAACCACCCCTGGACGTATCACAGCCCATCCGCTCGCGAAGGCCATGATTACGACCTCTGCTCGGCCGGCCCGAACGCCCAGCCAAACCAGACCGCCGAACCCGGCCAGGCTGGGGCCATTTGTAACCCGTAGGGACATTACGAGGTTTCAGGGAAGATTAGGGGCTCCGCCGGCTGGGGCCGTCGTGCGAAGCACGCTAACGCGTGACGGCCCCAGACCCCCATTTTTATAAATTGTATATTTCAACGGTTTAGCTTGTTGGTGGTTGGGGCTCCCCCTGTCAGCCCATGGCGAGATGCACATCATTGAAACGCATTGATTCTAAAAAACGGGGGTCTGGGGCCTCAGGCCCCAGCCGGCGGAGCCCCTTGCCTTTATTGGCTTACCTACCGCGCCCCAGGCTGTTTGACGTAGGAACGATCGTTTGCACGATCGAGGCGTCCAGCGCTTCGTAGGCATGCAGGTCGATCGCGTCGTACAGCTCGGCACGGGTCTGCATCCGGTCCACCATGTTATGCGCGCCGCCATCCTTGCGGATCGCCGCGTACAGCTCCTCGGAGGCCTTGTTGGCCACGCGCAGTGAGCTGACCGGCCAGATCACCATGGCGTAACCCATTTCTGCGAACTCGCTGGCGGTGAAAAACGGCGTGCGGCCGAACTCCGTCATGTTGGCGAGTAGCTTGACGCCGGGCATGCGGGCGGCGAATTCGCGGAACATCTCGGCCGTGTTCAGCGCCTCGGGGAAGATCGCATCGGCGCCGGCCTCCATATAGAGCTTCGCGCGTGCCACGGCGCCGTCCATGCCTTCGCTGGCCGCGGCATCGGTGCGGGCGATCAGGAACAGATGCCGGCGCGCGCGGGCGGCGGCGGCTACCTTGGCTGCCATGTCATGTGCGTCCGCCAGGCGCTTGTCGTTCAGATGGCCGCATTTCTTGGGCAACAACTGGTCTTCGATGTGCACGGCACCGGCGCCCGCGTCTTCGAACGCACGCACCATGTGCATCACGTTCAACGCCTCGCCATAGCCGGTATCGCCATCGGCGAGCACGGGCAGGCCGCCGGCGCGGGCGAGCTGGCGGATGAAGAAGCACACCTCGTCCACCGTGATGATGCCCAGATCGGGCAGGCCCATGCTGGCCGTCATCGCGGCGCCCGAGAGGTAGAGCCCGTTGAAGCCGGCGCGGCGCGCCTGGATTGCGGCCATGCCGTTATGCGCGCCGGGGAGCTGCAGGGTGCCCCCCGCCGCCTGGGCTCCCGCCAGGGCCGCGCGGAAACGCTCGCCGGCCGGCGCTTGGGGCAGATCGGCGGCTACCAGATAGGGCATACTGCGTTCACCTTGTTGCAAATACATGTGCGGCCCGCGCCATTGAACCGGCGCGGCACGTGACTGATTAAAGTGAATGCGTTTTACGGACTTGTCGCGACCGGGGTCCAGGAACACCTGACCAACGCTGACTGCATGATGAACCCAGCAAGGATTTCGCCGCATGGATATGCACGGTGAACGCCATCTGCCCGCGCCCCGCCTGGAGGTTTGGCGGGCGTTGAACGATCCGGAGATCCTGCGGAGCAGCATCCCCGGCTGCCGAAGTTTCGAACCGGCCGGCGAAAACGCCTACAAAGCAACGGCCGCCGTCAAAATTGGCCCGATCGGCGCCGATTTTACGGGGCAGGTGAACCTGCTGAACGTGCATCCCCCCACTTCCTACCGCATCGAGGGAAGCGGCCAGGGGGGCGACGCCGGTTTCGCCGAGGGCAGCGCCGCGGTGACCCTGACCGAGGCGGGCGAGGGCACTTTGCTGACCTACGCCGTGAAAGCCGAAATGGGCGGCGAGTTGGCGCAACTTGGCGCGCCGGTAATCGACGCTAGCGCCAAACAGATAGCCGATCAGTTTTTCGATAACTTCGCTGCCGCCTTGGCGGCGAAAAGTTCCGCCGTCGCGGAGGCGCCTTTGTCGTTGGTGACGCCTGCGCCCGCTGCTGGGAATTTGCTGCGCATTCTGGATGCCGACGTGCTGGGGTTCCCGGCCTTCGCTTGGGCCGTGGCGGCGATTTATCTGTTCCTCGCCTATAATTTATTTGGTGGGTACTTGTAGGGGCGGTTGGCTATCTACGCAGATGGGACAGAAAGTGAGACTGGGCGGGGCTTAGGCCAAAGAAAGAAAGGAAGCGCTTCTTTTTGAAAAAAGAAGCAAAAACTTTTTTATATTATAGTGTGTTTATCGCTGCTTGGCCTGACGTGAATCTGCGGCCGCTTATGAGGCGCGCCCGAGTCGCAAATCAATTATTCGTGATAGCACGATCGTTCTCTGTATGATCTAATGACAATTGTGTGCGCTCCCGCACTTACTACCCTGAGTTGCATTCGGACGACTTGCTTACGTCCCTGCGGCTAGTGGGGGAACGCTTGGAACAGGGTTGGATCTACGTACTTGTTAATTCATCGATACCGGGGCTGGTGAAGGTCGGCCGAACGACCAGGGCGCCGGCCGAACGCGCGGCTGAACTCTCTGGCGCGACCGGCGTGGCGACGCCGTTCGTTCTCGCTTTCGATCAGGAGTTCGCGGATTGCGTGCTGGCCGAACAGGAAATCCATGCCGAACTGGACCGGCGCGGCCTGCGGGTAGCGCATAACCGGGAGTTCTTTCGCGGGCCGCCGGCGGAAATCGTCCGTGTGGTGTTGCAGACCGCTTCGCAAAATGATGCCGGCCTGCCGTATGTCCCGGCCCCTTCGGCCGCGGATTTACTGGCGGAAGGCGACCGGCATTTGTTCGGCAAGGGGGAAACCCTGCAAGACATCACCGAAGCGCTGCGATGCTACCGGCTGGCGGCGCGGCGCGGATCGGTGGTGGCTTTGGAACGGCTAGGCGCGGTTTATGCGCAGTTGCGTGGCAAAAGCCGGGCGGACCGCCGCCGGGCGATGCGGTACCTGAAGGAAGGGGCGCGGCGCGGAAACTACTTCTGCTACTGCGAACTGGCCCGAATCTATGCCGCCGAAGGCCACATGGCCAATTTCGGCAAGGCCTGGGACCTGTTTTTCACCCGCCGCGGCGAGGCACCCTGCGCGGAAGCGGAAGCCGCCGAAAATCGCTATGTTACGGCATTGCGGCACTATTTGTCCGGCTGCCTGGAGTTGGGTTTGCCGCCTGGCCACCTGGCAGAGCTGAAGGCCGTGGCTGAACCCCTGCTGCAGGCATTGGGCATGGCGCTGGACCAGGTGAGAGATGCACCCGAACTGCGCCATCACCTCGCGAACACCTTGCGATGGGCCTATGAAAATCTGCCGCCGCGCGTCATCGAACCGGAGCCGGCGCCCGCCCGGCACTGGTTGCCCGCGTGGCATAGGCGGCCACGTCGCGTCGCGGCTTAGCCCTGCGGGCGCCCTACCAGAGGCAGCCGGTGCCATCGGCTAGCGGCACTGGCGCTGGCGGATGGCTTCGTCTATCTCTCCGCGCGGTCCGGGGCGTAGCTCAGCCTGGTAGAGCACCTGCTTTGGGAGCAGGGGGCCGGAGGTTCGAATCCTCTCGCCCCGACCAATG
>FSYC01000050.1_pt1 | contig 10865 bp, 7 predicted proteins | sample 1638431 | NCBI WGS metagenome assembly FSYC01 (sample SAMEA3914788, study PRJEB12502) | metagenome | biome: forest; material: soil | place: Canada | collected 2011-07-03 | depth 0.1 m | reverse complement strand
GGCCTCGGTATCGAAGGAAGCAATTTGCTTCTTCAGAATGTCCGAGATCTCGGCGGGGCGGATCTCCATTTAGGCGGCTCCCTTCATGGCGTATTGCAGGCGCTGCAACCGCGACTTGATACTGCTATCGAACAGGCGCGCACCAATGCGCACGGTCATGCCGCCCAGCAGGGAGGCATCCACCTGTTCGTCGATATTGATATGTCCGTAGCCGGCCTCGATCAGCCGGGCGCGCAGCGTGGTGCGCTGCACGTCGGTCAAACGATGGGCGGTGACGACATGGGCCAACACTACGCCGCGCTTCTGCGCCACCAGGGCGCCAAAGGCGCCGACGATGGCGCGCAACTGCCGGAACCGGCGATTCGAGGCAACCACGCAGGCGAAACGTACGATGGTATCGGAAAACCCCTGCGCCTGAAGCAACGCCCGGATCGCGGCGGTGCCCTGGGACACGTCGATCAGCGGGCTTTCCAGCAGGCGGCGGAGATCCGGGCTTTCGTCGATAAGCCGCCCGAGGGCGTCCATCTGGTCGATCGTCTGATCGAGCACGCGCTCATCTTCGGCCTGGCTGTAGAGCGCCGCGGCATAGCGGTCGGTCAACCCGCCGCCGTGGATTATGGAAGAGCCGCCTGAGGCCACGTTGTGGGCATCCTAAACTAACGAAAAGAGCCGGTTTTGACCGGCGGGCGGCGTCTAGCATGGGGGGGTGGGGGTGGCAACCGGGAGCGAGACTAAACGCCTAGTGGAGAAAATCTGGCGAGACACGAAAGGCTAGGGAAAAATGCCGTCACCCCAGACCCCCGTCCCATTATAATCGCCGCGGGGCCTTGGTGGCGGCTTCCCGCCAGGGGCCTCGCGGCTAGAAGCGCACGTTCGCGCTGGCGATGAACTGCCGATTTACATAGTCACCCGACGACTCGATCACCCTGGGCACGTCGAATTGTTGCACGGTGCCCGCCACGGTCAGGTAGCTGGTCACCTGGTAGCCAACGCGCGCATTGAACACCACGTAGTGCTCCACGGTGAACGGAATGTCGCCGGCCGGGCTCGTCGTGTAGTCCAGATAGCGGGACTGGTACTTGCCCTGCGTGTCCAGCTCCCATTTCCCGATGGTGTAGCCCAGCCCCGCGGTCACCTCATTAGCCGGCGTGCCGCTATCGTAGCTGCCTTCCGCCAGATTGGGGGCGGCCACCACGGTGATGACGTCGTCATGGATGCTCGCGTAGCGGTAGCCGACATTCCAACGCACCCCACCCGGCGTTTTGCCGCGCAGCTCGATCTCAACCCCTAGTTCGTAGCTGGAGCCCGAGTTTTGCGACCGCAGCTCCGGCACACCGTCCACGATCTCCACGCTGCTATTACCCGCGCTGGAAATGAGATCCGTGTTGCGCTGCCAGTAGAACGCGGTGCGCAGCGTCGCCCCGATCGCGCTGATGCTCCGGTCATAGGCAAGCTCCGCGTCCCAGATCGATGTCGGCTGAAGATACGGCGACCCGACGTAATCCAACCCGCTCAACGGAATCTGTATCCCGAAATCGAACAAGGATGGCACTTGCAGGCCCCGCGCCGCGGTCAGCCGCACCGTATCGATATCGGTCACCTTAATCACGAGCCCCGAATTGAAGCTCGGCACGGTCAGGGTGGTGGAATTATAATCGGCCCGGGTGTGGTTGGGCGCCACCAGGAACGCGCCGGTATCCTGCAGTGCCAGATGATCCACCCGCACAGCATTGGTCAGATCGAATTGCGACGAGATTTGCCAATCCCACATCAGGCTGGCGGCATAGTTGTTATACGACAGCGCCCCTTCATCCGGCAATTCGAAGTCGATGCCGTTGTTGCGATATTCCAGCCCCAGGCGGATCGTGTTATTGGTGTTCACCATCAGCAAATCGCTGAGTTTCACCACGAATACATCATTCGTATTGTTGATCGTGCCGCCAAAGCCGTAATTGTTAATGGCTTGGTTGCGGTAAATGTCCAGCACAATGTCGCCCAGCTTGCTATCCGCCGCCATGCCCATGCGGAAGAAATTAACCTGGTTTTGTACGTTGCTCAGAGAGGTCATGACTTCCCGCGGCGTACGCGCGTCGGTATCACCGCCTTCCAAACTCAGCGATATCGTCGGCGTCACCTGCCAGCGGCTATCGATATTGACGCTGCCATAACGGGAGGAAATCGGATCGGTCGCGCCCAACCGGTCGTCAAAGCCTGTGGCCGTCCAGCCGCCCACGGAAATCCGCACGCCGGCCGTGGTGCCAATATGCTGCGTCGCCACCGCGTCCGCGCCCGCGTAACCCTGCGTGCCGCCCTGCACTGTCGCGGAATTCACGTGATCCAGCAACGGATCGTAGGTGACGATGTTAATCACGCCGCTGGCCGCGTTGAAACCGAACAAGGCGGAGGCGGGCCCCTTCACGATTTCGATTTGCCGGATTTCATCCAGCTGCACCGGAATGGTGTTCCATGCCACATAGCCGTAGTCATCCAGATAAACCTGGCGGCCATTCACCAGCACCAGAAGCCGCGGATTGCGCGGGCTGTCGTAACCGCGAATACCCACCTGCGCATCGCCGAAAGAATAGCGCCGCACATCGATCCCTGTCACGAATTGTAGAATCGTGGGAATATCCGTGGCGCCGGAGCGTCGGATATCGTCATGCGTAATGATCGTCAGATCGCCCGGCACCTCCGATGCGCGTTGCGGCTTGCCGGTCACCGACGTAGTGATCGGTTCGCCGAACATTTGTTCCAGTGTGCCATAATCCACCGCCTGGGCCCGCGCATGGAAGGGACACAGAAGGGCCAAACCGGTGCACGCCAGCAACCAACGGCGCACCACATATCGTGAAAGCATCAGCTTTTCCTTGCCGGGTTCGGAGCGAGGTTCAAATTTCATGGATCAGCATGGCGAACGCGGATGCGAAACCGATGCCAGCGGCCTGCGCGGCCGCATGGTTGACCGTGATGCTCACCTTCGGATCGGATTGTACCGACATGATGCAACCGCCGGCTTGCACCAGCGCGAGGTTGGCCGTGATGCACGGAATCCGATGCGCCTTGGCCACGGCGTTGGCCGCGTCGCTGGTAACGCCGTCGGCCAGAATGATGGCGATGTAACCGCTGCCGTTACCTAATGAAGCCGCGTCCACCGCCTTGGCCGTGATGGTGCCGCCCGCCGAGGCAAGGCCGCCGCCGAAGCTGGCCAATACGCCATCGGCATCTGCTTTCGATACCGTATCCGAATAGACTACCGCAACGGTGCCGCCGGCCGGCGCCGGATCCAGAAAGCCGAGTGCCTTGGCAATGATTTGCACGTCCTTGGCGCTGAGTGGTGCTGCCGCCAACGGCTGTGTCAAGAACATTGACAGAACAGTACAAAAACAGGCGAGATACACCGAGGGCCATTTCGTGTGCCCTGTGATTAGCGCCATCTAGAACTGCTCCTGCCATATGGGCGTGGCGCGGCCATGAACATTACCGCCGCAACAGGAGATATGCGCTGAATGTAAAGGAAGATTTTATAGGAAGGCTGAACTTGGCAGAAGCATGAACAGCCCCACAGTGTTTACCGGGCAAGCAACAACGTGCCCCCGTAACGGCGGGCGGCGGGTTAAGCCGCCATTTTCCTTTCCGCGCCTAGACTCGCCCCGATAGGGCCATTTCCGGGCCGTCCATTGGGAAAGCCAAGCATGCTGAACAGGTTCAAAGTTGCAACGCGCATTTATGCCGGTTTTGGCGTGATCGTCGCCCTGGGTGTGGCCCTGGCGGCCTTCGGCGTGTTCCAGCTGACGCACGTCGCCACCCAGGTCGCCAAGATGGATGCGCTAGCCGAGAACGTGGCTCGCGTGCTCGGCGCCAGCGAAACCCTGGAAGCGATCCGCCGCGTGGAAACCAGTGTCCGGCAGGACAGCACAGCCGCCGCCCTGACCGAACTGAAACTGCGCATCGCCCAGACAACCGACCTGATCGCCGACGCCGCTGATGCATCCGATCCGGGACCGCTACGTGATGCGCTGATATCCGTCAAAAATTCGCTGCAGGCACACGCCATCATTGTAGAGCAAATGGCCAGGCTATCCGCCGCGAGGACGGCTGAACGGGCGCGCCTGTTTACGGGCGGGGACGAGCTTACGGCTGCCGCCAACAAACTGGTCGAGGCGGCGAAGGCTGAATCGCAGCAGAGCGGCGCCGCGATCGTCAACGCCGCCATTCTCACCGTCCGCGTCGCCAACTGGCGGTTCATCGCCACCTCGGATCCCAAGGGCCAAGCGACCTTTCAAGACAAGGTCGCACTCGCGCGCGCGGACCTCGCTACATTCACGCGAACGGCCGCCAGTGCTGAAGCGGCCCTGGTCGCCCCCGTGCGGACCGCGCTCGATGCCTATCAATCCGCGTTCGTGGGCTTCGCAGATGCCCAAACACAGAGCCTCGATCTCTATGACACGAAGTTGCAGCCCCAAATCATCGACATGCAGGCGCGGCTCGCCCGCGCCAAGGCATCGCTGCAACAGGGCTTCGCGACAACGACCGCGGAATCAGATCAGATCCTGTCCGGCACCTCGAAACTACAGGAGATTTTAGCCGGCCTCGGTCTTCTGGCCGGCGCCGTGCTGGCGACCCTGATCGGCCGCGGGATTGTGCGCCCGATCCGCACCATGACCGCCGCCATGACGCAACTCGCCCGCGGCAACACGTCCATCGCCGTGCCGGCGCGCGACAACACCGACGAAATCGGCGAAATGGCGCGCGCGGTGGAGGTGTTCCGGCAGCAAGCCATCGAATACGCCCAACTCAGCGCCGCCGCCGAGCGCGAACAGCAGGCAAAGGATCGCCGCCAAAAGGCCATGGACAGGCACACCCAGGATTTCGGTGTTTCGATTTCGGGCGTCATGGCGAGCCTGTCGACCGCGGCGGCGGCCATGCAACAATCGGCCACCGCCGTTACACAGGGCGCGCAACGCACACGCGAAACCACGTCCGGCACGGTGGAAGGCGCCCAGGTGTCAGCACGGGACCTGAACGCGGTGGCCGCGGCTACCGAGGAATTGGCGCACAGCGTGAACGAAATCAGCCGTCAGGTGGCCCATGTCACGGTTTCGGTGCGCACGGCGGTGGAGCGCGCCGCGCAAACCGATGCCAAGGTTGCCGGCCTATCGGAAGCCGCCGACCGCATCGGCGAGGTGGTGCGGCTGATCACCTCGGTAGCTAGCCAAACCAATTTGCTGGCCCTGAATGCCACGATCGAGGCGGCGCGCGCGGGCGAAGCCGGCCGCGGCTTCGCTGTGGTTGCCGGCGAGGTAAAGACGCTGGCCACGCAAACCGCCCGCGCCACCGACCAGATCGCCAGCCAGATCACGGCCATCCGCGGTGCCACGGATGAAGCGGTGAGCGCCGTGCGCGACGTCGGCGCCGCGATCGGCCAGGTGGAGGCGGTGGCTACCGCCATTGCCGCGGCCGTGGAGGAACAGGCCGCGGCAACGCGTGAAATCACTGACAGCGTGCAGAAAGTGAACACTTCCACGGCCGCGGCGGCCATCGCCATGGGCGAGGTTCTGGCCATCGCGGAAACGACCGACGCCAGCAGCATCTCGGCCTTGCAGGTGGCGGAGGAAGTTGGCCGCACCGCAAATACGCTACGGCGGGAAGTGACGGATTTCCTCGCCGCCATGTCACGCGGTGATGACGCCGAGCGGCGGCGCTACGAACGCATTCCCGGCGGTGGTGCTACCGCAAACTTGCGTATCGCCGGCGGCCCGGCGGTGCAGGTGGCGATCCAAGACATCTGCCGCGGCGGCGCGGCGCTGGCCCATCATTGCACGGCACCCGTAGGAAGCGAGTTGGAACTGGAACTGGCCGGCGGTGGTGTGGTCGGCGGCCGGGTCGCCAGATCGGAGAATGACTCGCTCGGTATGACATTTCACCAGGATGACGCGTCGCTTGCGCGCATCGATCAGGGCTTGGCGCAGATCCGGGATGGCGCGATCAAACGGGCGGCTTGAAAAGAGCTGGGTGGGACGTGCCGTCCCCCCCAGCCCCCCCGTCGCATATTAAGAACCGTCCTTGATGAAGGCCTCAAATTAATGACGGGGGGTCTGGGGGGACAGGCACTGTCCCCCCAGTTCTTCCGCGCCTCAATCAAACGCGGAACCACCAAAATTTCATTGCTTACTTGATACGCGGTAATTCCATGCCGCGTTGTACCGCCGGGCGGGCGGCGATTGCCGCCATCCAGCGATCCAAAGCAGGGGTTGCCTGGAGTGCATCGCCGGCCAGCGCACGCAGTGGCTGCATCGCGCGTTCCAACCAGGGGTAGGTTGCCATATCGGCGATCGAGTAGGCATCGCCACCCAAATACGCGGCTTGCGTCAGGCGCTTTTCAGCCACGCCCACCAGACGGACCGACTCCTCGCAAAAGCGGCTGATGGCGAGCGGTAATTTCTCAGGCGCCCGGTTGGCGAAATACATCAACTGCCCAAGCATCGGGCCCGGGCCGCCAACCTGCCAGAAGAGCCACTCCAACACGCTTGCCCGTGCGGCACCGCCGGCCGGCAGGAACTGACCGGATTTTTCCGCTAGATAAACAAGGATCGCACCGCTCTCAAATATGCTAACAGGGCCGCCCGCTGCATCATTGTCCACGATGGCCGGAATTTTGTTATTCGGCGAAACCGCGAGAAATGCCGGGTCAAATTGTGCGTTAGCACCGATATTGACCGGCCGCACTTCATAAGGCAGCCCCATTTCCTCCAGCGCAATCGAAGCCTTCCGCCCATTAGGCGTAGTCCAAGTATAAAGCGTAATCATAATGAAAACCCCAAACCGGCAGCCATACACAAAAAGTTTTTGCTTCTTTTTTCAAAAAGAAGCGCTTCCTTTTATCTGCCCTACTCCGTCGTCATATTCAAATCATCCGCCACCGCCACGCGATTTCGTCCGGCATTCTTGGCCGTATACAAAGCGCGATCCGCGTCGCGCAGCAACCGGTCCGGCGGCTGGTTGCGATCCTCAGCCGAAGACCAGGCCAACCCCACGCTGATGGTCACGAAACGGCCCGGTTGCCCTGGATGTGGCAGGCGCTGATCTTCCACGGCGCGGCGCAACCGGTCTCCCAACGCAGGCAGTTCCGCCGCCGTCACGCCGGGCATCAGGATCACGAACTCCTCGCCACCATACCTGGCCGCACGGTCCGTGGCGCTGCGCAGCGTGCCGGCGACCGCGGCCGCAATGGCACGCAGGCAGGCGTCACCCGCGGCATGGCCCGCGCTATCATTGAAGAGCTTGAAATGATCGACGTCGATCAGCGCCACGCCCAAGTTGGTACCGGAGCGATCCAGCCAGGCCCGCTCCAACTCCACCTCGAATTGGCGGCGATTGGCCAGGCCGGTGAGCATATCGGTGGAAGACAAGCGCATCAACCTGGCGTTCAGCGCCGTCATGTCCTGCGCCGAAAGCTGCTGCTGCAACGCGAACAGAAAACTGCGGCGGCGGCTAATGGCGTCCCGTCGCGCCACGGACAATGCGATGCCCATCACACCTGCGGAAAACAGCACGGCATCCCAATTTTCAGGCAGCCCGAGCCGGCCCGCGGAGACGGAAAACACCACCAGCGAGCATATCGCGCCCGCAACGCACAGCACCACGGCGGTGAGAAAACGCACCGGCACGGTGGCCACGAAAGCCGCCACGATCATCGGCGCCACCACCAAATAACGGTCCCCTACCCGCTCGGGCGCGATTTCGGCCAAGGCCTGGGTAATCGCCATGATGCCCAGCAACGGCACGGCGACACAGACCGCTTCCTGCCAGGCCGAGCGCGCGCCGCCGAGCAGAAACGCCCCGGCGAAACACAGCATCGAAACCACCAGGCGCAGCGGCAAGGCGCGCATGGCGAACGACCATGAAACAGACGCCTCCAGGCCAAGACCCAGCAGGCAGATGGTGCCCACCACGACCAGGGCGCGCGACATCTTGTGGCGCCGCGAACCGCCCCTGCCCGCTTCGAACAGCGCTTCCAGGCCGGCGGGCAGATGCAGTGACGAGCCAGCGGCCAGCGCTTTATCAAGGGCCCCCCGCAAGGCCTCGTCCGGCAATGTATCGGGGGCAACATCCTCAAGCACTGGGATCGCCTCTTATGTCTGTCATCATTATGCTACCAAGGGTTGCGTGAAGCAACGGCCCGCTCAGGCCGCGCTGGCGGGGGGCCTCGTGCACCGGCCTCTGAGGCCCGTGGATTACACTGCGAACTTCTGCACCAGATCGGACAAATGCCCGATTTCGTCGAGCACCAACCCGTCCACGGCGGCCGCCCGGCTGCCGCGGGCAACACGGCGCGGCAGGACGGCCCGGTCAAAGCCGAGCTTCTGGGCCTCTTTCAGCCGCGCATCCGCTTGAGCGACCTGCCGCACCTCGCCGGATAGTCCCACCTCGCCGAAATACACCGATCCCGCATCTGTGGGGCGCCCCGTCGCCGCGGAACACAGGGCAGCCGCCACCGCCAGGTCGGCGGCCGGTTCGGTGATGCGCAGGCCGCCGGCTACGTTCAGATAGACGTCGCTGCCCGAAAGCCGCATGTCGCACCGGGCCTCCAGCACGGCCAGCAGCATCGACAGCCGGCCGCCATCCCAGCCCACCACGCTGCGCCGCGGACTGCCGCCGGCGTTGTTAGATAGCAGCGCCTGCACCTCCAACAGCACCGGCCGCGTACCCTCCAGCCCCGCGAACACGGCACTGCCCGCGATATGGCCCCGGCGCTCGGCCAGAAACAACGCGCTCGGATTGGCCACCTCGGCCAGGCCGCGATCAGTCATTTCGAACACGCCGATCTCGTCGGTGGCGCCGAACCGGTTCTTGGCGCCGCGCAGGATGCGGAACTGGTGGCCGCGATCGCCTTCGAAATGCAGCACCGCATCCACCATGTGCTCCAGCACACGCGGGCCTGCCAAGGTGCCCTCTTTCGTCACGTGCCCCACCAGAACCAGGCAGAAGCCGCGCTGCTTGGCCAGCCGGATCAATTCGAACCCCGCCGCCCGCACTTGCGTCACGGTGCCCGGCGCGCTCTCCACGGAGTCCAGCCACATGGTTTGGATCGAATCGATCACCACCATGGCGAGGTCGCGCTCGCTTTCCAGTGCGGCCACAATGTCGCGCACGTTAATGGCGGCGGCCAACTCCACCGGCGCCTCATGCAAGCCCAGCCGGCGCGCCCGCAGCCGGATTTGGTCCACCGACTCTTCACCGGAGATATAGAGTACTCGGTGCCCCGCCTGGGCCAGGGACGCGGTCGCCTGGAGCAGGAGCGTGGATTTGCCGATGCCCGGATCCCCCCCCACCAGAACGGCCGAGGCTGCGACCAGGCCCCCGCCCAGCACCCGGTCCAACTCGCCTATGCCCGTCATCCGGCGCGCCGGCGGCTCCGCGGTGCCTGAGAGCGACTCGAGCGCGAGCTTGGTCCCTGGCCGCCTCGCTGTGCTGCCTCCCGGGCGCGACTCGGCGGGCTCTTCGGCAATGGTGTTCCATTCGCCGCAGGTTTCGCACTTGCCGGCCCATTTGCCGGTAACAGCGCCGCAGGATTGACAGACGAAGCGGGGGGAGGGTTTGGCCATGGGGCGACTGTAGGCCGGCAAACTGATTCTCAGCAGGGGCGGTAGTCGGGCTCCAAAGTCTCAGGACGGGAGTTATGTACTGCGCCGCGTCGATTTTACATCAGCTGTGCAAAAAAGCGCTTCTTTTTGTAAAAAGAAGCAAAAACTTTTGATTATTTCACTTTGTTTGGCCACTGGAGCTGCCGGCACCGAACCATTCCGGCGTACGGGCGTCTTCATCTCTGCATTATTCCGGAGTATTTTAATGGTATACTTTGACGCCAGGCGCGCAACGCTTGGGCTGCTCGCATCGGCATGTCTGATCGCACCCGCAACGGCACAAACCTATAAAGGCATCTATGTCGTCTCCATTCCGAATGTGAACGGCAGCGCGGCAAACGTGGCGCAGGCGACCGCCTACCGGAAGCCGTTCGTCGATGGCGTGGTGATTATATTGCATTGGTCCTATCTGGAGCCCGTCGCTCCGGGCCAAACCCTTGCACCGGGCGCGAATGTTACCAATCCATTCACCGGTGAGGTGTTCTGCCCGCAGGGCACGAAACATACGAACTTCTGTTGGCAGGAAATCGATGAACAACTCGCCCATATCGGCACTGGGAAAAAACTATCGCTGGCTGTGGTGGCCGGTGGATATTCGCCGGCCTGGCTGGCCAGCAGCGCGGACTATGGTGTCAGCACCACGGGCGCATTGTTGTACGCGGCCCATGACGGTACCGCCGTGAATTGCTATTCCATAAGCTTGCCCCTGCCTTCGTCCGCGCCGCTTTCGGGCCAGGCGTCACCATCCTCCTTTGCCAGTGCCTATATCAATGCAATGCAACAATTATCGCTGCATCTATCGCAGAAGGGCAGGCTCGGCGCGGTATCGATCGTAAAAATCAGCGGCGGCATCAACACCGTCACCGAAGAATTCCATCTCGACGCCGCAACCACAACCGGCACGTGCCTGACGCCGGCAACCCCACTTTGGGCGGATATCGGCTACCGGCCGGCCGACATGGAAACCACCTGGGAATACCTAGCCAAAAGCGTCAGCGCGGTTTTCCCGAACGCCCTGCCCTCGTTCGATATCCTGGAAGATAGCCTCACCTCTTCACCATTGATCGACGATACGGGCACGGTTTTCACCACCAAGGATTACAACAAAAACCCGTCGCTCTATGGCACATTGTTGCTCGATCGCGCTCTGGCGGCCCTGGCGCCAGGCGCCGGGACGCAAGGTATTTTAGGTGGCGCAGCCGTTTCGGTGCAGTGGGACGG
>FSYC01000216.1_pt1 | contig 11050 bp, 8 predicted proteins | sample 1638431 | NCBI WGS metagenome assembly FSYC01 (sample SAMEA3914788, study PRJEB12502) | metagenome | biome: forest; material: soil | place: Canada | collected 2011-07-03 | depth 0.1 m | reverse complement strand
CCGCCGAAAGCCCCACCAATTGCACGCGACCCTGTGCATTAGGTGCATCAAACCGGCCGGTAACATGCGCGGCTATATCAACGCTTTGCCAAGAAAAATCGGTACGCGGCCGCATCGCGGGCGCTGTCGCATTGAGATCAAGTGTAACCGACCGGGCAACAACGTTCACCATTCCCGAAACGCTTAGGTGCAGTTCACCCGCGCTCGCCGCCACCTGCACCCGCTCGTCTTGCTGGGGCCCCGTCACCGATGCGTCGATCGCCAAGGGCCCCAGCGCCGGCAGCTTTGCCGCCGCTGCGATCAGGCCACCCGCTGGCTCATGCGCGGACACATTCGCATGAATCCCCGCGCCATCCACCACGGCATTCACGACGTACGTGCCCAGGGCGTCCAAACGGGTAGCGTTGAAGCGCAACTGGCCCGCTTGCAGCGATTCCAGCCTGGCAGCGCCATCGATCCTTAGTGCGGCCGCCGCGCCTGCAAAAGCTCCATCAAGATCAATCCGCGCCAAAGCGAGCCGCCGCAGATCGATCGAAATAGGCAAGCAATACGCACCGCCCCCCGGCGAAGTTGTCGCTCGCGGCGGTCCAGGCAAAGGCGCTCGCAAAATCCGTATGCGTTCGATCGAAACGCCATCAATACGCGCTGTCCATTCCAGTAATGCGATCGGTGACCAATCGACCGCAAGCCCGTCCGCTGACAGCCACACCCCACTGCGGTCGCGTAACGTCAAATGCGCCAAGCGCAGCGAGTCAGGAAAGCGCCCGCCAATCCCTGACATCACGACCTGGCCCCCCGTCAGCGAAGCGGCTTCGCGTTCGATCACGCGGCGTCCTGGCCCCGTATTCGCAAAGATCAACGCCAGGGCCAGCAGCGCGCATGGCAAACCCAGCAGAATACCGAGCGTCCAGAGACTGACGGTCCGCACACGCATTAAAAAGCCTGCCCCAAACCCAGATACAGCTCAAAACTGTCACCGCCGGGCGGTTTGTTGACGGGCACAGCGAAGTCCACGCGCAGGGGGCCAATCGCCGTGTAATACCGCAGCCCGGCGCCCACACCTTCGCGCAGCGTCCCCTCAAATGGGGCGCTGCTGGCATTTACCTGAGCTGCGTCGATAAAAATCGCCGCCCCTATACTGCGCCAAACCCGCTGCCGGAATTCAATCGTCGCCGCGTCAATCGCAGCACCGCCCTCGGGGCTGTTGTCGGAAAATAGCGGCCCCACCGATTGATAGCGAAAGCCCCGGACTGTTGAGGATCCGCCGCCGTAAAAGCGCTGATCCGGCGGTAGATCGAATTGCCCAGCCCCCTGCGCGCTTCCCACCAACGCGCGCAGTGCCAAAACGCTATTGCCAGGTTTGCCGGCACCAAGTGCTGCCAGATCGAAATAAGTGCTCGCGGAGGCTTGCAGAACAACGAAAGTGGAATCCGTATTGCCCAACGATTCCGTGGGGGCCGCCCCCAACATTGCGCGCATCCCGTGCGTTGCATCGTCCAGCGGATTTGAAAGTCCCGTGCTATCAAATTTTCCCGTCAACGGCAGCGCCACCAACGTGTAATCACGCGTTACACCTTGTTGAACAATGCGCTCCTGCTCGCCGGTCAATCCAACACTTACCGTCCAACGCGGTGACAGCTTGCGCGTCAACGTTGTTCCCGCAGTCTCCGCGGTCTGATCGTAAGCTTCGAGATCCTGCTTCAAAGCGCCCAAATCGAATTCAAGCTGCTGGTCGCGCCGCAAGAAATCCGGTTTGAGCAATTGGGCCGTCACAGCGTAGCCCAGTCCAGTGGTGTCGGTGCCACCGAGCCCCGTCAAAGAAGCGGACAGGTTCAATTGTTCCGCGTTACCGAACAAATCCCGGCGCGACCATGTGACACCGGCGCTTCCGCCGAGATCCGTGGAGTAGGCCGCCGAAAAAGTGACGGCGTGCAACGCCCGTTCTGTCAGGTCGATCGTCAACGGCAGTGTTCCGGCCGCATCCAGCCTGGGCGCCGCGCGCACGACAACATCGGAAAACACGCCGGTGCTGGCAAGATCTTGCCGCGCCGCTTCGATCGCACTGGGCTGATAAAGCTGCCCTTGGTGCAGCAGCAACCGCCGGCGGACATAAGCCTCGTGCAAGCGCCGCAAACCAGCAATCGTAATTGGCCCGATATTCACCCGCGGTCCGGGCTCAACGCGGTAGACAACGTCCAAGGCGCGATCGGCCGGCACCTCAGTCACGTCTGGTGGCGACACGCGGGCAAATGCATAGCCTTGCTCCCGCAGCGCGCTCAGCAGGGCCGCACCCGCGCTCAATACCACGCCCGCGATTGCCGGATCGCCCGGACGCAATGTGAAGCTGGATCGAACGGTGTCCGGCACGGGACCGTCCAACCTGACATCGCGAAGGTGAAATTGCCGGCCTGGCTGCACGTTGACGCGGACGATGACCGGAGGGGAGGCGGGAGCATGTGCCAGGGTATCGACCAAACCAGGATCCTCCAGGCCGCGATCCGCAATCGTGATGCTCAGATGAGCATTATAATATCCAAAGCTTTCCAGTGCCGCCGTCAGACGCGGAATATCGAGGCGGGCTCGACTAACCACCGCGAAAGGGCCCGCGGGTGCACGCGTGCGCAAGGCAATCAGCTGGGAGCTGCCCTTGATAGCGGCATCAAGCGCAGGCTGGCCTGTGGGCGACACGATCACGTTGTATTGGGTCGGGTCGGCCGCCCGAGCAAACGCTCCAAACGTCAGGCACGCGGTCAAAGTGCAGATCCCGTAGGCGGCCTGTTTCATCCAACTCCCGGGCACAATGTGGGCAGCCACGCCCGGTATCTCCGCCGTTTGTTCGCTTGGCAAGCGGATCGCCCATCAAATCAAGCGTGCCGGCCAGATCACACCAGTCACCTGATTTCAGTCAAAGCAGTGCAAATCCGCCACCTGGCCCGCGGTTTGGCGCCCAAGGCCCCAATATGTCGTTGAACGGTAACCATGCGGTCATTGTTCCGCCCGATTCTCGCTGTTAACGGCATCCATGGAAAATTTTCCAAAGAAGCTACGGCGCGCCTCCGTCAATCGCGGCAACCTCCCCGCCCTTCCCGGCGCTCTACGCGCGGCCGGCGAGAGTAGGCCCCGCCACAGGCTTGGGTTTGTGCGGGCGATGCGCCGCACATTGTGGATCGTGCTCTTTGTGCCGCCCGCGGCTTTGATACAAATGCTGCTCCTGGTTCTACCGGGCCGCTACAATGTACCGTTCGCGGCTTTCTTCTGGTCATCCATCGCGCGCATGCTTGGCTTACGTGTGCGTGTCATCGGCGCACCGCTCCGCGAGCGTGGGCAGGGTTCACCGCGCCCGGTCATCTACGTGTGCAACCATTCGAGTTGGCTCGACATTCCCGCATTGGGTGGCCGCATCCCCGCTCGGTTTGTCTCGAAGGACGACGTAGCGGGCTGGCCAATCATCGGCACCATCGCGCGGCTTGGGCGCACCGTGTTCGTCAGCCGCAACCGCAGCGGAACCCTGCGAGAGCGCGATGAAATGCAACAGGCCCTTGCCCACGGAGATGATCTGTTTCTGTTTCCGGAAGGTACCAGCTCGGACGGCTCGCGGGTGCTGCCATTCCGGTCCGCGTTCTTCGCCGCGGCCTACGGGGAGGCCAAGCCGCTGATTCAGCCTGTATCTGTGGTCTATGACCGGCTCGCGGGTCTGCCCGTTGGCCATGCCAGCCGCACCGTTTTCGCGTGGTATGGCGACATGAGCCTGGCACCCCATTTTTGGCAGGTGGTGCAGTGGCGGGGTAAGCGCGTGTCGCTTCTGTTCCACACGCCGCTCGACCCCGCGGACTTTGCGGACCGCAAGGCGCTGACGCAGGCGACCTGGCAAGTGGTGGCCGATGGCGCCGCTGCCTTGCGCCAAAACCGGCCCGGCCGCCCGCTGCCGGAAACCGCCCCAGCCACTATCCGGGAGCCCGCTTTCGCTTGACACGCAACGGCTCTCCGCTGGCACACTCAACCCGTTAAGTGAAGGGTCTGGCCCTGCGCGATCTGTCAAATCTGAGTTCCGCGGTCATGGGTACCGGTTGACGGCCGAGCCCCTCATCGCCATCCGCTCTTCCGCCACCGGGTTGCCCGGTCGCGGAACCGGAGCACCGTCTATGTCCGCCACACTGTCCGCCACACTCGCAAAGCGCCTACACGTCATCACCTGGGGCTGCCAGATGAACGTGTACGACAGCGCCCGCATGGCCGACGTTCTGGCTCCCTTGGGCTACGTCCCCACGGACACGCCGGCCGACGCGGACATGGTGATCCTGAACACCTGCCACATCCGCGACCGCGCCACGGAGAAGGTGTTTTCCGAACTCGGCCGCCTGCGCGTCGTCAAGGCCGAGCGCGCGGCCGAGGGTCGGCCCACCATTCTCGCCGTCGCGGGCTGTGTCGCCCAGGCGGAAGGGGCTGAGATACTGGCACGCGCCCCCTATGTGGACATCGTGCTGGGCCCCCAGACCTATCACCGGCTACCCGAGATGGTGGCGCGCGCCAGCCGTGCCGCGGGTGCCGTGATCGACACCGACTTTCCGGCCGAGAGCAAGTTCGACCATTTGCCGGATGTTGCCGCACCGCAATCAGCAGGTGGTGTCACGGCCTTCCTGTCGATCCAGGAAGGCTGCGACAAGTTTTGCAGCTTTTGCGTGGTTCCCTACACGCGCGGCGCCGAATCGAGCCGCCCGGCGACTTCAGTCATCGCTGAAGCGCGCCGCATGGCTGCAGGCGGGGCGCGCGAAGTAACGCTGCTCGGCCAGAACGTGAACGCCTACCATGGCGAAGGCCCGGACGGCGCCACGTGGACTCTGAGCCGTCTGCTGCGTGCCCTAGCCGAAATCCCAGGTCTGGTGCGGCTCCGTTACACAACCAGCCACCCGCGCGACATGGATGACGAATTGATCGCGGCCCATCGCGACATTCCGGCCCTCATGCCGTTCCTGCATTTGCCGGTCCAGAGCGGATCAGACCGCGTCTTGGAGGCAATGAACCGCCGCCACACGGCAGACGACTATCGCCGCCTGGTCGATCGCCTCCGCACCGCCCGCCCGGACATCGCAATGTCATCGGATTTCATCGTCGGCCATCCCGGCGAGACGGGTGCCGATTTCGAGGCAACACTCGCGTTGATCCGCGACATCGGCTTCGCACAATCGTTCAGCTTCAAATACTCGCCCCGCCCCGGCACGCCTGCGGCAGGGGCGCCGAACGCGGTTGCCGAAAGCGAGAAAGATAGCCGCCTGCAAATACTGCAAGCGCTGTTACGGGACCAGCAAACCGCGTTCAACGAAGCCTGTGACGGGTTGACGCTACCGGTTCTCATCACTGGCCCAGGGCGCAGGCCTGGCCAAATCGCCGGCCGCTCCCCTTATCTGCAACCCGTTCACTTGATCGGCAGCACTTTGCTCGCCGGCCAGGTCGTTCCCGTGCGAATCACGTCCGCACGGCCCAGTTCCTTATCCGGAGATCTTTTCAAGGAGACAGCCGCCGCTTGACCCAACTCGCCACCCACCACGCCGCTCCTGCAGCCCTCACCGGCCGTGCCGTGACGCTGCATTTCAACGACAACGCCTTGATGGCGCAATTGCTCGGCGATCATGACCGCCATTTGGTGCGCCTGGAGCAAGGCTTCGGCGTCCGGCTCGCCTGCCGGGGCAACAAAGTCGCTATCAACGGCGAGCCCGAGGCAGTGCAGGCAGTGCAAACGGCGCTGACGGGTTTGTGGAAGCGCTTGGAGCGGGGTGAAGGTGTGACGACTGGCGATGTGGACGCGGTAATCCGCCTGCGACGCACGGCCGACGAGGACCCGCGGCTTCCGCTGTCCGACCTGCCCGCCATTCGCACGCGCCGTGGCGCCGTGGGGCCCCGCAGCCCAGGCCAGCTCGTCTACATGGAGACACTGCAGCGCCACGAAATGGTATTTGCGCTCGGGCCGGCAGGCACCGGCAAAACCTATCTGGCCGTGGCCCAGGCCGTGGCTATGCTGCTGGCCGGCCGCGTGGAGCGCATCGTCCTCTGCCGCCCAGCGGTGGAGGCCGGCGAACGCCTGGGCTTCCTGCCCGGTGACCTCAAGGAAAAAATAGACCCCTATCTGCGCCCGCTCTACGACGCGCTGCACGACATGATGCCTGGCGACCAGGTGCTGCGGCGGATGGGCGCCGGCGAAATCGAAGTGGCACCCTTGGCCTTCATGCGAGGCCGCACTTTGGCGCACGCTTTCGTCATCCTGGACGAAGCGCAAAACACCACCGAGGCACAGATGAAGATGTTCCTCACCCGCATGGGCGAAGGAACACACATGGTCGTCACCGGCGATCTAACACAGATCGACCTGCCGCCGGGTATCCGCTCCGGGTTGCGGGACGCCGTGGAAACGCTGGAAGGCGTCACGGGCATTGGCTTCACACGCTTTGGCACCCGTGATGTCGTGCGTCATCCGCTGGTGGGACGTATCGTGGATGCGTATGATCAGCGCGCGGCGGCGGCCCGGGAACATTCACGTGGCAAGGCAGGCCGAGGGATTGAAGGGGCGTAACTTGCGGCGAGGGCGCGTAGGACGGAAGGCAAGGCCGGGGGGACAAAGCTTGTCCCCCCGGACCCCCCACCTTAGAATTGGGGCCTCCATTAGCGCCTCCCTCCACATTATCTGCGTTATTTCCTGGAGCTTCCAGGACAACAACCACATCTTGCAAGGATCGCTCAGCGACTTGGGCGATATTTCATGACCGGCGCTTCCATCCTGGTTGAAACCATTGGCTGGCGCCGCCTGATCCGTTTCGCCGAGCAAATCGCGGCGCGCGCCGCCGCCGCCGCCGGCGGTGCCGGCACTGTCGTGCTGTCGTCGGACCGCGCCGTAAAGCGCCTGAACACGCGCCATCGCCGCCGCAACAAACCTACAAATGTACTCACCTTTGAGCCGATGCGGGGCTTCGCCGGCGGCGACATCGTGCTTGCCCTGGAAACCGTGCGCCGCGAAGCCGCCGCCGCTGGCCGCCTGCCGGCCCATCATCTGGCGCATCTGGTCGTCCACGGCGCCCTGCATCTGCGCGGACACGATCACCACCATGCCGGCGAAGCCAGACGCATGGAAATGGCCGAAGCACGCATCCTGCAGCGCATCGGCGTGCCAAACCCGTGGAAACGAAGATGACGGACGATGCCCATAGTACACTGCTGACTCGTATCGGCAGTATCCTGGGTAGCCGCGGCCGCCGCCGCCATCTGGACCATGGCGTGCGCGAGAGCATCGCCGAGTTGGTGGCCGAAGCCGCCGACGCCCCCCACACCCCTGGCCAGATCCCCGACCTCGATCGCCAGGAACGCGCCCTGATCGCCAACGTGTTACGGCTGCGCGGCACCACGGCCGATGACGTCATGATACCCCGCGCCGACATCGTCGCCATGCCGATAGACCTGACTCTCGATCAGGCATTAGAAGTCATTCGGCGCGAAGGTCATTCCCGTATGCCGATTTTCCGTGAACAGCTCGACGAAGTCGCGGGCATGATCCACATCAAGGACGTATTCGCCTATGTCGGCCGGCCCGATGAATTCCGCCTGGAATCCATCTTGCGCCGGCCGCTCATGGTCGCGCCGCAAATTCCGGTGCTCGACCTTCTGTTACAGATGCGCATGAACCGCATGCATCTCGCATTAGTTGTTGACGAATATGGTGGCATCGACGGCTTGCTGACCATCGAGGACCTGGTCGAAACCATCACCGGTGATATCGCCGACGAACATGACGAGCCGGACCTGCCCATGGTGATGGAGCGCCCCGATGGCACGCTCGATCTGGATGCGCGCATGCCGGTCGAGGATTTCGAGAAACGTTTCGGCGCCCAGCTGACGGATGACGAGCGCGAGGCTGACATCGATACTGTCGGCGGACTCGTCTTCACAATTGCGGGGCGCGTGCCGGCCCGTGGCGAAGTGATAAGCCACGCTTCCGGCGTTGAATTTCGCGTGCTGGAAGCCGATGCCCGTCGTATTCGGCGGTTACGCGCGAAGCTGCCGGCGCATCCTCCGACCCAACCGGCGCTCTGACTCGTGTTCGCACACCAATGAGACCACATCCTTCGCGCACAAGGCTATTTCTGCAAGCCACTTATCGAACGGGAAATGACGATGACTGAGTTCGTGCAGGATGCTCCGCGCGCATCGAACCGTTTCCGCACGGACCGGACCTTGCGGCTGGCGCTTGAACGCCTGCTGCCGCGTGACGTGTTCATACATGCCAGCGCGTCGCTTGATCGCTTGGGCGAGCGCGCCGTCACTGAGCTCGCAACCCTCGGCGATCAGGCAGAAACAAATCCACCGAAACTGGTGCCGTTCAATGCCTGGGGGCGACGTATCGACCACATTCAGGTCGACCCCGCATTCGAGCGGTTGGTGCGTATCGGCCAGGAAGAAGGCCTCGTCGCCCTGCCGTACGAGGCCCCATACGGCGCCCATAGCCGTATCGTGCAGGCGGGTTTGATCAACCTGTTTGATCCGGTCACTGCCGTTGCAAGTTGCCCGCTGACGATGACGGACGGTGCCGCATGGCTGCTGAAGAAACACGACCCTGCGCTCGCCGCACGGTATTTGCCGCGCTTGACCGCACGCACGAACGGCTGGACTAGCGGGCAGTGGATGACGGAGAAGGAGGGGGGTTCGGATGTCAGCCGTACCTCGACGATTTACCAGCAGCATGAAGATGGCACGTTCCGTCTAACCGGCACGAAATGGTTCACCTCGGCCACCTCCGCCGATCTTGCAATGGTATTGGCGCGCCCAGCTTATGGCGATGCAGGCAGCGCAGCACTGTCACTCTTCTTGGTCGAGCTGCGACGGCCGGATGGTGAATGGAACAACATTCGCGTCCGGCGACTCAAAGACAAAATGGGCACCAAAGCACTGCCAACCGCGGAGCTTGAACTGGATGGCGCTGTGGCAACACCGGTCGGCGGCCTCGGCAAAGGCGTCGCCAAGATTGCCTCGGTACTCAACATCGCCCGGCTATGGGCGGCACTGGCGGGTCCGGCCGCCGTGGGCCACCTACTGGGGTTGGCGCGCGACTACGCCCACCGACGCGAAGTGTTCGGCAAGCGCCTGAGCCAGCATCCCATGCACACGGCTTGGCTGGCGCAGATTACGGCGGAGTACGAGGCCATGATCGGCCTCTGCATGGAAACCGCTTCGGCCGTTGGCCACGCCGAGCATGGCAGCAATTCCGCTTTGGCCCGGTTGCTAACGCCACTGACCAAGCTTTCCTGCGCCCGTCAGGGCATCTGGGGCACCAGCGAGTTGATCGAAAGCTTCGGAGGTGCCGGTTACGTGGAAGATACCGGCCTTCCAAGGGTGTTCCGAAACGCTCACGTGCACGCAATTTGGGAAGGCACGACCAATGTGCTGGCGCATGATGTTTTACGCGCCCTCGCCAATCGATCGATCGGCGAGGCGTGGCTTGAGCACATCAGCCGCAAGCTTGCCGGCATCACCCACGGTGAACTCGACCCAATTACGCCGCGGATTTCAATTGCTTTGGAAAAGCTCAGACCGCTTGTACTGATGCCGGACGAAGCTGAGGGTAGGCGAATCGCACAGGGCATGGCCCGTATCACCCAGGCCGCGATCATGGCCGAGTCAGCGCAGTGGCGCATCGCCACTAAACAAGATCGTGCGGCATTGATTGCCGCCGAGCTGATTACCCGCGCTCCGCTGGTCGCCGAACCGGGAAGCGATATGCTTCTCGAAACGCTCGCCTACGGCGCAACGGAGGATGGTGTTCCAGCGCACCGCGCTGCGTAACAGAATAATCCGCCGCAACTTTTTGGTCGCTCGCCATTAATGAACCAATGAACAGCCGGGATTTGCTTGCCAGGCCACAGTCAGGCGCAATACCGCGCGCCACCACATTACAAATAAAAAAGCGCTGGGCGCTGTCGCATTGCTAAATCTTGCCCGGCACGCCCCGGTTTATGTGTTGAATGCGACAGTGCCGCGGGCCGGCCTGACGGTCACCCACGACGTTGCCTTCGGTGATCTCCCGCGGCAAAAGCTGGACATCTACCGGCCCTTGCATGGCGCGGACCTGCCCGTGATCATATATTTCTACGGCGGATCATGGCGCACAGGATCAAAGGCCATCTACCCGTTCGTTGCGGCGACCATGGCGCGGGCAGGTGCCGTCGTGGTTGTACCGAACTACCGGCTCTATCCCGACGTCGTCTATCCGGCTTTCCTCCAGGATTGCGCGCGTGCGGTCGCATGGGCCACGCTTCACCGTAGCCAACTCGGCAGCGAGGGCCCGCTTTTCCTCATGGGCCATTCCGCCGGTGCCTACAATACCATGATGCTTGGATTGGACCCCACCTGGCTCCGACAGGCCGGCGCCGGCAACACCCCCATCGCGGGCCTCATTGGCCTGGCAGGCCCATATGATTTCCTGCCAATCACCAACCCCGAAATCCAGCCCGTCTTTCCGAACCCCGAGCCAAGCACACAGCCTATCAACCATATCCAGGCTCGGTCCCAAGCCCGAACGCCGCCACTACTGCTGCTTACGGGCAGCGACGACCGGCAGGTCAAGCCACGAAACACGCAGGCTTTGGCATCAAAAATCGCCAGCGCGGGCGGTACCGTCACCACGCATACCTACCCGGAATTGGGTCATATCGGCCTTATCACAGCTATCGCCCCAATTTTTCAGTGGCGCGCGCCCGTCCTGCGCGACGTGATGGGCTTTGTCGGCGGCAAAATGCCTTTTCAGCCGCCATCCGGCGTGCCAAAGCCTCCGAACCCCGCAACGTAAGCCCCGCTCTTGGCCACGCGCCCCGAGCACAGCATGGAACGACCCCGGCTACATGAACGTCGCCATGGCAACGCGCCGGTTGCTCCCCCCTTTGGTTGCAGCCTGTGCCCGCAACCGTTTACGGGTCATCTTTCTCGCCCTCTTGCTGGCGGCTGCAAGCCTCTGGGTGACGCGTAGCTGGCTCGGCGTTACCACCGACACCGGCGGCATGTTTTCAGCCAGCCT
>FSYC01000165.1_pt1 | contig 11362 bp, 7 predicted proteins | sample 1638431 | NCBI WGS metagenome assembly FSYC01 (sample SAMEA3914788, study PRJEB12502) | metagenome | biome: forest; material: soil | place: Canada | collected 2011-07-03 | depth 0.1 m | reverse complement strand
CACGCGCCGCATTACGATCGCGCGCGAAAACCTGCTCTCCCACTCGCCTTTTTCCGAAAAGCACACCGGCAACAACCCCGCCACCGTGCTGGAACTCTGTGCCGCGATGGTGATGTTCAGCGACAACGGCGCCACCAACGCCATGCTCGCGCAACTCGGTGGCCCGCCCGCCTTCACACAATTCGTCCGCACTTTGGGCGACACCGTCACCAGGCTGGACCGCACGGAAATGGCCCTGAACGAAGCCATCCCCGGCGATCCGCGCGACACCACCTCGCCCCGCGTCATGCTGCACAGCCTGCAGCAAGTCACGTTGGGCCAAACCCTATCGTCAGAATCACGCAAATTGCTGATTGGCTGGATGATCGATTGCCAAACCGGCCTAGACCGTCTGCGTGGCGGTTTGCCCGCCAACTGGCGCGCCGGCGACAAAACCGGCCTCAACGACAAAGGCACCTGCAACGACCTGGCGATCATCTGGCCCCCCGGCCGCCCGCCCGTACTCATCACCAGCTACCTAACAGCGGCCAAGGTAGACCTAGACCACCAAGTAGCCACCCACGCCCGCATAGCCCGCGCCCTTGTGCAAGCGCTGAAATAAACCCCGAAGCCCAATTTCCAAAAGTTTTTTGTTTCTTTTTTTCAAAAAAGAAAGCGCTTTGTTCTTTCAGGGAAAGCGAAAGCCAGAAATAGCCGTCTTCAACACCATTTCGCTATAAATGCGTTCACCCACACCCTCCGAGGCCCCCGCGGCGACCATCAGTGGAACCAGATGTTCTTCCCGGGGATGGGAGTAGCGTCCGCCGGGAGCGGTCGCCCAGGCTTTGAGGGCCTCGGCACGCTGCAATGCGGGTTCCTCGACCGCATGGGTCAGCCACCGATCGAATTCCTGCGAGGGGAAGGTCGAGTGCGGATCACCGTATCCCCGCATGTTGTGGAAGCTCATGCCGGTAGCCAGGATAAGAACGCCTTCATCACGCAGGGGCGCGAGTGCCCTGCCTGCCGCCAGGTGAAGTGCGGGATCCAGGTTTTTATCGACCGACATTTCCACAACCGGGATGGAGGCGTTGGGGAAAGCCACTTTCAGCGGCACGAACACACCGTGGTCGAGGCCGCGCTCGGGATCGATGCGCGCGTGCAGGCCGGCCGCCTGCAGAAGACCGGCGGCTCTACCGGCCAGTGCGGGGTCGCCGGGCACATCGTAGCGCAGTTGGTAGGTGTGCGGCGGGAAGTTGTAGTAATCAAACAGCAAAGGCGGCCGGGCCGCGCCGGTCAGCGCGAAGCCTTCTGTCTCCCAGTGGCCGGAAATCACCAGGATCGCCTTCGGGCGCTCCGGCAGCCGGGTTGGGATCGTCTCCAGGAATGCCTGCATTTCTGTCCACACGCCCGCCGGGTCTTCCATAAAGAAGCACGGGCCACCTCCATGAGGTAAATAGAAGGTCGGCTGGTGGGTTTCGATCTGCATAGTGGTCTCCAGTCAAAGGGAAGATAATTACCGGCGCCCAACCCCCGAAGCCCAACAAACAAAAGTTTTTTGTTTCTTTTTTCCAAAAAAGAAAGCGCGTTCTTATCTCTTAGTGAGCTGCCCGATGCCGCTGCACCAATTGCAGCACCACCTCGGCATAACGGTCCAACTTGGAAACGCCCACGCCCTTAATCTCCGCCAACTCAGCCCGGGAAACAGGCTGCACCGCCGCGATATCGCGCAGCACCGTGTCATGGAATATCACATAAGGCGGTACGGCCTGAGCCTTGGCGATTTCCATGCGCCAGGTACGCAGCGCGTCGAACAATGTTTCCGATTCCGCAGTGCGGGGCGCCGAAGATACCGATATCGCCGAAGATGCGCGTTTCGCAGACGGCATTTTGCCGGGCACCACCGGCTCATCGGCCAACATGACGGTGGTTTCACCGCGCAGAATGGGCCGCGCGGTTTCCTGCACCAATTCCAGGCTCGCGTATTCGCCGGCCTTCACCCGCAATGCGCCGCGGGCGATCAATTGGCGCAGCACGCCGCGCCAGAAATCGCCGGTGCGGTCGCTACCGATGCCGAACAGCGCCAGCTGATCATGACGGTTGCGGGAAACGGCATCCGTCTTTTCGCCGCGCAACACGTCCACCACATGGCGGGCGCCAAACATTTGCCCAGTGCGGTAGATCGCGGACAGCGCTTTTTTCGCCGCCTCCGTGCCATCGAACAGCGCGCGCGGCGATTTGCAATTATCGCAATGCCCGCAAGGCTGTGCCAGGTTTTCGCCAAAACAACCCAACAGCGCCTGCGTGCGGCACGAAGTCACCTCAGCAATGCCGATAATGGCTTCCAGCCGTTGCCGCTGAATTTTTTGTTGCGCTTCCGGCGCCTGGCTCTGCGCCAGCCAGTGCCGCGCCCGGGCCATATCCTCGCCGCCATACAGCAGCAAAGCATGGGCCGGATCGCCGTCGCGGCCGGCGCGGCCGATTTGCTGGTAGTAGGCCTCGGGGCTATCCGGCATGTCCAGATGCATGACGAAACGAACATCCGGGCGATCGATACCCATGCCGAAGGCGATGGTGGCCACCACCACCACCGGCTCGCCGGAGCGGAACCGTGTCAGCGCCACGCGCTTTTCCATCGGTGCAAGGCCCGCGTGGAAGGCGATGGCGGTAAGGCCCTTTTCCTTCAGCTTCAGCGCCGTGCGATCGGTTTTGTTGCGGCTACCGCAATAGATAATGCCGGCCTCGCCTGGGTGCCGCTTCAGGAAATCCAGCATTTGCGTGGTTTCGCTGGATTTTGCGGAGGCGGCGATATTCAGGTTGTCGCGGTGAAAGCTCGCCGTAAAAACCCGCGCATCACGCATATCCAGCGAGGCGAGAATATCGTCGCGCGTGCGCGGATCGGCCGTCGCCGTCAGCGCCACGCGCGGTACACCCGGAAATATTTCCGCCAGGCGTTGCAAGGCGCGATATTCGGGCCGGAATTCGTGCCCCCAGGCGGAAACGCAATGCGCCTCGTCGATGGCGATCAGCGCCAGTTTCTCGCGCCGCAGCCGCTCCAGCGTACCAGCCGACAATAGCCGTTCCGGTGAGACGTAGAGCAAATCCAGCTTGCCGTTAGCCAAAAGATTGGAGACACGCAGGGATTCGTCCGGGTCCAGCTCGGAATGCAGCGCGCCGGCGCTGATGCCGAGTTGCCGCAAGGCGGCCACCTGATCGTCCATCAGGGCGATCAGCGGTGAAACAACCAGCCCCAGCCCACCGCGCGCCAAAGCCGGCACCTGGTAACAGACGGATTTGCCGCCACCGGTCGGCATCAGCACCAGCGCGTCGCCGCCATTGGTGACGTGATGCACCGCGTCCGATTGCAGCCCCCGAAATTCGGGGAAGCCAAAGGTTTTGTGGAGGATCTCTTCGGGGGTCATACGGTCAAAGCCAAGAAAGCGCTTCTTTTTGGAAAAAGAAGCAAAAACTTTTGCTCATTGAGGCGCGCGCTGGATCCACCGCGCACCCCAGGTAGCAAAAGTTTTTTGGTTCTTTTTTTCAAAAAAGAACTGCTTACTGCGAGGATATCGCAATCTCCACCCGCCGGCTCGCCACACCCGTTTCCGGCTGCGCGCCTTTAGCCACCAGCTGCATTTGCGCCGCCGGAACACCAGCCTCCGTAAGCTTGTCAATCACGCGTTGCGCCCGCAATTGGGAAAGATCCTGATCCGCCGCAACGCTGCCTAGCGTATCAGCGTAACCCGTAACGATAATATGTGCGTTCGGCTGCTGCTTGGCCGCCGCGGCGGCGTGGTTGATCACGTCCCTGGCCGAATCGTCCAGCGCGCCGGACCACAGCGGAAAGAACACCACCATCGCCGGCTGGGCCACGGCAGAACCTGCGGTAATCGACGCGATCAGCAAGGCGGCACCGAACAAGGGACGGAGCATGCGGGCGAATCCTGTTCTGAAAGAAGTGTTCATCATGTCATGCCGCGGCCGCGATGGCACGCCCCCCGGACAGGCGCCAGATGCGGTCCAGCCGCTCGGCACCGGTCAGGCGATGGGCGATCAGCAGCACGGTACGGCCTTCTGACGCGGTATTGAGCGTGGCAAAGAAGGCGCGTTCGGTTTCGGCGTCCAACCCAGCGCAGGGCTCGTCCAGGATCAGCACGGGGGCGGCTGAAACCAAAGCGCGGGCCAAGGCGATGCGGCGCCCCTGGCCACCCGATACGCGGGCGCCACCTTCGCCCAGCCACGTATCCAGCTGATCGGGCAGCGCGCGCACCCAGTCGCCGATGGCGGCTTCGTCCAGGGCGCGCCAGAGCTGCACCTCGGTGGCATCGGGGCGGCCGAGCAGCAGGTTGCCGCGGATCGTGTCGTCAAAAATATGCGTGGCCTGGCCCAGCCAGGCGATGCGGTGGCGCAGGTCACCGGCGACCAGATCCGCCAAATCGGTCCCACCGAGCAGCACGCGGCCGGCCTGCGGGGCCACCACTTTCAGCGCCAGGGCCGCCAGCGTGGATTTCCCGGCGCCGGACGGGCCCAGCAGTGCCACATGCGCGCCTGCCGGAATTTCCAAGGTAAGCCCGTCGCACACCAGCGGCGCATCCGGCGTCCAGCGGAAGCCCACCCCTTCGAAGCGCAGCGCGAAGCCGGCCGGAATGGGTTTGGGGTGGGCGGGATCAGGCAGGGCGGCGTCGCCTTCCGCCACATCCAGCACGCGGCGCGCCGCACTGGCGGCCACGCCCGCCGAAACCCCAGCGCGCGGCAGAACCGCGATGGCTTCGAAGCCGGCGATCACCACGAAAACGCAGCCCACTTGCAGCGCCGCCGGCGCGCCATGGGCCGCCAGCACGGCCACCACCGCGAACTGGCCACACAGCATTGCCGCCGCATTGGCCAGCGACACCCGGCTTGCGGCATCCCTTTGCCGCCCGATCAACGTGGTTTCGCGGGCCGCAATCGCCGCCTGCATGCGCTCCTCAGCGCCGAAAGCCCGCACTTCGCGCAAGCCGGTAAGAGTATCCAATGCGGCGATACGCAGGCCGCTCGAAGCTTCGGCCAGGCCCGCGCCGGTGCGCATGGCATCACGCGCCACCAGCAGCGGCAGCACAAAGGCGGCACTCGCGAACAACGCCGCCACGGCCAGCCCCGCCCACGGGGCTTCGCGCGCGGTCAGCACCGCCGCCGCCGGCACCACGAACAGCGCCACCGCCAGCGGCAACAGGATGCGCAGATACAACCCGTCCAGCGCCTCGATATCCGCCACCATCCGGCTCAGCAGATCGCCGGCCGGCCGGAAGCCCAGCCCCCCGGCGGAGCGCGCCGCGAAGCCCCGAAAGAACCACACGCGCAGATCGGCAATGGCGCGGAACGTGGCGCCATGGCTCACCAACCGCTCCAGATACCGCAGCACCACGCGAGCAGTTGCGGCAATGCGCAGCCACAGCGGCGCCGTCAGCACCGCACCTGTCAGCACGGCCGCCACCGCCTCACCCGAAAGCGCCATCAACGCCATGCCCGCGGCGGCCGTCGCCATGGCGATCACGGCGCCGGCGAACAGCCCAGGATAACGCGGACGCCACAGCGCCAGGATACGGAGCAACGCCTTCATGCGGCGCCCCTCGCAGAAACGGCGCGGCCCTCGCGCAAATCCAGCCGCCGCCCACCAAAGGAATGCGCCGCCGCCGAATGGCTCGCCATCACCACCGTGCGCCCCACCGCGAGCCGGCGCAGGCTGGCCAGCACCTCCGCCTCGGTCGCCGGGTCCAGATGCGAAGTCGGCTCATCCAGCAGCAGCAGCGGCGCGTTTTTCAGGAACGCGCGGGCAATCGCCACGCGCTGCGCCTGGCCGCCGGAAATACCGTGCCCGCCCTCGCCGATGGGCGTATCCAGCCCCGCCGGCAGTTCGGCCGTAAAATCCGTCACCCGCGCCAGCCGGGCGGCTTCCGCCACTTCGGCGTCCGTCGCCTCCGGCCGCGCGAAGCGGATGTTTTCGCGAATAGTGGTGGCGAACAAAGTCGGCCGCTGACCGATCCACGCCGTCAATGTGGCCAGCGCGGACGGCACAACGTCGGCAATGTTGGCGCCATTGATCAGCACGCGGCCTTCATCGGCGCGAATAAACCCCAGCAGCAGCTCGATCACCGTGGATTTGCCGGCCCCGGAAGGCCCCGCCAGCACCATCATTTCACCAGCGGGCAGCACGAAGCTCAGCCCATCCAGCGCCGGCCCGCGGCTGGGGTCCCACGTAACGCGCACGTTCTGAAAGGCAATCGTAACGCCGCTGGCTTGCACCGTGCGAATCGCCAAAGCGGGCGCGGCCGCCGGCATGGCCGGCAGCGCCATCAGCGACTCGGCAGCCCCCGTGGCATGCATGCGGTCCTGGTAGGCGGCCGAAAAGGCGCGCAGCGGGGCGAAGAACTCCGGCACCAGCAGCAGCACGAACAGCGCCAGCACCGGCGACCCGCTATGGCCGATCAGCGCGTGCCGGTAGCGCAGCGCCAGCGTCACCAGGGCGGCCGCCGCCGCACAGTCCAGAATAGCCGAGCTCAGAAACACCACGCGCAGCACGCGCATGGTGCGGGCGCGCAATTCGTCAGCCGCCCGGGCGAGGCTCGCCGCCTCATCGGCGGCACGGCCAGCCAGCACGATCGTCGCGATGCCGCGGATCCGGTCCAAAAACCGCGCCTGCAAGCGGGACATCGCCAAATGCTGATTGCGGCTGGCGGCCGCGGCCCCAATACCCGCCACGGCCTGCCCCAACGGCACCAGACACCCCGTAGCCAGCAGAATGGCCGCGCCAATACGATCCACGCTGAACACAGCCGCCAGCACCAGAACCGGCCCGGCCAGTGCCAACGCCGCAGCCGGCACCCAACGCGCATAAAGGCCGTCCATCGCCTCAACATGATCCACCGCGGCGCTGGCCAAATCAGCCGAGTGGCGGGTGCGCAGCAGTGCCGGACCCGCATGTAGCAGGCGCGCCATGATGTCCGCCCGCAGCGTGGCCCTCCCAGCGGCACCCGCATCGAAAGCGCGGCGATCCGCCGAAAACACTGAGCCCGCACGCAGCAGCGCCAACGCGGCAAAGCCAATCAGATAGAGCGGGTAAGGCGTCTCACTCGCCAGTGCGGCACCCAGCAAGGCGGCCAGGCACCAAGCCTGCGCAATGCCGGCCGCGATGCTTGCCGCCCCCAGAAGAACGACGGGGGCAGCACGCCGCCGGCCCTGGCGCGTCTGTTGGCGGGTCCAGGCCCGGGCGGCTTTCTTGGCGTCCTGCATATCGATGATGGATGTAGCTTTGGCAGGCTGATCCGGCCAGGGCCTTGTGATGGATCAAATCGCCGGCGGCCGGGTAAGGCAAAGGCAAGCAGTTCTTTTTTGAAAAAAAGAACCAAAAAACTTTTGCTTATAGGGCGTGCGCGTTGCGGCAACGCGCGCGCCAATGGACAAAAGTTTTTGCTTCTTTTTTCAAAAAGAAGCGCTTCCTTCCTTGGCCGGCTTCAACCCCACCTGGCCCGCGATAATCCGATCCACCACGCGCCGAGGCAGCAGCCGCGGAATGGTCCAATTGGCCAAACCATTGATAACCACCGCGTAGCGCGTGGCGGGCTTCGTCGCGGACAATGCCGTCCAGATCACCGCGCCGACTTTCTCAGGCGGATACCCCGCACGGCCGGTTTTCAGGAAATAGGCGCGAAAGCGTTGCAGCGCCGGGGCGTAAGGGCTGTTCAAATACGGCTCGATCGGCGTTTCCTCAGCCTTGTCCCAGATCGGCGTGGCGACGGAGCCGGGCGCCACAATCACCACATCGATACCGAACAGCATCAGCTCCCGCCGCAGACTCTCGGAAAGCCCCTCCAGTGCATGCTTGGCGGCGGCGTACCCACCCAGAAAAGGCGGCGCCATCCGGCCGCCGACCGAGCTGAGATTAATAACCCGTCCCGGCGCACCCGAAAGCCCCGGATCTGTGCCCAACAGCGGCAGAAAGGCCTGTGTCACGATCAGCGGGCCCATGAGGTTCACCTCAATCTGCTCGCGAAATTCGGCGATGGGTTGCAGCGCCAGCGGCCCGGCCAGTGCCACGCCCGCATTATTCACCAGCCCGCCCAGCCGCTTGCCTCCAAGCGCCGTGCGCACGGTGGAAGCGGCCGCCGCCACCGCCGCCTCGTCGCGCACATCGAATACCAGCGGCGTGAACCGCTCCCCCAGCTCCGCCTGCAGCGCCGCGGCCGCCTCCAGCCGCCGCACACTGCCAAACACGTGGGCGCCATGGCTGGCTGCAATGCGCGCGGCAGCGGCACCGATGCCGGTGGAAACGCCTGTTATAACAACACTATCGGGCATTGGGCGGGCTCTCCTGCGGGGGACGTGACTCCATGGCAGGCGTGGCCATGAACATCAACGCCCCAGCCGGCGCGGGTGAGCCCCCTCAGCAGAGCACCGCACCGTCCCCGGCTGGCGGCGCGGCGATAGCGGGCGCCGCGTCGGAAAAAAAGCCCGCGCGCCGCATGGCCCAAACCAGCACCACGGCGCCGGCAACCATGATGGGCGAAGCTAGCCAGCTCCCCTCCGGCCCCACGGCGCCGCCGCTGAGGCGCACATCGCCAACGGCATGGGTGATCAACATATGACCCTGCATCATCATCCCGCTATCCGGCGTGCCATAGAGATAGGACTGCGCCCAATCCCACGCGGCGTGAAAGCCGATGCTGAGCCATAGCGAGCCGCTGACCCACAGCAGAAAGCAGAGCACCAGCCCCGCCACCAATACTTGGGTAACCCCCGCCAAAGTCTCACCGCCATTTTGCAAATGACTAACCGCGAACAGCAGCGACAGCAGCACCGCCGCCGGCCAAAATCCGATACCGCGGGCCAGCGTCGTTTGCAGGTAGCCGCGAAACAAAGCCTCCTCGGTTACGCCGGTCAGCGTAAACCCCGCGAGCCAGACGAGCCCGTAGCCCAAAATCCGCGGCAACCCATGCAGCGCCAGGCCACCGAACGCGATGTAACCGCCGGCCGCCAGAACACCCACCAACGCGGACAGGCACAGCGCGCCACCCGGCAAACCCCAGAAAAAATGCGCGGCCGCGCGCGGCCCGGCGAGGCCATAGGCCCAAAAGGGCTTACCCTCGATCCAGCCCATGATCGCGGTCAGGGCCAGCACCGCGGCAACTTGAATACCCTCCAGCAGCAGTTCCACCCGCGGAGCAATCTCGCCCTTCGGGAAGCCCATATGGCCGTGCATCGCAGCCCGGGCGGCGAGCGCCAACGCCATGAACATGCTGATGAAAATCAGCACACCCCAGCCGGGCCGCAGGCCGGCGGTGCCGATGAAAACGGGGCGTAACTTGCCCTGCGCGGTGCTGCTTACGAGCCGCATTATCCAATCCCCTTGTATGGCGCACACTGCGCGCGGCACCAGCACAGCAAGCCTCGTGCCGCGGCATGACATACGGGCGAGAGCCGTGAGCGCGGCGCATTGGTGGCCTAGATCACCAGGAGTCGGTGATTCACCCCACTTATGCGAAGGAAAAAGAAAGGCGTTCTTTTTTGAAAAAAGAACCAAAAAACTTTTGTCTGTTTGGGAGTGGGACGAACCGATGCGCTAAAAGTCGTTTTGTCTTGACTCTGAACGGTTAAGGCTTATGTGAACGCCGTCTGACAGGTCCAGCCGTGCGCGGCCAAGGGCCTGTTTTTGTTCAACCCGGCTGCCCCGCTTATCGAACAGGGGGGCGGTAAGCCGTGTGGCCCGCGAAGACGGACCAGGCGCAGACCCATTGTTCGCTCCCTTCACGGAAGCGTCACACAAACAGGAACACATCTCTCACATGGCATCAAGCGCCGCTCGCGTTCTCGACCATAACGATCATTTTGGGGGTGAGGATTTCTCCACCCTGCTCGATGAAACCCTGGGCTCCGACACTGGCTTCGACGGCTCCGTCGTCACCGGCCGGGTGATCCGCCTGACCGAAGAATTCGCCATCGTCGATGTCGGGTTGAAGAGCGAGGGCCGCGTCGCCCTGAAGGAATTCGGCCCACCGGGCCAGAAGCCGGACGTCAAGCCCGGCGACATGATCGAGCTGTATGTCGAACGGTATGAAGACCGCGACGGCAGCATCGTTCTCAGCCGCGAAAAGGCCCGCCGGGAAGAAGCCTGGACCAGCCTGGAGCGTGCGTTCGAAGCCAATCTGCGCGTCAACGGCACCATCTACGGCCGCGTCAAAGGCGGCTTCACGGTCGACCTCGGCGGCGCCGTGGCCTTCCTGCCCGGCAGCCAGGTCGATATCCGCCCCGTGCGCGACGTCGGCCCGCTGATGGGCATGCCGCAGCCCTTCCAGATCCTGAAAATGGACCGCGCCCGCGGCAACATCGTTGTCAGCCGCCGCGCCGTGCTGGAAGAAACCCGCGCCGAGCAGCGCAGCGAGCTGATCCAGGGCCTGAAAGAAGGCATGATCCTGGACGGCGTGGTGAAGAACATCACCGATTACGGCGCGTTCGTGGACCTCGGCGGCGTCGATGGCCTGCTGCACGTCACCGACATCGCGTGGCGCCGCATCAACCACCCGGCCGAAGCCCTCACGATTGGGCAAGCTGTGCGCGTGCAGGTGATCCGCTTCAACTCCGATACGCAGCGCATCAGCCTCGGCATGAAGCAGCTTGAGGCAGATCCGTGGGATGGCGTGACGGCGAAGTATCCGCCTGGCGCCAAGTACAGCGGCCGCGTCACCAACATCACCGACTACGGCGCATTCGTGGAACTCGAGCCGGGCGTCGAAGGCCTGGTGCATGTTTCCGAAATGTCCTGGACCAAGAAGAACGCCCATCCCGGCAAGATCGTGGCCACCAGCCAGGAAGTGGATGTGCTGGTTCTCGACGTGGACAGCAGCAAGCGCCGTATTTCGCTGGGCCTGAAGCAGGTGCAGCGCAATCCGTGGGAAGAGTTCGCCGAGCAGCATCCGGTGGGCAGCACGGTGGAAGGCGAGCTTCGCAACATCACCGAGTTCGGCCTGTTCATTGGCCTCGCTCCCGAGATCGACGGCATGGTCCACATGTCCGACATCAGCTGGGACGAAGCCGGCGAAACCGCCATCAATGCCTACGAGAAGGGCAGCATGGTGAAGGCCAAGGTGCTGGATGTGGACGTTGAGAAAGAGCGTATTTCGCTCGGCATCAAGCAGCTGCAGGACGATCCCGCCGCCGAGAGCCTGAACAAGGTTCACAAGGGCGACGTGGTGACCTGCATCGTCACCGCCATCCAGGCCAATGGCGTGGAAGTGAAAGTGGACGACATCCTGACCGGCTTCATCCGCCGCGCCGAGCTGGCGCGCGACAAGTCCGATCAGCGTCCGGATCGCTTCGCGGTCGGCGAGAAGGTGGATGCCAAGATCACGGCCAT
>FSYC01000227.1_pt1 | contig 11451 bp, 8 predicted proteins | sample 1638431 | NCBI WGS metagenome assembly FSYC01 (sample SAMEA3914788, study PRJEB12502) | metagenome | biome: forest; material: soil | place: Canada | collected 2011-07-03 | depth 0.1 m | reverse complement strand
CCGCATGCTGTCAACCCGCTTGCGTCGGATTTCCGCGGCGAAAATGGGACCAAAACGGTTCCACCAGAGCCGCACGGTTTCGTGGCAGATGTCGATCCCTCGCTCAGCGAGTAGGTCCTCGACATTGCGCAGCGAAAGCGGGTAGCGGACATACATTTGCACGACGAGCCGGATGACCTCGGGCGCATTGTCGAAGTAGCGGAAGGGGCTTTTCAATGGGGCATTCATCAGCCCACGGTAGCGCCAGGTCACCCCAGATGCAATTTGGGCTGACAAAGCCGTTTCGGAAAACCAGGTCGTTGCACCTTCATGAATTGAGCGGTTGGACCTACGCGTCGAGATCGAGCACTGGCCCGATAGGCACGATGCCGCTGGGATTGAGCCAACGGTGGCTGCCGAAATAATGGGCCTTGATATAGGCCATGTTCACTGTCGGGCGGATTTTGGGATGCTGATACAGGCGACGCGTGTACTCCCATAGCCGAGGGTAGTCGACGAGCCTGCGCAGGTTGCACTTGAAATGCCCGTAGTAGACGGAATCGAACCGGATCAGGGTTGTGAACAGGCGGATATCGGCTTCAGTCAGCCTGCCCCCTACCAAATACGATCGATCGGCCAAACGCGCCTCCAGCCAATCCAAAGTCTCAAAAACGCCGTAGGCGGCGGCCTCATATATGTCGGCCATCTTGGCGAAACCCGCGCGATAAACACCATTGTTGAGGTTTGTGTAGACCCGCGCGTTAACGCTTTCGATTTCCTCCCGATGTTCGGCAGGAAAATAGTCGCCTGGCAGCGCGCCCAGATCATCGAACGCGGTGTTGAACATTCTGATGATTTCGGAGGATTCGTTCGACACGATCGTTCGCTCAACCTTGTCCCAAAGGACTGGGACCGTGACCTTCGAAGTGCAATGCGGGTCCGCCCGCGTGTAGAGCTCGTGGAGTTTAGCAAAACCGTTGACGGTATCAGGGACAACGCCAAGGCCTGGATCGAATGTCCAACCTTCCTCGCCCATCAGCGAGTGGACGGCGGACAGGCCCACCAGATGGTCGAGCCCCTTGAGGCTGCGCATGATCAGGGTACGATGCGCCCACGGACACGCCAGCGAAACGTAAAGGTGGTAGCGGCCGGCCTGTGCTGGAAAGCTGGGCGTTCCGTCGATAGGCGCCCCATGGGCTGTAACCCAACCTCGGAAGGTTGACGGCTTTCGTTGGAAAGTCCCATTGGAAGCTGAGGTTTCGGGGGTAGTACGGCACCAGTGGCCGTCGATCAGTTCGCCCATGGCTTCAGCTCCTAACACTGCACTAAGAAAGCGCTTCTTTTTGAAAAAAGAAGCAAAAACTTTTACTCATTTAGGTAAGCGTTGAACCCAACGCGTACCCAAAGGAACAAAAGTTTTTTGGTTCTTTTTTTCAAAAAAGAACTGCTTGCCTTCATCTTCCATGAGTCACATTCAATACCGATTGGCATCACTTGGCGGAAGCGACTTGCGGGGCCGGCTCGGCGATTCCACCGCCGGCGGCCAGGAACAAATTGACCGTCCGGACGTAACGTTGGATTCGGGCCTGAACCAGATTAAGTTCAGCAAGCTGTTGAAGCCGCTGGGCATCAAGCACCTGCACAACACCAGCATTCCCCACCCCGTAGCCCAGCCGCGCCAGGCCCAGGGCCGAATTCGCTGAGTCGAGCGCCTGCTGTTCCGCCTGAACGGCATCGGCCGAATTGGACAGACCATGCAGATTATCCGCGACCTGCTGGAACGCGGCGAGAACCGTCTGTTGATACTGGGCGAAAGCGGCGTGGTAAGCGTCCTCCGCGGCCCGGCGCTTCGCTTGCAACGCGCCGCCGTGGAAAATCGGCGCCGCAAGGCCGCCCATCAGGCTCCAGGCCGCCCCGGCGGGGCCCGAGATCAGGCCCTCCCCGGCTACGTCGGCGCTCAGCGTGATCCGCGGATAGAGATCGGCGGTTGCGATCCCGATTTGGGCGCTGGCAGCATGGAGCTGCGCCTCCGCCGCGCGGATATCCGGGCGTGCGCGCACGAGGTTTGCGGGCACCGCCAACGGAATGTCCCGCGGCAGCGTCATCGCGGTAAGGCTGAACGCGGGCGCTTTCCATGTCGCCGGCGCCTTGCCGACCAGGATCGCCAAAGCATCTTCAGCGACATTGCGTTGCTGATGCAAAGGCGGAAGCAGGGCACGGTCCCGGTCGAGTTGGCTTTGGGCCGTAGTCACATCGATCCGCGTAGCGACGCCCGACGCGTTCGCCGTCTGAACGAGTTTCAGGTTTTGCTCATCTGATTCGACGACGTTCTGGACCACATCAATTTGGGCGCGAACCGAAGCGATCTGCAGCGCCGTCATCACGGTATCCCCGGCAACCGCCAGGCGGGCCGCGTTCATTGCCTCGGCGCCGACCTCGGCATCGGCGGCCGCGAGCTCGATCCTGCGCCGCGTTCCTCCGAAAATATCCATGTCATAGCTGACGGTTACGCCGCCGGTATACGAGGAGAAAACGGGAAAGGTGTAAGCCTCCGGGCCGAGGAAGGACGCCCCGTATTGCCGGCGCCCTACGCCCCCGTCCGCGTCCACCTGGGGATAGAGCCCGCCGCGCTCGACCGCGACCTGTTCCGCCGCACGGGCCAAATTGGCCCGCGCGATGCCGAGCGTTTTGTTGTTGTCGAGCGCGAGTGCCACGGTCTGGTTCAGCGTGTCCGACCCCATCCCGGTCCACCAGTCGGCCCGCAGTGGCGCGCCCAGTGCCAGACGCTGCGCAACCTCGCCGCGCCCAGGCGCGCCCAGAGCGGTTGTCGGATCGACCAGGTAAGCCTGCTCGGTGGGCCGGGCGGGCGCAGAGAAATCAGGCCCGACAGCGCAGCCGCCAAGGGCGATTATGGCGGCAAACCCGGCAGGCGCGCAGCCGCGGGAGCCCCAAGCACGATTGACGCCCTGAAGGCTTGAGACGGGGTTCTGGGATGCTTTGCTTCGAACGATTTGTGATTGTGTGGCCATGGTCAATGCGCCTCCCCCGACGCGCCGGCTTTCGCCTTCTTCAGCAGCAGCACCGCTACCAGGGCCACGCCGAGAAGAACGCTTTGGAAGATAATCGTGTCACTGAAAGCCAGCATGGACGCCTGCCTGCGGATCACGCGGCCGACGGCAACCATGGCCTCGTGGCGGGCGAAGGCCGGATCGGCGAGGCCGTGCACCATGATGGTGTGGGTCAACTGATCCAGCCGAAGCCGCGTGGCATCGGCGAGCAGCGAAACCTGGGCGGTCAGCACATTGGAATGGAATTGCTCGCGCTTGGTAAGGAACGTCTGGAGAACTGCGATGCCGATCGCGCCTCCGAGATTTCTGATCATATTGAACAGGGCCGCCGCCGACCCGGCATGCTCACGCTGGATGCCGGCGATCGCGATCGCCGACAAGGGCGTCATGACCAGCGCCTGGCCGAGCGCCCGTACCAGGCTCGAGGAGATAAATTGCGGCCCGGAGAAGTCTGCGGAGATATTGGTCGCCAGCAGGCTGCCGGCGATGAACAGTACGAAGCCCACTGCCACCAAAGCGCGCGGGTCGACATACCTCATAACCCGCGGCATCAGCGGCAGGATGAGTAGCTGAGGCATGCCGATCCAGATCAGGACGGTGCCGATCTGTTCGGCGTTGTAGCCCTGGATCCGCGCCAAATAGAGCGGAACAACGTAGAGCCAGCCATACATCGAAAGGCCGAAGAAGAAGTTGGCAAGGCTGCCCAAACCGAAATTGCGGCGTGCCAGAAGCCGCAGATGCAACAACGGGTTCTTGCGGACAAGCTGGATAATCACGAACCCGATCAGCGCGATAACGGCAATGATCGAGAGCCGCACAATGAAAGCCGAGCCGAACCAGTCGTCCTTGTCGCCCTCTTCGAGCACGGTCTCGAGCGAGCCTAACCCAATGGCGATGGTGGCAATGCCCAGCCAGTCGCCGCGGCGGAGCTGGCCGAGTTGGCGGGGCTCGGCATCGAGCGCGAACCACAGCATGCCGAACATGATCGCACCCGGCAGCAAATTGACGAAGAAGATCGATTGCCAGCCAAAGGTCTCGTTGCAGTAGCCACCGATGACCGGGCCGATCGAAGGTGCAAATATTGCTGAAATGGAATAAATGGACAGCCCGATCGCATGCTTGGATGGCGGCAACCGGGTCATGATAATGGAGAAGGCGAGTGGGATCAGCACGCCGCCGGCAAAACCCTGCAACGCGCGAACCACAATCATCTGGGTGAGGTTGGTCGTGAAAGCGCAGGCAACCGTCAGCACCAGAAACAGCAGCGTATTGGTCAGCAGGTACGTGCGCGTGGAGAACACGCGGGCGAGCCAGCCGCTGATCGGGATGACGATGATCTCGGCGACCAGATAGGCGGTCATCACCCAGCCGCCCTCATCCGCGCCGGCGCCGATGGCGCCCTGGATATCGGCCAAGGACGAGCTGACGATCTGGATGTTGAGGATAGCGAGGAAAGCGCCCAGGCAGGCGCCGACGACGGCGATCCAGGTCTTCAGCGACACCGCATCCGTATCGGCCCGCGCGACGGGTATGGACGGGAGCGGCTGCGGACGCAGTCCACCCGGTGCCGCAAGCGTGGCGCTGGACATGGTCAGTATGCCGCGGTTCGGCGGGGCTCCGCCACGGCCGGCGGCCGTGTGTCGATCGATGCGGATACGGACATGCCGGGCCGCAGCTTTCCGGCCAGGGCATGGTCGGACGGAAAGACGATCTTCACCGGGATGCGCTGGACGATCTTGGTGAAGTTGCCCGTGGCGTTGTCAGGCGGCAGCAGGCTGAACTCCAAGCCACTGGCCGGCGCCAGCGTGTCAACCCAGCCGATGATGTCATCACCCGGGAAGGTGTCGACCTGGATCCGCGCGGGCTGCCCAGGCACGACATCGGTCAGCTGGGTCTCCTTGAAATTCGCGATCACGTAGACCTGCCGCAGCGGCACCAGCGCCATCAGCTGCGTTCCTGCCTGCACATACTGGCCGACCCGCACGGTGCGGGCGCCCACCGTGCCGTCCACCGGTGCTACGATGTCGGTATATCCGAGGTTGAGCTCGGCCTGGCGGTGCGCCGCCTCGGCGCCGGCCTGCTGCGCCTGGGCCAGCTGGCGTTGGGCTGTAAGAACCTTCACCTGCTGGCGCGCCGTCAGCGCGGCCGCCTTCAGCCGCTCCAGGGACGCGCTTTGCTCCGCCACATCGGTGGATGCCGTGTCGGCCTGTTCTGTCGAGCCATAGCCAACCTGGGCCATCTTGCGGCGCCGCACATCGTCACGCCGTGACAGGCCCAGCGCCGCGGTGGCAGCGGCGACACTGGCGTCCGCCTGACCGATGACCGAGTCCTGCGCGGTTATCTGCGCGTCGAGATTGGCGACTGAGGCCGCCGCGGCGGCGACACTGGCGGTTGCCGCGTCGAAAGCAGCGCGGAAGTCGCGGGCATCGATCCGGGCCAGCGTCTGGCCGGCCTTGACGGTTTGATTGTCGTTTACAAGCAGCTTAGCGATGTAGCCGGAGACTTTTGGCGATACCATCGTGGAATCGGCCTGGATGTAGGCATCGTTGGTCGTTTCGATGAACTGGCCGACACGCACGTAATGAAAGCCTTCGGCGCCCGCGGCCCCGAGCAGGGCGAGTAGACAGGCGCTGCCCACTGCCCGCAGGGCGAACCGCCGCGTGATAAAGCGGCCAGTGCCTTTTTCGCCAGCGCCGCTGACAAGAGCTTGTCCCAATGCGGTCACGCGATCGACGGCTGCGCCAAGGCGCAATTACCCGGGATGCAATAGAGTTTCACGACAACAGTCCTTTTCGAGGCGCTACGATGGCGGTAGCCGCCCACGCTTGAAACCCTATGTAGACGGAAACGATAGGTGCGGGAGGTGCTGGATTGACAACACCTCGTTCTCGGATCGAGAACAGGGGGATGCAAGACGTCAACGATCTCTATTATTTCGCGCTGGTGGCGCAGCATGCCGGCTTCTCGGCGGCCGCGCGCAAGCTGCACATCGCCAAATCGGCGTTGAGCAAGCGCGTCGCGCGGTTGGAAGACCGGATGGGGACGCGTCTCATCGAACGGTCGTCGCGGGGATTCCGGCTGACGGCGCTAGGCGAGGAGGTCTTCAGCCAATGCGAAGGCATCATCGCAGGCGTCGAGGGGGCGCAGGCCGCGGCGATACGCGCAACCGCACGCCCGCGTGGTGTCGTCCGCTTCGCCTGCCCGCCCGGACTGGCCTACGATGCCGTCTCGTCGATCCTGCCCGGCTTCCTGTTGACCTACCCGGAAGTGCGTCTGGCAATGGCAGTATCCAATCGCCGGGTCGATCTGATCGAGGATGGATTCGACGTGGCGCTGAGGGTACGCGAACAGCTTGATAGCGACGCGGCACTGGTGGTGCGCAGGCTCGGCTTCAGCCGGCGTATCCTTGTAGCCAGCCCGGCCCATCTGGCGATACGCCCCCCACCGGGCGCAGTAGCCGGGCTTGCCGCAGGCCCGACACTATCGGTTGGCGACGAGATCGGCCCGGAGCGCTGGCGCTTTTTAGGCGTGGATTCAGCCGAAGCCAGCGTCGAGGTGACGCACAGTTTCGTCGCCAGCGATTTTCGCGTGCTGCTGGAGGCCGCGATTGCGGGGGTCGGCATTGCGCTGGTGCCGCAGGCCAACTGCCGGGCCGCACTCGCGGACGGTAGGCTCGCCCAGGTGCTGCCCGGCTGGCATTCACTTGATAGCATCGTCCATCTCGTATTCACGACCCGGCGCGGCCTGCTGCCGGCAACAAGGGCGCTGGTGGACTATCTCGCCCAAGAACTCCCGTCTCGCCTGTGAGCATCCGCTGTTTGCCGTCGCGATCACATTGAAGTCGAGAGACGCGAGGCATTCGGACTCGTGCGATATCGAACAGCGAGGCTGCCAATTTTTGTATGGCTTCCACGACGGTGCTGTTCGTCCAGCGAGAACTCGTCTCCACTTGGGCACGACTAGGGCAGGACGCACTTGGCCTCAGACGTCCAGAGACCGCCACTCGGCTTGGGCGGCCAAGCGTCGAACCTTGTAGTCGTGCCGGCTGATGAGGTGGCGGTCCTGATTGAAGTGGTTATGAAGGCCGGCGTGGACGGAGCTAAATTTCTGAAGCGTCTTCATGCTTCGAAATCTGAGCATTTCACGCTCTCGTCGTCTGAAAGGTTGGTGTGAATTCTCGGCTCGGTTGTTGAGGCGACGGCCCACCTCCTGCCGATCGGTGTTACCAATATCATCCATTGCCGCGCGGTACAAGCGAAGGCGAGCGGTAACGATCACGCGGGGTCTACCGTGCCGCTTCATCGCACTCTTGATGAACTTTGGTGCTGCAGCCTTATCTCTTTGCTTGCTGGCAAAGGACGCCAGCACTTCGCCCTCGTGGTCTACCGCGCGCCACAGATAGTGCATCTCGCCGTTGATTTTCAGGTAGACCTCGTCGAGGTGCCATCTCCAATGTGTGTGACCCCGCATGCTATCAACGCGTTTACGCCGGATTTCCGCGGCGAACATTGGTCCGAACCGATACCACCAGAGTCGGACGGTTTCGTGGCAAATGTCGATCCCGCGCTCGACCAGCATTTCCTCAACGTTGCGCACTGACATGGGATAGCGCACGTACATCTGCACGACGAGTTGGATGACTTCTGGCGAGCTGTCGAACTAGCGGAAGGGGCTCTTCATCAACCCAAGGTAGCGCCAGGTCATGTCGAAGGCAATTTGGGCTAACAGTGCCCGCACCCGTAGTCGAAGCCGTCGTTCGCCCCGCGTTTTTCGGGGAGATTCGAACGTGCACGGCGGCGACACACCAAAACACGACCGGCGAGGGCATTCCCTTGACAGGCCCACCTCCAGTCCCTAACACTTCACCATATGGCGAAGTCTCCTGCATCAACCCTTGATCACACGTTCGCAGCACTTGTCGATCCGACCCGCCGCGCAATCTTGGCGCGGCTGGAACAGGAAAACAGAATTTCGATCAGCGACTTAGCGCGTCCCTTTGCGATCAAGCTCCCGGCCGTGATGAAGCATCTCGACGTGTTGGGTGAGGCGGGGCTGATCATCCGATCCAAACAGGGCCGCACTGTGACCGTCCAACTTGTGGCCGGACCAATGGAGGAAGCGATGGACTGGCTGCGGCGCTATGAGCGCTTCTGGTCGGCTCGTCTCGATCGGCTCGTCGCTCGCGCTGAGGAAGAGGAAGCGAAGGTTCAGTCGGCGGAATTGCGGGAGCACGATGAATGACCAGCCTCACCATCATCCGTCGCATCGCGGCCCGTCCGGCGATCGTCTTCGATGTGTTGACGACGCCGGAGGGCATCGGTTGCTGGTGGGGGCCAGACGATGGTCCGGTGTTGGTTGCCGAAACCGACGTTCGTGTGGGCGGCAGATTTCGTGTGCGCTTCCGCCTGCGCGACGGCACCGAACACGAGAGTAGCGGCGAATATATCGAGGTCGTTCGGCCGACGCGTCTGGTGATGAGCTGGCGCTGGACGGAAGGTGGCGAGCCCGACGAAGCTGGCGAGGAATCGCGCATTGAGATCGATCTGCGTCCTGTCGATATCGGCACGGCGCTGACATTTACCCACGCGCGTCTTCGCACCGAAGCATCTCGCAATAGCCACGAAGGGGGATGGAGCGGTGCGCTCGACAAGCTTGAGCGGCATTTCCAGAAGCTCGAGGAGAGGAACCTGGCGTGATCACGCGTGATGTGGTATCGATATAGAAACGAATTGCCATGAGGCGCGAGTGTCTGGCCGAAGGAAACCTTAGGCCAGCAAGCGGGATCGCCTCCCCGAGTGGTGGAAAGGAACCTCGGCATGACCGTATCGTTTCGTCGAAGCTTGGCAGGACCCGCGGCGGCCGCGCTGCTGGCAGCCTCTGGCCCCGTCGTGGCGCAATCCGCCGCGTCTGGCCCCGTCGTGGCGCAAACCGCCGCGTCTGGCCCCGTTGTCGCGCAAACCGCCATCCCGCCGCAAGCTGACGCCACCAGGTCGGAATCGATTGTCGTCCGCGAAAAGCGGCTGCTGCAGAAGGAGAAAAATTCGCCGTCCGCCGTCACCGAGCTTGGCCGAAGGCAGATCGCCGCGGTCGGCGTCTCCGGCAGCCCGGCCTCACTGCTGCGCCAGGCGCCCTCGGTGTATGTCTATCAGCAGGGGCTCGGCGACAATGACCCGCAACTCACCATTCGCGGCCTGCGCGGCCTGGAAATCGCTACCACGCTGGACGGCGTACCAACCCAGGACCTGCTGGCGCCCGGGAATTTCTACCTCGCCAACAATCTCGGCGGCGTCTTCACGCTCAACCAGATCAGCGGCGTGCACATCTATCCGGGCGTCGCCTACCCCGACAAGAACACATTCGGCACGATTGGCGGCACCGTCGCCTACGACAGCAAGCGGCCGACCGATGATTTTTATCTCGACCTCACCGGCTCGGCCGGCTCGTTCGGCACCTACAAGGAGGGTTTCGAACTCAATTCCGGAGAGCTCGACAGCCCGCTCGGCACCGGCGGCAACGCACTGAAAGTGCTATTGAACTATTACAACCTGCAAAGCCAGGGCTACATCGACAGCACCGCGATCCGCGAGAACGAAATGGAATTCGCGCTCGACAAACCCTACGACGACGGACTCTCGCACTTCCAGGTGACGGTGCTCTACAACACCGCCAACGGCTATGTGCAGAACGAGCCGTTGCCGCTGCCTTACCTGGACAAATACGGGCTGTTCAGCAACTACCCGACATCGCTGACATTCAACCGAGAGAGTAACGACTACAAGACACTGATCGTCAAGGACGACACCTACATCAACGATTACATCCAGGCCCTTGTCACCGGGTTCTACATTGGCGGCAACAGCCTCGAGAACGACTACGGCGACATTAACCTAAGCACGCCGAACGGGGTCGCCGGACCGCTCACCGTGGGGGGCGCCCCGCCGTTCATCAATACGTTTGCGGGCTTTGGCGATGGGGGGATATTTGGCCCGCCGATGCCGCCGCCGCTGGGCATTTTTGGCGGTGGCCTTGGCTATGGCGGCTTCTTCTACGGCCGTGGACACACTTACAACCCCTACGCACTCTATCCGATTGGCAGCAAGAACTGCCCTGCCGCGCTCGCGGCTCTCTATGAAAAATACCAGGGCAACGCGAATCTCGTGCCGTGCGGCCTCAACGACGAACTGCTTGTCGGCCACACCGATACCTACGGCATTCAGCCGCGCGTCGAGATCATTCCGCCGGAAATCGATGGCATCGGCAACACCATCAAGATCGGCGCGCTGATCGCCAAGGAAACGTCTCCGACCGGCCCGGCGTCTGACGATGGTGTGCTCGGCCAGGAGTATTTCGGCGGTACACCGAACACGCCTCAAGATGCCGCGCACGCCTTCGGCGACGAGGAGGGCGGCACCTGGCGTATCATCTACCAAGGCTACGCGCAGGACAAAATTGACCTGTTTGGCAACACGCTGCACATCACCCCCGGCTTCACCGTCGAGGGTACGTATTCCGGCGATGCCGGTGATGCGGTGTTTCTTAGCAAGGACTCGGCCGGATTCGGGCCGAACGGTTTCTTCGGGCCGAACTCGGTCACCAATGGCGGCACCGGAACAAATATCGATCGATATGGCCCGTATAAGGCAACAAAATGGGATCGCGACTGGCTGCCGTTCATCAACGTCTCGTATGATTTCGACCGCATCCTGCCGGCCGCCAAGGGCCTTACTGCCTATGGCAGCTTCGGCAACTCGGCGCTGTTCGCCCCGGTCGGCGATTTCGGCCCGAACACCGTGGCCGAGCCTCCATACGCCTCGATCGTGCACATGTACGAAGCCGGCGTGAAATACGACACCTCGACGCTGCTGATCGCGCTCGATTACTTCTATCAGAAAATAGACCGCGATTTTGGATTCTTCAACTTCCAGTCCGGGCCACAGAACGGCGAAAGCGACTACACAAATTTTGGCCAGCGTGAGTCCAAGGGTGTCGAGGGCTCCGTCATTTGGCAGGTCACGCCCGCACTGCAGCTCTTCGCGAATTTCTCCCACCAGCTCACGAAATACCTGACCAACGGGTTTGCCTTCGTGACTGTTGCCGAAGACCAGTACGGCATCTCTCTCAAGGGAGACCCTGTCAGCGGCATTCCCGACTGGCTCTCCACATTCGGCGCCGACTTCACACATAGGAACGAGTTCACCGATGGTGACACTGTCGATGCCCGGCTCACCGGCCAATATACCGGGCACCAGAACACCACCTACGATCTCGGCAGCAACGCCTACACGACCGTGCCCAACTTCCCAGGTCTAGCGCCGCTCAACTACACCGGCTGCACCGGCAATCCCGCCACCAATACGGGCTGCCTGGCCTATACACGCTATAACCAGGTAACCGGCAGCACCGT
>FSYC01000122.1_pt1 | contig 11694 bp, 8 predicted proteins | sample 1638431 | NCBI WGS metagenome assembly FSYC01 (sample SAMEA3914788, study PRJEB12502) | metagenome | biome: forest; material: soil | place: Canada | collected 2011-07-03 | depth 0.1 m | reverse complement strand
CGCCGGCTCATTTGTTCCAGCGCCGATGCGAGGCGCGCATGCGGTTCGGCGGCGGTTGGGGCGCAGGTGACGGCGCGGCGATAGGCCTCCACAAATCCCGGCCGGCCGATCCTTTCCAGCACCTTGCCCCGGTTCAGATGTGCAGGACCGTGATTTGGATCGAGGAGAACCGCGCGGTCCAGGTGCGGCAACGCCGCGCTGACCTGATTCAGATGGATCAGCGTCAAACCCAAATCATGTTCCAGGTCGGCGTTGTCTGGCATCAGCCGAGCCGCCGCCCGCAGGAGCGGCGGCGTTTCGGCCAGGCGCCCCGCCTGCCGTAAGATGGCGGTCTGCTGTAGCAGGGCCATCACCTGTTGGACGGGGTTTGGCGATGTTTGCCCGGCCACATGTGCCATCCTGTTTTGACCGTTTGGGCTAGCGGACTCGCGGCGGGTCCACAATGGACGGCGCACATACCCGTGTCGTTGTCCATATAATAACGCTGTGCAACCTGGGGGTGTATTGTTGCGCGAACACTCTACCGGATGCCATAAAATTTCGCCAGTAAGAAGATAAACGACTTGTTATATATCGCGCGTCCGTGATCATATGGTGGTGAAAGTTTCGATGTCAATACGTTCATTGGCAGCGATGACCGGACACCAGGAGCAGATTGCACATGTTGCCTCGATCGCAGTTAGGACGTGGATATTGGCTACGGGGTGCCGCAGTCTGTGCCCTGGCTGCCGGCGCCTTGGTATCCGGTGTCGCTGCGCGCGCTGATGTGCCGGCGCGCCCAATGATCACGACGGCCATTGATGATTCGCGGGTGGTGATCGTGGAAGGCAATGTGCGCCCCGAGGTGGCCCATGCCACCGATCTGGGGCGCGTGGCCGATTCGATGCAATTTCCGCATCTTTCCCTGCTGCTGCAACGGAGCCCGGAACGGGAAGCCGCGGTGCGCCGGTATATCGACAGCATTCACGACAAGGCCTCGCCGCTGTTTCACCATTGGCTGACGGCGGCCGAAATCAACGAACGGTTCGGCGTGGCGCCTGAGGATCTGGCGAAAGTGGTTGAATGGCTGACCGGCCATGGCTTCAAGGTAAACGGCTACAGCCCGAATCTTGTGATGGATGTGAGTGGCACGGCGGGACAGATCCGTGCCGCGTTCGGCGCCGACATGCACACCATACTGGTGCGCGGACAACAGCATATCGCCACCGTCACCGAGCCCACTGTGCCGGAAGCTTTGCGCCCAGTGCTGGTAGGCCCGAGCACGCTGCACGATTTCCGCGGCCACAGCATGGCCCGCCGCCGTGTGCTGAAGAAGCAGCGCGACCTGACCTATACCGATGGCCAGGGTAATCTCTGGCAGGCTTTGGTGCCCGCCGACCTGCAGACCATCTACAATTTGCCGCCGGTTTACGCCCAGGGCCTCACCGGTACCGGCCAGCAAATTGTGGTGATCGAGGATACGAACCTTTACACCAACGGCGACTGGTACACGTTCCGCAAGGTGCTTGGCCTGGCGCGCACCTATCCGGCCGGTACGCTGACGGTATCCTACCCCACCGGCCCCGCAACCTGCACCAATCCGGGCGACACTTCGGATGATGGCGAGGCGGCGCTGGATGTTGAATATTCCACGGCGGTGGCGCCGAGTGCCGCGATTATCCTTGCCGCCTGTAAGGAAGTTCGAAACAGCTACGCGAATTTCGGTGGTTTTGTTGCCCTGGCGAACCTGCTGAGTGAGCCTAACCCGCCGAAGATCGTCAGCATCAGCTATGGCGAATCCGAGACCGAGAACGGAGCCACGAACAACGCACTGATCAGCACGCTGTATCAAACCGGCGTATTGGAAGGCGTTTCCATCTTCGTTTCCTCCGGCGACGAGGGTGCGGCTTCGAGCGACGCGAACTCGGTTTTTGCCTCGCACGGTATCAATGTGACCGGTTGGGGATCCACGCCGTACAACATCTCGGTTGGCGGCACGGATTTCGAGGACACCTATCTCGGCACGAACTCGCAATACTGGAATGCCACGAACGCCAGCAATTTTGGCTCGGCGAAATCCTATATTCCGGAAATTCCGTGGAACGGCAGTTGCGCGAGCGCGCTTTTCTACACCTATCTGGGATTTGGATCGGCCAGTGCCGCCTGCAACAACGCGGCGCTTGTCGCCGATGGCCTCACTGACACGGATGGCGGCAGCGGCGGCCCCAGCAATTGCTACAGCGGCGCCGTCTCGATATCGCGGGTGACCAGCGGCACTTGCGCGGGCGTTGCCAAACCGTCCTGGCAGTCCGGGCTGGTTGGCAACCCGTCCGACGGCGTGCGGGATATTCCCGACGTTTCGCTGTTCGCGGCGAACGGCAATTGGGGCCATTACTACATCGCCTGCTATTCGCGCCTGCCGACGGCCACCTATGGCGGCGTGGCGTGCAACAGCGACGTCAGCAATTGGAGCGGTTGGGGCGGCACCTCGCTTTCCTCGCCCGCGATGGCTGGCATTCAGGCGCTGATCAATGAAAAATCGGGCCAGGCGTGGGGCCAGGCGAACACGCAGTATTACGCCATCGCGAAGGCTCAGTATGGGCTTCAAGGAAATCCGCTGTGTAATTCCAGCGCCGCCGGCGGCCCATCCGCCGCCTGCGACTTCAATGACATCACCGTGGGCGACAACGACCAAGCCTGCACATCGCTCGTCGCTGGCAGTGCGAGGAACGGTTACACGCTCACCGGCACGTTTAATTGTTTTGGCGGAAGCGCGTCGCTCACCAACAGCAACAAGACCGTTACCTACACCTACGGTGCGCTGTCGCTCACCAACGGGTCGTTGGGCATTGCCTACGGCACGAACGCGGGCTGGGATTTCGGCACCGGCATCGGCAGCGTAAACGCCTACACGCTGATTAACGATCCGACATGGTAACACCAACCCCACGGCCGGGCGATATCCGGCCGGTCACGGCTTTCGTTCCGCCATTGGCGGGAACCGATTTGCGGAGAACCACCTTGATGCGACCGTATCTGCCTACCGCGGCACTGGCGCTTTGCCTGGCCAGCGGCACCGCCATGGCCGGCACTTCGTCCCTCTGTAACGCCAACGCCCAGAATCAGGTTCAAAATTGCGGTTTTGAAACCGGGGATTTTACCGATTGGACCCTCGGTGGTAGCGCCGCGGCGCTGGCCCAGAGCTGGGCTTATGGCGTAGACACCAACAATCCGAATTCGGGCAGTTATGAGGCCTATTTCGGCACGGAAGGCGCCACCCCCGGCACGCATCTTTCCTCCGACAGCCTGACGTTGACGCAAAATATCGCGCTCACCGAAAGCCTGACCTACCAGGTGTCGTTCTACATCGCGCAGGACACGCCGGTTTTCTCCGGCTACACGAACTACTTCAACGCTAGCTTTGACGGCTCGTCGCTGATGACCCTGACCGCGTCGGGCGTTATCGGGAGCTATCTGCTGGAAACGTTTACCGTTACCGGGTCGGCCACCGGCGCCAATACGCTGACATTCTCGAGCCAGAACGATGCCGGCTATTGGTCGTTGGACGACATCAGCCTGATCGAAGTTCCTGAACCCGGCAGCATCGCGCTGTTTGGCCTGGGTTTGGTTGGTTTCGCTGTCGCATATCGCCGTCGCCGGGCCTAAAGCGCTTCGGTTTCGGGGCGAAAAGCCAGGCATGTCGCCTGGCTTTTTCTGCTTTAACCAGCCGCAATCTGATCTGTAGATTGAGAAGGCTCAATGCAACGCCTAAGCGCTTGATTTTATCAAAAAGCGAATATTAGCCTAAATTTGACGGATTATGTGCGTACTCAAAATTAACGCGCTTTAAATTAAAGCGGACAGAACACGAATCTTTCTTGAATACGTGCCTAATTCATGGTCATTTCTCCGCGAGGTTGGGACCCGCATAAATTTGCGACTCCCGCTGCGAACCCGGGAGATACTTAATGAGTTTTAAGGTAAATTTGAGACGCGCCAAGGCGTTGGGCAGCACGGCTGCCTGCGCTTTGGCTGCTGCCGCCGTATTCGGTGCTGGCGCCGCGCGGGCCGAGAGCCGTCAGTTGGTTACGATTCCGGTCGACGACTCGCGCGTGGTGGATGTGGCCGGTAATATTCGCGGCGAAGTCGCCAACGCCAAGGATTTCGGCACGGTCAGCGATACCTACACATTCCCACATTTGTTTCTCCAGCTGCAACGATCGCCGGAAAACCAGGCGGCGTTGGACGCCTATCTGGAAACCGCAAACACCCGCGGCGCCCCCAATTTTCATCAGTGGCTTACAGCGAAGTCGCTGGAAGCCAAGTACGGCGTGAACCCGCAGGATCTGGCCCTGGTGAAGCGCTGGCTTGAGAGCCACGGCATCAAGGTGAACGGCTACACGCCAAACATGGTGCTGGACGTGACGGCCAACGCCCGGCAATTGCGCGCCGCATTCGGCGTGGAGATTCACAAGATCTTCGCCCGCGGTGCCATGCACATCGCCAACATCAACAACCCCACGGTGCCGGAAGCGCTGAGGCCGGTGCTGGTCGGTCCTACCAGCCTCAGCGATTTCATGCCGCACACCAACGCCAAGCAAAAGGCGACGTTTAAGGAGATTTCGAACTACACGCAGTCTGACGGCTATCAAACGCTGGTGCCAGGTGACCTGCAGACGATCTACAATATCTCCCCGCTCTACACTCAGGGAATCACGGGCACTGGCCAAACCATTGCCGTGGTTGAAGACTCCGACATGTACACGACCGGCGACTGGTACGTGTTCCGCAAGGTGCTGGGCCTGACGCGCGCTTATCCGCAGGGCACGCTTTCCATCCTGCATCCGGCCGCGACCCCCGCGGCCACAAGCTGCACTGACCCCGGCGTGAATTCGGCCGATGGCGAGGCGACGCTGGACGTGGAATGGGCCTCCGCCGTGGCGCCAAATGCGGCGATCGAAATGCTGTCCTGTAAGGATGGCACCGAATTCGGTGGCTTTATCGCGTTGCAGAACATTCTGACCAACGCGACCTTCCCGAAGATCATCAGCATCAGCTACGGCGAGTCCGAGCCGCTGAATACCGCGACGCGCAACCTGTATATTTCTAACCTGTACCAAACCGCCGCGGCACTGGGCGTATCGGTGTTTGTATCCACCGGCGACGAGGGCCCCAGCTCATCGGACGCGAATGCCACATCCGCCACGCACGGCATTACCGTCAGCGCCTTTGCTTCCACGCCCTATAATGTGGCCGTCGGCGGCACGGACTTCGCCGACAGCTATCTCGGCACGGTGGCCAATTACTGGAACACGACGAACGGCGCCAACTTCTCATCGGCAAAATCCTATATTCCCGAAATCCCCTGGAACAACACCTGCGCCGGTTCACTGATCGAGACCGTGTTCGCGTCCACGCCGCAGGTTGAAGGCAGATGGACCGGCTCCATCAGCGGTACGACGCTGACGGTGACGGCCGAAGCCGCCGGTAATATCTCCTACACGGGTGAGACCGTGTCCGGCACGGGTGTGACGGCGGGCACGACAATTACCGGACAGAAGACCAGCACAGCTCCCGGCGGTGCTGCTGGCAGCACCGGCACTTACACGGTCAGCATTTCGCAAACCGTGCCCGGTACAACGATGGCCGGCACAGTCTACACCAGTGCCGCCACCGCGGCGGCCACGTGCAACCAGGCGTTCTGGGTGGCCGATGGACTGACGTATACCGGCGGCGGCAGCGGCGGACCCAGCAATTGCGCCACCGGCACCCCCAGCACCTCCGGTGTGGCCAGCGGCACCTGCGCCGGTTACGCCAAACCGTCCTGGCAGAAGGGGATTATCGGCAATCCCACCGACAACGTGCGTGATATCCCCGACGTTGCGCTGTTCGCATCGAATGGGTTCTGGGGCCATTACTACACCGTTTGCTACTCCGATCCGACGGCGAATTACGGCGGCGCCACCTGCACCGCCAACCCGAGCGCCTGGGCCGGTTTCGGCGGCACGTCGGTCTCCACGCCGATCATGGCGGCGATGCAGGCGCTGGTAAACGAAAAGACCGGCCAATCCTGGGGCAATCCGAACCCGATCTACTACTCGATCGCCAACGGTGAATACGGGGCCTCGGGCAGCGCGATCTGCAACTCCGAAGCCGCTGGCGGCCCTTCTGCCAGTTGCGTGTTCAACGACATTACGCTCGGTGATATTGCTGACGCCTGCAAGAAATCGACGGGCAGAACACCCACCGCCTATAACTGCGACATCGTCGGTACCAATACTTACGGTGCCAGTTCCACCTCGAACACCGCGTTGGCGCCGAACGCGGCCGGTGCTTATGGCACTACGATTGGTTGGGATTTCGCCACCGGTATCGGTTCGGTGAACGCCAATCAACTCGTCAATAACGCGGCATGGGGGGAAAGACCCTGAGCTCTGGCGGGGCCGTTCGCGGCTCCGCTTTCCTTCCATCCGGGCTGAGCGCAGCCTTCCTTCCGCCACCAGCGGAAACCGATATGTGGAGATCCACCTTGATGCGACTCTCATTTACAGCCGCCACCATGGCTTTGTGCCTTGTCAGCGGCGCCGCTTTCGCCGGCACTTCACCGTCCAGTTGCGACGCCAACGCGCAGAATCAAGTGCAGAATTGCGGCTTCGAAACCGGCGATTTCACCGATTGGGCATTGGGCGGAAGCAGCAATGCGCTGTCTCAATCCTGGGCGTACGGTGTTGACACGCTGAACCCGAACACCGGCACGTATGGAGCCTATTTCGGCACCGAAGGCGTTACGCCGGGGACCGTCACCGCCAACGATCAACTAACGTTGACGCAGAACATCGCGTTGACGGAAAGCCTGACGTACCAGATATCGTTCTACATCGCCCAGGACACGCCGATTTTCGCGGGCTACACGAACTACTTCAACGCAACGTTCGATGGCTCGTCATTGTTGACCCTCACCAAATCCGCGGTGATCGGTGCCTATACACTGGAAACGTTCACCGTGACCGGGTCTGCCACCGGCGCCAATACACTGACATTCTCTAGCCAGAACGATGCCGGCTATTGGTCATTGGACGATATCAGCCTGATCGAAATTCCCGAGCCCGCCAGCATCGCGCTGTTTGGACTGGGCCTGGTTGGTTTCGCCGCGGCTTACCGCCGCCGCCGCGCGGCCTCTTAGGCAAGGTGGGGGGAACTTAGCGGTTCCCCCCGTGTCCATTAAGCAGCTTCACTCTGGCTGACGGATAGCGCGTCTTCGCCATCCAGCACCGCTGCTACGGCGTGCACTACGGCTGCCACGCGCACGGCGGTTTGCACCTGCTCCTGGCCAAGGCCGCCATGGCGCACCACTTTTTCATGCGCTTCCATGCACATGCCGCAGCCATTCACGGCCGAGACGGCCAATGACCACAATTCGAAATCCGCCTTGTCCACGCCCGGGCGCCCGATCACGTTCATGCGCAATTTCGCAGGCATGTTCGGATAGTCGCCGCCGACCAGATGCGTGAACCGGTAATAGACATTGTTCATGGCCATAATGGCGGCGGCCGACTTGGCGGCGCTCAATGCTTCGGGTGAGAGCTTGCCGCCAAATTCCGCCACGATCGCACGCGTAACCTCCGCGTTGCGCGACGCCAGCGCCGACGCCACAAATGTTCCGGCGAGTTGCTGCGGCGTTAGCGTCGGGTCGACCGTCAGTGACCCCAAATTGAGTTTCAGATCCTTAGCGTATTCCGGAATACGCGCCTTCAACGCCTCGATCGACATCATTCAGCTCCATAGAAAAGGTTTGGGGGGCAGATGCCCCCCAAGAATAGCGAGTTATACCCATCGGCGTTGAGGTTGACCCATAGGAGGCAAGAAAGCGCTTCTTTTTGCAAAAAGAAGCAAAAACTTTTGCTAAATAGGGTGCGCGTCGGATCCAACGCGCACCCAAACGAGCAAAAGTTTTTTGGTTCTTTTTTTCAAAAAAGAACTGCTTCCCTTTACCTTGCGCGAGTCCCGCACAATGCCGTTTGGTCCGCCGCATCATGTTTTTAGGCGGCAGGGCGTAGGTATTCATCACCCTTATTCCAATTGCACGGGCACAGCTCGTCGCTCTGCAGCGCGTCGAGCACACGCAGAACTTCGGCCGGATTGCGGCCCACGTTCAGCCCGTTAACGCTGGCGAACTGGATGATGCCCTGCGGATCCACCAGGAACGTCGCGCGCAGCGCCACACCCTCGGCCTTGTCCAAAATGCCCAGCGACTCGGAAAGCTCGCGCTTCACGTCGGCCAGCATGGGAATGCTCAAGCTGCGCAAATCGTCGTTATGAATGCGCCAGTTCAGGTGGACGAACTCGCTGTCGGTGGAAGCGCCGTAGATCACCGTGTCGCGATCCGCGAAATCTTCGGCCATCTTGGCGAAGGCGACGATTTCGGTCGGGCAGATGAAGGTGAAATCCTTCGGCCAGAAAAACACCAGCTTCCATTTGCCGGCGTCGCTGGCGTCTGTGATGCGCGTGAACGCATCTTTCAGGTTCAGGCCGTCCGGGCCACCCTTCACTGCGGCAAGGTCGAATTGCGGAAAGCTATCGCCAATGGTCAGCACCGTCTCGGTCTCCTGGTTAAGGTGGCATTCCCGCCGAAAATAGCGGGCTAGCGCAGCAGTTAGGGGTATTTGTGCGGTGCAGCAAGATGTGGCGCGTACAATAATTTTGATTTGAACAATCGATGCGGTCGATCACATCGGATGTGGCTATAAGCAAGGCTGGGTGGAGCGAAGCCGCTCCCCCCAGACCCCCCTGCGACTATTGAGACGAGGCTGTCATTAAGGCCGCGCCCTCATAAGAGCAGGGGGGTTTGGGGGGAGCGGCTTCGCTCCACCCAACCTTACTTTCTCATTCAGCCGCCATCTTAACGCGTTTCTGAGCCAGTGCCCGCAGCACGCCCTCGCCATACGCCGGGTCCGCCTTGCGGAAATGCGCCACCTGCCGGTCGATGATTTCCTGCGGCACGCCGTCCATCGCGGCGGCGATGTTGCGGAACAGCCGGTGCCGCTGGCCTTCGTCCATCAGCCGGAACAAATTACCCGGCTGGGTGTAATCGTCGTTGCCTTCGCGGTGATTATACCGGTCCGCATTGCCGGAAATTCCCAGCGGCGGCTCCCGGAACGACGGATCCTGCGCCGGCCCGTTGAACGAATTGGGCTCGTAGAACGCATCCGGTGTCCCGGTTTTCACGCCGAAGAAGCGCATCGCGCCATCCTTATGGTAATGGTGCACTTCGGTTTTCGGCTGGTTCACGGGCAGGCTTTCGTAATGTGTGCCAAGCCGGTAGCGGTGCGCGTCTGCATAGGAGAAGATGCGTGCCTGCAACATCTTGTCCGGGCTGAAGCCAATGCCCGGCACGGTGTTGGACGGGCTGAACGCGGCCATTTCTATTTCGGTGAAATAGTTTTCCGCGTTGCGGTTCAGCTCCATGATGCCTACGTCGTGGAGCGGGTATTCGCCGTGCGGCCACACCTTGGTGAGGTCGAAGGGATTGTATGAGGTTTTCTCAGCGTCCGCTTCGGGCATGATCTGCACGCACAGGCGCCAGCGCGGAAATTCGCCGCGTTCGATCGAGCCGAACAGGTCTTCCTGATAGCTTTCGCGGTTATCGCCAATTACCTCCGCCGCCTGGCCATTGGTCAGGAATCGATGGCCCTGCATGGTTTTGAAATGGAATTTGATCCAGTGGCGCTCGCCCGCTTCGTTGTAGAAGCTGTAGGTATGGCTGCCATAGCCGTTCATGAAACGCGGGCTCGGCGGCAGGCCGCGATCGCTCATCAGGATGGTGACCTGATGCAGGCTTTCCGGGCTTAGGCTCCAGAAATCCCACATTGCCGTGGGGCTGCGCATATTGGTTTTCGGGTGGCGCTTTTGTGTGTGGATAAAGTCGGGGAATTTCAGCGGGTCGCGCACGAAGAACACGGGGGTGTTGTTGCCCACCAGATCCCAGTTGCCCTCCTCGGTGTAGAATTTCAGCGCGAATCCCCGCACGTCGCGCTCGGCATCGGCGGCACCCAGTTCGCCGGCGACGGTGCTGAAGCGCGCCAGCATGTCGGTTTTCTTGCCGACCTGCGCAAAGATTTTTGCGCGTGTGTATTTGGTGATGTCGTGCGTCACGGTTAGCGTGCCGAAGGCGCCCCAGCCTTTGGCGTGCACGACGCGCTCGGGGATGCGCTCGCGGTTCTGGTGGGCCAGCTTTTCCAGCAACTGGTAGTCCTGCATCAGCACCGGGCCGCGGGGGCCCGCGGTAATGGAATTCTGGTTATCGGCGATCGGGGCACCTGCCGTAGTGGTCAGTGTGGGCCGTTCGGTCATTGTATTACTCCTTTGGCTGCGCCGTTGGTGCCGCTACGCCCTGGCGGTGGCCTGGCGCCGGCGCGTCGAGACGTCCAGCGTGGTCGCGGCACCACTTGCGGTTGTCACGTGCGGCATTGCTAATTTACGGTCCAATGAATATTTTCGAGCATATCCATCGAGTGAGCCGATGATCCATTTGCCCGCGCCGCAGCAACTGCGCTACCTTGTCACCTTGGCTGAGACCCAGCACTTCGGCCGCGCCGCCAATATATGCGCCGTCACGCAATCCACTTTATCCGCCGGGCTGATCGCGCTGGAACGGCAGCTGGACGCAGCTATTTTGGACCGCAGCGCCAGCAAACGTGTGGCGTTCACCCCGCTGGGGCTGGAAATCGTTGCGCGGGCGCGGGCTGCCCTGGTGGCGCTGGAAACCATCGCCGAGGCCGCCACGGCCGCTCGCTCGCCGATGAGCGGCCCACTACGCATGGGCGTGATCCCCACCATTGGACCGTTTTTGCTGCCACGGTTGATGCCTGCCTTGCGCCAAGCTTTCCCACGGCTGCGCCTGTATCTCCACGAGGATACAACCCAGCATTGCATGGACCGCCTGCTGGGGAACCGTCTGGACCTGGTGCTGCTGGCGCTGCCTTGTGATTGCGCCGGCTCTGACACGCTGGCGGTGGCGCGTGACGAATTCGTGGTCGCTCTGCCACCCGGCTCGCCATTAGCGGGTTCCGCGCAAGTGGCGATGCCACGTTTAGCTTCAGAAACGATGCTGCTTCTGGAGGAGGGAAATTGCCTGCGCGATCAGGCGCTGGCGCTGTGCCCACCGTCGCGGCCCGATAACACGGACGGCTATGCGGCGACGAGCCTGCACACGCTGGTGCAGATGGTGGCGGGCGGGCTGGGAGTGACGCTGCTGCCCAGGATTGCGGTGGATTCGGGGGTTACGCAGGGGGCGGCGGTGCTGCTGCGGCCGCTGGCGGGTAGGGGGGCCTGGCGGACGATAGGGCTGGCTTGGCGGCCGGGATCGCCTCGGGAGGGGGATTACAGGTCACTGGGGAAGAAATTGGCTGATGTGATGGAAGTAAGGCCAGGGGCTCTGCCCCTGGACCCCGCTGGGGACTAGTCCCCAGGCCCCAATTTTTATGTGTATTATTAGTAGGTTCTAAGGACTTGTCCTTAGCGTGGTCCAGGGGCAGAGCCCCTGGCCTTTTTATCTTCCAAGGACTATAAAACCTCATCCCATCACACCCTGGAGTGACCAACCGGCATGTCCGACACCGCCGTTCCCGTGCCCGAATCCGATCCCACAGGGCAGGACTACGATGCGGCCTCCATCTCGGTCCTGCGTGGCCTCGATGCCGTGCGCAAACGCCCTGG
>FSYC01000129.1_pt1 | contig 11816 bp, 12 predicted proteins | sample 1638431 | NCBI WGS metagenome assembly FSYC01 (sample SAMEA3914788, study PRJEB12502) | metagenome | biome: forest; material: soil | place: Canada | collected 2011-07-03 | depth 0.1 m | reverse complement strand
GGATTACTCTGACCGCTGGAACATTATCGCCTTAGAAGGGCAAGCAGTTCTTTTTTGAAAAAAAGAACCAAAAAACTTTTATTTATAAGGCGTACGCGTTGCTGCAACGCGCACGCCTTATAGGCAAAAGTTTTTGCTTCTTTTTTCAAAAAGAAGTGCTTTCTTCTTATGCTTTCACATCGGGGACGCGGCATTTCGATGACGGACCGAAGGAAGCGCTTTCTTTTCTGAAAAAGAGAATCAAAAAAATTTATTTGGCTTCGCCGAATATCAGGGTTTTCGCGGCCCTCTGTACGTGGAGTGACTTGATGCGCATTTGCATGGTTGCGATCCACCAGCGGTTGTTTTCTCGGCGGTAGGTGTCGTGATAGGCGCCGGCCATTTGCGTTAGCGTGCCGGCTTGGGTGTCGATGCCATGGTAGAAGATATCCCACTCGCCTTCGGCGGTGTTTTCGCCGGTGAGGGTAATGCGGGGATTTTGACCATGATGCATGCCGAACGTGCCGGGGGCGGTGGCGGCCTGGCGGGCCATTTGCATGAAGGCCTCGCGCGATTCGTAGCGCGGCAGGCCTTCGAAATCGATGCTGGCATCCGGCGCCAGGCAATCCTGCACGTCGTCGGGGCGCTTGCGGTCCAGCGCGCGCCAATAGCGGGATTTTAGCGCCTCGATGGCCTCGATATCCTGCAGTGCCGCGATACGGGCTTCGAGACGGTCCAGCGTGGCGGCGTGAGACATGGCGCCCTCGGGGGAATATGCCGGTTTGCGTGGCAATATGGGTTGCTACGCTACGCAACCCGGTTATTCTGTGTCAAACACAGCGCGCCCTTCTAGCGCGCATCGGGGGATGCATGGACGGCGATCGTCTGGCCGCGCTGGAGCAGCGTTTGCAGGCACTGGAAGATGTGCGCGCCATCAAGGATCTGAAATTCCGCTATTTGCGGGGCTGCGACCGCAAACTGCCGGAACAGGTGCGCGACTGCCTTGATCCTGAAGGTGCGGTGATCGCCTATGAAGGGTTTCCGCGCTTCGAAAGCCGGGATCCCTTTGTGCAGGTGTTTCAGGAAATGGGCTGCAAACCGACAATCTTCGACATGCACCATGGCGAAAACCCGGAGATCGTGTTGACGGGACCAGACAGCGCCACCGGCAAATGGGAGCTGTTTTTCCAAAGCATCGATACGGTGGCCGGCACTGTTCTGCAAATGGGGTGCGAATATAGCGACGTCTATCGCCGCCACGGCGGGCGGTGGTGGATCAGCGAAACCGCCACGCGCCGCACGTCGTTCCTGATGCAAAAATTGCAGGAAGATGGTACGCTGGCGGTGCTGGTGATGGGCGAGCCGCCCGCCGCCATGTACAGCACGCAAGCATAGCGCTTATTTCATTGCGTCACCGGATAGGGGGAGCGTGGGGTCCAGGCCGTGCGCGGCGGCGAGATGCGCGCGCGCGCCTGCGCGGGCATCGGCCTGGCCTGGCCAGTCGGCCGGCAAATACTTGGCCATGCAGCTGAAATAGAAGCCAGCTGCTTCCTCGCGCGCGGCATCCTTCGGCCCGGCGTAATTGGCGACGCTCCTGCCGCCGGCTACCAGGCATCTCGTTTTCACCGCCTCAACGCCGGTTACCTTGCTGGCGGAGGGCCACGACGCGAACGGACCGCTGGGGAGCCGGATATTGGCCACCGGTGAGGCGCCTTGTAATGGCTGTGCCGCGGCCGGCGCGCATACCAGCGCCAGACAGGCGGAAATGATAGCGCCGCGCCAAGTGTTCAAAATCATTCTGATGGCCTGCCATAAGGTTTCAAGGGCCTCATCCGAGTGCCGCTGGGCCTTCCTAATCTTTCGCCAGTGACAAGAACAAGGGCCGTTCACCGCCGCCGTGCACCGCCAGTTGCGCGCCGCTGATATAGGCGGATTGCGCACCGGCGAGATAGACCACCGCGGCAGCGATGTCCGCACCGGTGCCCATGCGGCCCATCGGCAGCATGGCGCCGACGCGCGCCACGCCCTCGGCGCCGCCGTAATGGTCGGCCGCCGCATCGGTGGCGATCAGGCCGGCGATGATGGCGTTCACGCGTACCTTCGGCCCCCATTCCATGGCCAGCGACTGTGTCAGGTTCAGCAACCCGGCCTTGGCGGCGCCATAGGCCGCGGTGCCGGGCGATGGGCGGGTGCCGCTGACGCTGGCGATGTTGATGATGCTGCCGCCGGCGGGCTGGGTTTGCATGATGCGGTTCGCGGCCTGGGCTACGTACAGCGGCGCCAGCAGGTTCAGCGCAATGATGGCCTCGGAGAATCGCGGCGAGGCGGCGTCGGCCGCCGCTTCTGGCGAGCCGCCGGCATTGTTCACGGCGATATCCAGCCTGCCATGGCGCGCCAGGATTTCGGCCATCAATGTGGCCACCTGCGCCGGATCGCGCACGTCGCAGGCCAGGCAATCGGCGTCGTTCTCCGGAGGCCGCCGGGCGCAGGTGATAACCGTGGCGCCGGCCTGGCGCAGGGCCTCGGCGATGTCACGGCCGATGCCGCGGCTGCCGCCGGTCACCAGCGCCACGGCGCCGTTCAATGGTTGATCGGCAGGCATGGGCGCCCTTCCCTTTTCATGGCGCGGCGGCGGAGGCTGCCCTGGCGCACCTGCTGGTTTGCGTATCATATGGTGCGCAGAGACATGCAAACTGGCAATCCCTCCACGTTTCCGGCGGTTCTGGCGTATGCGGCGCGCATGTATGGCCCGCGCACAGCGATCGTGGACGGCGACTCGCAACTGAGTTTCGCAGCGCTGGAACGGGCAGCCGAAGCCGCTGGGGCGGCGTTCTTGCGCGCCGGCATCGGGCGGGGCGACCGGGTGGCGATCTGGGCGCCGAATGGCTGGCGGTGGATCGTGGCGTGCCTGGGCGCCCACATCGCCGGCGCGGCGGTTGTGCCATTGAACACAAGGCTGAAAGGCGCCGAGGCCGCCTACATCCTGAACCGCAGCCGTGCATGCTGCCTGGTAACCGAGGGCGTGTTCCTGGGCGTGGACCACGCGGCCCTGCTGGACGCCTACGATCTGCCGGCGCTGCGGCTGAAGCTGCGCTTCGATACGGAATGGGATGAATTCGTCCGGCCCGGGGATGATATTTCCGCGGCACGAGCGGCCGGTGCCGCGGTGGGGCCGGCCGATCCCAGCGACATTCTGTTCACATCGGGCACGACCGGCCAGCCCAAGGGCGTAGTGGCGACGCACGCCCAAAGCATCCAGGTATTCCGCGTGTGGGCCGAGCGCGTGGGATTGTGCAGTACCGACCGCTACCTGGTGGTGAACCCGTTTTTCCATACATTCGGCTACAAGGCCGGCTGGCTGGCCTGTTTGCTGACAGGCGCCACATGTTACCCCATGGCGGTGCTGGATGTGGCCGCGGTGGCGGCGCTGGTGGAGAGCCAGGCCATTACGGTGCTGCCCGGGCCACCCACCCTGTTCGTATCGCTGCTGGAGGATGCGCGTTTGCGCGAAGCTGCGTGGGCGCCGCTGGCCTCGCTCCGCGTGGCGGTAACCGGCGCCGCGAGCATCGCTCCGGCCCTGATTGAACGCATGCGCACCGATCTCGCCATCGGCACCGTGCTGACCGGCTACGGGCTGACCGAAAGCTGCGGTGTGGTCACCATGAGTGCTGCCGGAGACGATGCCGCCTTGGTGGCGCAAACCTGTGGCAAGGCCATTCCCGGTGTGGAATTGCGCGTGGCCGATGACGGCGAAATCCTGGTACGCGGTTACAACGTCATGGCCGGCTATTTCGAGGATCCGGAAGCTACCGCCGCGGCGATCGACACCGATGGCTGGCTGCACACCGGCGATGTGGGCAGCCTGGACGCCGGCGGTTACCTGCGCATCACGGACCGGTTGAAGGACATGTATATCAGCGGCGGATTTAACTGTTACCCGGCCGAGATAGAGCGGGTGCTGGCGGGGCATCCCGACGTGGCACAAGCGGCGGTAATCGGCGTGCCTGATACACGCATGGGCGAAGTGGGCATGGCGTTTGTGGTGCCGCGCGCTGGGGCGCATTTGCAGGAGGATTCGTTGTTGGAGTGGGCTCGCGGCGCCATGGCTAATTATAAGGCGCCGCGGCGAATTAACGTAGTGGAGGCGTTGCCGGTGAATGCTTCTGGGAAGGTTATCAAGGATAAGCTTAGGCATAGGCAAAAACAGCAGTAAGCCAGCAGTTCTTTTTTGAAAAAAAGAACCAAAAAACTTTTACTTATTGGGGCACGCCGTGGGTCCGCCGCACGCCTCAATAATCAAAAGTTTTTGTTTCTTTTTTCAAAAAGAAACGCTTTCTTGCTTCCGCTTACCCTTTTAACAATGGGAGAAAAAAGTATGGCTCAAGCCGAACTGCCAATAAAAACCTCAAAGCATTCCGTCCAAGGCGGCCACGAAATTGCCGTGCATCAAGCGGGCACAGGGCCCACCGTAGTGTTCATTCACGGCAGCGGACCAGGCGCGAGTGGTGTTTCGAATTTTCGCTTGAACCTGGCGGCATTCGTAGCGGCGGGGTTTCAAGTGGTGGCGCCCGATTTGATCGGCTACGGGCAGAGCAGCAAGCCCACCGGCATTGATTACACCCTGGATCTGTTCGCGGACACGCTACTGGAAGCGGTGCGCGCGGCGGGGGTGGAGCGGGCGCATCTGGTGGGTAATTCGCTGGGTGGCGCTGTAGCGTTGCGGATTGCGCTGGAGCAGACGGATTTCGTGCACCGGTTGGTCATGATGGCGCCGGGCGGCATTGAAACGCGCGAGACGTATTTCGCCATGCCGGGCATTGCGCGCATGGTGGGCGATTTCACGAGCCCGGATTTTGATCTGGCGGGCATGCGGGCGCTGGTGACGAACCTGGTTTACGATCCGGCCTCCATCAGCGACGCGCTGGTGGCCGAACGCTTCGCGGTAGCGCGCACGCAGCCGAAGGATGTGCTGGCGCGGATGCGGGTGCCGGATTTGTCGCCGCGGCTGGGCGAATTGGCGATGCCGATCCTGGGTTTTTGGGGCGTGGAGGACGGGTTTTGCCCAGCCAGCGGAGCGGCCAAGTTCTTGGCGGCTTGCCCGGACGCGCGGTTCATCAGCTATTCGCGTGTGGGGCATTGGGTGATGGTGGAACGGGCCGAGGAGTTTAATCGGCTGGCGTTGGATTTTTTAAAAGCGAGTGAGGCCAACACGCATTAAGACGAGCCTGTCCGGGATTTTGTTTCTGAGGCATATTTGACGCCAAAGAAGCATATACCAACGCGGGCGGGCGTCCATCAACCCCCACCAACAAAACTTACGATGGCTCCACGTCAACGGGCAAAAGTTTTTGCTTCTTTTTTCAAAAAGAAGCGCTTTCTTACGCTGCTCCGCATACACTCACTTATTATAAACCAACCCGACCGACAGCCCCTGCGCCCTGACCGCAAAACGCGCCAAAAGACCATCCGCGCTCAACGGCGTTTTGGAAGGCGGTAGCGCTCCCGCGAAATCAAGGCCCAACCTATCCGTGAAATACTGTGGCACGGCCGTAATTGCTTGCCCAAACAGCTGATACGGAACATTCGCGCAGACGCTGTAGCTGGGAGCCAATTTCGAAATGGGGCCGGCGCAGGTCTTAACCAGCTGGCCGCCCCCCGGCGGTGGAAGCTCGGCGAAGTCCACGCTCGCGGGCAGGCTGCCGTAAGTTGCGACATCGCGGGCGTCCGCCTGCGTATAGGCGTAATGGGGCGGCGGCAACGGTGCCAGCGAAGGTGTTACGTAATTCAGTCCGTTGCCTGCAACGTTGGGCACGATCAACCGCGTAATACCGCCGGCGGTTGTGGCAACGATGCCCTGCCCACCGGCATCGGCGTTCAAATAGGCGACACTACCCGCCGCCGAAACGGAGGCGATGCCCGGATAAAACTCCAATTCTACCTGAATATCCAAATAAGACACATACAGCGTGCCGGATGCATCGAACGCCATGCCCTCGCACGAACCATTCACGGTCGCCAGCGCCGTGGTAGCGCCGCCCGCTTCCACCTGCACAACCTGCGTGCTATCGAATGGCCCGATATCGGCGTAGAGATTCCCCGATGGATCCACCGCCAGACAAGTTGGCGTGTTCGCGCTGAACGACGCATACGGCGTGGTCACGCCCGCCGCCGATATCTGCACGATCGTCCCACCCGGGTTGGCAAGGTTCGGGCTGGTGGCCGCGAACAGTGTACCGTTCGGATCATAGGCCAGCCCCAGCACCGCGCCCAGGCCGGCGGCGAACACCGTTTCCGTCCCCGATGGCGTAACCTTCGTCACCGTTCCCGTGCTCTGATCGCCCACATAGGCGTTGCCGGCGCTGTCGGCCGCAACACTGATCGGCGCCGTAAAATTCGTCGCCAGCACAACAACCCGTGTGGCACCCGCGGGAATCTCCAGCAGGCTATGGCCGCCCGAGAGAATAAACACGTCCCCCGCCGGGTCCTGCGCCACGGCGGTCGCCGCATTGATCAGCGGCGCCAGCGGTGCAACCTTGCCCGCCTTCGTGATACTGACCACGGTGTTATTGGTCAGGCCGGCATATAATGTATTGCCGACCGAAACGAGGCCTTGCGGCGCGGCACCCAGCGCGCTGTTTTGCGCGAAAACCGAAACCTTGCCCTTCGAGGTGATCTGGCTGATCCGCCCGGCCGCAATTTCCGACACGTAAAGCGTGTCACTACCGGCGAATGCCAGGCCGTAAGGCTGCGCCAGGCCGGTGGCGAATGTCGTTACCTTGCCGGCGGTGGTGATCTTTGAAATCGTGCCGTTATAGGCGTTCGCAACGAACAGATTACCAAAACCGTCAAACGCCAATGCGGACGGCATCGCCAGCCCGTGGGCGAAAATCGCGACGGTGCCGGTCTGGCTCACCGTAGAAATGGTACCTTTCATCTGATCGGCGACGTACAGCGTACCGTTGTCGCTGACCGCCAGCGCCTGCGGCCGCGTGAAACCGGTGGCGAACACGGTTTGAACACCCGCTGGCGTGATACGGTCGATCGTGCCACCCGCCCCATTGGCGACATAGAGATTGCCGGATTGGTCCACCGCCAAGCCCTGCGGGCTATGCAGCTTGGCGGGCTCGCGCGTGATCCAATGCCCGGCGAACGTCACCTTGGAAACCGAATCGCTCAGGCTGTTGGCAACCAGCAGCCGCCCGTCATAGTAGGCCAGGGCAATCGGGTTCTGAAAATCCTGCGTGGCGGGGGTAACGCGCTGCGCATAGGCCGAAGGTGCCGCGAGACAAGTCAGCGCCGCGAACGCCCCGATCGACCCGTGTGCGTGACGCATGGTGCATCCCTCCGGTTATGTTGCAGCGCGATGACCTTCGTCACCTTAAGTGCTACCCTAGCAACAATCTGGTAGAACACCAAATCAGACCCGGTGGCTGCCCATCCCGCACAATCCCTTGTATCGTTCACCGCACGCGTGATGAATGCCATCATGACCCCGACCCCGCCAAAGCCCGCCGAGCGCGGCGCCATCCTTTCCGCCCGCCGGAACCTCAAAATGGCCACCTCCGCGCACGCCTATGTCCGCGGCAACACCGTTCAATTCTACGAGTGGTTGCAGGCGGCCAAGAAGCTCACCGTGCCGGAAGGCCCCGAAACCTGGATCTGCGGCGATTGCCATGTCGGCAATCTGGGCCCGGTGGCCAGCACGGACGGCAAGCTCGCGATCCAGATCCGCGACCTGGATCAAACGGTGATCGGCAATCCGGCCCACGATGTGATCCGGCTCGGCCTGTCGCTGGCCATGGCCGCGCGCGGCTCGGATCTGCCGGGCGTCACCACGGCGCGCATGCTGGAACACATGGTGGAGGGCTACGAATCCGCCTTCGCCCCCAAGGCACGCGGCGAAACGCTGGATGCCCACGGCGACATGCCGCAAACCGTTCAACGGGTCATGCGCCGCGCCGCCAAACGCTCCTGGCGCCATCTGGCCGATGAGCGGATCGAGGGCGTGGCGCCGGTCATTCCACTTGGCAAGCGATTTTGGCCGCTGACCAAAAAGGAACGCGCCGCCGTGGACGCACTGTTCGCGCAGGAAGACCTTCGCAAGCTCGCCACATCACTGCGTTCACGTGACGATTCAGCTCCGGTGCGCGTCATGGACGCCGCCTATTGGCGCAAAGGCTGCAGTTCCCTGGGCGGCCTGCGCCTGGCCGTGCTGGTTGCGATCGATGAAGGCCGCGACGAGCGGCATGCGCTAATGGATATCAAACAGGCCATTAACGCCGCGGCCCCTCACAGCGCCAGCGCCGCCATGCCCGCCGACAACGCCGAACGCGTCGTCACCGGCGCCCGCCACCTCTCGCCCTTCATCGGCAGCCGCATGCGCGCGGCACGGTTACTGGATCGTACCGTGTTCGTGCGCGAATTATTGCCGCAGGACCTGAAGCTGGAAATCGATCACCTGACCCAGGACGAAGCCACCGAAGTGGCCGCCTTCCTGGCGCGCGTGGTCGGCCGCGGCCATGCCCGCCAGCTTTCCGCCACCGATACGAAAGCCTGGCTGAAGGAGCTTGGCCGCAACCGCTCCAAGTCGCTCGATGCGCCATCCTGGCTCTGGAAAAGCGTGGTCGAACTCGTCTCGGCGCACGAGGCCGGCTATCTCGAACATTGCCGCCGCTACGCCATGGACGGGGCTGCATAATCCGTGGCGCCGCTGCCGCTCAGCGGTAAAACCACAAATCCAGTTCAGCAAACGCGCCTTCCACGGCGCTGATCATCGCCGGTGTCAACGCGTGGCGGTAGCGGAACGGAATGCCGGCCGAAATCGATTCACCGCGCGTGTTGTGATAGCGCAGCCCCTGCAGCACCAGATACCGGGGGTCGAAACGCTGCCCCGCATGCGCGAACATCGCGGCACAACTGCGCCCCGCATCCAGGCATAGCGCTTCCAACGGCAAGAACAGCACGCGCTTATCCTGCCGATGGCGCAGGAATTGCCCATAGGCCGATCGCAAATACTCGAGCTTCGCCGGCGCATACGCTTCGAACCAGGGCGCGAAATCCGCTTCGCCCGACCGCGCGAAATCCGAATGCACCAGCGCACGCGGATCCTTGTAGGTAGCGATGAAGGGCACGTTCACACGCGCCAAACACGCATCCAGATGCGCCAGATAACGCGGTGTCTTATCGAAGATCGTCACCGTGCCCGCCGGCATATACGCCGCCCGCGCCTGCAAGCGTTCGTAAAACACCGCGAAATCATCGGTGTCGCAGGCCCAGGCGGCCGCCGCCGCATCCACGCCCCAGCCCATTTCCAGATACGGAAAATGACTGTCCACGCGGGCGAATTGCCGCGGCGTATCGGCCAGCAATACGCCCAGCTCGAACCCCGCATCCACGCCCGGGATTTGGCGGAACAGGTCCGAGCATAGCGTGGTACCGCTATGCTCGAGCCCGCAAATCACAAACCCCAGCACCGATCAGGCAAATCCCGCGACGCGCCGCGGCCGGTATGGCGCTTCCAATTGCACGATCTCGTCGTCCGTCAATTGCAGGGACAGCGCGCCGATCGCATCATCCAGTTGCGACATTTTGCTCGCGCCAATAATCGGCCCCGTCACCGCCGGCCGTGTCAGCACCCAGGCCAACGCCACTTGTGCCCGCTTCACACCACGCGCCGCCGCCACCTGCCCCACCGCGTCCACAATCGCGCGATCCGCATCTTCCTGGCCCCGGTACAACGTCTTGCCGAACTGGTCCGTCTCGCCCCGGCTCGTCACCGGCGTGTCGCTCCATTCCCGCGCCAGCCGCCCGCGTGCCATCGGGCTCCACGGAATGACGCCGACGCCTTCCTCCTCGCACAAGGCCAACATTTCCCGCTCTTCCTCGCGGTAAAGCAAATTGAGATGGTTCTGCATGGAAACAAACCGGGTCCAGCCATTCAATTTCGCCAGATACAGCGCCTTGCAAAACTGCCACGCATACATCGAGGACGCACCGATATAGCGCGCCTTGCCGGCCCGCACCACGTCATGCAGCGCCTCCAGCGTCTCCTCGATCGGCGTCTCGGCATCAAAACGATGGATCTGGTACAGATCCACATAATCCATGTCCAAGCGCTTCAGGCTGGCATCGATTTCCGCGAAAATCGCCTTGCGCGAAAGCCCGTGCCCATTCACATCCTTGCGCATCGGGCCATGCACTTTGGTGGCCACCACCACCTGCTCGCGCGGTACCATGTCACGCAACGCACGTCCCAGAATTTCCTCGCTGGAGCCGGCGGAATACACGTTTGCGGTGTCGAAGAAATTGATGCCGTATTCTAGCGCCTTGGCGATGAACGGGCGGGATTCATCCTCGGGCAGCGTCCATTCATGGTTGCCGCGGCCGGGGTCGCCGTAGGTCATGCAGCCTAGGCACAGGCGGGATACGCGCAGGCCGGTGCGGCCCAGGTTCACATATTGCATAAAAATCTCCGTGCGTTGGAAAAAGGCCAGGGGCGTCGTGCGAAGCACGCTGGCGCGTGACGCCCCTGGACCCCGCTAAGGACAAGTCCTTAGAACCTATTTATGGAAAGGCCGAGAATGCAGACACCTTGGTTGCCGCGCAAAACATCCCCGCCCGCCAAGCTAACAATCAAAAGTTTTTGCTTCTTTTTTCAAAAAGAAGTGCTTCCTTCTAACTTTTCCCGAAAAAACCCAATAACCTCATCCACAGCTCCCCGCGTAGGCTCCCCGTCCTTATCGATCAAGTCCCCAGTAAACACCGAATGCGGCGGCTTACCATACGCGCGCAAGCCGGCCGGATTACCGCAAGCATCCGGCAATTCCCGCCCCACGAACCCGTCGCCCAATTCCCGCCGCAGCGTCTCGAAACGCGCACCCCGGCTCAGCGTATCGCCTTCAAATCGATATCCCCGCACGCATAATCCTTCGTCGGCCACGCGCTTGCGCACCACCGCCAGATCCGCCGGCGAGATATCCAGGGCCGCGTGCGCCAAGGGCGGCATGCTCGGCTCGCCCAGCACGGGCGCCAGGATGATGGGGTCCACGGCCATGGAGAGCGCAAAGCCGCCGGTCAGGCACAGCCCGATCGCGCCCACACCGGGCCCGCCGCATTCGGCATGCGCCTGGCGCGCCAGCGGTTTTAGCCAATCCACCACGGCGCTGCTTTTATTGGCCGCCAGCATCGTGAATTCGCGGGAAACGCAGAGCCGCGCGATCATCGGCAAGGTCAGCTTTTCCTTGTGGGCGGCATCGGGTGTGCCGATCAGGATGGGTGCGTAGATCCGAAACCCGGCATCGCGCACCCAGCGGCAGAACCGCGCCACGGTCGGCGTGAAGCCATACACCTCGTGCATCACCACGATCGCCGGGCCGCGATCGCCGGTTGTCAGCACGGGCTTGGTTTTCCCCGCGAAATTCATGTCGCGCCGCGTGAAATCCGAGATATCCGCGCTGAGGGTCATGGCGCCGGCATGCCGCCAGCGTCCCGTAACAGCACCAATACCACGCTGTTCAGCACATCGATATCGGCCGGCGCGACAAACAGGCCGCGCGCCACGCCGATCCGTGCCAATGCTTCGGGGCGCGGTGCTTCCGAGCGCGGCACCGCCCGCGTGGGGATCGATTTCGGACCCAACATATTCACTCCCCCTGCAGCCGGCCCACTGCAGCCGGTCTCCCAAGGGAGCTTAGCGCCACCCCAAGCGCTTGACACCACCCTCCCCGATCCCCACACCCCCGCCATCCAGACGGCTGGGCAGCCGCTGCATGGTGCGAACCATGTGGAGGAAAGTCCGGGCTCCACGGGAATACGGTGCCGGCTAACGGCCGGCGGGG
>FSYC01000068.1_pt1 | contig 11876 bp, 7 predicted proteins | sample 1638431 | NCBI WGS metagenome assembly FSYC01 (sample SAMEA3914788, study PRJEB12502) | metagenome | biome: forest; material: soil | place: Canada | collected 2011-07-03 | depth 0.1 m | reverse complement strand
GACGCCGTGGCGAGGCGAGCATGTTCTACATCAGCAATGATGGCCACGGCGCGTTCATAAAATGCCGCGCCTGCCTCGGTCAGATGCAGCCGGCGCGTTGAACGGTTGAGCAGTGCCGCGCAAAGATCCGCCTCCAAAGCGCTGACATAACGAGAAACCGTCGAGACCTTCAGCCCCTCCGCCGCGGCAGCCTTCGAGAAGCTGCCGAGATCGACGGCGCGCACAAAGGCGCGCATGGCCGCCAGATAGTCCATGGCACAGCCCCCTTGCCGCCAGGGTCATGTCACCCAGCGGTGGCTGCGTTGGCAAGGCCCGGGGCCGCTGATGCTCTCCCAAGCGGCCGGCGGCGCGGTGATTATGCCCTTTGCTGCAAGAAAGTTTTCGCAGCAGGGGCGTTTTACTGGCGTGGGTCCGAGACAATCTACGCAGCACGCCAATTGGCGATCTGGAGAACCTCGATGCCCCCCGTTCCGCCCGCTTCCGTCCCGCCCGCTGCCGCGGCCTCGCGGCCGATATGGCGCATCGGCGTCGTCGGCCTCGGCCGGATGGGGGAGGCCTTCACCAGAAATCTCCTGGCCGACGGCTATCAGGTAACCGGCTATGATCGCAGCGAGGCCCGCCGCAAACTCCTCACCGGGGCTGGCGCCGAGGCCGCATCCGATCTTGCCGGGCTCGCCGCATGCCAAGTGGTCCTCACATCACTGCCGGACGACCAGGTCCTCTCGGATGTCACGCTGGGTGCGGGTGGACTGGTTGAAACGCTCCCACGCGGCGCCATTCACGTTTCGATGAGCACGGTCAGCCCCGGCCTGTCTCGCCACCTGGCCGAACAGCACGCACATGCCGGGCAGTCCTATGTCACGGCACCGGTGCTGGGCAATCCCGATGCCGCCAATGCACGCAAGCTTTTTATGATGGTTTCCGGCGCGCCGGATGCCACCGAAATTGTATCTCCCATGCTGGCGCGGCTGGCGCAGCGCGTCTTCCCGCTGGGCGAGGACCCAGGTGCCGCCAACTTGATGAAACTCGCCGGCAACGTAATGACCGCGCTGACCTTGGAAAGCATGGGCGAGGTCCTGGCGCTGCTGCGCAAGGGCGGTATCGACGGCCACGCCGCCTACGATGTTCTTACCAACTCGCTGTTCGATGCGAAGGTGCACAAGATCTACGGCGGCAAGATCGTCGACGAACAATACTCTCCGCCGGGCATGACGGCGCCGCTTGCCGCCAAGGATTTGCGTTTGGCCCTGGCGGAGGCCGAGCACCTATCCGTGCCGATGCCCGCGGCCAGCCTCGTACATGACCGTTTCGTTGCCATGATGGCGCGAGGATGGGCAGGGCTTGATTGGTCGGCACTCGGTTTACTCGCCGCCTCCGATGCCGGCCTGGAGGCCAGCAGTACCGGGCGTAAACAAACGCAGCCCGCATAGGAACTTTCTCTCATGTTGAGTGCATTGGCCACTCTGCTGGGCTGCGAGCTGTTGGGCGAATTGTTGCGTGGTGCTCTGCATCTGCCGATCCCAGGCCCGGTCATCGGAATGTTTATGCTCACGGTCTGGCTGGCCCTGGTCCAGCACGCCGGAAAGCAGACCGGCACGCCGGCGCCGACGCCACTGGATCGGACAGCCGGCACTCTGTTGGAATATATGGGCCTCTTTATTGTTCCCACAGGCGTCGGGATCATCGGCGAGGCCGCTCTATTGCGGCAAGAATGGCTGCCGATCCTGGGGGGCGTTATCGGATCAACCGTTCTCAGCCTTGGCCTGACCGGGATCGTCATGCACCGCATGAGTCCGGCGAAACCGCAAGCGTCTGCGCCTGCATCGTCCCGGCGCGCGGCGGAAGCGGTATCATGAACCGGGCTGTCCTGGACATATGGGCGCCGCTGGCAGCCACACCGCTTCTCTGGATTGTTCTCACGCTCGCCGCCTATCTCGCGGCGCAGAGGCTGCAGCGCCTGTGCGGCGGTACGCCGCTGGCTAATCCCGTGCTCGTTGCCATTATCGCCGTCGCTGCCGCCGTGCTGATCACAGGAACGCCCTACACAACATATTTAACCGGCGCGCAGTTCATCAGCTTCCTGTTGGGGCCGGCCACCGTTGCACTGGCGGTGCCACTTGCCCGTAACCTGCACCACATACGCCGCAGCCTGGGTGGCATCGGTGCCGCACTCCTGGCCGGTTCAGTGAGCGCGATTATTGGCGGCGTGGGCCTCGTCTGGCTGCTGGGCGGAAGCCGCGCGGTGGCGCTTTCCATGGCGCCGAAGGCGGTAACTTCGCCAATCGCCATGGCGGTGTCGGCGCAGATCGGCGGCATCCCAGCCTTAACCGCAACGCTTGCCATCATTGGCGGAATCATTGCCGCTATCATCGGCAATTACATGCTGGGGCGGATGCGCATCACCGATTGGCGGGCGCAAGGTCTGGCCGCGGGTGTTGCCGGTAGCGGCGTGGCGGCCGCCCGAATCGCACCGCTTGATGAACTGGGCGCGGCTTTCGCGGCTTTGGGTATCGCCCTCAATGGCCTGGTGACCGCGCTTCTCCTGCCGCTCGTGCCATTTTTCTGGCTCGGTTGAAGCGTTACATTTCGATTTTTTGACGAAGGATACCTGCAGTGCGCATCCCACGGCCAACCAATCACGCCTGGAAAATACGGTGACTATTCATAATGACAAGCGTACCGATTACGCCACGCGAGAGAACCGGCAAAAAGATTACTCGTTTCCGGGGCGAGTAATCTTCGATGCCGAGCCGACAATGGCGAGGCCGGTTTCATGCGCCCAGGTGGCGTTTGGGCGCCCGGCCGGGCGCGCCCGGCGCACGGCCGCGGCACACCGTTTTACTGCAAGCCCGCGCCGGGGTATTTTACCGCGCCAGCTGCAGGAAAAAGGAACTGCCGCCGCGGCGCTTCGCTAGGCCCGCGCGCCGCCCTGCAAGCGGGGCGCCGCTGCCATGCTTTGACGTACCATGGTATCGCGGAGGACGACGTTTATGATCTGGGCCACCACGCTTCGGTGCCGCACGTAGCCCAGATCAGGTATTGTCCTCGGCGCTTGCAATCTTATTTGGCCGGCCAGCCGGCTTGGACATATCACAGGCCGGTGGCCTGATCTTCGAAAGCGCCTTGAATGTGGATCGTCCGGATAGCGCTTGACCGCCCCTACACTTTTGCCGTTTTGGCGCTGCTTATCCTCATCCTCAGCCCAATCGTCATCATCGAGACGCCCACCGACATCTTCCCGAACATCAACATCCCCGTGGTCGCGGTGGTGTGGACCTACACGGGCCTGAACGCCGAGGAGATGGAGGGCCGGATCACCTCCTCCTACGAGCGTTCGCTGACCACGCTCGTCGACAACATCCAGCATGTCGAATCGACAAGCTACGACGGCATTGCCCTGGTGAAGATCTTCCTGCAGCCGCACGCGAGCCTGGATACCGCCAATGCGCAGGTGACCGCGGCCTCACAGCTGGCGCTGCACCAAATGCCACCCGGCACGCAGCCGCCCGAGATTCTTAACTACAGCGCATCCAGCGTGCCGATCCTGCAGTTGGGGCTGTCGGGTCCCGGCATGTCGGAGCAGGAGCTCAACGACCTGGCGTTGAATTTCCTGCGCACCCAGCTGGTGACGATCGAGGGCGCGCAGGTACCCTACCCATACGGCGGCAAGCAGCGCGAAATCATAGTCAACTTCAATCCAAAGCTGCTGCAGGCAAAGGGCTTATCGCCGGCGGATGTGCTGGGCGCGATCTCACAGCAATATCTCGTATTGCCATCCGGCACCGCGAAGATTGCGCAATTCGAATACGATGTGCGGGTAAACGGCGCGCCATACACGGTCGATGAACTCAACAACCTGCCGATCCGGCAATCCGGCAACGCGACCATTTACCTGCGCGATGTCGCCACGGTTAGCAACGGATTCGCCCCGCAAACCAACATCGTGCGCCAGAACGGGCAGCGCGGCGTGCTGGTAAGCATCATCAAGGCGGGCGGCGCTTCCACGATCGATGTGGTCAACGGCGTTCGTGCCGCCTTGCCGCGGATAGCGCAGACGCTGCCGCCGCAACTGAAAATCGTCCCGATCGGAGACCAGTCGGTATTCGTCAAGGCCGCGGTGACCAGCGTGATTCGCGAGGCGGTGATCGCCGCCGGGCTCACGGCCACGATGATCCTGATCTTCCTCGGCAGTTGGCGCAGCACGCTCATCATTGCGGTTTCCATCCCGCTCTCCATCCTGAGTTCGCTCATGGTACTGAGCGCCCTGGGCGAAACCATCAATATCATGACGCTGGGCGGTCTGGCGCTCGCGGTGGGTATTCTGGTGGACGACGCCACGGTGACGATCGAGAACATGGAGCGCTATCTCGAAGAAGGCCATGAGCTGCGCGACGCGATCCTGCACGGTGCCGCGCAAATCGCCGTACCGGCGCTGGTGTCAACGTTATGCATCTGTATCGTGTTCGTGCCGATGTTCCTGCTCAGCGGCGTGGCGCGCTATCTGTTCGTGCCGCTCGCGGAAGCCGTGGTGTTCGCCATGCTTGCCTCCTATGTCCTGTCGCGCACGCTGGTGCCGACGATGGCGATGTACCTGTTGCGGGCCAAGCCGCACGACCACCACACATCGCGCAATCCGCTGGTGCGGGCACAGCTGACCTTCGAACATCATTTCGAACGGCTTCGCATCGGCTATCGTGGCGTACTGGCCGTGCTGGTGGAACGCCGCGCGGTATTTATTCCCGGTTTCCTGATTTTTTGCCTTGCGGCTATGGCGCTGGCGCCCTGGCTCGGCCAGGACTTCTTCCCGAGCACCGATAGCGGCCAGTTCACCTTGCATATGCGCGCCAAAACCGGCACCAGGATCGAGGAAACCGCGCGGCTCGCCGATCTTGTCGAGGCCGAGATCCGCAAGATCATTCCGGCCAGCGAGCTCGATACCATTCTCGATAATCTCGGGCTGCCGTATAGCGGCATCAACCTGACGCACGAAATTTCCGGCCTGGTCGGCGCGGCAGATGGCGACATCATGGTTTCGCTGAAGCCACACCATCGGCCCACCGCCACGTACGTACGCAGGATCCGCGTGGCCCTGATGCATGAATTTCCGGGCGTTACATTCTATACACTGCCGGCCGATATGACGACGCAGATCCTGAATTTCGGCCTTCCCGCGCCGATCGACATCCAGATCAACGGCAACAATACCGACGCCAACCGCAAAGTGGCCGACCGTATGCTGGACGAGGTGCGCGGTGTGCCGGGTGTGGTGGATGCACGCATCCAGCAGCGTTTCGACTATCCGTATTTCCAGGTCAGCGTCGATCGTACCAAGGCGCAGCAGAACGGGCTGACCGAGCAGAACGTCGCCACCAGCGTGCTCGACACGCTGAGCGGCAGTTTCCAGACCGCGCCGATGTTCTTCCTGAACTGGAAAAACGGGGTCAACTACAACCTGGCCACGCAAGCGCCGCAATACGATATACAGTCGCTGCAGGATTTGCAGAACCTGCCGATAACCGGCCCGGGCTCCCACCTGCCGTCCATTCTGGCCGATGTCGCCACCATCAAGCGGCAGCAGGAAATGGCCGCGGTGGATCATTACGATATTCACCGCGTCGTCGATATCTATGCCAACGTGGAAGGCCGTGACCTCGGATCAACCGGGCGTGATATCACGCGGATCGTGAACCAGAATCGCCATTTATTGCCGCGCGGAAGCTTCATGACGATACGAGGTCAGATTGAAACCATGCGCACATCCTATGAAGACCTGTTCGCCGGCCTCGGGTTCTCCATCCTGTTCGTCTATCTGCTGATCGTGGTGAACTTCCAGTCCTGGCTGGACCCCTTCATCATCGTCACCGCCCTACCTGGCGCGCTGGCCGGCATCGTGCTGTTCCTATTTTTTACCGGAACCACACTCAGCGTGCCGGCGTTGATGGGCGCCATCATGTGCATGGGTGTCGCCACCGCCAACAGCGTGCTGATGGTGTCGTTTGCCCGCGAGCGGTTGGACGAGCACCAGGATGCGCCACGCGCGGCCGTGGAGGCAGGTTTCACCCGATTCCGGCCGGTGCTGATGACGGCGCTGGCCATGATCATCGGCATGGTGCCGATGGCGCTTGGCATGGGCGAAGGCGGCGAGCAGAACGCGCCACTGGGCCGCGCGGTCATCGGTGGCCTGACGCTGGCCACCGTGGCCACGCTCGGCTTCGTACCAGTGGTGTTCGCGCTGTTGCATGGCAGGCGCGCCAAGGCCAAATCCAGTGAGGCCAGCGGGCCGATACGGCAATCCCAAGGAGCCCGAGGACAGTGACGCTCGATCAGCCAGACCCACCGCCGGGCCGTGACCCGCATCAGGGTCAGTTTCAAAGCCAAGGCCCGGCCCATCATCAAGGTCAGGAACCGGGCCGGGACCACCCGCAGGCGCGCCCCGGCGGCGAGAAACAGAACGAGCCGATGCCGCATGGGCCTGCCCCGCAGCACGACGTCGAGGTGCCGGACGCAACACCGGCCGAAAAGCGCGGCACCGCCAGGAAATTGCTCACCTTTGTGGCCGTCCTCGCCGTGCTGCTCGTCATCGGCATTGTCGTCGGCCTCTTCATCAGGAGTTCGGCGGAGACCAAACTTGCCCGCGACACGACGCAGGAGGCAGTGCCGATCGTTCAGGTGGTGCGTCCCGAACCGAGCGCGCCCGACCAGATGCTGGTGCTGCCGGGCCAAACGCTCGCCTTCACCGATACGCCCATCTACGCGCGCACCAGCGGCTATCTGAAGCACTGGTATTTCGATATCGGCGCACATGTCCATCAAGGTCAGTTGCTCGCCGAAATAGAAACGCCGGAACTGGACCAGGAGGTGCGCCAGGCGCGTGCCGATTTGCAAACCGCGCAGGCCACCGCCAAACTGGCCGGCATTACCGCCAAGCGAACCGCCAATCTGCTGCAAAGCCAATCCGTTTCTACCCAGGAACGCGACAATGCCGCCGGCAGCCTCAGCGCGGATCAGGCGACCGTCGCCTCGCGTGAGGCCAACCTCGCGCGGCTGCTGGAATTGCAGTCCTACGAGCACGTCTACGCGCCATTCGACGGTATCGTCACCGCGCGCAATACCGACGTGGGTGATCTGATCAATGCCGGCGCGGGCTCGCCCGCCACCGAATTGTTTCATATGACCGAGATCAGCGTTCTGCGCATCTATGTCGCGGTTCCGGAGATGAATGCGCCCGCCATGCATGTCGGCGCCCACGTCGATGTCACACTCGACGAATATCCCAACCAGAAATTCCACGGCACCCTGGTGCGCACGAATAACGCCATAGACCCCGCATCGCGCACGCTGACGGTTGAGGTGGATGTCGATAACAAGGCCGGCCAGTTGCTGCCGGGCGCGTATACCTTCCTGCATTTCACGCTGCCAGGTGGGGCCGGCACAGCCACCGTACCGTCCAATACGTTGCTTTTCCGCAGCGAAGGTCTGCGCGCCGGCGTGGTGCGCAATGGTCAGGCCAAGCTCGTGCCCGTCACCATAGGGCGTGACTACGGCGACAAGGTAGAGGTGATTTCCGGTCTCACGCCGGACGATCAGGTTATTATCAATCCATCCGATTCATTGGTCGACGGCACGAAAGTGCGGGTCCAATCGGGCAAACCGCCTGGAGCCAACTGATGCGTTTTGCCCGTTTAGGGACCGCGGCATCGAATCCGAAAGACAATTTTCAGACGAAGATGAAATACTTTATTTTCGAAAAGAAGCGGCGGCGACGCGTTTTTTTCCTGGGGCATTTCGCCACCGTGGTGGTGCTGACAGGCTGTACGGTTGGGCCGAAATACCGCACGCCGTCGGTGCCGATGTCGGATAGTTTCAAGGAAGCGACACCGGCCGATTACGCTACGGCGGGAACGTGGCGCCTGGGGCACCCGGCGGACGCGGCACCGCGCGGCGAATGGTGGCGCATGTTCGGTGACACTAAACTCGATCGGCTGGAACAGGACCTTACGGTTTCCAACCAGAACCTGAAGGTGGAGGAAGCCCGTTTTCGCGAGGCGCGCGCCATGATCCGCTACCAGCGCGCCAGCGAGTTCCCAACGATTTCCACCGGGCCCAATTTGAACTCGGTGAAGGAGTCCGCCAACCAGCCCTATTTCCAGGTCCCCAACCCATCGCAGGAAGGCGATCTGCAACTGCCATTCGATCTTTCGTACGAATTCGATGTGTGGGGCCGGATCCACCGCACCGTGGCCGCAGCGCGTGAAGAAGCCCAGGCGACGGCCGGCGATCTGGCAAGCGCCAGCCTGAGCCTGCATGCCGAACTGGCGATGGATTATATCGAAGTGCGGGCCGCGGACGCGCAGCAGCGGCTGCTGGATGATACGGTGAAGGCCTATGCGGATGCATTGCGCCTGACGCAAAATCGCCTGGCGGGCGGTTATGCGCCGGCCTCCGACGTGGCGCAGGCGCAAACGCAACTCGATACCACGAAGGTGCAGGACACCGATATCGCCGTGGCACGCGCGCAGTATGAGCACGCCATCGCGGTATTGATCGGCCTTCCACCGGCATCATTCAGCCTGCCGCCCGCGCCGCTCGATCTATTGCCACCCGATGTGCCGCCCGGCCTGCCTTCCGAACTGCTGCAGCGGCGGCCAGACATTGCAGCCGCGGAACGCCGCGTCGCGGAAGCCAACGAACGCATCGGCATCGCCGTGGCGGCGTACTATCCTTCGGTAACTTTCGGTGGATCGTCAGGTTTCCTGGGCACCAGTTTCGCGAACTGGTTTGCCTGGCCTAGCCTGTTCTGGTCGGTCGGGACGACAATGACGCAGCAATTATTCGACGGCGGACGGCTGCAAGCGCAAACCGATCAGGCACGCGCATCCTACGACGAGTATGTCGCGCAATACCGGCAAACCACGCTATCCGCCTTCCAGCAAGTGGAGGACAATCTTGCCGCGTTGCGCATTCTGGCCGGAGAGGCCCAACAACAGCAGGATGCTGTGATTGCCGCGAATTATTCATTGCAGCTGTTTAATAACCGCTACATTGGCGGCGAGGATACCTATTTACAGGTGATCACCGCCCAGACCATTGCGCTACAGAACCAACGCAACGACGTCGATATTCAGCGCCGCCGCATGGAGGCGGGCATTACGTTGGTCAAGGCCTTGGGTGGAGGCTGGGTCAGGTCGGACATACCGTCGCTGAAAGAGCATGGCCTGCCGCCTGGCTCGGTGGTTCCGTTGGCGCGGTAAGCGGCGCGGCATATGCCTTGGGGCTCGGCGCAGTGGGCTGATTTATCCCCATCAAGGCCTTGTCCTAAACTGAAGCCGGGGGGTCTGGGGGGAGCGGCTTCGCTCCACCCAGCCTTTCCAGTTTGCCGGCAACGGCTGGTTTGTGCCCATGACGCAGCGCGTCCCGCGATTTGACAGGAACCTCCACCAGCCGTTATGTTATAACATAACAATTGAGCACGCGGTTTCATGGCCTTCCTTCGCGCGGTAATCGCCACCAGCACCCTGGCCATCCTTCCCGTGGCCACGACGCTCGCGGACCCGGCACAGCCGGCTAGCGCGGCGCTGGCGCAAGCAACGCCGCTACCAGCCCAGCCGACGCCGAAGGCGCCCTCATCAGCCGCCACGGAGAATATCGTCGTCACCGCGAAAAAACTGGCTACGGCACGCAGCAGCATCCAGACCCGTATCGGCGCGACAACCTACGTGCTCAGCCGCCAAGCCATTCAAAATCAGCCTGGCGGCGCGGAAATCCCGCTCAATCAAACACTGCTGCAAACGCCGGGCGTTTCGCAGGACTCGTTCGGTCAAATCCACCTTCGAAACGACCACGCCAACATCCAGTATCGTATAGACGGCGTGATCCTGCCCGAAGGCATCAGCTTCTTTGGTCAGAGCCTGACCTCGCGCTTTGCCTCTTCCATCGATCTCATCACCGGCTCGCTGCCCGCGCAGTACGGTTTGGTCACCACCGGTATCGTCGATATCCAAACCAAATCGGACGCATTCGAGCCCGGCGGGTCGATCGGCATGTATGGCGGCAGCCATGGGTGGCTGGAACCAAGCGCTGAATACGCGGGCTCCTCGGGCAACATAAACTATTACCTCGCCGGCGACTATGTGCAAAACGGTATTGGTATCGAAAACCCAACCAGGTCGGAAAACCCGTTGCACGACAATACGGAGCAAGGCCACGGCTTCGGCTATGTCGAAGACATTATCGATTCAACCAGCAAGATCAGCGCCATGTTCGGCGTCTATCAAGGTGAGTTCCAAATCCCGGACAGTCCCGGCCAGCCGTCGGTTTACGCGGATGGTGCGCTCAGCAATTATAACTCGGCACTGTTGAACGAGCATCAAACCGAAAGCAACGACTATGCGGTTCTCTCCTATCTGAAAGCGGAAGACGATTACGGCTTCCAGGTTTCCGCATTCGAGCGCTACAGCCGCCTCGCCTACACACCCGACCCGATCGGCGATTTGGAGTTTTACGGCCTGGCGCAAAACGCAGTCCGCTCGGATGTCGCCGAGGGCTTGCAGGCTGATGGCAGTTATCAAGTCACCGATAACCACACCCTACGCTACGGCCTGCTTTTCACCGCCGAGCGGGCCACCTCCCGCACAAATTCCATGGTTTTCCCCTGCCTGACCGAGGATTGCTCGAGCGTCAGCACCACGCCTGAAGCCATCGGCGGCGGCGGTGGCGAAACCGGCTACACCTACAGCGCCTATTTGCAGGATGAATGGCGTATTGTCCCGACACTGACGCTTAACTACGGTGTGCGATACGACGTTCTCAACGCCTATACCGATACCCAACAATTAAGTCCACGTATCAATATGGTGTGGAAGCCCGATGCGGACACTACATTTCACGCCGGCTATTCGCGCTATTTCACACCGCCCTCGCTGGAGCTGATCTCCGGCCAGTCCATCGCCAAGTTCGCGGGTACTACTGGCTATCCCGCAGGCTACACGCCGGCATCTCCGCCGAAGGATGGACCGATCCTGCCTGAACGTTCCAATTACTTTGACGTCGGCGTAGACCATGTGTTCCTGCCCGGCCTCAAGCTGGGCGTCGATGGCTATTGGAAAATCGCCCGCGATCTGATTGATGAAGGGCAATTTGGCGCGCCAATCATCCTGTCGGTGTTCAATTACGCCCACGCGAATGTGCTAGGGTTGGAATTTACCGGCAGTTACGATAGGGGGAATTTCTCAGCCTATGGCAATTTGTCGATTGGCCGGGAGCGCGCGACGCAACTGGTGTCGCAGCAATTCAATTTCACCCCGCAGCAACTGGACTATATTTCCGATCACTATATCTACACCGACCATAACCAGTTCTACACTGCCTCAAGCGGCGTTTCCTACAATTTACAGGGAACGCGCTTGAATGCCGATCTCATCTACGGCACCGGCCTGCGTGAAGATGCGGGCGATATTCCCAACGGCGGCGCCGTCGCGCCCTATCTTCAATTGAACCTCGGCGCCTCGCACCGATTCGAGAAAATCTTCGGTGGCCCAATCGAAGTGAACGCCGCGATCATCAATGTCACTGACAGAATTTATGAAATTCGCTCCGGCACAGGGGTCGGTGTATTTGCGCCCCAATACGGCCCACGGCGTGCATTCTACGCCGGCATCAGGAAATTCTTCTGATGGCGTTCACTGTCCCATACGGCGCAGGAAAGCACTTCTTTTTGCAAAAAGAAGCAAAAACTTTTATCCATTGGCGCGCGCGTTGCGGCAACGCGCGCGCCTTATAAGCAAAAGTTTTTTGGTTCTTTTTTTTCAAAAAAAGAACTGCTTGCGCTTGCCTGTAAGTAAGTAACGCCAATTAGCACGCGGGCGAGGGGCCTCGTG
>FSYC01000436.1_pt1 | contig 12049 bp, 10 predicted proteins | sample 1638431 | NCBI WGS metagenome assembly FSYC01 (sample SAMEA3914788, study PRJEB12502) | metagenome | biome: forest; material: soil | place: Canada | collected 2011-07-03 | depth 0.1 m | reverse complement strand
CTGGAAGAAAAGATGAAGTCGAAAGGCTTCCTCGAAGGCAGCGAAATGGCTGCCACGTTCAACATGCTGCGCGCCAACGATCTGATCTGGTCGTTCGTAGTCAACAACTACCTGATGGGCAACGAGCCCTTTCCGTTCGATTTGCTCTACTGGAATTCGGACGCGACGCGCATGCCGGCGCGCATGCATACGTTCTATTTGCGCAATATGTACCAGGAAAATCTACTGGCCAAGCCAAACGCCATCGAGCTGGCGGGCGAAAAGATCGACCTCGGCCAGATCAAGGTTCCTGCGTATTTCCTGTCCACGCGCGAGGATCATATCGCGCCGTGGCGCAGCACGTATCGCGGCACCCAGTTGCTGGGCGGAGACAACCGCTTTGTGCTGGCGGCCTCGGGACATATCGCCGGCGTGGTAAACCCGCCGGAGGGCGGCAAGTACAATCACTGGGTCAACGACTCGGTGCCCGCGACGCCCGAAGCCTGGCTGGAGGGTGCCACCGAAATGGCCGGCAGCTGGTGGCCGGATTGGAACCGGTGGGTAACGGCCTTTGCGCCGGAACGTGTGCCGGCGCGTGTGCCAGGCACTGGCAAACTGGCGGCCATCGAGGATGCGCCAGGAAGTTACGTGAAGGTGAAGAGCTAAGTTTCAAAAGTTTTTGCTTCTTTTTCCAAAAAGAAGCGCTTTCTTTTTTGAAAAAAAGAAACAAAAAACTTTTGACTTTTTGGTGACGGTAGCTGGGGGGGCTTGTTGGCTTAGCCTTCGTAATTGTATCGGCATGGGCTGACCGATAGAACAGGCCATCGTAGCTACATGGCGCATTTTCCCATTTTCCTGAACCTCTCCGGCCGCAACGTGCTCGTACTGGGCGCTGGCGAGGCGGCGGAGCGTCGCGCGGCGACCTACGCCGATGCGGGCGGCGTGGTGCGGCGCGCCGATCGCTTCGAACCGGGCTTGCTTGCCGGCTGCGTGCTTGCCGCCGGCACCGGCGCGCCGGAAGCCGACCTGCAGGCGCTAAGCCAGGAGGCGCAGCGGCTGGGCATTCCGGTGAACATCGTCGACCGGCCGGAGCTCAGCAGCTTCATCACGCCCAGCATCATCGACCGCGCGCCGCTGACCATCGCGATTTCAACGGGCGGCGCGGCACCGGTATTGGCGCGCATGCTGCGCCAGAAGATCGAGGCGCTGATCCCCCCCGCCTGGGGACGGCTCGCGGCACTGGCGGGGCGAATGCAGGCGGAGGCCCGGGCGGCGCTTCCAGACATGGCCGTGCGCCGACGCGTTCTGGAGCGAATCTTCGCCGGTGCCGCCGCCGATCTGGCGCTCGCAGGTGACGAGGCCGGCGCCGAAGCCGCGTATCGCGCGGCACTGACCGCGGCGCCCGCCCCTGCGGGCTTTGTCTATCTAGTTGGCGCCGGCCCTGGTGCTGCCGACCTGGTGAGCCTGCGGGGCCTGCGGCTGCTCGGCGAAGCGGATGTAGTGGTGCATGACCGGCTGGGCACCCATGATGTGCTGGAACTCGCGCGCCGTGACGCTGCCCGCATCGATGTGGGCAAGTCCCAGGGTGATCACACGATGCCACAGCGCGATATCAACGCGCTGCTGATAAGTTTGGCGCGCGACGGCAAGCGCGTTGTGCGGCTCAAAGGTGGCGATCCATTCATCTTTGGCCGCGGCGGCGAGGAAGTGGAGGCGCTGACCGCGGCCGGCATTTCCTGTGCTGTGGTGCCCGGCATTACGGCGGCGCTGGCCTGCGCCGCCAGCGCGCGCGTGCCGCTGACGCATCGTGACCACGCCCACGCTGTCACCTTCGTCACTGCCCATCGCCGCGGCCCGAATCTGGGTATTGATTATGCCGGATTACTGAAGCCGGGTGTGACGCTGGCGATCTACATGGGGCTGGCTACCATTAGCCGGCTTTGCCACGAGCTGACCGAAGCGGGTTTCGACACCACCATGCCGGCTGTCCTGGTGGAAAACGGGGGCACCAATCACGCCCGTGTGCTGCGCGGCGGATTGGCGGAACTCGCGGCGCAGGCAGGCGCTTGGGCGGCTGGAGGGCCAGTGCTGATACTCCTGGGCGGCACGAGTGGGGCTTAATACCATAGAAGCGCGTATAATAATTTTATCACTTAACTCGACCGTTGTTTCGTCCTATATCGTCCCATGTCGGATTACAGCTTGGGCAGAACGACAATGACGAGCGGCGAAAGCAAGGCAGACACTATGGACAACGAAGACCGGCCGGCAGCCCAGCCCATGGGAGATTCCCGTGTGCTCGAGGTGAATGGCGTGTTCTTAGGGGCCGCAATTGCCCTGCCGAATCGGCAGGGGTGGCGGCTGGTAGCGGCCAGTGACCGGCTCGGCCGGTTCAACGGCTGCATTGCAGCTTCCTGGCCCGAGGCGCAGCGCCTGGCGCGCCAAGCCTTCCTGATGGTGCCCGCCGCATAGGAGGGGGCGCGCGCCCCTACATCACAATGACCTGGCGCACGGCGTGGCCGTCGGCCAGCCGGTCGAACCCTTCGTTGACCTGGTCCAAGGTCAGCCGGTGCGTCAGCAGCCGGTCGACCGGCAACTTGCCGGCTTGGTAGAGCGCGACAAAACGCGGCAAGTCCCGCAAGGGCACGGCAGACCCCATGTAGCTGCCGCGCACCACGCGCTCCTCAGCCACCAGGCTGACGGCGGGCACCGAGAACATGCGCGAAGGATGCGGCAATCCAGTAGCAACTGTGGTGCCGCCACGTCGTGTGGCGGCGTAGGCCTGGGCCAGCACTGCCTCGTTGCCGACGGACTCGAAGACGAAATCGGCGCCACCGCGCGTAATGTCGCGAATGGCGGCGACCGCGGTGTCGCCGGCCAAGACCGCATGCGTAGCGCCTAGGTTCAGCGCCAATTCCAGCTTGTCAGCCAGCGTATCCACCACCACGATTGGCATCGCCCCCGCCGCCGCCGCGCCCAGAACGGCAGCCAGGCCCACGCCGCCCAGGCCGAACACGGCGACGGACGCACCGGGCGGCACGCGCGCGGTGTTGAAGACAGCGCCTGTGCCGGTCATCACCGCGCAGCCGAACAGCGCGGCAATTTCCGGAGGCAGGCTGGAATCGATCTTCACGGCCGAACGCACGCTGACCACGGTGTGTTCGGCGAAGCCTGACACGCCAAGATGATGGTTGATGGGTGTTTCCGGCACGTCGCACCAGCGGCGGCCACCGCTCAGCAGCGTGCCGGCTGTGTTTGCCGCGGCCCCTGGCTCACAGAGCGCGGGGCGGCCCTCGGCGCAAGGCAGGCAGGCGCCGCACATGGGCACGAAACTGAACACCACCTGGTCACCGGGCGTGAATGCGGTTGTTCCCGGGCCGAGTTCTTCCACGATGCCGGCCGCTTCATGGCCCAGCACCATGGGCATGGGCCGCGGGCGCACGCCTTCGATCACCGATAGATCAGAATGGCACAGCCCGGCGGCGGTGACACGCACGCGCATTTCCCCGGGGCCGGGTGAGGCCAATTCCAGTTCGCGTATCTGCAACGGGCGCGACTGCGCGTAGGGGCGTGGAAGACCCATCTGGGTCAGCACGGCGGCGCGGGTTTTCATGGGGCGGGTTCCAGCAAGAGCGTTTCGAGCGCGCGACGCATCGCATCATCGATCGGCACCGCGCGGCGTGTTGCCCGGTCCACGAATACATGCACGAACCAACCTTCGGCGGCCGGCACGGACTGGCCCTCGACAAATAAACCGATGCCATAGCGCACGCTGGACCGGCCAAGCTTTTCCACGCGCAAACCAGCTTCCACCACTTGCGGAAATTCGATCGGCGCGAGAAATTTACAGTGTGACTCGGCACAAAGTCCGATTTGTGCGCCGGCGTGGATATCCAGGCCAGCATGCTGGATCAACCAGCTGTTAATAACCGTATCGAAATAGCTGTAATAGACTACGTTGTTCACATGGCCATAGACATCGTTGTCCATCCAGCGCGTGGAAATGCGCTGTACGTAACCGTAGCCGGTGCGATGCATTATCCCAGCCCGGAAAACAGCGGCGTCGACAGATAACGTTCAGCAAACGACGGCACGATACCCACGATAAGCTTTCCCTTGTTTTCGGGCGCCTTCGCCAGACCGATCGCCGCATGCAGCATGGCGCCGGACGAAATGCCGATCGGCAGCCCTTCCACCCGCGCGCAGCGGCGCGCCGCGGCCAATGCCTCGCGCTCGGAAACCGTCACCAACTGGTCGATTTCCTTCATGTCCAGCACTTTGGGCGTGAAACCCGGCCCGATGCCCTGAATGCCGTGCGGCCCAGGTTCGTCGCCGGAGAGCACCGCACTTTCGGCCGGCTCAACGCCCACAATCGTGAAGCCCTTGCGGCGCGCCCGTAGCGCCCGGCCGATGCCGGTGAGCGTTCCGCCCGTGCCCACGCCGGCGATGACGATATCCACCTTTCCATCGCTGTCGGCCCAAATTTCCTCAGCCGTCGTGGTCTCGTGAATGTCGGGGTTCGATGGATTGTCGAATTGCTTGGGCATCCAGGCATTGGGCGTTTTCGCCAGGATTTCATTGGCGCGTGCGATGGCGCCAGCCATGCCGAGCTTTTGCGGTGTCAGCTCCACCTGGGCGTCCATCAGCCGCAACATGCGGCGGCGCTCAATGCTCGCACTTTCGGGCATTGTGACGATCAGCCGATACCCGCGCGCCGCGGCCACGAAGGCCAAGGCGATGCCGGTATTGCCGCTGGTGGGCTCCACCAGAATGGATACACCCGGTGTGATGATGCCGGCGCGCTCGGCCGCGTCGATCATGCCCAGGCCGATTCGGTCCTTCACCGAGCCGAGTGGATTGAAGAACTCCAGCTTCAACGCGAGGTCCGCGACAAAGCCCTCCTCGGCCGCCAGCCTGGGCAGCCGCACCATCGGTGTGCCGCCCACGGTCTGCTGCACACTATCATAGATACGGCCGCGCGGGGCAGCCGTGAATGGCACACCGGTTGCGCGTGGAATTCGGTTGGACATGGCGTTACCCTAGGGGCATTGATGCGTTGAAGAGTCCGTCCGGTGGCTGATTCGGACGAGGGAGAGAAGCAAAGATGATCGTTCGGCGGGACCGGGGCATGCTGGCAGTGCTGATCATGCTGGATGTCGCCTTTCATGCCGGCCGCACCAGCACCGTGAGCGCCGCCGACATTGCCGACCGCGCCGGACTGGCCCGACGCGGTATAGAACCGCTGTTGCAAACTCTGTCCAGGTCCGGCCTGCTGGAAAGCATCCGCGGCCCGCGCGGCGGCTATCGGCTGGGGCGTCCGAGGCGGGATATCCACCTGGACGAGGTTGTGCGAATTGCCGTGAGCGACGACTCGGTGCCCGGCGAGGACGGCCCGACGGGCCTGATGCAAACCGGCGTGATCGAGCCGCTGTGGGCCGAGTTGGACCAGGAGCTAGTGAGCCGTCTGCAGGGCCTAACCTTGGAAGACATGATTCGTCGCGCCGAGGGCGTAGGCTTATCCCGCCCCTTGGCCGAACCGATCACCTTCTCAATCTAAAGGGGTAAGCTCTTAGAATCAAAAGTTTTTTGTTTCTTTTTTTCAAAAAAGAAAGCGCTTTCTTTTTTGAAAAAAAGAAACAAAAAACTTTTGTCCTTAAGACGCATACCCGGTTCCCGCAAAATTTTACGCATGACCTCTGATGGCGCACGCGGCGCCGTTATATACACCCCACCACATAACCGGCTTTTAGGAGGACCGCATACAATGGCCCTGCAACTGGGACAGATTGCCCCTGATTTTGAACAGGACAGCACTGACGGCCGCGTGAGTTTTCACCAATGGCTCGGTGATAGCTGGGGCGTACTTTTCAGCCACCCCAAGGACTACACGCCGGTTTGCACCACGGAACTCGGCGAAGTGGCCCGCCTGGCGCCTGAGTGGAAAAAGCGCGACGTGAAGGTGATCGGGCTTTCAGTGGACGCCGCCGACAGCCATGCCGGCTGGGCCGCCGACATCGCGGAGACGCAGGGCCACGCGCTGAATTTCCCACTGCTCGCCGACCCGGACCGCAAGGTGTCCAACCTGTACGACATGGTGCACCCGGAGGCAGATCCCGCGGTGACGGTCCGCTCCGTGTTCATCATCGACCCGGCCAAGAAAATCCGGCTGATCCTGACCTATCCGCCCAGCGCCGGCCGAAATTTCGATGAAGTGCTGCGCGTGATCGACAGCCTGCAGCTGACCGACACACACAAGGTGGCGACGCCAGCGAACTGGCAGAAAGGCGACCGCGTCATCATCGTGCCGTCATTGTCCAACGAGGCGGCGAAGGAGCTGTTTCCCCAAGGTTGGGAGACGGTGAGGCCGTACCTGCGGTTGGTCGAGCTCAACGACTAGCAACGGTCTCGGGCAGCTTGGGGAGAACCGGCGGAATAGGCCCGTTCTCCCCAAGCGCCCAGCCTCTCACTTTGTCTTAGAGCCGCGCCTTGCCAACGCCTGCCTGCTAGACAAAATGGGGGTAAGGGCCGTACCCCATTTTCTACTGGGACTAAGATGACGAAGCTTTCCGCGGTCGAGTTACTAAAGAGCGAAAGCCATGGGCTTCGGGGCCGGCTGGCCGAAGAGCTAGCCGAGGGTGGCATCCAGGTCAGCGAAGACGCCTATAACCTGCTGAAATTCCATGGCAGCTACGAACAATTCGACCGCGATACCGCGACCGAGCGCAAACAGCACGGTATTGAAAAAGAATATCAGTTCATGCTGCGCGTGCGCATGCCGGGCGGCCGCCTGACCGCAGCGCAATACCTTGGCATGGATCGGCTTGCCGATGACCGCGCCAACCACACATTGCGCATCACCACGCGACAGGGCTTTCAGTTTCACGGCATTCTGAAGGGCGACCTGAAGACCGCAATCGCCGAGGTCAATCACACGATGCTGACCACCATGAGCGCCTGCGGCGACGTGGTGCGCAACATCATGGCCAGCCCCACACCCATCCGGGATGCCAAGCATGCGCGCATCGAAGCGGACTCGCGGCTGCTTTCCGAACACCTGAAACCGAAATCACGCGCCTACTACCAGATCTTTCTGGACGAAGCCCCGAACCCCGAGGTGGACGAGGAAGAAACGCTGTACGGCCCCACCTACCTGCCTCGCAAATTCAAGGTGGGCATCACCACCGAAGACGACAACACGATCGATGTGCTCACCAACGACGTAGGCATCATCTCCCATTTCGACGGCGATACACTCCGCGGCTACACCGTGGCCGTGGGTGGCGGCCTGGGCATGACCCATAACAAACCCCGCACCTATCCCCGTCTCGCTACACCGATCGCTTTCGTGCAGCCAAACGAATTGCTGTCCATCGTGGAAGCCGTCATCAAGCTGCAACGCGACCATGGTGACCGTGGCGACCGCCGGCGCGCGCGCCTGAAATATGTCGTGGACGATCGCGGCCTGCCCTGGATTCGTGAAACGCTGGCGGAATATTTCGGCGCCCCCCTCACGGAGCCGCCAAAACTGAACCTGCAAGTGCCCGACCTGCTCGGCTGGCACGAGCAAGGCGACGGCAATTGGTGGCTCGGCGTGCCGGTAGCCGCCGGCCGCATCGCTGATTTCGCCAATGGCGCCGAATTACGCAGCGCGTTCCGCACCATCGCGCAATGCTTCAACCCCGGCTTCGTGTTGACCCCGCAGCAGGACGTGCTGATCACCGACATCGCCCCCGCCGACCGTATCGCTTTGGAAGCCGTGCTTCGCCGCCATCACGTGACGCTGGCCGAAGACATGACGCCGATGGCACAATACGCGCTGTCCTGCCCAGCGTTACCCACCTGCGGCCTGGCGCTGACGGAAGCCGAGCGCATGCACCCCGAAATCGTCGGCGGCATCGATGCGCTGTTAGCCAAACACGGGCTATCGCAACGCCGCGTCAGCGTGCGCATTACCGGTTGCCCCAACGGCTGCGCCCGCACCTATGCCGGCGATATCGGCATCGTCGGCCGCATGCCGGGATTTTATGCCCTCTATGTCGGCGGTGATTTCGAAGGCACCCGGCTGAACTTTAAACTATTGGAAAAAGTGCCGCACTCCGCGGTGGTCAGCAGTTTTGATCCGCTGTTCGCGGCCTGGGCGCGGGATGGTATGGATGGCGAAGGGTTCGGGGATTTCTGTTATCGCGTGGGCATGGAGAAATTGATCTCGCTCGGCAACGAACAGCAAAACGCAGCTTAACCACCACGAACGTTTCGTAATCAATAGGCAAAAGTTTTTTGTTTCTTTTTTTCAAAAAAGAAAGCGCTTTCTTTTTTTGAAAAAAGAAACAAAAAACTTTTGCTAATTGGGCTTCGGTTTTATCCGTTTATATCGCGCTGGATCAGGCTGAGCGGTTCGACTACTGATCGCGTAATGTCTGATATTTTTGTGCAGCCTGTCAGCGCCATGGCGATGGACATTTCGGCGCGCAGCAGTGCCAACATATGACGCACGCCGGGCTCGCCGCGAGCGGCGAGCGCGAAAATCCAGGCGCGGCCTAGCATGACGCCGTGTGCGCCCAACGCCAGCATGCGGACCACGTCCAGGCCGCTGCGAATTCCGCCATCGGCCAGCACCGTCAGGCGGTCACCAACAAGATCGGCGATCGGCGGCAAAGCGCGCACGGTGGAAATCACTCCATCTAGCTGGCGGCCTCCGTGGTTCGACACCACAATGCCGTCGGCTTCGATTTCGGCCGCTTGGCGGGCATCCTCGGGATCGAGGATGCCTTTGATAATAAGTTGGCCTTTCCAATGCGCGCGGATCCATTCCAGGTCGCGCCAGGTGACCGAAGCATCAAAATTGCTGCCAATCCAGCGAATGAAGTCCTGCAGGCCGTTCTTGGCGCCGAGCGGGCCGCTGATGTTGCCCATGGTCAACGGGCGGCCTTGCACAGCGACGTCCAGCAGCCAGGCCGGGTGCGCCAGGGCCTGTCCGAGACGGCGTAATTCGCCCCGCAAACCGGGCGCCGCAGCCAGGCCCGAGCGCACATCGCGGTAGCGCGCGCCGGGCATCGGCAGATCCACCGTGAACACCAGCTTTGTGCAGCCTTGCGCGGCGGCCTCGTCCAGCAAGGACCGCACGAAGCCGCGGTCGCGTAACATATAGAGTTGGAACCAGATTTCACCGGGGGCGCCGGCCTTCACTTCGGCCAAAGGGCACACGCCAACGGTGGAGAGGCAGAATGGTATGCCGGCCGCCTGTGCCGCACGCGCGGCTTGCACCTCGCCGCGGCGGGCATTCATGCCGGCGAGGCCGATGGGGGCCAGGGCCACGGGCATTTTGTAGATCGTGCCGAACATGGTGGCGGAAAGGTCGATGGCGGAGACATCGCGCAACACGCGCTGGCGCAGGGCCAGATCCTGCAGATCGGCGGTGTTACGGCGCAGGGTCAGTTCCGCGTAGCTGCCGCCGTCGATGTATTCGAACAGGAAGGGCGGGAGCCGGCGGCGGGCGAGCTCGCGGTAGTCGGTGATGGATGCGGCGATCATGGGCGCAGGTTGGCGCGGTAGTTACAAAAAGGCCAGGGGCACCCAGGAAAGCAGGGAGCGGTAGCTCACACGCGCAAATGCGCCGGGATTTGCAGCCCCAGTCGGTTCGGCACGTCCCAGAGTTCCCGCACTTCACGGATCACCTTGAATCCCGCGCGCAGATAGTTGGGCAGGGCGCGTGGGTGATCGGCGGTACAGGTGTTGACCGTCAGCATGGTGGGCCGGCGGCTCCAGGCTTCGTCCATCGACGCACGCAACAGGATCGTGCCGAGGCCGACCCCCACCGCATGGGGCATCAACCCAAAATAAGCCAGGTTGACCGGAGCGCCGGCGCGGCCGTGCAGCTCGAAGAATCCGGCCGGCTCGCCGTCTCGGTACAGCACGTGGATCGACACCTGTGGGTCCGCCAGCATGGCGGCGATCTCATGGTCGGGCATCGTGCGGCGCAGCCACCACACATAGGGGGCACCCACCGTGTCGTAGAGGTAGCGATAGAATGCGACGGAGGGGTTGGTAACGCGCGTCAACGTCACGCCCGGCGGCAGCGCCGGCGCCCGCGTGATGGGGGGCGTGTCCTGGCGCAGAAACGTTACAGTTACCGCGATTCTGGTGGCGGGTCCGGACATGCAGGCCTTATCTCAGACAACGTAAGGCAAAAGAAAGCGCTGCTTTTTGAAAAAAGAAGCAAAAACTTTTGCAAATTGAGGTGCGCCTTGCATCCACGGCACGCCCAATTGTCAATTGTTTTTTGGTTCTTTTTTTCAAAAAAGAACTGCTTCCTTCCTAATCATCGAGAAAGCTCCGCAATTTCCGGCTGCGGCTCGGGTGTTTCAATTTGCGCAGCGCCTTGGCCTCGATCTGGCGAATACGCTCGCGCGTCACGTTGAACTGCTGGCCAACCTCTTCCAGCGTGTGATCGGTGTTCATGCCGATGCCAAAGCGCATGCGCAGCACACGCTCTTCACGCGGCGTCAGGCTGCTGAGCACGCGGGTGGTGGCTTCGCGCAGATTGGCCTGGATGGCGGCATCCAGCGGAATAACGGCTGCCTTGTCCTCGATGAAATCGCCGAGATGGCTGTCTTCCTCGTCGCCGATGGGCGTCTCGAGACTGATCGGCTCCTTGGCGATCTTCAGTACCTTGCGCACTTTTTCCAGCGGCATGCCGAGCTTTTCAGCAAGCTCCTCCGGTGCCGGCTCGCGGCCGATTTCGTGCAGCATCTGGCGGCTGGTACGCACCAGCTTGTTGATCGTTTCGATCATATGGACCGGGATGCGGATCGTGCGCGCCTGGTCGGCGATGCTGCGCGTGATCGCCTGGCGGATCCACCAGGTGGCGTAGGTGCTGAACTTGTAGCCGCGGCGGTATTCGAACTTATCCACGGCCTTCATCAGGCCGATATTGCCCTCCTGGATCAGATCCAGGAATTGCAGGCCGCGATTGGTGTATTTCTTGGCGATCGAAATCACCAGGCGCAGATTGGCCTCGATCATTTCCTTCTTGGCGCGCGCGCTGTCGCGTTCGCCGCGGCTGACGGTGGCGAACACCCGGCGGAATTCGCCGATCGGCAGGCCGGCATCATTGGCGATGGCAGCAATCTGGCCGCGTACTTCGATCACCTGGATGGCGAATTTTTGGGCGAACACCTTCCAGCCTTTGCCCGGCAGCACGGCCACCATTTCCAGCCAGCCCGGATCCAGCTCGTGGTCGCGGTATTTCACCAGAAAATCATCGCGGCTGACTTTGCTGGACTCGGCGAAGCGCAGCAGCTGGCCTTCCAGGCCATTCAAACGCTGGGTCAGCTGCTTGAGCTGCATGACCAGCTCTTCGATGCGGTTATTGTGCAGGCGCACGGACTGCACCTGCGCCACCAACTCTTCGCGCACTTTCTCGTATGTCTTTTCCGAGCGGGTGCTCATTTCCTCGCCCGAGGTCAGCGACTCCAGACGCTTGGTCTGCATCTTGGAGAGCTTTTTATAGAGCCCTTCGATTTCCTCGAAAGTGGCCAGCACTTCCGGCTTCAGCTTTTCCTCGAGCGCCGATAGCGACAGGCCTGCGCCTTCACCTTCCTCGCCATCGTCGAGATCTTCCACCGGCGGCGGGGCCTCGAACGTCGCCTCAGGGGTACCATCTCCCGGCACGCCCTCACCTTCGGCCGCGATCACTTCGCCTTCGGGAGGGGCACCGGCGCCTTGAGTCGCTTCGAGATCGATAATGTCGCGCAGCAGCATGCGGCCGGCCTTCAGCGCGTCGTGCCAGGCGATGATGGCGCGGAAGGTCAGCGGGCTTTCGCACAGGCCTCCGATCATCATATCGCGGCCGGCTTCGATGCGCTTGGCGATGGCGATTTCGCCCTCGCGGCTCAGCAGCTCCACCGACCCCATTTCGCGCAGATACATGCGCACCGGATCATCGGTGCGGCCGAGGCTCTCCTCGTCCACATTGCCGGCCGGGGTTTCGCCTTCGGGGGCATCAGCCTCGCCCTCGGCGCGCTCCGGCTTGGCGACGGTTTCGCCGTCCTCGTTATCCTCGTTCTCGACG
>FSYC01000275.1_pt1 | contig 12093 bp, 6 predicted proteins | sample 1638431 | NCBI WGS metagenome assembly FSYC01 (sample SAMEA3914788, study PRJEB12502) | metagenome | biome: forest; material: soil | place: Canada | collected 2011-07-03 | depth 0.1 m | reverse complement strand
GCCCTGATCGGTCCAGAATTCATCTGCGAATGAAGGCAAGCAGTTCTTTTTTGAAAAAAAGAACCAAAAAACTTTTGAAAATTGGGACGCGCGTTGGATCCAACGCGCACCCCAATGAGCAAAAGTTTTTGCTTCTTTTTCCAAAAAGAAGCGCTTTTACGGCCAGCTGGGACCAGCCAAGATCGACTGGTCCCGATCCCCCGCTCCGTCAAAAAGCAGGCGGCGCGGTAGCCGCGGCCAAGCCTACATCAAAGGCCGCTTTACCGAATTCATCTCCAGCGTCACGGCCGTCTGCGCATAGAGCCGCCCGCGGATCGAGGCCCCGGTCTTCATGGCAATCGCTGTCTTGCACAGCACAATGCCTTCGAACTGCGCCGTGGTGCCGATCCTTACCTGGCCGGCAACCTGCCAGAAGATATTCTTGGGATTAGCACCGCCGCGCAGCATCACCGCCGTCGCACTGGCGATATTCACATTCTGCGCCACCTGGAAAATCCAAACGTCGGTAGGTCCGCCCTTCAAATAAACATCCGTCGGGATCAGAAGATTCGAGCTCCAGCTATAAACGCCCGGCGCCAGGGTCCGCCCGCCGATATTGCCGGCGCCCAGCTCCGTCACGGTCGCCGTGCGCCCCGCCGCATCCCGATACGCCGTCTCCATTGCCAGAATGGCGAGGCCGGTTTGCGACGGTTTCGCCTTGGCGCAAGGTGCCGGCCCGGCCGCGTCCACGGCGAAAATCCGCCCCGTCACTTCGGTGCACTTCAAATGGTCGGCGGCCCCCGTAATGGGGCTCGTCGCCACATTGCCGACAACCTGCGACGCGTAAACATCCGAAATCCCGGATTTGGACAGGATCACGAAAAACCCCGCTTTGCCCAAATTCACCGGCAATGTCGCCGCGGGGGCGCCGGATGCCGCCATCACCATCCCCGCCAGCAGGGGCATCAACATGGCAGTCCGCAGTCCGCGGCGCGCCACGGCAGCACCAACGCCGTCAACAGTAGCCGCGCGATTCAATGACACAATAAGTCCTTCCAGCGGCGGCTGTTACTACGAACATTATGAATATTTTGCCGCCAGAATGTATCATTGGCCCGCGCCCTGCCAACATCAAGGCGTGCGGCGGGCACGGCGCCATAATACTGCGCGCTACTGACAACGTTACCGGTATCGCGTCGCGCGGCACCGGTCCGTTACGGCAGAATTGGTCAACGCCGTTTTGGTTGCATGAAAATAGTGATGAACACGCAATCGTGTTGCAGCTGACGCAATACGAACCGGGGGCGGAACCTCTCCGCCCCCGCGCGGCACCTAGGTGCTTATGCCGATTCCCGGATCTGTCATACTGTCACTGCCATTTTCCAAATGGCCGGACAGCCGCCACGCGAAATCGGGATCGGCGTCAACAGTCAGCAGCACATCGTACCATCCCGCGGTGCCGGTCAATGCGAAATCATGCCGCATCAGGCTGCCGGGTGGGATTGTCAGCGTCGCGGTTTGCTTGGCGTAAAGGTTCTGCGCCGTCACCGTATAGGGTATCGCGCCATCATTGATCAGCTGCACGGTCAGCCCCGCCAGATTTGTATCGTAATGACTGCTGACCAGCAAATTGGCCGTGGAACCCGGCATCAGGCCACCCTTGAACTGCCGCAGGAAGCCGTTCGGGCCGAAAACGGTCAGATCGTACACCGTTTCGCCCGTCACAGCGACGATCCAGTGATCCGCCAGGCTCAAATTGGCGCCCACCGTGTAGCAGCGCGGCGCGGTGGCGCCGCTGCCGTCCCGCACCTGGAACGCGGCCCCAACCGTGCCGGTGTTGGAAAACGCGATCTGCACTTCACCAACGCCAAACCGTGTCGCATTAGCATTGAACTGATATGGCAAGGCTTTCGCGCGACGCTGCCCCGGCTCCTGGGCCGGCAGCGCCTGAACCGCCGGCGGGGAGGGGGTGTAGTTGGGCTGCCGCGCGCTGGTCGGCGGCACATACCCCGCCGTGCTGGGCAGCGTGGCCACCGTGGCGTTCGGCGAGGCGAAATTGAACGCCGAGGTCAGGTCGCCGCTGACGGTCTGGCGCCAGGGCGTGATGTTGGTTTCCGTCAACGGGGCCGCCTGGGTGCCAAAGCGCGCGGCGATGAAGCGGATCAGCGAGGTGTGGTCGAACACCTGGGAATTCACGTAACCGCCGGTGCTCCAAGGCGAGAGCACCAGCAGCGGCACGCGCACGCCCAGGCCAATGGGGCCCGCGGGATAGGTGGCGTTGCCCTCGAACAGCTCCAGCGACGTGTTCACCGTGGAAAGCCCCTGTTGCGCGGTCATCGGTGGCGTGGGGGGCACCATGTGGTCGAAGAAGCCGTCATTCTCGTCATAGACCACGAACAGGATGGTCTTGCTCCAAACCGCCGGGTTGGCGGTGAGTGCATCCAGCACCTGGCTCACATACCAGGCGCCGTAATTGGCCGGCCAGTTCGGGTGTTCGCTGAAAGCCTCCGGCGCCACCACCCAGGATACCTGCGGCAACGCGCTGTTGGCGATATCGTTGATCAGCTCCTGAAACAAAGTGCCGCCATTGACGGTGACGTCAGTGCCCGTCAACGCGCCATTATACAGCGGCGAGCCGGCCGGCGCGTTTTGATACTGCGTGAAGAACACGAGAGAGTTGTCGGCATAATTGCCGGTCAGCGGGTCCGCCACGGCCCAGCCGAAGTAATTGGCGGCGTTCAGGCCCAGGCCCACATCCTGATAAATCTTCCAGGTGATGCCGGCGCTCTGCAGCACTTCGGGGAACGTGCTCCAGGAATAGGCGGTGCCGTCATTATCCAGGGCGGGGCCGCCACCGGTGCCGTTATTGCCCACCCAGCCGGTCCACATATGCATGCGATTAGGGTCGGTCGGGCCCAGCAGGGAGCAGTGATAGGCGTCGCAAATCGTGAAGGCGTCGGCCAGGGCGTAGTGGAACGGAATGTCCTCGCGCGTCAGATAGGCCATGCTCAGCGGGCTCTTGGCCGCCACCCATTGATCATACTGGCCCTGGTTCCAGGCCTGGTGCGTGGTGATCCAGTCATGCGGCAGATCCTCGATGAACTGCAGCCCCAGATTAGCCGCGGGCGGGTGGAACGGCAGCACGTAGGAAGCGCCATCGGGCTGATACCAGACCGGGTTGCCGGTAGTGAGTGTCACCGGCCGCGGGTCGCTGAAGCCGCGCACGCCCTGCAACGTGCCGAAGTAATGATCGAAGGACCGGTTTTCCTGCATCAGGATCACGATGTGTTCCACATCGTCGATCGTGCCCGTGCGGTGATGCGCCGGGATCGCCAGTGCGCGGGCGATGGAGGCCGGCAGCGACGTGGCGAGCGCCCCGCTGGCCAGAAGCTGCATGAAACTGCGCCGATCTGCCGTGATCATCCGTTGCCTGCCCTGTTTGCCGAACCGGTCATGAGCGCCGGCCGTGCGTAAGGGGGCATGATGCGCCAGGCTGTTGATACTGGGCAAGCGCTGTAGGGAAGAAGCGCTGGGGGGACAAAGCTTGTCCCCCCAGACCCCCCGTCATTTATACGAGGCCTCTATGCCGGCCTCGTTCTAAATTGAAGCAGGGGGCCATCTCGTTATAAGAACTCGAGGGACAAGCTTTGTCCCCCCAGCTCTTCCTTCAGAACCTGACGCGTACGCCACCAAAAAACCCAACCGGCGCGGCCAGGCTGTAGCTGCGCGGATTCGTGGCATACGGGGCCTGGGCGAGATACACCGAGCTTGTCGGCGCGAACGTGCCGAATGTGTAGTAGCGCCGATCCAGCACATTCTGCGCGCTGGCGAATAATTGTACCCGGGGCGTAATGTCGTAACTGGTATGCAAGTTCAGCGTGAAGTAGCCGGGCAAACGCGGGGTGAGATTGGCTTCGTCGCCGACCAGGTATTGGCCGCTTTGCAATTGCCCGTCCGCACCGGCGTGCCAGGACTCGGTGATTTCGCCGTCCACGCCCAGTTTCAAGGTGTTGCGGGGAATGCCGGGCAGGGCGTCGCCAGGGCGGACCGTGATGTTGCCGTTCGCATCGCCGTCCGGGTTGCTGCCGGCGGATTCCGTGTAGCCGCTCTGCACCGTGGCGTCGGTGTAGGTGTAGTCGGCGTAAAGCGTGATCAGGTCCATCTTGAGATCGACGCGCGCCGAGAGCCCCTGGCGGCGGGTTTGGCCAACATTGGCGAAATAGGCGCGGTTGAGGGTAACGCTGTTGACGAAGATGATGTCGTCATCTGAATTGGTGTGGAACAGACCCAGATCGTAGCCAAGCTGGGCTGCATCCGAGAGATGTATCTGGCCGCGCAGACCGGCTTCTATGGTGTGGGCGATCACCTGTTTCAGATCCGGGTCACCGACGAAGAAATTGGCCAGGCTGCAGGAGTTTTGCGGGCCGGCACAGGAAAGTTCGGCCGGCGTAGGCGCGCGGTTGGCTTCGGCGTAGCCGGCATAGGCGGTGAGCCAGTCGGCGAATTTGTAGGTGGCGCCAACAGCGGGATCGAAGCGGGCATAGGCGTGGTGGCCGGTGAGGTCGCCGCCGCCCTGGTCCTGCAAATCAACCTCGGCGAAGTTGAAACGGCCCGATGCGGTGACGGCCAGGGCAGGGGTGAGGTTCAGCGTGTCCGAACTGTAGACGCCGGCGTAGTCGTCGGTGATGGCGACGCGCACGGGCTGGTTCACGCCGGGTTCGTCGAGCACGATGCCGGGGCCGGTGAATATGCGCGTGACCGGGGTGAGGCCGCCGATCATGGCGGTGGCGGAGAATTCGGTCTGCGCGCCGTCGAAGGAGGCGCCTGCGACGAAGTGGTTTTTTAGGCCGAACAGATCGCCGGTGTCGGTCAGCTGGGCGGCGGCACCATAGGAGTTGGTGTTGGTGGTTTGGACATCGAGCTCGCTGTAAGGGCCACCATTCAGGAAATCAGGGATGACGGTGCCGCCGCGCGTGGTGCTGGGCACACCCGGCGCCTGGCAAAGCAGGCCGGTGCCATTATCGCAGGGGGCGTCGTTCGCGGAATTGCCGTTGACGACGTGCTGCTGGAAATAGCTGTAGTAGGCCTGGGTTTGCAGCGACAGCACGTCCGTGATGTCGATATTCGCGCGCAGGCCGGTTTGGATGTAGCGATTGTCGATGGCGTTGGGAGCGGTGAATTGCGCCGCGGAATCGACATTGAGAAGCTGTATCGGCGCGGTGCCGGGGCCGTTGATGACGGAGTTGGCGGCCGTGAGATCGAGATGGATTTCAACGCCGTCGTGCTTGATGCCCCAATCGCCGTAGAAATTCTGAATATCGGTGGATTGGAGATCCCGCCAGCCATCCTGGTGAATGACACTGCCGGCCGCGTAAAAAGACTGGTCACCGCTTTGCTGGCCGTACTGGATATCGCCCTGTACCTGGCCGAAGGAACCGCCGGAGATATCCGCCTCGCCGCCATGATAGGAAAATCCGTCCTTCAGGGCAACGTTTATCGAGCCGCCTAGGGCGTTCAGGCCAAAGACCGGGTTGGAGCCCTCAACGTTCAGCCGCGCGATGGCGACGTCGGGGATCAGGTCCCAATTCACCGTGTCGCCAAACGCCTGGTTGAAGCGGATGCCGTTGGTGTAGACGGCGATGCCCTGCGAGGTACCCTGCAGCGGCGACACTTCGAAGCCGTTATAGAAAATCGACGGCTGGTATTGATTACCGGAAGCGCTGTCGAAGTTGATGCCGGCGATTTGCGTGTTCAGGGCCTGTAATACGTCCGGCGCGCCCTCGCGGGCGATGTCTGCGCTGCCCAGCACCTGGGTTTCGGCGGGGATCAGGTTGCGGTCCACGCCGCTGCCCAGCAGGGGGCTGGTGCCTACAACAGTCACTTGTTCGGTGGTCAGGGAGGCCGCGGCCGCTTGGGGTGGGGCGGCCGGCGCTGGCGGTGCGGAGGCTGATGGTGCCGAGGCTGGCGGTGCCGAGGCTGGGGGAGGCGGTGGTGCCGACTGTGCCAGCGCCCCCTGGGTCATCGCGCCCTGGGCCAGCAACGCCGGCAGGGAGACGGCCAGGAGCAGCGAAAGGCGCCGCTTGGGCGAACGCGTGGTCATCAACAGGTGGGCTCCAAATGGGCAAGGCGGACCAAACGCACCGGGTCCCATGAGCGGGGCCCAATGAGCATTTCCGGGGCGCGCGTCTCTACGAGGCGGCGCAACACGCGGCCGGGCTAGCAGTGCGGCGGGGTGTCAGCAAGCCGCCAGCCACGGCGGAGGCGTATCCGTTTGAAACAGAGGCCGCGCACATGGGTCCATGCCCGGCCTTACGTGCGCAAGGCCCCGAGTCGCCGGACGCGAAGGGGCACGAATGGGTCGGCGCGCGTGGGGCGGGGCGCTGCCGCCCCACCCCACGCGCGCCAAAAAGAAGCGCGGTACTGATACCGGCCGGCATTGAGATTGACCCTCAGGGAGCAGGCAAGCGCTTCTTTTTGAAAAAAGAAGCAAAAACTTTTGCTTATTCAGGCGCGCGGTGGAGTCACCGCGCGCCTAAAGGATCAAAGTTTTTTGGTTCTTTTTTTCAAAAAAGAACCGCTTCCCTTTACCCCGTGTGAGTCAGGCTCAATGCCGATTGTTGGTATTAAACGTGGCGTTTGGCCGCATCGGCAGCGGTGGCCAATTTCAGTGCGAATTCCATGAAATCGGCGCTCTGGCCGATAAATAGTCCGCTCGCCGCCAGCGAATTGACTGTGCCGACCGCCGTGAAGCCAACCGAAGTGATCGGCCGGATCACCGAGCAGAGTGGAAGATTCGGACTGATAAAGGTAGCTGGTAGCGGAAAGATCAGGTTGGGCTGCAGGATTTGCTGTTGCGTACCATTATGTTCGGCGATGAAATTGGGAAACATCAGCCCATTTGTAGGGTCCGTGAGAGGGGCGAGCGGCTTTTGTACCGAGTTTCCCGCGAAATCGACCCATTCGAGGAAATGACAGATTTCGTCACCACCAATACCCAGCATAACCTCGAGAACCTGGGCGCTGGAGGTTTTCTGGGCGAAATAGGGGTACAGGCTGGAGCCGCCCTGCTCGATCGAGCCGAAATGCCAGGCGGCGGTGTTGGCGATCGCCTGGATGTGGGCGGTTGGCCCAAAATCGTTGTCGTTGCGCGGAATCGCGGGGAATTGGCCGGCCGCGAGTTGCGGCAGGGCCTGTGGATAGGTTGCGCCGAAATCCGGGCTGCTATTGCTCCGGTAACGGGTAAACCAGGAAGTATCGACGCTGAGCTGCATCAGGTTCGTAAGGCGCCCGATCTGTGCTGCCCCCGTCGCCTGGCTGCTGGGTAAAGTGCGGAATTTATCGAGATTGACGGGCGTGCCGCCGATAGCCTCGATATAGGCGTTCACGAAGGCCGCGTGGCTTAATTCATCCAGCGTATTGCTCGTTATGTACTGGTTGCCATCGCCGTCGAGATTGCTGAATGCCAGTTGATAAGGGTTGGGAGATTCGGTCGCATTGCCGCCCAGCTCGGCATACTGCGTCCAGAGATCGGATTCGATGAGCTCGGCGAACGCCGCAAAACGGAGCATTGCGATATCGCCCGTCGTCGCGTGCGCTGTGCTTGCGACGTTTTGTGCGCTTGCAACTTCTTGTCCGCTTGCGCCGCGGGACAGCAGGCTAGCCGTGATTGCGGCACCTGCCATGCCCATGCCCTGCAACAGGCCGCGCCGTCCCGATCGCGCACGGACAGGCGTATCCGGTTCATTATTGGAAGCAGGATCTTGGGAATTACCATCAGCATCGTTGCCGTAAATCGACATGTTCAATCTCCAAGGTTGCCAGGCCTGGCCGGAATATTTGTTCCCGGCTGCAGCCTGATGCAGGAGACGGCGCGGTGGCGGGATCTATTCCAGGCGATGTAAAATTAATTGATATTTTCCATGTTGGCCTGATTTGTTGATGATGGACGGGGTATGGAATTTAAAAAGTGCTGGGTGGGACGTGCCGTCCCCCCCAGACCCCCCGTCGCACATTAAGACGAGGCCTTCATGAAGGCCTCGTAAAAGTGACGGGGGGTCTGGGGGGACAGGCCCTGTCCCCCCAGTTCTTTCTTGGATCCAACCAAACGCGAAACTCTAATGCGGCTGCCTCGAAAGCAGGGCCCAGGCCGCAACGGCGCCACAGGCGAATATCGCCATCAGGGCCACCATGGGCCGCGCGGTGCCGTTGGCGGAGAGCGCCAGCAGGAAGGTGGCGAACGAGCTGACACAGAGCTCCAGCGCCACGCCGATGGCGGCGGCCGCACCGGCCATGGCGCCGAACGGCTCCAGCGCGGCCAGGAAGGCGGGGGGCATGATCAGACCCAGGCAGGTGAACATGAATAGGGTTAGGCCAATAAACGGCCACAGTGCGGTGACGCCGGCGAAGACCAGGGCGGCGAGGCAAAGCCCGGCGATGGCGTTGGCCGCCGTGGCGGCGCCGAGCAGGCGGCGAACGCCGAAGCGGCGCATGAAGGTTGCGTTGAACTGGCTAATGCCGATCAGCGCCATGGCGTGGAGCGCGAAGATCGTGCCGTAAACGGCGGGCTTGATGGCGTGCAGGGTGACGAAGACGAATGGCGACCCCGAAATGAACAGCAGCAGCACGGACTGCGCGCAGGCGGCAATGGCGAGCGGCACGGTGAAACGGCGGTCCGCGGCCAGGCGGGCGTAGGTGCGGATCAGGCGGCGGGGGCCGGTACCGGCGCGGCGGGCGGCGGGCAGGGTTTCGGGCAGAAGGCGCGCCACCATCAGGGCGGCCAGCAGCGTCACGGCCGTGAGCACGGCGAAGATGATGCGCCAGGAGGCGAATTGCACCAGCAAGCCGCCCAATGTGGGGGCCAGCACCGGGGAGACGCTGAGGCTGAGCATGGCCAGCGACATCAGCCGGGCGGCATCGGGGCCGCTATGTTCGTCGCGGATGATGGCGAGCGGGATGACGGCGGTGGCGGCAGCACCCATGCCCTGGAAGATGCGGGCGGCGATCAGGCTGGTGATGGAGGGGGCGGCAGCCGCCCAGATGCAGCCTGCGGCGAACAGGGTCAGGCCCAGGAAGATGGGGCGTTTGCGGCCCACCGCGTCCGAGAGCGGGCCGTAGAAGATCTGGCCGCCGGCGACGGCCAGGAAATAGACCGTCATGCTGAACTGGACATGGCTGGGATCGGTGTGCAGGTCGCGCGCGATAGCGGCGAAGCCGGGGATGTACATGTCCACGGCGAAGGCGCCGACGGCGATCAGCAGACCTAGGACGATGCCGCGCAGGACCAGGGGGTTGGCGGGCACAAGCAGGGCCTTGGGTGGGTGTTGGGAGATCGATTGACGCTAGGAAGAACACCATGGACCAGCAGCCGTTGGCAAACGCGCACCCCGGCGGATTTAGAAAAGCGCTGGGTGGGACGTGCCGTCCCCCCCAGACCCCCCGTCTCATATTAGGACGCGACCTTGATGGAGGCCTCGTACTTGTGACGGGGGGCCGCCTTGAACACGCTAAGATAATATCTATCTCGACAACGTAACCATTCTTTATACCGAGTCATTACGATTAGTTCGGCCGCTCTTATTGAAGCCGCAAGGTTCCGGACCTCACGATTTCTTATTTTGCTATCGATAGGGCTATGTGCTACCTGGGCACTGACAATAAAACTCGGTGCAGGGTATGAAACCGTTTTTTGTGTTTATTTTCCTATTGTGCGGCATGGCGTCTGCCTTGGCCGAGGATCCTTTGACAACATTGGGTTTGACACCGGACTCCCACGCAGTGTTCAAAATCTGCAAAAATCAGGACTATGCGCTCTGCGCGACCGCACGATGCTTCATGCTGGATAATGTTGCCTACTGCAGTTGCGAGCAGAAATCCGGCGACAGCATTAGCCTGCCCTTCAATTACGGCATCGGCAAAGACGTCTGCACCATGAACGCGCAGGGTCCCGCGAACAAATATATGATCAGCACGTACAGCTTGCCGCCGGCCATTGTGGCCCCGGTAGGCGACAAAGCGTTGTACGACTGCCCCGCCGCCACCTCCGACGGCGCCTATGCGCAATGTGACGGGGGCGTGTGCGCCTTTAGCACGGAGGGCCAAACCTTCCCTGGATTTCCCAAGCCGCTTGGGAAGGGGCAGATCATTTGTTCCTGCCCGGCGGTTGTCGCCAACCCTGCCACGGCCAAGACCGGCTATCAGATCGTAGGTCCGTACCCATGCAAGGATTCGTTCTTCAAGTATTGCAGTAGCGCCACCGCCAATACCAATACGGGGTCGCATATCTACGTCGGCGCCGCGACCGGAAGCGGCAGACTGCTGACCAAGGAGCTCTACGGCTTTGTGCCACCCCTCAATCAATGCCACGCGCCTCAATCAAGCGCCGTACCCAACTAGCAAGGAAGCGCTTCTTTTTGGAAAAAGAAGCAAAAACTTTTGCAAATTGGGGCGCGCGCTGGATCCAACGCGCGCCTCAAGGATTAAAGTTTCTTGGTTCTTTTTTTAAAAAAGAGCTGCCTGCCTTCATCTTCCATGAGTCACAATCAACGACGATTGATATTAGAACCTTCCCTGGCGGCCATCCAGGGCGCGTTTGCTCCGCTCAGGTGCTCCCAAACACACCCTATATGACTCGCCATGAAAGGTTCTGAGACAGACACCAAATAGAAAAAAGTTTTTGCTTCTTTTTCCAAAAAGAAGCGCTTTCGTCCTAACCGTCCCCCACCCCAGTCCAAGAAGCCGGCAAAAGCGTAAAATACTGCCGCCGCAAAGCATCCGAAAGCGCCAATATCCCCGCCGCAATAGCCCGCAAGCGTTCCGGCAGCGCCGCCGCCGCGGTGGACTGATCCGCCGCGCCAATCACCTCGGCCACGATCCGGTCCATGTCCGCCACCGGTTCATCCAGCATGGCCGCCAGCGGATCATCGGCGCGCTCGTCCAGCACGCGCAGGATCGCGCGCGCCGCGTGGAGTTGGTAGCCCAAACCGCGCGGGTTGCTGTCGTCGGCAAGCACCAGATCCAGCACCAGTGCCGGCTGCACCACGCCCAGATAGCGGCTGCGATAGGTCAGCGTGCTATCGCAAAGTTCCAGCGCCAGCACCAAGCCCGCCTCGATACGCGCGGGCGGTTGTTCCAATGCGAAGGCCAATTGCGTGGCCACCGCGTGGGCCCGTTCGATACGCCGGCCGAGATCCAGAAACAGCCGCCCGCCGCCGCGCACCATGTTTTCGGCCGCATAGCCACTGACGGCGGCCGAGAATTCCAGCACGCGCTGCGCGAAATCGGTGAGCACGCCCATGCTGGCGTTGCTGCCCGTAATGACCGTGGTTGGCTTGGCGCCAGGCCGTGCGCCCCGCAGCGCCAGCCGCGCGCCTTTCAGCCCGCGTACGCCATGGCCCACCATGGAGTACATTTCGCCACTCAGCCGGTCGCGCAGTGTATCGGCCAGCCCTTGGATTCGTTCGGTGAGATAGGCCAGCGCTCCGCCATCGCGGGTCAGTGCGCGCAGCAGCATTTCGGCCAGGATGGCGGGGCCGGCGGCGGCGGCCACTTCGTCGCTCACCACGTCCGCATCGGCCAGACATGCTGCCAGCGCCTTCAGTTCCGGCAAGTCGCGCGGCAGCAGGCCGCCCCGCGAAAGCCGCGCCAGCATGGCGTGTGTCAGCCGCGCGGCATTCTCCAACCGTTCCAGATAGCGGCCGAACCAGAAGAAATTATCGGCGACCCGGCTCGGCATGTCTCCCGCGGTGCGGCGAACCTGTAGCGGCGGTACGGTCAGGTTGCCCGGGCCCATGATATCGGCGCCCTCTTCCAGCAAAACCCATACATCCTTCGAAACCGCATTGGGCGGCAAGCGGCTGCGTAACGGCTCGTTATGGCCCATTACGCGCGCCACGCCGCCGGGCAGGGGGCGCCATGCCGTGCCGTCGAACTGCAGGAACAACCGCACCACCACGGCCCGCGGCTCCAGCGTCTCTCCGGTGCCGGTGCAGGGTGCCACGCTGGGCACCGGCCGTTCCGTCGCCGTAAATGCCCAGGGTTGATCGGCGATCCGTGCCAGCAGGGCCTGCTGAGCCACCTTGTTCCCCGGCGCCGCCAATTCCGCCGGCGCCCGGCCAT
>FSYC01000440.1_pt1 | contig 12112 bp, 8 predicted proteins | sample 1638431 | NCBI WGS metagenome assembly FSYC01 (sample SAMEA3914788, study PRJEB12502) | metagenome | biome: forest; material: soil | place: Canada | collected 2011-07-03 | depth 0.1 m | reverse complement strand
GCGCGCTCGGGGATGCGCAGCATTACCAGCTTGTCGACAATTTCGTGGCGCATGTCGCGCACGGTTTCCGAAACGTCCGTCGCGTCCATGAATTCGCGGCGCTGCGCGTACACTTCGCGGCGCTGATCGTTCATCACGTCGTCGTATTTCAGCAGGTTCTTGCGCGTATCGAAGTTGCGCGCTTCCACCTTCTTCTGCGCCTTCTCCAGCGCCTTGTTGATCCAGGGATGGATGATCGCCTCGCCTTCCTTCAGGCCGAGCTTCTGCAGCATGCCGCCCATCCGGTCGCTGCCGAAGATGCGCATCAAATCGTCTTCCAGGCTCAGGAAGAAGTTCGAGGCACCAGGATCGCCCTGACGGCCGGAGCGGCCGCGTAACTGGTTGTCGATACGCCGGCTTTCATGGCGTTCGGTGCCGATCACGAACAGGCCGCCGGCGGTTTTCACGCGTTCGTGGAAGCCCACGATTTCCGCGCGGATGGCGGCTTCGCGCGCCGCGCGCTCGGCCGCGTCCACGATGTCGGCCGCTTCCTGGCGCAACCGCATGTCCAAATTGCCGCCCAGCTTAATATCGGTGCCGCGGCCGGCCATGTTGGTGGCAATCGTAACCGCACCAGGTGCCCCCGCCTGGGCGATGATGGTGGCTTCCTGCTCATGGAAGCGTGCGTTCAGCACGCTGTGGGGAATGCCGCGCTCCTTCAGCAATTCGCTGAGCATTTCGCTCTTTTCGATGCTCACCGTGCCCACCAGCACGGGCTGTTCGCGCTTGCGGGCTTCCTCGATCAGCATCGCTACGGCGTTGAATTTCTCGGTGGAGGTGCGGTACACCTCATCATCGCCATCCTGGCGGATCACCGCCACGTTGGTGGGCACTTCCACCACTGCCAGCTTATAGATTTCCATGAACTCGTCGGCTTCCGTCATGGCCGTGCCGGTCATGCCGGCAAGCTTCGGGAACAGCCGGAAATAGTTCTGGAACGTGATGGTGGCGAGCGTCTGGTTTTCCTGCTGCACGGTGACGAATTCCTTCGCCTCCAGCGCCTGGTGCAAACCTTCCGAAAAGCGGCGGCCTTCCATCATGCGGCCGGTGAATTCGTCGATAATCACCACTTTGTCGTCGCGCACGATGTAATCCACGTCGCGCGAGAACAGCGTGTGGGCGCGCAGGCTCTGCTGCACATGATGCACGACGCTGACATTGAAGATGTCGTACAGATTGCCTTCGGTGATGATGCCGGCTTGCTTCAGCATCTCTTCCACCGTCTCCGAGCCGGGCTCGGTCAGGTGCACCGTCTTCATCTTCTCGTCTTTGTCGAACGTGCTGGCATCCTTCACCAGCTCGGCCACGACCAGGTTCACGCTGCGGTACAGATCCGAGCTATCCTCGGCCGGGCCGCTGATGATCAGGGGCGTGCGGGCTTCGTCAATCAGGATCGAATCGACTTCGTCGACGATCGCGTAATTGAATTTCCGCTGGACCATATCCTCCAGCCGGTACTTCATATTATCGCGCAAATAGTCGAAGCCGAACTCGTTATTCGTGCCGTAGGTCACGTCGCAGGCATAGGCCGCGCGGCGTTCGTCATCGGACAGCCCGTGAATGATCACGCCGGTGGTCAGGCCCAGGAAGCCGTATAGCCGGCCCATGTCGGCACTGTCGCGCTGTGCCAGGTAGTCGTTCACGGTTACCACGTGCACGCCCAAGCCGCCGATGGCGTTCAGGTAGACGGGCAGGGTGGCCACCAGCGTCTTGCCCTCGCCGGTTTTCATCTCCGCGATCTTGCCGTCGTTCAGCACCATGCCGCCGACCATCTGCACGTCGAAATGGCGCAGCCCGAGCACCCGCTTGCTGGCCTCGCGCACGACGGAAAACGCCTCCGGCAGCAGCGCTTCCAGCGTCTCGCCGCCGGCCAGGCGCTGGCGGAACTCGTCCGTCTTGGCCCGCAGGGCGGCGTCGTCCAACGCAGCGATGGCCGCCTCGTGCGCATTTATCTTCGGCACGCGCCGCTGATAGGCCTTCAGGGAACGGTCGTTGGACGTGCCGAAAACGGCGCGGGCGATACTGGCGAACATGGGGCTCGATCCGGGGGGAGGGGGCTGAAATAGGAGGCAGGCAGGCCAGGGTCAACCAAACCCCCACTTTATCTTGGTTAGCCCCTAGAGCGGGGCCCTTCCATAATTTCATGTGCCCTGCCGGTTGTGGCGCTTTAACCCTTCCGCCATAAGGCCCGCAGTTTTTCATCCTTGAGGTTGACATGCGCCTGCGCCTAACGCCCGCCACGGCCCTGATGGTGGCCACATTGACCACCACCGCATTGGCCGCGCCGCCCGCCAAGGCGCCTGCGCCGCAAGGCAACGCGGTGCTCGCCACCGTTAATGGCGACCCGATCCGCATGTCGGACCTCGCCGCCATGGCGCAGGCGATGTCGCCGCGCGAGCAGCAGCAGATGCAGCAGATCCCGCCCGAGAAGCTGGCCGGCGTGCTGCTGAACAACCTGATCAGCGAAAAGGCCCTTCTGGTTTCCGCCAAGAAGCAGGGCCTGGATCGCGACCCGAAGATCGCCAAGCAGATTCAGGCCGCCAGCGACCAGATCCTGGCCAGCGCCGCCCTGCGTAACGCCGTGCTGCCCAAGCTGACCGAAGACGCCATCAAGGCCGCCTACGACAAGCAGTATGCCGGCAAGCCGGGCGAGGAAGAAGTCCACGCCCGCCACATCCTGGTGGATAGCGAAGCCAAGGCGAAGGACATCATCGCCCAGCTCGACAAGGGCGCGAAGTTCGAAGACCTCGCCAAGAAATACGGCGATCCCAAGGATGCGGCCACCCAGCAGGGCGGCGATCTGGGCTTCTTCAAGAAGGCCGACATGCTGCCGGAATTCTCGGACGTCGCCTTCAAGCTGAAGCCGAACGAATACACCAAGGCCCCGGTGCATACCCGCTACGGCTGGCACGTGATCGAAGTGCTGGAAACCCGCATTTCCCAGCCGCCCGCGTATGATCAGGTGCACGACCAGATCAAGCAGCAGCTGGGCCAGCAGGACATGCAGGCCGCCATCGAGGCCGCCCGCGCCAGCGCCAAGGTGCAGATCATGAAGCCGCCGGCACCCCCGGCAGCGCCTGCTGGTGCCGCTCCGGCTGCACCGGCCGCTCCCGCCGCACCCGCCGGGAAGTAACCACCATGGCGGGCCCAATCGCCCGCTCGCCGCTAGCTGTGCCGCTGCCGGACCTGCCGCCCATACCGGGCGTCAGGCTGGCAGCGGCACAGGCCGGCATCCGCTACCAGGGCCGCACCGACCTGGTGATGGTCGAGTTCGCACCCGGCACCACCGTGGCCGGTGTCTTCACCCGCAACCGCTGTCCCGGCGCGCCGATCGACTGGTGCCGCGCGGCCCTTGCCGGCGGCCAGGCGCGCGCGCTGGTGGTCAATGCCGGCAACGCCAACGTTTTTACAGGTGCCGCCGGCCGCCAGGCGACCCTCGCCACGGCCGAAGCGACCGCAGGCCTGCTCGGCTGCGATCCCACCACTATTTTCCTGGCCAGCACCGGGGTGATCGGCGAGGTGCTACCCCACGCCCGCATCACCGCGGCGCTGCCGGCCCTGCACACCGCTCTGGCGGAAGATGCCTGGGAACAGGCCGCGCGCGGCATCATGACCACGGACACCTTCCCCAAGGCCTGCACCCGCGTGGTGAGCCTGGGTGGCACGGATGTGCGCATCACGGGCTTCGCCAAGGGCAGCGGCATGATCGCGCCCGACATGGCGACGATGCTGTGCTTCGTGTTCACCGATGCCGCCCTGCCGGCCGCCACGCTGCAAGCCCTGCTGCACCCTGCCGTGGATGCCAGCTTCAACCGCACCACGGTCGACTCCGACACCTCCACCAGCGACACCGTGCTGCTGTTCGCCACCGGCACCGCCGGCAACCCGCCCGAAGCCGATACCACGGCCTTCGCCGGTGCCCTGGGCGAGTTGCTACTGGATCTGGCCCTGCAGGTGATCCGCGACGGCGAGGGCGCCCAGAAGCTGGTGCGAATCGATGTCAGCGGCGCCACGGATAACCGCTCAGCCCGCCGCGTGGCCCTGGCCGTGGCCAATTCGCCGCTGGTGAAAACCGCCATCGCCGGGCAGGACGCCAATTGGGGGCGAATTGTCATGGCCGTGGGCAAGGCTGGTGAGCCGGCCGACCGCGATCGCCTGTCGGTGGGTATCGGCGGCACCTGGATGGCCCGCGACGGCGCCGTGGTGCCGGGCTACGACGAAGCACCGGTGGTGGCCCATATGCTGGGACGTGACATCCAGATCGCAATCGACCTTGGGTTGGGGCAGGGCGCCGATACGGCCTGGACGTGCGATCTGACGCACGGTTACATCGATATTAATGGTAGTTATCGCAGTTGAAAGAAGGCTGGGGGGACAAAGCTTGTCCCCCCATCCTTATGACAAGGGGCCCCCCGCCTCTTATGGGCTGTGGGAGAGGCTGGGTTTCAATTTCGGACGCGGGTTGGTTTGACATCATGAAATCCAAGCCCCGCCGCCCAGCGCTCGCCGCCATGCCGGATTTCCCGCTCCGTACGGAGCGTTTGGCCTTGCGCCCGTTGCACCCCGCTGACGCCGATGCCCTGCACCGGCTGGTTAATGACTGGGAGGTGGTGCGCATGCTGAGCCAGCTCCCCTTTCCTTATCCGCGGCCACTGACCGATGACTGGATCGCCAGCACGGCCACGCAAATGGCTGACGGCAGTGCCTACCATCTGGCCATCACCGGCGATGAAGCCGGGCAGGAAATGCTCATCGGCTGCATCGGCTTGCGGCTGGATGACGAGCCGCATCTGCCAGGGCAACGCATCGGTGACCTCGGTTACTGGGTTGGGCGCCGGTTCTGGGGCCATGGTGTCGCCACTGAGGCTGCCGGCCGGGCTGCAAGCTGGGCCCTGGCCAATCTGCCGATCGACCGTCTGCGCGCCCGCGTGTCGATCGACAACGAAGCGTCCGCTTCCGTGCTGCGCCGCCTGGGTTTCCAGCAAACCGGCACCGGCAGCGAGGATTTCCTGGCCCGCGGGGGCGCCCATCCCGTGTTGATCTTCGAAGCCACGCGCGATGACATCTTCGGCATCGTGGAAACCAGCCCCACCGCCGACCAGGCTGGTGGCAAACCGCTGCTCCTGGTCGCGGCCTGTGCCCTGATCGATTCGGATACGCGTGTCCTTCTGGCCCGCCGTCCCGAAGGCAAGAAGATGGCCGGCCTGTGGGAATTCCCCGGCGGCAAGCTAGCGCCGGGGGAGACGCCCGAGGCGGCGCTGATTCGCGAATTGCGGGAGGAGCTCGGCATAGATGTGACGGAGACCTGCCTGGCGCCGTTCGCCTTCGCCAGTCACGCCTACGATAGCTTTCATTTGCTGATGCCGCTCTACCTTTGCCGCCGGTGGCAAGGCTTCGTCACGCCCCTGGAGGGCCAAACGTTAGCCTGGGTAAAACCCTCCAAGCTCACCGACTACGAAATGCCCGCCGCCGACAAGCCGCTGGTGCCATTGCTCAGAGATTTTCTCTAATCTCAGTGTCGGCACCTAGCCCCGCGAACACGAATTCAAACAGTCAAAAGTTTTTTGGTTCTTTTTTTCAAAAAAGAACGCTTCTTCCTATCAACGGCAAAGCGTCACGGCGCTCAAACACCACTTCAATGCTCCGCCAAGACCGCATTACCCACCACCCCCGCAACCAGATGGCGCTCCGGGGCATGACAGGGCGACATTGCATATTGGCCCACACCCCAAACCTCGCCGAACGCGTGCCCGTGCAGGCGGGCTGATTGCAGGAAGAACACACGCCATTCACGGCGCTTGAATTCCGCCTGCCTTCCATAGGCTGCGTGCAGCAGCTTGCCGGCCTTTTCGTGATTGCGGTCGAAGTTGGCTAGCCATTGCAGGGCCGTGCGGGCCGGATGTTTCCCGGACCAATGCTGTTCCGCGTTCACCTTGAAAAGGTCATTGAAATGCCGGATCAGTCCCTGGCTCGGCATGATTGCCGGTGCGGTCAGAGCAACCTGCGTTCGGGCCGCGTTCATACGATAAGGCGTTGTGATGTGGGTTGGCGTCTGCGCGAACAGCCGGCCATCTGATTTCAGCCAACCGCGTACGCGAAGAAGCAAAGCGCGCCAGTTCGCGACATTTGCCATCATGTCCATGCATACCACGCGGTCGAACGGTGTGGCGGGTGTGAAAGCCGCTAGCGCGCCGCATTGCACGGTCACGTTACACAATCCCCGCGCCGCCGCCTGGGCCTGTACGTAGGCGGCCTGGACCGGTGATGTGGTGAATGCCGTCACGTGCGCCGAGGCATATGTTTCGGCCACCAGAAGAGTCACGGCGCCCCAGCCGCAGCCGAGATCCAGAATTTCCTGGCGGTTTGCCAATCCGGCGAGGGCACAGGCGGTTTGAAGCGCGTTCTGTTCCCCCGCCATCAGATCTTCGGTTCCCGTTACGTAGTGGGCACTCCCCATGTGCAATTGCGGGCCGAGAAATGTTTCATAAAATGCCGGCGGCAGGATGGCGTGCACGGTGGGAATTTTGGCATCGGTCTGTCTATTCATCCAGGCCGCGAAATCGCTGACAGCTGCGGCCGAGGGTTCCAACGTCCCGGCGCGCCGTGCTACCGCGCGATCCAGTGCCGGAAACCGCCAGGTGTCCGATACTGCCGGCTGCCTGGCGCCTTCCGTAGCCGTTCGATCAAAAATCATCGTCGTCTCCAAAGGAAGCGCTCGCCCAGGTCTGTTTTTTAGAATGTTGCGTAGTAGATCACAGATCGCGTGGCGGCAGGAATGTGTCATTCCACCTATGAATAATTCATAAATTATTGCGAGCGGCGCGGCAGATATCTATTAATGTGCAACATCATGCCATCCGGCACAGAGAACGGCGGTGCCCCCAAGCGCCGCTCCGGCAAGCTGTTTCGCACGCGGAGGGGTTGATCGCTCCCGCCGCATTTCATGACGGGATATAGGCTGTCTTTCAGCCGATCTTGCTTTGAATCGATCGCGGCCCGCGCCGGTAGCCGAAGGCGCACAGGCCCGTCATGCCGCTCAACAGCAGCAGCATGGAGGCGGGCTCCGGCACCGCCGGGGCGTTGGGTGTGGCGGCGGCATCGATGTTGGACGCCGGTGTATTGTTGCCTGCTTCATCTGGCGCGTATTTCGCCAATTGCGCATCCTGCACATTGTTATGGATGGTGTAGCCGCCGGTAGACGTCGTAAACACCGTGAACGTGCCCAGGTTACCGCTGGCGGTGCCCAAGGAGGGCCCAGTCAGGATTGGGCCATTATAGATAAATTGAAGATCGGCAATCGCCGGATTGTTGTTTGGTTTTACGCCTTCCGCATATTGAGAACTGGTCAGATAGGCGTTGTTGAACGTCCAATCCCCGTTGCCCATGTCGCCGGTCGCACCCACCAGTTTGCCGAGACCAAAATCGTAAAGGTCGAAGAAGCTCTGTTGAACGCTGTTGTTGAGCTGCTCGTCCTGCGACAATGTCACCCCGTATGTGTAGTCAATGCCCCCGGTCACCGAGGTTGCCGACACAAGTGTAACGATAACGCTCGCTTGCGCGGGTGCACCGGTTGCGGCAACGCCTATTAGGGCGGCGGCCGCCAGGAAAGCGGTTTTCATATAAAGTGATCCTCTCGGCAGAAGCCTATCAATGTCCGACGCGTGCTGTGGGGCGGCGGGCGGTTATTTCTATTTCGTGCCGGCCGCGCCTTCAGAGGTATTTGATGCGAAGCAATCGCCTCAAATGTGCGGAATGCCGTTGAGCGAAATCACCTTCGTAAGCACGTCGCCGCGAGCACGGCCTCTTTTAGGGGCGCCATTATTACCAAAAACCTTCCTTCCGGAGATCGGTGCTTTCACGAATCCGTGCGTACGCCCGCGGACTTGGAGCCACGATGAGATCGCTTAGGCAGAGCCAGTCTAAAAATTAAAGAAATTGTCAGAAACTTCCAGAAACAGCAATATCGTCTTAGAAACTCGCGCGTGGCTAGCCGGCCGCAAAAGAGGAAGCGGACACGCTATGCGGGAATTTCCGGGCGCCGGGCCAGCCGTTGGAGAAACGCGACGCCACCGCTGACCCAGCGGTGGCAGGGGCTCGGCCAACGCGGCCGCGCCACAACGGCCCGTCCGGCGCAAGCGGCCACGTGTTTGATTGGCGGTTGCGGATGCCACATCAAGCTGCCGATGACGGCAGGGTTCCGTCGAGCTGCCCCAGGGACAGGGTTTGCTTGGGCAGGGTGTTGCCTGGGCAGGTCCCGCGAAGCGCATGGAATGCGCAACGCCAGCGGCGTGGGCCCCACTGGGGCCAGCGCCGCGGCTTATAATGGAACATGCGGGCTGGGGGGGATGCACCGATCCCCGCAATGCAAGGCGCTGGGGGCTTGGCCCGCCCCCAGCGTTTTCCTCCTGGAACTTCAGATTAGCCGATCGTGGACTGCATCTTGCGCGGCCCACGCATAAACCCGAGCAGGCCCAATGCACCCGCACCGGAAAGCATCAGCGCCATCGACGACGGCTCCACGACACCGACGGGCTTGTTCTCGATATCATCATCGGTGATTGAGGAAACCGTGCCGTTATCGACCAGCGTATTGAAAACGTTCAGACGATCATAGCCAGGTGTATAGTTGATCAGATCGGGGCCCGAACCGACCGTTCCGTTCTTGGTCCAGTCGATGCTGCCGGTGCCGGTCTGACCGGTTCTTGTCTTCAGGTTGGATGTGCCGTTGGTCTGCGTAAAATCGGCATCCAACGCGGAGAACAGGTTCGATCCGGTCAGGATTTCCACTGAATAGTCAGCGGTATAGGTGTTACCGGTATCAAAATTGTCGTTGAACGAAATACTGTGATAGGCGACCAACGGATTGCCGACATTGTTCAGGTTGAAGGCAACGCGGCCGCCGGCTGGCAGTGAGCTAATGGTGAAATCGCCATACACCGCGTCGCCCGTCTGTACGCACACGCCGGCGGTCAGGCTGCTATCGGAGACAAAGCCGCCGCCAGTAGCAACAACAATAGTGCTGTTGCAAACGATCGGAGCGGCACTGGCCGTGCCACAGCACAGGCTGGCACCGGCAATCAGAATGGCGCTCAGGCCAAGGCCGGATCGGAATTTTGTGTTGATCATTTTGAAACACTCCAGGAAGAAGGAAGAACCGATTAGATGGACCGAATAATGCACTATTACAAGCGCGGAATATACGGGTGGATGGAAGTACCGCAAGAAAGTATTATTTTACGCTCACTTGAACTATGCCGAATTATCTAAAACATTTGAATATTAGGCTGTGACTGAATAAAAGCGGGAACAGAGGTACGTAATCACACTTTATGGTGAAGGCGTTTAAAATAAATGGCGCGATGCCCGCTTTTACGGCGTGTGGCATCATGAATGAAGGCAAAATAGGGTAAACTGCCAAGCTACGGCGGAGCGCAGCGTTTGCCAGGTTATTTCATTGCAAGGCGCGCAGGCATTGGCACCGTTGTGTCGGCCCGCACCATGATCGTCGGCGCGGCACCTGTCGTGTCATCGCTAACGCGCGCAGCGATTACCGTGGCGCCTGTGCCATCCGCGGCACCTCGCACAATGATCTGGTCGCCTGGTTGAACACCGGCAAAGCTGTTTGCGGCGGCACGCGGCGGCAGCACAATCCGCGCTCCCGATATCAGCACCAGGCCATCCACGGTGCCGTCCGCCGAGATCGCATATTCAGCACCCGAGGCCAGAACAAGCGCTTCTACAGCGCCGCTGCCGCCGATGGAGAGATGCGCGACACGGCCGCGAATTTCCACCTGTTTGCAGCGGGCCGAAGGTGCCGCCGATTGTGCCAGGGTCAGCAATGCCGACTGCGCCAGCGCCGGCCCCGCGATACCGGCGAACAGGAGGCATGTTATTGCCGTGCCATATCGTTGGACGTGACAATGAATACGCATGGTCATAACTCCTTGCCGCGACAATGCGCGTGCGAACCAACACCGGGCTTACGGCGCGACTGGTATTGCCCTACGGGGTATCCATCAGGCTGATTTCAGCTCATGGCGCAGAAAAGCCGCTTCTCCACGGGCCGCCGCGGTTGCAACCGTGGCCGAGTTGCGTTGTGGCGTCAGCACATATTGGCCGACACCCCATACATCGCCAAAAGCGTGGCTATGCATCTGGGCCATGGAAAGGAAAAACAAGCGCCAGTGGCGCTGCCAAGCCGGCGCCTGTGCGCCATAGGCGGTGCGTAGCAATTTACCCGCCTTTTCGTGGTTACGGTCGAAATTTTCCAGCCACTGCAAGGCTGTGCGCGCCATATGCGTGCCGGAATAATGCTGCTCGGCCGCCACCGTGAACAGATCGCCGAATTCCCGGATCAGGCCTTGGCTCGCAATGATGCGGCGCCCTGGAATGCCCGGTGCGGCGCCACCAAGTGTATCGGCTGCGTCCAAGCAATATGGTGTCGTGATATGCGTCGGCACTTGCAGAAACATCCGGCCGCCGCGTGTCATCCACGCGCGCAATTGGGTGAGTGCCGCACGCCAATTTGTCTGCTGGGAGAACATGTCCAGGCAAACCACCCGGTCGAACGCCAAAACGGGTTCGAAATCGGCGATCGAGCTCAACACGACCGTTACGTTCTGCAGGCCCCGTGCTGCTGTCTGCGCCTGCACGTACTCATATTGCTGCCGGCTTTGCGCCAGGGCCGTGATATGTGCGGCGGGATAGGTTTCAGCCATCAGCAACGTCATCGCACCCCAGCCGCAGCCGAGATCGAGAATCTCCTGGCCGTTCGCGAGCATCGCGCGATCGCAGGCATCGTGCAAAGCTGCCTGCTCGGCGGCCATGAGCGTTTCGCGTCCGCTGCCGTATATGCCGCGGCCGAGGTGCATCTGCGGGCCCAGAAACGTCTCGTAAAACGCCGCCGGCAACATGGTTGTCGTGCCCGCCGCCGCTGCTTCCGGCTGCCCTGCCATCCAGGCCGCGAAATGCGACGCGGTGGCGCTTGCCGGCACCAGCGCCCGCGCACGCAATTCCAACGTCCGATCAATACTCAGGCGCAGCCACGAATCGGGAAACCCGCAGCGTGCGGCAGCAAAAGCCAGAAGATATCGTAGGTTCATCATAGTCCCCTCGAAGCACTCATCAGCACCCACTGGGCGCCACAGCCGCGTCGCAATCGTAAAAAGTATAAATCACCACCAGCGCCACCAATGCGCCGGCGCATATCGTATTCCCCAGCCAGACTGGCCTGAGTGAAGCTCCGTTGTGTTCTGCTGGGTTTTTCTGTGAGCCTGCGTGAAAACCGGCCCTGTCCCCCGGTTAGGCTGCATCAACTGATTGGAAATTCGCTAACTCTGCGGCGTGGCCAATGTTTCAGGCTGCTAAGTAAAAACTCGGTCACAACAAGGTGAGCGATTCGCCGTGGCGGTGTATTTGATTATAGGTGTACTGCACCGAACATAGATCGTTCGCTTTTACTGCGAGTTACTGAGCTATTTGGGGTATATGAGCCTGATTATAGCTGGTGGCCGGCTGGACCGCGGCGTAAAACTAAATGCTTTTAGTTGCTCGGTACCTATCGTAACTGTGCCGTCAGTGGCAACAACCTGAGATAGCAGAAATTTGGCCGTTACACGCGACTGCCCGGCGCGGCCTTTGCCCATCCCCACCTCCCGGGATACACTCCGGTCATCGCCTTCCCACACGCGCCCCGGCAGGACCTCCCCATGGCTGACGATCTCTCCGCTCACCACCGCGCCATCTTCGACTGGCAGGACCCATTCCTGCTCGATCAGCAGCTGACGGAGGAGGAGCGTCTGGTGCGCGACACCGCGCGCGCCTACGCACAAGATAAACTGCTACCGCGCGTCACCAGCGCGTACCTGGACGAGCGCTTCGATCGTGAGATCATGACCGAGATGGGCGATCTGGGCCTGCTTGGTGCGACAATCCCCGAGGAATATGGCGGCGCCGGCCTCGGCTATGTCAGCTACGGCCTGGTGGCGCGCGAAGTGGAAAGAGTGGATTCCGGCTACCGCTCGGCCATGTCCGTGCAGTCCAGCCTGGTGATGTATCCGATCCATGCCTATGG
>FSYC01000612.1_pt1 | contig 12130 bp, 9 predicted proteins | sample 1638431 | NCBI WGS metagenome assembly FSYC01 (sample SAMEA3914788, study PRJEB12502) | metagenome | biome: forest; material: soil | place: Canada | collected 2011-07-03 | depth 0.1 m | reverse complement strand
CCGCCTTCCCAGTTGGTGTTCTTCTCGGCGCGGAATGGCGTAATGCCGCCATCCGGCCAGGTATTGTAATGCGGGCCGTTATCCGTTGAGTACATGACGATCGTGTCGTCAGCGATACCAAGCTCATCGAGCTTGTCCAGCATTCTGCCTATCTTTTCGTCGTGCGCGACCATCACATCATTGTAAAAGCCCTGCCCGCTCTTTCCCTTGTGCTCCTCGGCGCAATGGGTCCGAAAATGCATGGCAGTTGTGTTGTACCAAAGGAAGAATGGCTTGTCGGCCTTGTGGGCCTCGTCGACAAAGCGCAGCGCATGATCCGTGACCTCGTCATCGATGGTCTCCATGCGCTTTTTCGTCAGCGGACCGGTATCCTCGATCTTCTGCCCGCCCTTGCCATCGGCCCAGCAATGCAGCACGCCGCGGGGGCCGTACCGCTTCTTGAACTCCGGATTCTTCGGATAGTCCGGACTTTCCGGCTCCTCCTCGGCGTTCAGGTGGTAGAGATTGCCGAAAAATTCGTCGAACCCGTGCAGCGTCGGCAGGAACTTGTCCTTGTCGCCAAAATGATTCTTGCCGAATTGGCCGGTGGTGTAGCCCAGTGGCTTCAGCAGCTGGGCAATCGTTGGGTCCTCCGCCGACAAGCCGATATCGGCACCCGGCAATCCCACTTTCGTCAGGCCCGTGCGCAATGGGTTCTGGCCGGTGATGAAGGCCGCGCGGCCGGCCGTGCAGCTTTGCTGCGCGTAATAGTCGGTGAAGGCCAGGCCTTCGTTGGCGACGCGGTCGATGTTCGGAGTACGGTAGCCCATCTGCCCGCGGCTGTTGTAGCTGATGTTCCACCAGCCAATGTCGTCTCCCCATAGAATCAGGATGTTTGGTTTTTTCGTCGCCATGCGTCGGTTCTTTCATTTGCGTCATTCGCCGCGGCGGCCGCATTGCCGCGATATCCGATTATTCGGCTTGCACGGCCGCGGCGCGCTTGTCGGGCGGCGTGACGGCACTCACCGTACTGAAACGTGACGGCGGCGCTTTGCTGCCATGGCAGAAGCGGAATTTTTTGCCGCTGCCGCAGGGGCAAGGCTGGTACGGTCCGGCCCTGGAATCCTCGGCCGTGGTCAGCGCCATCACATCTGAAGGTGGCCGGCCCTGCTGCAGCAATTGCGCCATCGTCCGCATCGCCGGGCGCGTGTGCGTGTAGAACAGTTCCAGGCCCCGGCAGAGATAGTTCTGGCCCGGTTCGCCATCTCGCGAGAGCCCAAAACGGTCTTTCGGGCAGCCGCCATTACAGAGCGGCCGGACCTCGCATTTCTGGCATTGCGTCGTCAGGGTATCGCGCTTGTCCTGGCCGAATTTGCGCTGTTCGGGCGAGGCCACCATCGCCTGCATATGGGTACGATGAATATTGCCCAGCAAAAATCGCGGTTCGACGAAATGATCGCACGAATAGAGATCGCCATTGGCTTCCAGTGCCGGGCCAAAACCGCAGGTGGGCGCGTGGATGCACAACAAATGACGGCCGAAATAAGACTCCAGCGTCACGTCGAACATCTGCACGAAAACCTGCCCCACATCGTGACGCACCCACTCCTCGAAGATATCAACGAGGAAGCGGCCATATTGCTCGCCGCCGACAGAGCGCTTGGTGACCAGATTGCCAGACTGCGTATAGAGCAACCGCTTGTGTCCCGGGCGATCGCTCCAGCCCTGGTTGGCGATCTCCAGCGTCTCCTCGGTGGCACGCTCGACGATCGGAATGAATTGCACCCATTTGGCGCCCAGCTCGTCGCGAAAAAAACGATAGACGTCGCGACTGTGCTTCTCGTTGGCGGCGTTAACGGTGCAGAGAATGTTGAAGTCAACGCCGTGTTGGCGCAAATGCCGCCAGCCTTTCATCACCAGATCGAAAGTGCCGTGTCCGCGCCGGTCAAGCCGGTAGGTGTCGTGCAGTTCGCGCGGCCCATCGACACTGAGCCCGACCAGGAAATTATGCTTCTTGAAAAATGCGCACCATGCGTCGTCGAGTAGCAGGCCGTTGGTCTGAAACGTGTGTTGTACCTGCTGCCCGGGCCGGCGGTACTTCTCCACCAGCTCGACCGCGCGTTCAAAAAAGCCGAGCTTCATCAGCGTTGGCTCGCCGCCCTGCCACGCCACGGTCACCTGCGGTGTGCGGTGGGATTCCAGCAATTGGCTTATGTAGGCCTCGAGCGTGGCCTCCGACATGCGGTGCTTGTCGTTCGGATACAGCGCCTCCTTGGACAGAAAGAAACAATAGGTGCAGTCGATGTTACAGGTGGATCCGCTCGGCTTCGCCAGCAGGTGGAATCCCGGCGGGGTGTCAGCCTGTGGCGGTGGAGGTGTCGGAACGCGTTCAATCCGGCTCGCCACGGCATTAACCTCGTAAAAATGTCCGATGGGCGTGTCGCTCAATCCGGTAGAAACTATGGCGAGGCAGACCATGTGACTATGCGGAAACGGCAAGAAAGCCATCGGGGGGCCGTACCCCTATCTCGGGCCGCTCGATCAGGCTTGCTTAGAAGGCCAGGGGCTCTGCCTCCTGGCGCCGCAGGCTCGGGACCAATGGCGCCCTTGCGCCAGCCCGCTGGGGACAGGTCCCCGGACCCCATTCAGGTGGTGATGGGCTTCAGAAACCCAAACTCGTGGAAAGCAGCCAGGCATTGTTATACTGCGGCGTTAGCGGCACCGCGCGGTACGGTGGCGCGATAGCCACTTGGTATCCGATGGCCAGGGTCAGCTTCAGGCCCTTCGTAATCGGGATCCGGGCGATGCTGATGCCGGGGGTTAGGAACACCCGGCTTAGGCCCGCCCGCGGCCCATTCGCATAATAGGTCCAATTCACCTCCAACTCGGGCCAGATCATGCCCAGAAGCTGATACTGCACCGCGGCATTGCCAAAAATCCGGTCGCCTTGCCGGTTTTGAAATGCCTCGCCTAGCTTGCCCTGAAAGGCATTTTTTATCACGCCGCCAGGAGGTACCACAGCGCCAAAATTGCCCTGAATGTCGAATGCGCCCCAGCCCTTGCCGAAGCCGATCGTCGGCGACAGGCTCACGGAATGGCTGGTTAGCTTTTCAATGCCGGTCGGCAGCGTTATCCCCATCCAGACGGAGACAACATAGTTTCCCTGATCCTGCGGGCTGCTGAACAGGCGCTGCTTGAAGCGGAACGGTGACCAATCGCCGAAGCCGGACAGCGTATTCTGCGGCGGCGTGCCGGTGCGAATGACGTAGGGCGGGGGTGCCAGCCGGATTTCTTGCGTCTCATTGACGATCAGGTCAACGCCTTTGCCATTGTCGAAATTCGTGGTTTGGGTGCCGTTGCCGGATTGCTGCAACTGCACCTCAAAGCGGTATCGCTGACCCAGCAGCCCGCTGGTGGTGGCGATCGGGCTGGCCCAACTCGGCTGGCTGGCTTTCGCATCACTGACCCAGTTTGCCCAATCATCGAAAAATGCCTGCAAACCATTCACTGCGGGCGGCGGCGGGGCAGCCGGCGCTGCCGGTTGTGTGGAGGCATTGACGACCGCCGCCGGTGCTACAGAATTGTCTGCATAGGCTGGCACAGTGGCTGTAGAGGCACCGGCAATGGCCGCCGCTGCCAGCGCAATCGTTCTACGAGCGGTCGGGCGTTTCACCCGCGTCCCCTCCTACCCTCGCCTATTTCGAAAATAAGAATGTGAGCGTCACCGTCACCACCCAGGTGTCGCTGCCGGCCTGCGGCCTGACGGTGTTGTAGTAGCTGTCCAGAGCCAACTTCATGGGTTGCGGGCCAATCCGGAACACCTTGGCGATGCCGCCGCCAAGCGGCACGGTCCATTGCTGGCCTTCCTTCGACAGCCAGTCGGTCTCCACATTCGGGGACGTGCCGAGCGACCATCCATTGTTAAAATGATAGCTGATGAAGGGGTTCACCAACAGGCTGTTGGTTCTGTCCTTGCCCTGCGGCGGTCCACCGAACGACCAGATATTATTGACGACGATGCCCCACTCCCATGGGTTCGAATCCTTCTTCAGCACCGCGAATGAGGGACCAGCGCCCCATTTATTAACGCCGACTGCACTGTTGGTGGCCGTTGGATAATACAGCACCGGGCCGGCGCCCCAAAAAATGCCGTCGCCCTGCCGGGGCGTGAGGAAGAAGGTCGTATAGCCATTGGAAAGTCCGGTTTCCCAAGGGTCATTGAGGTTCTTCGGCGGCTCGGACTCGAATGGCAGCTTGGTGCGCGTAATCAGGTCCCAATCATCGTTCAACCGGAACGGCAACACCGCCTGATCGAGTTCGAATGTGCTCTTGACGGCGTCGTAGGGGCCTTCATCAAAATCGGCCTGATAGCGCAGCGGCAGCGTCATCAAGTAGGAAAGCGGGTTTTCCGCTTCCTTGGACAATTCTACATCGCTGAGCGGCGCCGCTGGTTGGGCCCGCGCCGCGCCACCGCATACTACCTCGATTGCGCACGCGGCGGCGAGGCAGAGTGCAAGCCGGCGCGCGGCTTGGAAATCCCGCCGGCGGATCGCTCCCAATAACGGCAATAGGAAAGTCGCCATGCGGGCGCAAGACTAGGCAGTTACCAATGCCCGCACTATGCAAAATGTGTGCGATCACGCCCGCGATCAGAAAATGATCGTCATCTGAGTCTTTAACTGCCAGGTCGCACCATAATTCGGCCGAATCACGTTGGCATAGGCGCCCAACTGAAAATTCACCGGTAATTTGCCGCCAATCCTGATCACCCGCCCCACATTCGCGCCAAGCGGCACGTTCCAGGCATGATCGCCGGTGGTGAGCCAGTTCGCGGTGATCAGCGGCGACGTGCCGAAATACCAACCCGCACTCAAATTGTAGTTTACGAACGGTTGAAGCGTGAAATTATTATAGCGTGTGCCGGTGGGCCCGGAGCTGCCGCCGAACGACCACACATTGTTGACCAGCACGCCCGCGACATAATGCCCCTTTAGGTATACCAGCACCGCGGTGGGGCCGCCGCCCCACACGTTCGAGCCAAGCGTCTTGCTGGTGATCGTTGGCAATTGAATCACGGGTCCGACACCCCAAAGCCAGCCATTATTGGGCAGGCTGGGCGAGAGAAACGCGGAAAATGTCGTGGGCCCCAAGCCAAACGGAACAGTTTGCGCCGGCTGCACCGAGGGCTGCCAGATCAGCGGCAGAATGGTGCGCGTAATGATGTTCCAGTCCGGCGTGATATGTAGCGGGATAACCGGCTGTATATTCAACAGCTCCTGCGTGCCCTTGTTTGGGCCATAATCGAAGTTTGTATTGCCTTGAAACGGGATACTGTACAAATTGCCAATCGGGTTCTGCAGTTTCTTGGCGAGCGCAGTGGCATCATCGCTGGTACTTGAGTCGGCGTCCGCGCCCGATGTGTCGCTGGAAAGACTTACGCTTGCTGGTACCGGCGCGCTCTGCGCCTGTGCGGTCTTGAGCTGCGCGCCTGCCAGAATACCAAGAATGGTTGCGTATACGGAATATCCAATGTTGACGCCGCCGGCCATATTTCATTCCTTCTGGTGCCGTTCGCCGCCGGGCGGATCAGACCATGCGTTTAGTATTTACGCCGCGCCACAGTTTTGGGCTGGCGCCATACGGCCCGCGCTCAGCAGCGAGCGACCTCAATACGGCGTTCGCTACTTGGTTATTCGTTTTATCACTGGCTTGGCGTAAGTTTGGCATTCCGCGGCCCGAGACGTGCCGGGGTGGCCATTCCCCGGGCACTCTCGAAGCGCGCACTGATCTTGGGGGGCGCTACCAGGTATCTGATGCTTCGCAGCGTGAAACTACGCCATCCAATCACCGCGGCGGGCGCATTCCCCCTACCTCCCTGAGCATTGATTTTACGTCGGCGCCGCCGCCTTCGTTTCGCAGATGCCCGCCTGCTGCAGCTTTGTTACCATCCCCGCTGCCCACGCCTTGAAGGCGTTGTGCACGTCCAGCCAGCTATCCGTGGTATTTTGCAGCATCGGCGCGTTGCCGCCCCGCTTGTCTACGCCTTCCCACAGCAAATCGTTGGTCGCGCCATCCGTCGCATAAGCTTCGGCCGTCGCGGTCCCTGCGAAATACCCAACACCATTATTGAACGCCATGGAGCCGGCCTTGTAGGCAACGTTGAGGTAGGGCGTATAGGTCGCTACCGTCTTCACCACGCCATTCGACGTCGTGGCGTCCGACAGCGCGATGTGGAAACTCACAACGCCGGGTCCCGGGGCGGTGGCAATCTTGCAACTCTTGCTGACTGCGTCGAACACATCGGCGTAAAACGTGTCCGCCAGCTTATTAAGCTGGTCCGGCGGCACGCTGACCAGTTTAGAATTGGGGTCGGCCGCTATTGTTACTGGATTCACGTAGATAGCGTTATACGAATGGAAATCCAGCCCCGGCTTCATGTAGGTCTGGTCCCACAACGTGCCCGGGTTCTGCGCCACCAGCTCCGGCTGCGGCAGGAAGCCGTCGGTTACCTGAACGCCGGTTATCTGCTTGGTGTTACCGCCAACGATGTCGCCCTTCGCGCAACCCCCAACCAAGCCGACCAAAGCTAGCGTCACCCACGGAACGTACCGTGCGCACCGGGCCACCTTGCCTCCAGGTTGAACGTTCATTGGGCTGGCTTCATTCATGGCCTTACGGGCTCCCTGGTTGAGGTTGGCGAATTATGAACCCGCTGGCGGCAGCCGCTATGCAAATTCGGCACGTTTTCGCGGGTCTGGTTTTGGCGGCCGTTAACGCCGAAATTGCATAGTGGCGCATGGGGTATGGCGCACATATTCACGAGGCGAGCCACCGGCGCCCCTGCGAACGGCTTGCCCTCAATCGCGACGCCGACCGCATACATTCTTGCGACGGATAGCAGTCAACAGCAACCGCGGAGTCAAACAATGTCCACGAGCAAATCCCTCAAACGCCTCCTGATCAGGGGGTCGGTCCTATCGACCCTGGTCCTCGCGGGCTGCGTGTCACAAGGCGAATACGATAAGCTGCAGACCAAGAATACCGAACTGCAACAACAAGTGGCGTCGCAATCGCAACAGGTCAGCGCTCAGGCGGCGGATATTGCCGCCAAGCAGGCCGAAATTGACCGGCTACAGGGTGCGATCAAGTATACCGCCAATAGCGACTTGCTGTTCAAGCCGGGCGGCTGGGAGATGAGCGCCGGCGGGAAGAAGATCATCGCCGCGCTGGCAGCGAAACTGGTGCCGACGCAGCAGAACAAGATCCTGGTGAGCGGCTTCACCGATAACGCGCCGATCGGTGCCAAATTGGCGAAGCAGGGCGTTACCACGAACCAGATATTGTCGGAAAAGCGCGCGGAGAACGTCATGCAATTCCTGATCGCGCAAGGGATGAAGCCGGACTTGATCGAGGCCAAGGGCTTTGGCGAGGAAAATCCGATCGCCTCGAACGACACCGCGGCGGGCCGCAAGAAAAATCGGCGCGTGGAGCTCAGCCTGGCCCCGACGGGTAGCTAAGACCAAACGAAACTGGGGGAAACGAGCGGTTTCTCCCGGTTTCTTCCAAAACGTGACTTTCGGCTGGCCGCCGCTCAGCTGTGAATTCTCATGGTTAGCAAGTTGAGTTGGTCCTTCTGCCCCAAGGGGCGCCATTGCGGCCGTCCCGCGAAAGCGTGTTGTACATGACGGCCCCAGACACCCGGTTTTGTGGGTGCCTGCATTCCACATGGGTTTTACGCCAACCTGCAGCCCGCGACCTTGCTTTTACTGCAAAATAATCGCCACCCGCCGTTTTGTGGGTCCCGGCCGCCGGCCGCGGCCGGTACGTACGAATTCTTTTCGTAATCGCTATGATTAGTGATTTCGTTCTCCGCCAATCCATGGATCGCGGCATGAACGGCGCGCCTGATAGAGGGAGCATTTCGCATAGCGCCGCGCGAGGCATTGCGCTGAACTGCACGCGAATCGGGCTACGCAGTTTGACCGAAGGGAATGTCCATGGTCTGTCCGGTGGAGAATGTGGCCAATGGAGCGGTACCGATCAGGATCGTGTACCGTTCCCCGCCACGGCAGCGCTTTTCGAACATCCGCACGGCGTGCCGCGGCGGCTCCACGTGCTGCCGGTCCGGAACCGTGCCATGAGCGAGATCGAAGTTTCATGGGCATCTAGCTGGGCCTGGGGCCTGACATTGATCGTCGTAACCATAGCGGCGCATGCCCTGGTGATTGTAATGGCGGCGCGCATGCTGCAGCGCGCCGGCCGGCGCGGGTACCAAGGGCACGCCTTCCGCCATCCCATTGTAATTCCGGTCGCACTCGTCTGCGTGGTTGGGCTGGCACTCGCCGTTCTGCATGGCCTTGAGGCCGCACTTTGGGCATTGGCCTATCTTTGGGTCGGTGCGCTGGGCACACTGCGTCATGCCATGCTGTATTCGGTCGATTCCATCACTACGCGCGGCGCCTCTGGCGTGTTGCTGGCGCCGCATTGGTCAATGATGGGCGCGCTGGAAGCGGAGAACGGCGTTCTGCTATTCGGTATGAGCACCGCGTTCATGTTCGCCGTGATTCAGGAAATTCTGCTGATTGTAGGAAGATTCGAGCAAACGTACCCGCCCAAGGGAAAGCTGCCGCGGGACTGGGACTAGGGCGCGCTTCGCCGGGCAGAGGCGCTGCCTTGAACCCGGACGGCGTGCCGCCACTGTCGATAGCTCTGCGCGGCGGGGAGCTTTTCTTCACGACGTGGACGGGGTCGTGAAATGCGGCACGGCACTCAGTGTAGTGGCGCCACGCGTTCTTTCACGCGGTTTCCGCAAACGACAAGTCCCATAATGGGCCGTGTCCCTTACCGTGCCCAAGAGCCGGAACCCATTGGCGCACATGAGAATTTCTCTCTGCGCCGGCGGCAGGCGTGCCGGCCGCCGGCGCAGAATCCCGGCGCAGCGTGGTAGACGGCGCTTCACCATAGAGCTCCCGATAGGTGACCGCAAAGCGGCCGAGTTCCCAGAACCCGAACTCCGTCGCTACTTGAGTTACGGTCGAAATCTCGTTGTCGCCGGTCAGGAGCGCGTGCCTGACCAGGTTCATTCTGCGCAACATCAGAAAATGCTTTGGCCCCATGCCGAGATGTTCATGGCAGCAATCGCGCAGGGTGCGTGCCGGCACACCGATTGCGGCGCAGATTTCAGGCAGAAAAATACTGATTCCGGAATTTGCCTCCAGCGCCCCGGCAAAGCGCCGCATCACCACTTCGTGGCCACGTTGGCTGGCGCTCTCCTGAACCTGGCAGGTACCATCCAGGCAATCGTGCAAGGCTTCGATCAGAGCCTGTTCCAGACCATGTGCGGCGCCTGGTTGCTGCAGCACCTCCGGCGCGTGTGCTACCATCCCGCCGGCGACGGCATGCAGGCGCATCAGCCGCTGCATGGCGTGTGCGGTTGGCAGCACGGTTCTGGAAAGGAATGGTGACGTAATATCAAATTCGGGCGTGGCTTGCAGTCCGGCCAGGACGTCGAGCGGCACGGAAATGCTTGCCAGCGGCAAATAGCCCATGGTCCGTTGATAATAGTCGCGGCCGGCCGCGTGCACGACAATCGCATTGCGCTGAAGTTCGGTGCCGGCGAAAAACACGCCGTCGCCGGCACTGGCCAGAAACGTAAATACGGCCAGATCGGGAACAAGTGCCACATGTGCGATCCGGGCGAGTACTTCCTCGGTACGCTTGAGTGTCACGCGCTCCAGCGTTAGTTCCGTCAGACTGGCAGCGAACTGACCCGGCTGCGTGACAGTGAGCTGCACCAGGACGGGCCGCAGCGCGGCCGCGTAACTTTCCGCATCGTCATAGACGTGCATATAAGCGCCTGCCAATGGAATATCCTTCCACGTCCCGACGACCTACAGTGGATGCCCTGTTGCACTTTGTCACACAACCATGCCGGGTAAGGCAGCACACTAGAAGCGTAAATACAACTGCAGTTGGGTGAAAAGACGTGCGCCCACGTAATCATTCCGTGTCGGCGCGTAAAGGACGCGGGCCTCACCGCTATCTCAGACGATAGCACGGCAAACGCTTATCCCCGCCGAATCACGCTTAATTGATAGAAACGTCCGTCGAAATGGCTTTAGGCCATGCGGTATATGAATGGATCCAGGATGCGATCGACGGAAATGTCAGGCCTTATCGACCGAAACCAGAAGGGCTTCGGTGACGTAGGCGGTAATCGTGTCGCCCACTTTAATATTTTGGAGCTGCCGTTGCCGCTGCGGATCGGTCACCGCGATGGTGTGGATTTCGCCACCGGTCGGATCAATCACTTGCAGCGTATGCGCGGCGGGATCAACACCGACGACAAGACCGCTGATCGTGACCCGATTCATCGCCGCACCGGCGGGAAGGTCGCCGGCCGGCGCGGTGGCTGCGGCAGCGGCAACCGTGTCCGCCGGCAATGGCGCATTCGGCGACGAGAGTACGAATACCACGCTGCGATAATAGGTTGCCCTTACTTGGTCACCCGCGTGAACCTGATCGAGGTTGCGGGCAAGATCGCCAATCTTCAGCGTGAATGCGTTGCCTTCCGGGCCCACCAGGGTGACATGCCGCGTGGCCAGGTCGATGGACTTGACCGTCGCGCGAACGGTCACCGCACTTGATTGGCCAACACCGGCAACCGGCCCGGCGGTCTGGCCGAGGCATGGTGCTGTCACGGCCGCCAGCGAGGCAGCCAAGGCAGCCAAGGCAGCAACGGCGATGTGCCTGGAAAAAGTGCGATGATACGTTGCCATGGCGGGTCACTTTCTGTCTGTCCGGCACGCCGGTGCGGGGCGTGCCGGCGGTGTGTGTGGCCGCCACAACACCGCGGCGCCGCGGTGCTGGCTATGCAAAATCGAACATCTTGCAGGGCACATCGGGAACACGCGACAAAAGGCCGCGGTTGGTAGCGATCAGAGCAGCACTGGGAGCCTGCCTTCAACGGCCATCATATTGGTTTTATTAGCGTTTTGTTGGCACTAAACCGCTCGGAACCAAACGGAATATCATTCCCGCGCTGTGCGACGCACGCGGCTCACGCCGGATTGGCCAAGGTGGCACGCCGCACCTCGGCCAGGGCCAAACTCCTTGCACCATTCTCGCCGTGTGCCCAGCCGGGGCTGATATGTGCCTCGCAGCACTCCCGCAGGATGCGCGCGGAAACACCGATCGCGGCACAGATATCGGCCAAGAACAGGGTATCGGCCGGCGTGTCGGCGAGCACGCGGTAGAATAGATCAAGGGCGTAGTGGCCATGCGACCATCGCCGCTATGCTTCGGTCCGCAGCGCCGGCACGATAATGCCGATGCCCATAACCGGGCCGCCCCGCATCACCATGGCTGGCACGGCATCGCAACCGCACTCACCTGCATAACCGGTTCAGAAGAAGCAGTTGAGGGCGAGGATGGCGCCCCCCAGGGACAGGCTGCGCAGGCCCGTGCTGCTGTCATTCTCGAACCTGAGATAGCGGTAGCCGGCGGACACGTCGCCCCATTTCGCGATTTTGTAGGCGACCCCGGCATAGCCCTGCCAGGTGAACGGGATTTCGCCGCCGCCGGCATCCAGGTAGAACGGCAAATAGAACTTGCTGTTCGGAATATTGATGCGTCCCGTCACGCCGCCGATCCCGTCGACATAGGTTTTGTCGACGTCGAGATTCCCCGTTCGCGACAGGCCGATGGTGCGGTTGGGCAGCAGGATCGCGAACCTGAGCCCGTAATCGGTGGTTGAATTTACCGCCGCCAGCCGCAATCCGCCGATGGCGTCGATATTGCCCCAGTCGCCTTCCAGCAGCGTGTAGGCGCCGGCGAGCGACCAGATCGTCGTGCCCAGTCGCGTGCCAGTGTTCAGTTGCAGGGAGCGCGGAATATCGATCGGGCCGGGGCCGGGATTGAACGAGGAGAGGTGGGTATTGCTCGTGGTCAGGCTGACGTTCAGGTAGAGCAGGTCGGTCATCACCGAGAAGCGATCGTAACGGGCTTCGGCACCCCCCATTATGCCGAAATTGATGTGGTCGAGGATCTGGCCGATATCGGCGCTGACCGCGGTGTCCACGGTGCCGCCACGCGGACCCTGGGCCGTCAGATCGGCATTGAGCGTCGGCAGCCAGATATAGGGCGTGACGTT